>Ga0209992_10001815_pt1 | contig 21202 bp, 10 predicted proteins | sample 2SBtaG_2_FD_182564 | JGI IMG/M metagenome (GOLD analysis project Ga0209992, IMG submission 182564) | Deep subsurface microbial communities from Kolumbo volcano to uncover new lineages of life (NeLLi) - 2SBTROV12_ACTIVE470 metaG (SPAdes)... | ecosystem: Environmental > Aquatic > Marine >... | reverse complement strand
GTTTCATTAAAGGAGGAAAATTAGGCTGAAAAATCAGCAAGATTGAGTGGCAAATTCAAGGTTCAATCTTTAATTTATCATCTATGAAAGCCCGCATATATTCGGGTAATTCACCATTGAGAAAAATGACATCATTCACTTCTTCAAGTTTCATCAAAGAGTAGTAAATTTGCATTGCAGTAGTGGGTGTTGCTGAACACCCAGTACAGCCACCTTCAAGGGATATTGAAATTATTCCATCAGTAGTTGAAACAACATTTACCACGCCATCATGGGCATCTAATACCGCTTGAATAGGCCCCACAGATGCTAGAATTTTCTCCCGCTCTATTTCAGCCATCTATCCGCCTCACATTGCCCACTACGCCCGCCCTCTTTCAACCATCCCTTGGTGGTGATTATCAAAATCCATTTTTTGGGCTTGAAAATTGTTTCACTGGAAAGTTGTTCTTAGGAATCATTGATGACAAACATGCTCTACGATTGGAACATGGCAAGAGGTCTTAGCGTCGCCCTTCTTGATCTCCTAGTTGAGCGTGCCGAATTTGGACATGGAGGTAATGTGGAGATACTTTTACCCCTTGCTGAAAGATTTTCAACACTAGAGGTATTACTCCTGACCCCTCAATTTCAGTCTGCGGATGTTGATGAGCGTGCAAATCAAAAAGCAGGTACTGGATTGGTTCAATTGGTCAGAGAAGACGTTCCAACTTGGGATGATGTTTTTCCTTTCGTCACTTCTCCTACAGATATTGACCTTCAACAGGTGAGTTCGGGAGAAGTCACAATGCAGAGGGTTGCTTTGCCTTCAGCCGGCACTGACACTGTGGCAAAATGGCTTACTGCCAACTCAGTCGATGTCGTAATCTGTACCGGCAGCAGAAGAAATGTATCGATGTGGGAGCCATGGATGGAAGGTGCAGCCAGTTTATTGCGGGCCGCGGTATCATTGAAATTACCAACTCTTGGAATCTGTTTTGGTCACCAACTCTTGTGTAAAGCACTTGGTGGTGATGTGGTTAGAGCACAATCGCGGACAGATTTAGTAGTTGAATTGCAGTTAAGTGGGGATGGTAACCAAGACGAGATATTTGCGGGGCTCGGCACTCCAATTTGTCTATTCACTCACCAAGACCATGTGGAGGAACTTCCTAAACAAGCGGTGGTGTTAGGTTCTACTAGTCACAATTCATTGGCAAGTGTGAGAATTTTAGATGAACAAAATGAGCCACTTCCCATTTGGGGTTTGCAATTTCACCCAGAGGCTACAAAGAATCGGATAGAGCGTTCCGTTGGTCTTGGCCATATTTCAGCCGAAGAGGCAAAGTCGTTTGAAAGAGAACATGATGGGGCAGCAATTCTATCCAATTTTGCCTCTGTAGTGGCTAAAATCCACACATAATTGATAAAATCGGCTGAGATTCCGCTGTCTCTAAGAGGCAGTCACAGATGAGTTAAGTGGATATCGCTTATATGGTGACCTCAGGTCGGCGGGCCAATCAATCAGGTGATATGATGGATGGAACACAAGTAGGATTAATTGGAATAGCCGCTGGAATAGTTGGTTTAGTAATTGCAGCAATGCTGTATAAGAAGGTTGACTCAATCAAAATTGAGAACGAGACGGTGGCAAAAATCACCCAACGTATTCAAGATGGTGCAATGGCTTTCTTGTTTGCAGAATACCGTATGTTATCGATATTCATCGTCGTAGTTGCAGTGCTTCTGTATGCTGGTGGTTCAGTAAACGATGATTTAGGAATGAATACAATGATTGCATTCATTATCGGCGCACTTTGTAGTGTGGCTGCTGGATTTAGCGGAATGAAATCTGCAACATCTGCTAACGGCCGAACTGCACAAGCAGCGGCAGATGGCGGGCAGGCTGCTGCCCTCCAGACTTCATACAACGGTGGGGCTGTGATGGGACTTGCAGTAGGGGGTCTTGGCCTTGCCGGAATTTCATTGATGTACTACTTTACAGAAACAAATTTCCTTACTGTTGGCAACATTGCTGGCTTCGGAATGGGTGCTTCAAGCATCGCTCTCTTCGCCCGTGTGGGTGGTGGAATATACACTAAGGCTGCTGACGTTGGTGCTGACCTAGTCGGAAAAGTCGAAGCAGGAATTCCTGAGGATGACCCAAGAAACCCTGGTGTAATTGCAGACAATGTTGGCGACAATGTTGGTGACGTTGCTGGAATGGGTGCAGACATCTTTGAGTCCTTTGTTGGCTCAATCATCGCAGCCATGGTAATCGCTGCAGCAAGCGCTAATCTTGGTGCAGATTATCTAATGATTCCAATTGCTCTAGCAGTAGTAGGTTACATCGCTTCAATCGTTGGAGTATTTTCAATGTCAGCCATGAAAAATATGGATGCAGCAGCGGCTCTTCGTAATACCACCTTTATTGCCGCTATACTCTTCCTAGTAGGCGGATATTTCGCTCTCGATTATCTCAATCTACCTACAACACCGATTTGGGCCGTAGCAATTGGTTCTCTTGTGGGTATAATGATTGGACTTGTTACAGAGTACTACACTGGAATAGAGCCAGTGTTTGGAATTAATGTAAAGGCAATCCCTTACATCGGTGAAGCATCAAAGACAGGCAGTGCAACAAACGCAATTGCTGGTTTGGCTGTAGGAATGCAATCTGTATTCGTGCCAGTTTTGTTGATGGCTGTTGGAATATTCGGTGCCAACCAAGTGATGGGTGGCGGAGATGCAGGACTTTACGGAATCGCAATGGCTGCTATGGGAATGCTAGGTACAGTTGGCGTGACTATGACAGTTGATGCATACGGGCCAGTCGCTGACAATGCGGGTGGAATCTCAGAGATGTCAGGTCTTGGCAAGGATGTCCGCGACATCACAGATGGACTTGACTCAATTGGAAACACAACTGCAGCAATCGGCAAAGGATTCGCAATTGGCAGTGCAGCTCTGACTGCATTAGCACTCTTCGCTGCTTTCCAGACAAGTGCTGGTTTGACGCCTGCCGACCTTTCACTTTCAGAACCAATGGTAGTAATTGGTTTGTTGATTGGTGGCGCGCTTCCATTCGTGGTTGCTTCTATGACCATGAAGTCAGTCGGCCGTGCTGCTGAAGAAATGATTACTGAAATCCGCCGACAATTCAGAGAAATCGATGGTCTTTTGGAAGGTAAAGAAGGTGTTGAGCCTGACAGCGCAACTTGCGTTGATATCTCGACCAAGGCTGCGCTACGAGAGATGGTCGCTCCAGGAGTAGTAGCAATTGCTAGCCCAGTTATCATTGGGTTCCTACTAGGTGCATCAGCACTTGGTGGAATGCTAGCCGGTGCAACAGCAACCGGTGTTCTAATGGCGCTATTCATGGCTAACGCTGGTGGCGCATGGGACAATGCAAAGAAAGCAATTGAACAAGGTGAAATTGATGGTGCAAAGAAGGGAGACGATGCTCACAACGCAGCAGTTGTTGGTGACACAATCGGAGACCCATTCAAGGACACAAGCGGACCTTCCCTAAACATTCTAATCAAGTTGATGTCAATCGTTTCAGTTGTCATCGCAGGAATGCTTGGAAGCGGCTGGTTGAACGGCTTGTTTTAGGCTGAATCCAATCATTGAGTTCGCACAAACGGGAATTCGCTTCAACGCGAATAGCCGATGGCCTATTGAAAGAGGGACTAACACGAGGAATTGAAGAACATGGCTCAGAGGTCAGCAGTCGGTTTCGCACTTCTCCTCTTGCTAACTTCTTTGTCTGGTTGTCTAGGTGGAGGTAGTGACTCTTCTGACTTGTTAGGAGAAGATGATCCATTCAATGTTCCAACGTGGAATATTGCTGATTGGTGGTTGTACACATTTTCGACTCCAACATTCAGTGATGATACAACTCGGTTGGTTGTAGCAGAAGATGATGCCGAAGGTGATACTGCCTATATGTTGGCAATTTCAAATCGGGTTGAAGCCCGCCGCCACGCAGTGCTCAATCACAACCCATTTCTTGGCAGAATAACTCATGATAATTTAAGCGCATTTGAGGATGGGGAAGCCAGAGATGTCTTCAAATTCCCATTTCAAAAGCATGATAGTTGGCAATTCACATTGTTTGCAACAGAATGGACTGCTCAAGTAATTGAAGTACATCTAGAGAATAATGGTGTCACCAGCAATAGAATTGCAGTCATCACAGCATCTGGGGCCGACGGTTCATCCCTTGCCTACATTTTTGATGAGAGCGCAGGATTTCTTCGCACACTCATATGGACAGATTCTAGTGGAATTGACCAACTCAATATCCAATTAGCAACTTTTGGTTCAGGCCATGAAGGCGAAGTCTGGTTCATTCGTGGAGGCGATTTATTTTCCAAGGATTACACTTTGAGTGGCGGAGCAGACGCTGATGTTGAAGACTCATTTTTCGTAAGTGACCACCCAAGTGGGGAAGATTGGGATGAGATGATTTACTGGCTCAACGCGCGCATGGGTTCAGGAACTTCTTCTGGGACTCTTAGTCTTAGAGACCATTTCTCGGCAACTGTTCTGTTTCGTGAATGGGGCCCTGGTGCGGAGGATGAGGGGCAACTAGGGACAATTCCTTACCCAAGTGGTGAGTACACATTGACCATAACACAGAGCGGAAATTCTGACATTTCCTTAATTGTCGCCGGTGCCATTTCCTATTCTTGGACACTCTAGGTGATTCCATGACCGGGCATTTCGTGATGTTACACGGGATGACAGGTTCAGCAGAAAAGATGAGACCACTGGCTGAAAAATTCTGCCCGCCGGGTTGGGATGTGTTGGTTCTTGATGCTCCATTACCCCACCCGCGCGGCGGTTTTGCGTGGTGGATAAGAGATACTCTTCCAACTGAAAATCTGGATGAAGAGACGATTTCACAATTGCAGGCATCTGTTGACTTTGTTGTCGATAACCTGCCTGCTCATGGTCCATTAATTGTCGGTGGGTTTTCACAAGGTGGCGCAGTTGCTCAAGAATTGTTATTGACCGAAGTCGCGCAAAGGATTGTTGGTGTTGTAGTGCTTGGAAGCAAGGCAGCAAGACCACTTATCTTACTCGAGAAATTATGTGAGTTGCCTCCTCAACATATGTTTTCCATGCATGGGGAGCGAGATTCAATCGTGCCCGTTGAGGAGGCAGAAGAATATGTTAGACTGTACCAAGAAGCAGGTTGGGATGTCACAACAGTGAGGCATCATAAAGGCCACATGGTTGACCTTGGTAGTGAAGATGAACTTCACAATTGGTTGAGAGAAAAAGTTGCTTGACCTGTTTCAAAGGTATCCTTGGAGTTGGTCAGCACCGCCAACAAACACCGGTTCATCGCCACGCACATCCCAAATTGCAGGAACAGTGCGGTGACCTGTCATTTCTACGACTTTCATCTGTAAGTTCGGATTATTTTCTACATTGTGCTCTTCAAATGAGAGTTTTTTTGCCCCTAGTAAATTCTTAGCTTTCGTACAGTAGGGACACCAATTTGAGGTGAACATCACAAAGTCCTTCTTACATCGCTTGAGTACTCTATTGACTGGCATATTATCAAGCGAATGCCCGACCTTCATCAATGCTTGTTTGAAAGTGCACTTGATTATTTAGAGCATCAACCAAGTTGAATGGAAGTATCTTCAACTGGTTCCATGATGTTTTCTTGGCCTGTGTCAAGAAGGAATGACCCATCTTCTTGCATCCACCATCTTTGACCATCTGGTAGGAGATACCATGTTACTCCTGTTGAGGTGTCGTACGTACCTCCACTTGGGAGTTGTTCATGGTTTGCCACATAGGTGTGGATGGGTGCTTGCTCAATTTCACTTATGGATTCAGCAGTTGGGACGTTTTCAGAATCACCTATTTGGTGTTCAGTGACGTTTTGGTCGCCAAGTTCTTCAGTTTCAAATTCATCATCTTCCCCCGGAACATTTGATTTGAACATCAGATAGAGTCCTATTGCTGCTAGGCCTGCAAGCAGTAATGCAAAGAGGACAATCATTGCAACTCCGCCAGTGCTTGCTCCGCCTGAGTTGACGCCGGTGTTGGATGAGTTATCATCAACTGTAGGTGAGTTTGGATTTTGGGGGGGTTCAATTGTTAGATTGCTAATTGATTGTAAGCCAACATTATCTGTTACTCTGACAAAGAGGTCAACATCACTCCAGTTTGACCAAATAATTGCCCCGTTGGAGGGATATTCCTGCCAACTTAAATTATCCCAAGCCCATTCAATTGAGGAGATACCACTTCCGTCTCCATCATTCAACTGCAAACTAACTTCCAGTACAGGCGGGCCAGCATATTGGGCACCCAATTGGGTAATTGAAACAGTTGGGGCAGTTCTATCAATTCTCACCCACATCGCATCTGCATCGGATGGGTTTCCTACAACATCCAACGCCCTGACTTCAATCGAATGGCGGCCATCAGTGAGTGAAGTGACATTTAGAGAAGTTGAGGTGTTTGTGATATCAGACCACAATCCGCCAGCCCAGCGAATTTGATAGTGAGAAAATCCTGAGCCACCATTATCTGTCACTGCGCTCCAAGAGATTTCGACTTCTGAGCCTCCAACCCATTCTGTCAACTCTGTGAATGTTGGTTTTTCTGGGGGTTCTAAGTCTGGGACCTCAGTCGCGTTTACCGTGAGGATTTTCAGTGTGTATGCTCCTCCAGTTTCAGTCTGTATCTTTGAAATACGGATGTGGTAAATTCGTGATGTGTTACTCAAATCATCATTTGTCAATTGGAGGCTAACCCTTGAGGTGCCCGAATCTAATGTGCCATTATCAACTGAATTTGTGCCGTTTAACAGTTCAATCGTTAAGGGGTGGCCATCATTTTCAATTGAAACACCTAGGCGTTTTCCACCATGAAGGACGACTGCAAACCAATCGTGATTATCGCCATCCATCAGACAGCCTTCAATTGTCATGGATTCAACATCAATTCCAAGTTGAGTTGCAGATGCACGGGCTGCTGGCGCATCTGAGGTGCCATTGCCATCTGTTGCTGGGTTAATGCAACCTCCAGTTGTTTCATCAATAGGGTCAGGTGCATCTTCACTCACCACCAAAGGATTTGCTGAGATAGCGATGTTGTTACCTTCTTCATCTTCTTGATGCTGGTCACTGGTATCGACCTTTAGAATCGCCCACCACGTTCCTTCATCATCATCTGAAAGTTGTACTTGAGTATCATCTTGAGTGGAGGTGCTGGGCCCAAGATTGGTTATGGAATATGAGGTAATAAGGCGGTCATTGCTATCCCAAACATTGTTTTGTGAAAGCCAAATTTCAACATCAAAACTTGCTTGTTCAACACCTAAGTTTTGCATCTCCCACTGTAAGGTGATGGTTTGTCCGGGCTCAGCAGAAGTTGGACCAGTGATCCATTTCGCCAATAAATCGTTAGAAGGATTAGTTACCTCAAAAGAAGTTCCAAATCCTTCATTGTCACTCTCATCTGACTCAGAGATAGCATTTGCATAGTCTACAATTGCCATAATACGATACGACCCAGAAGGAGATGTCGGGAGTTGGACAGTTCTAGTGATTTCAACATTTGACCCAGATGCAAGCGATGTGATATTCAAGGTTTCTAGCAAATAATCAGGTTGACCGGCAGGATCCAAGATTTCAGCAAAAAGCGCTAATTGATGTCTACCAACGTTTGCTCCGCCAGCGTTTTCAACAACCACTGAAATTTCCACAGACTGCCCAAGCATAGTTGGGCCAGGGTTGCTAACAGAAATTATCCTCAAATTTGCCTGTAAAATACAAACTTGATTAGATGCGGCAAGGCTATTGTCATTTTCATTTAATTCAACAACTACATCATTCATGTCGACAATGATGCCGTAATACCAGCAACCTGAACCAATGTTAGAAGGAATGGTGACGTCCAAAGTGTCGCTGATGGTAGAACTCGCACCAATACTTGTGATAGTTGCAGCCCCAAGGTGGGTGTCAGTTGTGTCAATTGTTGGATTGGAAGAAAGGAACAAATCGATTGGGAAATTCCCTGCTTCACCCATGCCTGAGTTTTCAAATGAATAAGACAAGGTCACTGTTTGCCCGGGTAAAACTGAGGTAGGCCCACTGAGCGAAGTTGGCGTGAGGTCAGGAGTACAATCGAGCACCGTTAATTGTTGAGATGAAGTGTCAAAAATGTTATTGTTCTCATCAGATTCAGAAATTTGATAATATGAATCAACAAATACAGACGCATAATAATTGCCTGAAGTCATTGATGCAGGAATAGGCCCACTAACCTGTAAATTGTAAGATGATACACTACCACTTCCACTAGCATGGCCAATACTTGTCCAAGAACCAGCGGCACCTGTTTGTGAGAAAAGGACTTCAAAATAATGTGAGCCTGCATTGACATTGCCTTGATTTGAAACACCTACATTGACAGTTACAAATTCCTCTGTACAGATTGTCGAGGTCGAGGAGTCAACTGAGATAGAGTCGGCGCGGAGGTCAGGAGTAGCAACTGTGATTGATATTGAATTACCAGCAATTGCGTTGTTGTTCTCATCTCCTTCGGTCACATAATCAGAGGTGTCAGCAATAATTCCCCAGTAATAATTTTGATTTGAGAGGCTGCTTGGAATTGTAACACTAAGTTGGCCGCTTCTGTAGGAACCCCCATTTATGGAGGAGGCATAATTTGACGAACCTAGAACCGTATCAGAGGATGTGATAGTTGCATCAGTAGAAAGGTATGCTTTCCAATAAAACCAACCCGATGAATCATCTCCATCATTGTCAATTCTCCAATTGAGATTTACCGTATCTCCAGTGTATGCTGATGTTGGGCCACTTGGGTTATCAGGGACTAAATCTGCCTGCTCTTCAACGTCAAGGCGTCCAGTATCAGCGACGACGTTGTTTGTTTCGTCAAGTTCAGTCACTGAGTTTCGGTTGTCAGCAATCATGCCAAGATAGTAGTATCCTGGATTGATACCGGTTGGAATCTGAACGCTGTATTTGGTTCCTGAACTGTAGTATCCTGAAGAGATGCTGCTCTGGCTAAATTCGTCAACATAGACATCATTAGTTGTGATGGTCGTATCTGTAGATAAGTAGAGTTTCCAATGGAATGAACCGGTGTAATCATGCCCATCGTTTTCAATTCTGTAGGTTACTGAAATCGTATCCCCCATTACTACTGAACTTGTTGATGTCCCAACGCTATCTGCAACAACGTCTGCCAAATCATCTTCGATGGTAATTTGGGTACTGCAAGTGTAGGCATTATTTGTTTCACTCTGCTCATCAACATCTGTTCTTACATCAATTAAGAATCCCCAATAGTATGTGCCAGGGTTCATTGAACTAGGGATGCGGTTAGTGGTGCTTAGGGTGTCAGTGCTGTAACTTCCCCCGCTAATACTAGATTCGTACTGGTCACTACCAACCTGCTCATCATTGCTGGTTATGGTGCTGTCAGTACTGAGGTACATTGCCCAATAAAAAGTCCCCGAGTTTGCAATATAGCTACCACCGGGGTCATTGTCAAATCCGACAGTTATCGTAGAATCAATATTGTCTCCAACAACTCCTGTTGAGGGTGCCGTGCAACTTCTTCCAGTAAGGTCTGGCGCCTCATCAATAGTTACTCTTCCATCATCGTCATAGTTGTTATTTTCATTAGTTTCACTGATTTGATTATTGATGTCAGCAAGTGCTCCTACATAATATCGTCCGCCATTTATTGTTGTTGGAATCTGCACAGTTTTGTACATTGTTGAAGTAGTATATCCTGAGGACATCGTGGACCTTGACCAAGTTCCCAATTCAATATCACTGGTAGTGATTGTTGAATCTGTTGAGAGGTATATCCCCCAATAGAAAGAACCGCTAGTTGAGGCAGTTCCTTGGTTCTCTATCCTAACACTAACACTCTTTGAGTCACCAGCATCAGCGCTTGACCAACTAGCGTAAATATAGTCGATAACTAGGTCTGAATTACCTCTGCCTGAGGTGGCATCAAGGTTGTGAAGTTCAGTTTGTATTTGGTCCACTTCTAAGGTAGTTTCATCACTGTTTTGGATGGTAGGGGCAGGGATATAACTCGCTAACATTAGAGCGAGAAAGAGTGTTCCTGCGAAGGTTGCAATCCTAGTGGCCGCCAATGCCTCACCTCATTAGCCGTCAACATATGGCGGTGATGAAGGTTGTTATCATTGTGAATAGGCCTACGGCCAATTCACCCATTTCCAATAATAGTAATCCTTCTCCTGTTAAGGAGTGGTAAATTGGCTAGTCGACTCATCCCACCAAATGCCATTGGCGTTTTCTGCAGTAAGTCGCCAATAGTAATCTGTTGCCGGGAATAATCCATTCAATGGATGGCTATTTCCGCCAACACTCAAATTGCTTCCAATTGAGTCACAGAAGTCCCAATTTCCTCGAACGACTCCACCATCGGCTTGACCCCAACACAACTTCCAAGTTGTATTAGTTCCGTTATCATAAACCATCCAGTCTATGTCAGCCTTTGTGGTAGTGATATTGCTTGTCACCTCATATCGCGTTTCAGGGTCATATTCATTCACCCATCCTCGTAGTGGGTCGGTTGACCAAACAGGTAAGTGATCAACTGCATTTTGTGTAGGCTCAGTAATTGGGAATCCCCATGCGGCAAGGAATGAAGTCATGTTGTAACCCGTTTTGATTGAAATCCATTTTGCATATTCATTGAATTCAGCGGAGTCTCCAGACGGTTGAGTTGTCAGATTGTAATAGTACTCCTCATAAGCGGCAGTAATTGGCTCCCAGCCAAATTCTTCATAGATTTGGAGATAAGTTTCTAACGCCGTCCAAACACTCCATTGGGAGATTTGTGAACCACCTGAAAAATAGGTTTCAACTCGATTTATCATGCTCTGGGTGTTTAACGCACCATGTCCTGCCCTCAGGTCTTTTCCAACCAAATCAGTCATCAGTTTCACTGAATAGAGATTACACGTTGTTTCAGTAGTTCCGGGGAGAGTAGACGACATCCATTGGTGATTATGTCCCAATTCGTGGAACATCCCCCAATCTCCATTTGCTCGCATCGCGCTTCCGTTTACCACTCCCGCAACACTTGCTGTGTGGGCCATAAAGGGATATCCTGAATGCATCCATCCGGCTGAAATTTGTACATCAAATACAGCTCTTTCAACACGAGGCCATGGCGTGAATCCACTGAGGTTGTGTTCCATTTGCAGGGCTTCATCCCAGAAATCCATGGTTTCGTTAGGGCGGTCAAGATTTCTGATGTAAGATGATGGCACCGTGAGAATGAACCAATCTGATTCTAGTTCAGCAATTGGAGCGGGTGAATGCCGAGTAACCATTTTCCAATCATGGACGCTTGTTACTCCATGGATATATCGCGGCATATCAACAGCATTTTCGATTATGATATTGAAGTCTCCAAAGGTAGAACCCGGCGGAATCGTCACATAAATCGGTCCACCAAACGAATTACCAACTTGCATTGAAGAGTTTTTAATTGACCAGCCACGAGTGATTTTTGGGTGCCTATCAAGGCTTGTTTTTCCCCACAATGAATCTGCATGAGCACCTATCAGAATTGAAGCGCCTTGATTCACCATTGATTGAGGGATTGTGATGTTGATTACTTCTCCAGCAGGGGCATACATGCCTGTTGTCATCCACCCTGCTGACCTAGCATTTGCATATCCGAATTGACTTGGTAATCCGGCAAAAGTCCCGTTAATTTGTACCGTCCGAAGTGGCCTTGGAGCGGTTGAATTTACTGAGCCTGGAAACGAGATATGTGAAGGGTGAGGTTCTAGTTCATGGGCAGGTAATTTGAGCATTAATTGTTCTTGAATATTGAGAATTAAATCATCAACTTCATCAGCATTCATGGTATATTTGTTATTTGAGTCAATATGAATCCATCCGGTGTCATTACTCATTTTTCGTAAAGAATCCCATACTCCAGTGTAATCAAGAGGTAGATTGGAGACACAAAGTGAAACTGTTTTAGCACCTATGGTAGCATCATTCTGGGTCATCATTTGAGTGCCATCTACGTGGTCAACGATTAGAGGAAGTGCACCATGTAACCGGTATAAGTCGCCCCATTCATTGGTATTCACCCCAAAGGTGGCAGAACCCGATGAGGTCGATATAAACAGACCAGTAGATTTTGCTATTTTATTGCCTGGATAATTGTGTGCAGCATCACTATTTGAGTACGACCAATACCATGCGTGTCCACCCATGATTAATCCACCACCATCTTCTAACCAGTTTGTTATGGCGAGATTTTCGCTGTCAGAATATGAGTTCCAGAATTCAGTCACAAAACAATCCAAGTTCACTAAGTCTGCAGGTGTGGCACTAGTTACTACGGCGTAGCCTTCTCCCAGCAATGTATTCTGCCAGCCGTTGAATGATGATTCTAATCCAACGGTTTTACCGTTGCCATCGCAAACCCAATCCAAAGCATTGAGGCTGAGATTGGCGCGACTATCGCCTCCTGTCCTTGCAACCATCGTTTCATGCCCGTAACCGACAATTCTTCCTTTACCGGCGTGGGAAGCAGCAGAAATGGGCCGGTTATCCCAGTCAATTCCTAGACTAAACGACCATTCTCCAATTGGTAGAATTAGTGAGGGCCAAGCGCCACCATAATCGACACTTCCAACTGGTCGCTTGACAAGGTCAAGGTGGTCTTGTTCCAAATCGTGAATGGCGAAGGTGAGGTTAGTCTCAAACGAACCTCCTGAATTGTTCGCCCAAATAGTGTGGGTTGTCCATGCATGGCGAGATAGGTTAACTCCGTCTCTTCCAATAGGTGAACCAAAGATAGTGCCGTTTGTGGGGGATAAGAATAACCCGCCTGGGAGTTCTGGTTCGATTGCCCAAGTGTCGATGGTCGGTCCGGTATTGATTGGGGAAATTGAAACGGATTTATTTGCTGCTAGAATCTGTTCTAATCCTCCTTGCCATGAGATGTTATCTGGTGTCATGTTGGCGATTCTGATGTTTAACCAAGATTCGAATGAGCCACCTGAATTGTTGGCCCAGATTGTATAGTTAATCCATTGCGTGATTTCGTCAGCACTGCCGCTTAGTGTGCCGTTTTGGGGGTTAAGTTGAAGTCCGGTTGGAAGAGGTGGTTCAATACTCCAAGAAACAGCAGTGCCTCCGCTTGTTGTTGGTGTGACATTCAGCGTTGATACACCAAATACTAGGTCAAAATCTTGACTACCGTAATCAATTGATTCAACTGATTTGTCATTGACTGTTATTTGCAAAACTTTTGCCGCGTAGCCCCCTGAATTATTGGCATAAATTATGTGTGGCAAGCGCTGATGAAGAACATCGGGAGTCCCATAAATTCGTCCCGTGACAGGTGAAATGTTTAGGCCAGAAGGAAGAGGTGGGTCAACCTCCCAACTCAAGACATCTCCTCCATTGTGACTAGGGTTCATGTCGTTCATTTGCTCACCAAGTGTCAGAATCAAATCTTCGTCGAGATAGGTGATGGAATTAGGTGCTTGGTCATGAACAGTGATTGTAATCTCAGTTGAATCACTTCCTCCATCGTTACTAGCCGTGATACTGTAAGTTGTGGCTGGCATGAGGGTAGTGGGTGCACCAACAATCGCGCCATCATCACGTAATTCAAGTCCCGGAGGCATTGGCGGCTTTGATTCCCAAGAGGTCGGCTCACCCCGCTCATAATTAGCGAAAATAGTGAATGGGTCGCCTTTTGTTAGGATGTGGGTTGATGGTTGGTAGGCTAAAGAAGAAGGTGCCATATCTGTAACAATAATCTCGAGTGAGAGATTGGTTGAACCACCCTTGTTGGTTACTTCCACATTACATGATGTGATGCCAATTTCGTTGGCGATGATGATCCAGGCGGGTTCGTTTTCCCTCAGGCCTGGCCGTAATTGAGCGGCGGAATCTGAGCAGTCAATTTTGAAGTCAAATTTAGAATCACCGTCAAAACTCCAGTTAAGGCCAGTGATTGAGCCGAGTGAAACTTGTATTGAATCTGTTTCAAAAGACGCATTGCTTGGCGGCGTGATATTGTCACAAGCGATTACAACAGACAAGTCTTCTCCAAAGATTGCCCGCTGATTGTCAGCACAAATAATCGGCTGGGTTTTGTTTCCTTCATCAATTGGTTCTGTTGGTGTATTATTTCCGTCATCAGGTGGCGGCGAATCAGGTGCTCGGTTAATCAAATAGAATCCAGCACCTCCCAAACTAACTAGCAAAAGTAGTGCAGAAATAGCAATTGCTAGCCCTGCATTTTTGTCTGCCATTGTAAATGGCAGTAGTGATTAGGTCAATATGATGTCGCCCTATCGGACATTGACGAAAGATGCGTGTGGCAGTGACGGGAGCGGCCGGATTAATCGGCGGAGTGGTATTTGACAGACTAGTTGGGGAAGGCCACGACGTCATTGGGATAGACCGCCCACATAGTGATTGGATGGACGCAGGTAGGAATACCGATGATGCAAGCGCTCCAAGTCGCGTAACTCATCACTTTGATTTAGCAGAAGCAACTGATTCAGAATGGCAGATGATGCTTGCAGATTGCGAAGTAGCAGTCCATTTAGCGGCAGATGCAAATCCTTCCAACAGCGATGAGAGTATGTTGAGAAACAACATCTTGGTGACGACTAATTTCATGCGCAATGCCAAGGAATCTGGTGTGCGCAGAGTGGTGTTATCTTCATCAGGCCTTACTCAAGTGGGTCTTGAGGCTGAACTTTTGCTGGGGGGCTCTCTTGAAGGGCAACTTATCGGGGTAAAGCACAGGACTTCTACCACTAGCACCTATGGTGAGACAAAGGTATTCGTCGAACGACTCGGCCAGTATTACTCCAGCGGGCTTGGGATGGAATGCATAGTCGTAAGAATTGGTACGGTAATTCCGTCTGAGTCTGAGCATTGGGAAAGAGGCGGCAGGCTACAAGCAACCGCGTTTTTACAAGCAGATGTTGCTAACTTCTTTAGCGCCGCGGTAGAAGCAGATTTCTCGTCGTGGGATTCACAATCTTGTGAAGGCCACCCTAACATTCCTGGCTATCTTTTGACTGCGGCTCAATCCGATTCGCCTGCTCGATTTGTTGACCTAGAACCTGGAATTTCGGCGCTTGGTTGGAGTCCAATAGAATGGCCAAGTGGGCCGGAGCACCTTCAATGAATTCGTGGCTTATTTGGTGAGATAATGAAAGGCCCATTGACACTTGGAATTGATGTTGGAACTAGTGCTACAAAAGTGCTACTGCTAGACAATTCAAGGGAATGGGAAATGGCTTCATGGCCTACTTCTGAGGGCCTGTGGGAGAATCTTCTGAATTGGCTTGATGAGCGTGGGGAATCCGTAGTCAGAGTCGGTATCACAGGGCATGGTCCATCTGCAATTGTAATCCGAAATGGAGAAGCCGTTGGTTCCAAAATTTCCTGGTTTGATGATTTTGTAGAGGGATGTGAACGTGAGGTCGATAATGACCACATTTTGACAGGAAATAGAGCATGGGTTCCATCTCGTTTAGCCCAGTGGGAAAAACAGAACGGACCGCTAAGTGATGGTGTTCCTGTGCAACTCAAAGACCTGCTCAACTGGCAATTAACCGGGGTGGTTGGCCGTGATACTCGCTCGATGCGTGGGTATTCTGGAGAGGGGAATTTCTTCCTTCCCAATGAGATAATCGGACTTGTCAACAAGGCTGGCTCAAAGATTTCTGGAATCTGTGTTGGTGCTGAGGTGATTTGTGGATGTGATGATTTGACTGCTGGCGTAATCGGTTTGAAATCCAAGCCGGGAGATTTGTTTAATCTCGCAAATACCAGTGAACATATTGGCTTAGTAGGCGGTCAGCCGATGGAAGGATTCAGTTGGTTGCCCGAAGTGGGTAAATTGCCAGCACTTTGCTATTTGTCAACATCAACCGGTGGAAGCACACTGGCAAAAAAATTCAATGTTCAACCGAGTGCAGAAGCGGTAAAAAGGTTCATTTCCCAATTGGAAAATGAAAAAACCCAAGGAAATGACCAATTAAATCAGGATTCCAAAGACGACTCAAACCTTGGCCCGGGTTGGGCGGCGATTAAGGAACTGAATCAGCCTATAGATGAGGTTCGAAATATGTTCCCTAACCATGAGATGTTGATTGGTGGCGGCTTGGCATTAATCCCTCAAGTCGTTGAATCAAGGAAGGCAACACTTCGTGCAGGACAAGAGGTCAGTGTTTTGGGTGTGGCTAAACTAGCCCAACCTCCTTTGGCGGTAATTTTTGGTGCAGGTAAAGTAGGCCGAGGTTTTCTCGGTCAACTACTGCTAAGAGCAGGTTGGCGAATTCACTTTGTTGACTCTAATTTAGAGTTGGTAAAGGCACTTGAGGAGGGCACTTACACAATCAGCAATTTAGCCACTGGCGAAGTTGAGGTGATTTCAGATTATACAGTTTCAACCGATGAGTGGCGGCTGGAAGAGGCTTCTCTAATTCTTACATCATTAGGTGCTAATGGGTTAGCAAATTGGGCCCAATCAGTATCGGATTTAGATAAAGATATTGACATTATTTTGGCAGAAAACCATCCCGCTCCGGCTAAACTTGTGAGAGAACACATCAGTAGTTCAAGAGTTGGGGTTGCTCAAGCACAGGTACTGCGTTCTTGTATTGAACCAACAGAAGAACAGATTGCGAGTCATGGGCCTCTAACAGTACAAGTCCAAGATCATTGGACATTACCACTGGATGCGGATGCACTTATTCATCCTGAATTAGTCTCAAGTGTTGGGGGATTTGAAGCAAAACCTAACTTTTCAGTAGAATTAACAAGAAAATTGTATACCTATAATGCGATAAATGCAGCAGTGTGTTATCTAGGGGCACAGAGAGGATATGTTTGGCTGAGCGATGCCGCAAATGATTCTGAAATTTCTGAGATAGCAAATCAAGTTGGGGTGGAGGCGTCAGCCGCACTAATTGGGGAGTTTGGCTTTGATGAGGGTGAACAGCGTGATTGGTCAAGTCGTGCTTTAGCAAAATATCAGGATGTCACCATTCGTGACCCGATTGAGAGAAATGCTCGTGACCCGATTCGAAAATTGGGTTTGCATGACCGAATCTTGGGACCTATCCATTTGTGTATCAAACATGGTTTGCCTCATGATGCCTTAATTCAGACAATGGAGAGTGCTCTTTCATACAGAGAACCAAGCGATTCTGCTGCGATGCAATTGGTGAAGTATGTCGAAGATTTTGGTGCTTGGGGTGCGCTCCAAACCATCGCTTCTGGAGTCGATGAATCTCTTGCCAATTACATTGGTTAGTGATTTTTACAGGTTTGCTCAATAGAATTGATAGGCAGACCGGTTAAACGAGCAACATGGCGAGGAAGAGACGGGTGAAGAAAAACGGGCCGGCCGGCCCTCAAAGTGGACCACCATCAGGCCCACCAAGTGGCCCACCATCCGGCCCTCCATCTAGTGGTCCACCCGGCTCTGCAAGAAAGGGTCCGCCATCATCTTCTCGAGGCCCCCCGGGCTCGTCGCCTAGGCCTCCAGGGTCTGGCTCAAGTGGTCCTCCAAGTTCGATGCCACCAATGAGTGGTGGGCCACCTTCAATGCCTCCTCCTGGCCCACCTGCAAGCACAGTTCCAATTGAGCCTGAGGATGAAGAATTCAATTCCGAAGAAGAAAGTGATGAGGATTCAACTCAGCATGCAGAAGAATCCGAAGCATCCGATGAATCAGCAGATGAGGAAGAAATTGATTCAGATGATGAGGAAAGTGACGCCGAAAGTGCAGAATCTATTGAAATGGATGATGCATTAGCAATGGTGAGTTCAACACCCTCACCTGAATCATCTCCAATGCCACCAATGGGGCCACCTAGTGGGCCTCCTTCTGGGCCGCCATCAGGACCTCCAGCCGGGCCACCCTCGGGACCGCCTTCCGGACCACCAAGTGATCCACCCGCAGGCCCAAGCGGCCCTCCTCAAGCAGTTGACATGGCCGCTGCATTCGGGGCAATCGGTATGACTCCGCTTGGTGCAGATGGAGACTCAGCAGCCGAGGATTCTGATGATGAATCAGAGGCAGAGGCAGAAGCAGAGGCAGAGGCAGAAGCAGAGGCCGCACCGGAAGTAGAAGCGGACGTAGAAGCAGAATCACAAGATGAACCTGAGGCGATAGAAGCGGATTTAGCCGGCCCAACAATTGAGCATATTCAAGCGGACCCACGCGACGAAATCGAGGTTGAAGTAGTAGAAATTGGCGAATTATCACCTCTGCGAAAACCACTACGAAACCCCGAGCCACCCGCCCCTGAGCCAGACCTTGGGACCCCTGTATTGGAGGCGGCAAGCGACATGGGAGAATCAAAGTTAGTTGGTCACATCGTACCCCACACACATTGGGACCGAGCCTGGTATTTACCTTTCCAGCAGTTCCGCTACAAACTAGTTGAGATGGTCGATGACCTGCTTGATTTAATGGAAACAAATCCAGAATCTTTCCCCACTTTTGAGTTAGATGGCCAAACCGTCGTCATTGAGGATTACTTGGAAGTTCGCCCAGAAAATCGTGAAAGATTGATTTCACTGGTGGAATCGGGCCGACTCTCAATCGGCCCTTGGTATGTACTTCCTGATGAATACATAGTTGGTGGCGAGGCATTAGTTCGCAACTTGATAGCCGGGAAGCGTGTCGCATCCGCACATGGTGGATGCTCAACTGTCGGTTATGTTCCCGACCCATTTGGACACGTTGGACAATTGCCCGCAGTCCTGCAAGGATGCGGGCTTGACACTTTCATCTTCACCCGTGGAGCAGGTCCTTGGGTAGCAGAAGAGGCCAAGGGAATTTTCTATTGGCAAGCGGCTGATGGAGAAACCGAAGTGTTAGCAATCAAACAGGTTCCAGATTATCCTAATCTGATGGCTTGGGGATTTGAAGACCGGCCATTAGACAAGAAAAGTTCACCAAATGTCAATGTTGATACTGCAATGGCGAAGATGGAAAGACTCCTTGAAATGCACAAGAAAACATACTTGTGGCGACCAACTGATTTGTTGTTTGGTCAAGGCAGTGACCACACTCTGCCACAAACAACTTTGCCGAAATTGATAACCGCAGCAAACGACCATTTCGGCAACAAAATCCAATTCAAACATTCATCATTCTCACAATTCACAAATGATTTGAAATCATGGATTGGGCGCAAGAAAATTTACCGTTATCAAGGTGAACTCCACGATGGTTGGGACCGCAATATTCTGTCGGGAGTATTCAGTGCGAGGCTATACTTGAAGCGTCTCAATGACCAAACTATGCGGGCTTTGACAGACCGTGTTGAACCACTCAGTGCCGCGGCACGTGCGTATGGTGGAAGGGATAGACAGGCAAGGCTCAACTTGGCTTGGCGAGAGGTGTTACGGGCTCATCCTCACGATGATGTGTGTGGATGTTCTGTTGATTCAGTACACGACGATAATGAGGTGTTTTTGAAACATGCACAACAAATTTCAATGATGCTAGTTGATGATGCTGCAGAAGATCTGAGAGGTGCCTTTAATCTGCATCACGTTGACCGTGATGCGGTTCCAGTATTATTGCATAACCCGCTTCCAGTTGCTTGGTCTGGGACTCTGCCGATTGACATGGCATTGCCGGCTTATCGGTGCTATTTGGAGGCTGGAAAGACACTGAAAATTGAATTATCGAAGCCGGTTGATGGATGCATTTTGCAGACCATGGCTACTTTGTCTGAGCCGCAATTTGGATTGCATGAACACCCTGACCGCACTATCAATGTTGAATTGCCAAGAGTTCAGGGTGCAGTCTTAGTTCACAATCTTCCACCGGGAATTCATGTGGCTCATGTTTTGCCGGGTACGGGCAGTCAGAACTTGCCGGCAAAACCAGTCAAGACAGGCGGGCGCCAAGGGCGCACCGACTGGATGGAAAACGGCCTTGTCAGAGTGCAATTTGGTAGAGATGGCCGTTTTGATGTAATTGATGCCGCGACCAAGCGAACTTACACCGGCTTAGGCAGATTAGAAGATTCTGAAGATGCCGGAGATTCATACGATTGGTCGGCCGGTGGGAAACCGGTAGAGGTTGGCACCGGCCGCGGCTCAAAAATGGAAAAGCGAGTGCTGCCAGTTGACCGAAGAATATACGATATGGATGAAGCCGATAAACGAGCGACATCTGTTACATTAATGATGGAAAATGCGTGGCTCACTACAGTGTTGGTGCAATCGCATTGGTCACTTCCATTAGCATTTGATAATGATACTCAAAAACGGACCACTGAAGAGGAGTGGGTGACGGTTGAACACTATGTGACATTGCGCTCGGGCTCGAAGGTTGTGGAGATTGAAACGATGGTCAATAATACGTGTGAGGACCACAGGTTGAGGGTCTGTTTACCCACCGGTTTGAACCCCAAGAAGGTGTGGTGTGGAGGGGCGTTTGACGTGCTCTCAAGACCTACTAGTTTGCCTCACGTGGAGGAGTGGGAACAACCAACGGTGCCAACTCAACATTTCAGTCAGTTTGTATCTATGCAAGACCGGCTTGGCGGCTTGGCAGTGATTGTGCCGGGCTCCAACGAATATGAGGTTGCCAAGACTGATGGTAAGGATGGACTGGATTTACGAATCACGATGCTGAGAGCGACTGGCTGGTTGAGTCGGGATGGATTTGCCAGCCGGCGAAATCGTGCTGGACCTTGTTATCCAGCTCCTGGCGCTCAGTGCCAAGGTCAATCATGGATGCGTTGGGGAATATTGCCTTACGAAGGTATGTGGGCACAAGCAGGTGTGCACGAATCGGCAGAGAAATTTGCCGCTAATGCGACTCTGTTGCCTGCACATGGGAAGCCGCAACTCAACGGCTTCTTTGATGACCCGTTGTCAAAAGGAATCCGAGGGCGCTCAGCCGCGCCGGTCAGATTTGTTGGGGATGGGCCGCGGCCGATTTTATCAGCATGTAAGCCGGCCGAGGATGGTGAGGGAACTGTAATCAGGATTCACAATCCAACAAAATACGAGTGGAACGGTAGAATCGAGACAGATTTACCTTTGTTTGAATGTCACGAATGCGACATGATGGAAAACGCTGGAAAAGCAGTAGACATAACTGACCAAGGATGGGAAGTCAACATTGGGGCAAAGAAAATTGT
>Ga0209992_10001814_pt1 | contig 21203 bp, 23 predicted proteins | sample 2SBtaG_2_FD_182564 | JGI IMG/M metagenome (GOLD analysis project Ga0209992, IMG submission 182564) | Deep subsurface microbial communities from Kolumbo volcano to uncover new lineages of life (NeLLi) - 2SBTROV12_ACTIVE470 metaG (SPAdes)... | ecosystem: Environmental > Aquatic > Marine >... | reverse complement strand
CTGAGTGCCCTGTTATAATTCAGGGTTCCGCGGGATCTGGTAAAACAACAGTTGCGCTTCACCGCTTGGCGTGGCTGCTTCATGAAAATAATTCGCAAATTAAGGCCGAAAAAACACGAGTTATTGTGATGAATAGATCTTTGGCGATTTATGTCAGCGCAACCCTACCGTCTATGGGTATTGAAGATGTGCAAACAAGCACATTCAATAGCTGGGCACTATCTATTGTTCGAAAATCCGTTCGAGGGAACCCATTTTTTAAATTTCTAAATATTCCCTCATTTGTTGAAGAGATAAAATTCTCTGAAGAGATTTTGAATGCTCTTTTTGGTTGGGTGAGAAAACAAAGTTTGGTTCTTGATGAGGAAATCAAACAACAGTTTTCAAGCCGAATTGCACAACAAGAGGCCTGGTTGAAAAGTAAGGACAAACCTCTTTTACCCAGATTGAGGGATTTTAGTCACGAGGTAAAATTATCTAAATTACCAGAAGCTGAAAAACAACAGAAACTAGGTTTTATTAAGAAACAAATTTCCAATTTAGAAGATTATCTGCAAGATTTATACAACCTGCTTTCTGATACGGACCATCTAAAAAAATATCTTCCACCTGATCCTAAGCTGGCTTCTAATCTTGATTACCTGAGACGCTTGACAGAAAAGAATAGGCTTGGGAAGAATTTGGACTACTTTGATATGTCCCTGATTCTTAGGTTGATCCAGCTCAAAAATGGAGGCCTTCCAGATGGAAAAGGGGGAACCGTTTCTTTGGATCATATAGTTATTGACGAAGCGCAGGATTTTGGACCCGTAGAATTTGCTATTATGTTAGATGCTGTGAATGACAGACGGCAAGTAACGATCGTTGGGGACGTTGCTCAAAAAATACTTATTGCAAGAAAGTTTATAGGTTGGAATAAGGTAGTCGAAAATCTAGGATTGGATGATGATGCCATTATCCGCTTAGAGGTTTCATTTCGTTGTACGGTTCCTATCATGACTCTGGCTCATAAAGTAGCTGGTGACCCCAAAAAGGTTGAGGGTAGGCCCGGTTCATCACCTGTTTGGCAGCACACAGAAAACTATATTGACCTAATAGAGACTCTTGTGGACTGGTCACGTGGTTTATTGAGAAGAGACCCATCTAAGCTTATTGCATTGATATGCCGGTATCCCAAGCAGGCAATGGAATTAAAAGAGGAAATGGAGGCATATTTGCCAGGTGAAGTGCGACTCGGGCATAGAGATCAGTTCTCTTTTGAGCCGGGTATTCTAGTAACCAATATCCATCAAGTAAAAGGATTGGAGTTTGATTCGGTTGCGCTGGTAGAGCCAGACGAAGAAAATTACCCAGCAAAAAGAGAGGAAAGTCGTAATATGATTTACGTTGGTATTACTAGAACACAGGAAGATTTGCTCCTCGCAACGATCAGACCTTTCTCATCTGTTTTAATCGGCAATTAAAATAAAACAAAAATTTTTATTTTAGTAAATTGAACCAGATGAAAAAGAAATACCTTTTAATAATTGAATATGAGGGTACTGCTTACCATGGCTGGCAATTCCAAAAGAATGGAATTTCCATTCAAGAGGTAGTGGAAACGGCTCTGACCAAAATTACTAAAACTGAGACATGTGTTCTAAGTTCTGGCCGTACCGATGCAGGTGTTCATGCGGAAGGAATGCCGGCCCATTTTGTTACAGAATCTAAAATGAAGCCGTTTGAATTCCTTTTTGCTCTCAATAGCCACCTACCTTTAGATATTACTGTTAAGGAAGTACGCAAAGTCCCCATGTCTTTCAATGCTCGAGGTTCTGCAAAACGGAAACTTTATAGATACTCTATTTTAAATTGTGACCATCCTTCGGCTCTAAATTATCGCCGTTCTTGGTTTATTCCTCATGCATTGGATCTAGCCGCAATGCGAAGAGCCGCAAAATATTTTGTAGGTAAGCATGATTTCACCTCTTTCCGTGCAGGAAATTGCAACGCTAAGACTCCAATTCGGATATTAAGCCGGGTTGAAATTTTTAAGCAGAATGGTTTTCTGCAATTTGAATTTGAAGGAAAGGGGTTCCTGAAGCATATGGTGCGTAATTTGGTAGGAACCCTAGTGCATGTAGGGCGAAAAAAAATTCCTGCACGACAAGTAAAAATCATTCTCGAAGCTCGCAACCGGAGAATCGCTGGTCCAACTGCCCCCGCGCAAGGCCTTTGCTTGATTAAAGTTTGTTATTGATCAATCTTTTGCCGTTTGCATTGAAAACTTTAAAATGACCTATACCACATTTGGCCAGGGAATAATTCAAGGTAGTTTCAATTACACGTATGCCATATATGACGCTACGACTGAAATAAATGAAGGAAGTATCGTCTTGCTTTAACGTTCTAATCTTTGTAGGTAGTAATATTAGATATTGTTTGCGATACTTAAAAATAAATTGATTCAAGTGGAGTTTGAATTTTAATATGAAAAGTGAATTTGAAATTGCTGTTTTCCCCGGAGATGGAATTGGGCCCGAAGTGGTTGCTGAATCCATAAAAGTTTTAAAAACTATTGAGTCTAAGCTCACTTTAAAAATAACTCTAAATGAGGCTCCTGTCGGAGGAGCCGGTTATGATATTACCGGTCAGCCATTACCCGATGCCTCACTTGATATAGCTAAAAAAGCTGATGCTGTATTGTTAGGGGCTGTAGGTGGACCTAAATGGGAAACTATAGATTTTTCTTTGCGCCCGGAACGAGCTTTGCTTGGGTTGCGTTCGAATTTAGAGCTATATGCTAACTTACGCCCGGCACGAATTTTTCCGGCATTGGTCGATGCATCGACTCTTAAGCGAGAAGTAGTTGATGGACTCGATCTTCTGGTGGTCCGCGAATTGACTGGTGGTATTTATTTTGGTGAACCTAGGGGGATTGATACCAATGCAAAAGGCGAAAGACATGGATTTAATACTCTAATTTATTCGGAACCAGAAATTGAAAGAATTTCAAAAATTGCTTTCGATGTTGCACGTAAAAGAAATAGTAAGGTTTGCTCTGTTGACAAGGCCAATGTTCTGGAAGCAACTGGATTCTGGCGTGACGTAGTGACCAATGTGCATTCCCAATATTCCGATATTGAGCTTTCGCATATGTATGTTGATAATTGTGCAATGCAGTTGGTTCGTAATCCTAAGCAATTTGACGTGATTCTTACCACTAATATGTTCGGTGATATATTGAGCGATGAAGCTTCTATGTTGACTGGATCTATTGGAATGTTGCCTTCAGCAAGTTTGGGCAAAAAATATGCGATGTATGAACCGATTCATGGTAGTGCTCCAGATATCGCTGGTAAGGGATTAGCAAATCCACTAGCCACTATATTAAGTGTTGGCATGTTGTTTAAATATTCGTTGAATCTAGAAGAACCAAATAGATGGATTGAAGAAGCGGTGGAATCAGTATTGAGACAGGGAATGAGAACTACTGATATTATGGCAGAAGGTATGAAGCAGGTTGAAACTCAGGAGATGGGAGATCTAGTTGTTGCGGAATTGGAGAAAATTAATTGATCAAGAAAAAAGATAAATATAGTGTTGCAGTCGCTGGAGCAACGGGCGCGGTCGGTAGAAAAATGTTGCAGATTTTAGAAGAGAGAAACTTCCCTGTAGGAAACCTCAAGCTTTTAGCTTCGGCCAGCTCTGCTGGCAAAGATTTATTATTTCAGGGGAAGAAAGTTGTTGTTCAAGAATTACTGCAAGATTCCTTTTCAGATGTGGATATAGCTCTGTTTTCGGCTGGAGCCGAAATTAGTCGGAAATTTGCGCCTGCAGCGGTAAAATCAAATTGTATTGTTATTGATAATAGCAGTGCCTATCGAATGAATTCTGATGTTCCATTAGTAGTTCCTGAGGTGAATCCAGCTTCGATCCAAGGAAACCCAGGAATTATTGCCAATCCCAATTGTTCCACCATTCAAATGGTTGTGGCTCTAAAACCCATCCATGACAAGTTTAAGATAAAACGTGTGGTTGTCTCTACATACCAATCAGTTTCTGGATCTGGGCAAAAAGCTATTAATGAACTAAAAATTCAATCGCAGGAACAGCTAAATGGTAATAACTCAATACCTAATGTTTATCCTCATCAAATTGCATTTAACTGCTTGCCTCATATAGATAAATTTTTAAATAATGGATACACGAATGAAGAGATGAAAATGGTCAATGAGACTCGTAAAATTATGGATGATGATTCTATTCAAATATCTCCAACAACAGTGAGGGTGCCTGTTTTTTATTCTCATTCCGAAGCTTTGAATGTGGAAACAGAAGGTCCGATTACAGCTATCGCTGTAAGGGAGCTATTAGCTGAACAAGCAGGAATTTGTGTTGTTGATGATCCTGGGAACAATGTTTACCCCCTAGCTATTCAAGGAGAAGATAAAAACGATGTATTTGTAGGTCGGATTAGAGATGATATCTCACGTGAGAGAGCTGTTAATTTCTGGGTGGTATCTGATAATTTAAGAAAAGGTGCCGCTCTTAATGCTGTTCAGATTGCAGAGTTGCTCATTGGTGGCGGACAACCTTCCCAAAATTAGCCTGATTAAGCTTCCTAGCTTGACATTGAATGGCCATAAGTATATAAAAAATAGTAGCTTATTGAATCTTTGTTTGGTTAATTAGGAAAAAAAGAAGTAATTTTGACTGATTGGAAAAAGTTCTTTTCTGGTAGGGGCTGCGGTGAGGCCTTTCTCTTCTTAGCTCCATATTTACTCATATAAGATGTGCCGGCCTGCTATTACGACTTCAAAATTAACAAACTCAGCTAATTTCTCATTTTTGCGGAAAAGGAAGGATTGATGGCAGAAAAAATTCTAGGTGTGATCGGGGGTAGCGGCTTATATCAAATGGACGGTCTTGATGTTACTAAAAAGGTTACCGTTAAGACTCCTTATGGTTATCCGTCGGATCAAATTATTTTTGGGAATTTGCGAGGAAAAAAAATGGCATTTTTACCTCGTCATGGAGTAGGTCACTTTATTCCACCCTCGGAGATTAATTTTCGAGCCAATATTTTTGCGATGAAGAAAATTGGTGTGGAGAAAATTATTTCAGTTAGCGCAGTTGGTAGCATGAAGGAGGAGTATCCTCCTGGTCATTTTGTTGTGCCTGATCAATTCGTCGATCGAACGAATCGACGCATTAGTACCTTCTTTACTACTGGTATGGTGGGTCATGTGAGTTTAGCGGATCCAATTTGTAGGGCAACCTCTGAAGTTCTTTATAAGGCTGGGCAAAAGGCGGGCGCTACGGTTCACAAAGACGGAACTTATATTTGCATTGAAGGGCCTCAGTTTTCAACACGTGCAGAATCGAATATTTATCGGCAGTGGGGGGTTGATATAATAGGGATGACAAACGTTACTGAAGCCAAACTCGCCCGAGAGGCTGGTTTATGTTACGCCACTTTGGCATTAGTTACGGACTACGACTGCTGGCATATAGAAGAAGAACCGGTAACCTTGGAGGTGGTTCTTAAGATCATGCATCAGAATGTGAAAAGAGCAAAAATGGTTATCAATGAATTGGTTCCGTTAATAGATAACGTGGAACCTTGTTGTTGTGCCGAGGCTGCAAAACAAGCGGTGGTTACCGAACCGGTCAAGGTCCCTGAAAAACTTAAAAAAGATCTTTCAATCCTATTTGATTAAATAAATGAATAAAGAAATTTCAAGTACATTGTATTTAAGTGCAAAAGAAGTAATGCCTGGTGGAGTAAATAGTCCTGTTCGCGCTTTTAATGCTGTAGGAGGAGAACCATTATTTATTAAAAGTGGAAAAGGCTCACAAATAATAGATGTCGATGGCAATAAATTCATCGACTATGTTGCTTCTTGGGGTCCTTTAATTTTTGGGCACGCTCATCCCAGAGTTGTTGAGGCGATTATTCGGCAGGCGGAATTAGGCACTAGTTACGGCGCATCAACAGAATTAGAAATTGAGCTTGCAGAAAAAGTGGTTAGCGCTATTCCCTCAGTTGAAGTAGTGCGAATGGTTAACTCTGGAACGGAAGCTGTAATGAGCGCCTTAAGATTGGCAAGAGGCATTACAGGTCGCGATAAGATTGTAAAGTTTGAAGGGTGTTACCATGGACATGCTGACAGCCTCTTAGTGAAAGCCGGATCGGGTTTGGTTTCATTAGGTATTCCAGAGTGTCCTGGTATCGTTTCCAGTCTTGCTGAGAAAACTTTGAACCTTTCTTATAATGATGCGGAGGGTGTGCGTGACTTGTTCGAGAGAGAAGGGGAAAATATTGCTGCTTTGATTGTTGAACCTATTGCTGGCAATATGGGAGTTATTCCTCCTATCCCTGGCTTCCTGCAAACTCTTCGAGAAGAAACTAAAAAAGCGGGAGCTCTTTTAATCTTCGATGAAGTGATTTCTGGATTAAGAGTTTCCTTGGGTGGAGCGCAAAAGCTTTTTAGTATTACACCAGATATTACTTGCATGGGTAAAATTATTGGAGGTGGGCTTCCAGTTGGGGCTTATGGTGCTAGTAAAGAGTTGATGGATCATATTTCTCCGGTAGGCTCAATTTATCAGGCTGGTACGCTATCGGGGAACCCTCTTGCAATGGCGGCAGGAAATGTAATCCTAGACTTATTATCGGAGCCACGGGTTTATGATTTACTTGAAGAAAAGTCTAAAAAACTTTGTGATGGCTTTCAAAAAAATGCTCAAGAATTAGGGATATCGGCTCAGTTCACTCGAGTAGGTTCCATGTTTTCCATGTTTTTCACCGACCAACCAGTTACAAATTTTGAGTCCGTGAAAACCTGTGATACAAAATTTTTTAAAAACTATTTTAATGGATTATTGGAAGAAGGTATTTATATCGCGCCATCACAGTTTGAAGCAGGTTTCATGTCCGCAATTCATTCGGATAAAGAAATCGAACAAACTATTGATGCAAATTTAAAGGCACTGAAAGTAGCTAGTCGCTAACTATAGAGAAAGACTATGAGTGAAATTATTGGTATGCAGGCAAGACAGATTCTCGATTCCCGTGGAAATCCGACTCTTGAAGTGGATGTTATGTTGGAAAGTGGCGCTATGGGAAGAGCAGCTGTTCCCTCAGGAGCCTCAACAGGTTCTCGTGAAGCAGTGGAGTTGCGTGACGGTAATGCAAAAGTATTTATGGGTAAAGGGGTTCAAAAAGCCGTTAAAAATGTAAATAGTAAAATTGCTGCAGAAATTATTGGCATAGAGGTTACCGAACAGGTTTTGATAGATCGATTGATGATTGAAATGGATGGCAGTTCTAATAAGAGCAAACTTGGTGCGAATGCAACCTTAGGGGTTTCTCTAGCTGTAGCACAGGCAGCTTCTAGCGATTTAGATTTGCCCTTATTTCAATATATTGGTGGCAGTAACGCCAAAGAGTTGCCAGTGCCGATGATGAATGTTTTAAATGGTGGTATGCATGCCGATAATAATGTTGATATTCAGGAGTTTATGATTGTTCCGGTTGGCGCCAAAAGTTTTTCAGCAGCGTTGCAAATGGGAGTAGAGATTTTCCATCATTTGAAAGGGGTTCTGAAGAAAGGTCGGTTTAATACCTCTGTGGGTGACGAGGGTGGTTTTGCTCCTGACTTGCAGTCCAATGAACAGGCGATTGAAATTTTAATCAAAGCAGTAAAAAGTGCAGGATATGCAATTGGTAAAGATATTCTTATTGCTTTGGACGTGGCAGCGAGCGAACTTTATTCAAAAAATAAATACACACTTGCTGCAGAAAATAACGCCAAGCTTTCATCAACGCAGATGATAGATTATCTTTCAGGCCTTGCAGCCAAATTTCCCATAATTAGTATCGAAGACGGATTGGCAGAAGGCGACTGGTCAGGATGGAAGCAGTTAACCGAAAAACTGGGTCATCGGGTTCAAGTCGTGGGTGATGACCTCTTTGTGACCAATACTAAAATGCTTGCTAAAGGGATAGCAAAGGGAGTGGGAAACTCTATATTGATTAAGGTCAATCAAATTGGAACGCTTACAGAAACTCTTGACGCTATAGAAATGGCGAAACGTGCAGGTTATACAGCGGTGATTTCCCACCGTTCCGGGGAAACTGAGGATACAAGTATTGCTGATATTTCTGTTGCCGTTAATGCGGGACAAATAAAAACGGGTTCTTTATGCAGAACAGACCGGACAGCAAAATATAATCAACTCCTTAGAATTGAAGAAATTCTTGGCGACACGGCTGTATACCGTGGCAGAGAGGTTTTTTATAATCTTGCCTGATGGCACTTTTTTTATGCCGTTAAAAAGTTGTTATAGTTCTATGAACATAAATTCAAATTACCAAAAAATAATTTTACTGAGCCTTGGATTTTTTATTCTTTTGATGGTAATGGCTGTTTTTCATGAAAATGGAATTTTGAATGCTTATCGATTCGAACAGGAGCAAGTAAAAATAAAAGAAGAGAATGAAGAGTTGCGACTGCATAATAATTTGCTGCGGCAAAATATTTTAGCGCTAAAATCTGACCCTTATGCGATCGAAAAAATTGCTAGAGAAAAGCTGAACCTTGCCAAACCCGGTGATAAAATTTATCGAATTGTGTCTACTCCATCCCAACTTCCACGCGTAAAATAATCCTTTCCTAATCTATTTTATCAACCATCTTGATTTCCGTATTATTTTTATGCGGATATTATGTCCATAAACCTTTTTAAATAAATGGTTATCTCTGTAAGATAATTGGGTGCGAATAGTAAAAATTAATCCAGAAATTAACCGATTTTTGAATAGTAAAAAACTCCTAAATTCTTGAATTTATGATTGATATTTTTATTTTAAGTGATAAAGTAAATACATCATTTTCAAATATGCGAGTTTCTCAACCGACACCTAATTAGGATGTTGCGTGAAAATATTTTTAGAGGTGATTCGGCTGTTAAGATAATTTGTTTTGCAGTTATAAATTGAAAACGAAAAGCCATTTATAAATATCAATAGCTTGCTTTTAAGGAGAAGAAGTATGACCAAACAGGATATCATTAATCAGGTGTCATCTCGGGCCAGTCTATCCAGAGTCAAAGCAGAAGAGGCTGTAGAAACAGTGATTGAGCTAATTAAAGAATCATTAGGCCACGGAGAACCTGTCATCTTGCGTCGATTTGGTACTTTTCAGGTACGAGCTAAATCTAAGCGTGTGGGAAGAAACCCTAAAACAGGGGAAGAGGCTGAAATTTCTGCTCGAAAGGTGGTTCGCTTTAAATCAGGGAAATTTTTCAAGCAAGCTGTAGACGAGGGTGAGGGTACAACTTGATTAACTCTAGACCAAGAATCTAACAGTTACAATAGAAGCATCGCATCTCCATAGCTAAAAAAACGATATTTCCGGCTAATAGCTTCGTCGTATGCTTTTTTTGCCAGAGTCGTACCACAAAATGCTGAAACCAACAAATACAAAGTTGATTTTGGTAGGTGAAAATTAGTAAGTAAGTGATCTACATTTTTAAAGTGCCATCCTGGAATGATAAAGCAATTTGTCGATCCAGACCTAGTTTTTCGGATGGGTTTTTTAAATGCTTGGGCTTCTAATGTCCGGGTAGACGTTGTGCCCACTGCTAATATGGGCTGTCCTTTCTTTTTACTTTCAGTAATTAAATTCCAGTTTTTAGGTGTGATTCGAAAATTTTCAGCCTCCATTTCATGCTTTGAGAAGTCCTCATTACGGATAGGTTTAAAAGTTCCTGGCCCAACATGAAGTGTTAGATAAGCCATTTTTATATTGTTGCCTTTAAGTTTTTTCAAGTGAGCTTTAGTAAAATGTAGACCAGCTGTGGGTGCGGCAATAGCTCCACTCTGTGAGGCGAAAACTGTCTGATAACGAATTTTATCTTGTTGCTGGATGATAGAAGAATCCTCTTGCTTCCTATGAATATAAGGAGGTAGAGGCATGCGCCCATAATTTTTTAAATATTCATCTAAAATTTGTTGAGATGAAAATTCAATCACTGCGCGTTCGGCATTTCTTTTAATAAAAGACCCAACCAACAAACTTCCATGAAAAATTAGTTTAGTTCCAGGTTTTATTTTTCCTTTCATAAGAACTTCCCAAACTCCAGAAGAAATTTTTCTAGTTAAAATTAATTCTACAAGTTTTCCGTTGTGCTGAAGGGTTGCGAAAATTTTTGCAGGTATCACTTGTGTATTATTAAAAACCATTAGAGGGGGTACAATAAGATGTCGGCTTAAGTTGGAAAAAATATCATGAAATATAGTACCTTTTTTCCGGTCCACTACCAGTAAGCGGGATTGGTCACGCTCGGGCAGTGGTTTTTGGGCGATCAAATGTGCAGGAAGGTCAAAGTTGAAATTAGAAAGGTTGGTTTTCAAAGATTAATATAAAGAGAATGAATAAAAAATGCTTTATTTTTCAATTAATTAAAGTATATGGGTATTGACCCCTTTAAGGATTTATACTATCCTTTCGCTAGCAGTTTTTGAAGGCCTTTTTTGCATTAATTTAGCCTCGTTCATCGATTAAGGAGGGGACGTGAAGAAAGTAACATTAGTAGTGGGTAAAGCGCTGAAATTTTTGAGCCTAATTATGGTGGCTCTTCTCCTAGTCATTGGAGCAGGCGGTGAGGTAGATGCCAAGAAGAAAAAGAAAAAAATTAAGCTGACAGATGAAGAAAATGCGATGTTCGATCGATGGGATGTTAAGCCGAAAAAACGAGCGAAAGCAGTCAAAGATCTCCGCAAAAAACCAAAATATGTTGGGGCTGTTAAATGTAACGGAAGTTGTCATGATCCCTATTATCAGGCTTGGACAAAGTCTCCCCATGGGAATACTTATAACCTCTTGAAAGCCGGAGTGCGTAAAGAAGCCAAGGAAAGAGTGAAACTGGATCCTGAGAAGGATTACACAACAACTCCACTATGTCTTCGCTGTCATACTACAGGATATCGACAAAGAGGCGGTTTCAAACCCGCGGGTTCAAAAAGCAAAAAGGGTAAGGATACAGCCACAAAGATTGATTCTGTAGAACCTAATAAAGAGCAGGTCGGTTGTGAAATGTGTCATTCGGTGGCAGGCGGCTCGCAGTTTCGCGCAGTTATGAAATCTTCAAAAGGTGATTTCAAAAAAGCTGATACCGAAAAATACGGTCAGAGATGGGACTATGCCAATGTATGTACTCGATGTCATACTCATCCGAATACACCATTTCAACCTTCGGTACATGATAAATATAAATTCAATTTTGAGGAACGTAAATTAAAAGTTCACAAAATAGCTGATTTCTGGAACGAAGATAATGCTGACCAGAAACTTGAGAAAGTAGATGAGCGTGCCAAAGAACAAGGCCAGACAGAAAAAACTCCACTGGTGATAGAAGATTTTGAAATTAAAAAAGGTAAGCTCAAGTTTAAAAAAGGCACTAAGCCTTACAATAGTAAGAAAAAGACGTATAGATATAAAAAAGATTGATTTTTCTTGATACCATTTGACAAAAGGTCTGGTCCGATCTGGGCCAGACCTTTTTTCTGTTAAGAGTGCGAAGCATCGTGCCGAAAAGTTATTAATGCCTCAAAAAAACTTCAAAAAAAATATTTTATGCATTGGCGCTGGTTATGTAGGAGGTCCCACCATGACTATCATTGCCAATAAATGCTCAGACTATAAGATTACCGTCGTAGATATTTCCGAAGAAAGAATTGCTGCCTGGAATTCGAATGAGTTACCTATATTTGAGCCTGGTTTGAAGGATAGATTGCTGAAGGTCCGCGGCAAGAACTTGTTTTTTTCCAACGATATTGATACCTCCATCGATCAGGCCGATATTATTTTTGTGTGTGTTAATACACCAATCAAAAAATTTGGAGAAGGAGCTGGAAAAGCGGTAGACCTTCAATTCATAGAGCAGACGGCGCGACGTATTAAAGAAAATTCGCAATCAAATAAGATTATAGTGGAAAAAAGCACCCTGCCTGTTCGTGCAGCGGCTACACTCGAAAATATTTTACATTCAGGAAATGAAAAAGTCCGGTTTGAAATTCTTTCTAATCCAGAATTTATGGCTGAGGGTACAGCGGTCAGGGATATGGAGTTCCCAGATCGAGTATTAATTGGTTCTAAAGATACTCCTGCTGGATTGGCAGCGCGTCAAGAACTTGTCGATTTATATTTACAATGGGTTCCTAAAGAAAACTTGATCACAACCAATCTTTGGAGTAGTGAGCTCTCAAAGCTGGTCTCAAATGGTTTTTTGGCTCAAAGAATTTCTTCTATTAATTCTATTGCGGCGCTTTGTGAAGTCACCGAGGCAGATATTACAGAGGTTTCCAAAGCTGTAGGCAAAGACTCTCGTATAGGACCAAAATTTTTAAATGCCGGGCCTGGTTTTGGAGGTTCCTGTTTTCGTAAGGATATTTTGAATTTGGTATATTTATGCGAGCATTATCAGTTGAATGAAGTTGCCTCATTTTGGCAACAAGTAGTAAGTTTGAATGATTATCAAATGGAACATTATGTTAGACGGATTCTTCAGGCCATGTTCAATACATTGGCTGGAAAAAAACTTGCGGTATTTGGGTTTGCATTTAAACCGAATACCGGCGATACACGTGATTCACCAGCTATTTATATCTGCAAACGCTTGTTGGAGGAAAAGGCTTATCTGCGAATTACAGATCCCCAAGCTCTTAAAAATGCTCGAAACGACTTGCAGGATTTAGAAAATTTAGAGTTTGTGGAAGACCCTTACGGGGCTGCGGAAGGGGTTCATGGAATTGCCTTGATTACAGATTGGGCGGAATATTCTAAGCTCGATTTTCAAGAGATTTTTGACAAAATGGAAAAACCCGCCTTTGTTTTTGATGGTAGAAACCAACTGAACCGTTTAGCATTATTTGATATTGGTTTTAATGTTTACTCCGTTGGGAAAGCCCCTCTCACCCACTTTTAACTATCTTTTTTAAGGACCTAATTGATTACAGGGGCCCTGAAATATTTATTTCCTGAAAAACAATGATCTGGTGGTTCGTGTAGGATAATCCTCAGTTAATTTCATAAGGCTTATGGCAGGCTGTACACGTACCCATGGGGCGATGAGGCATGATAGGTATTTTTTCTTTCCCTGTTATATGACACTCCATGCATTGGGTGGGAGATGGGGGTGGTTTATGATAAGGCGCTGTGTTCAAATTTGGTGCCGCGCTGATGAAGGAATAACCCAAGCTACTAATAACAACCACGCCTATTATTGCCACAAAGCGGTAAAAATTTCTTGTCCCGTCTGATTTTTTAGCCACGATATTATATTATTGGTTTAGTTTTAACTAAATTATTGATGTGCAATTGCATCAATTTCCACCTTCGCACCTTTTGGAAGGGCAGCCACCTGAACACAGGCTCGTGCGGGTTTGGTTTCAACAAAGAACCTTTCATAAACCTGATTCATTTTTCCAAACTCAGATAGATCTGTTAAATAAACTGTAGTTTTAATTATATTATTAAGACTTAAGTCAGCAGCGAGCAATATGGCTTCTATATTTTTTAAAACTCTTTCTGTCTCCAATTCGATATTTCCGGTAATCAACTCCATTGAATTTGGATCCAGGGATATTTGGCCAGAAGTATAAAGAAAATCTCCAATTCTAACGGCCTGGGAATAGGGCCCAATTGCTGCTGGAGCTTCGGGTGCTGTTATAATTATTTTATTCATTTTTTCCTTAAAATTTAGATTGATTGCGCCATCGTTTTTATGAACGGGTATGATTTTGGTTCCCTACCAAGATGGGAAAGAACGAGTCGATGCGTAAACTTTTCGATATCTTCCTCTTGCTGTTTAGGGATTTTGATTCTTCCACAGGTTTTAATTTCAATTTCCATAAGTTTCTTTATATAGTTTCGCGTGCCCATTGTAAATTGGATATCTGTTGATACTCTTCTGGAGCAACTTTTGCATAAAATTCCATTCTGGATGAAGCTAAACCTGAATGTTCCACTCTCTATAATGGTTTTACAAGTCACACAATGATCTATTTGTGGTTTAAACCCAGAAAGGGAAAGCATACGAACTTCAAATAATCGTACCAATGAGTCCAGTTCTGTTTCTTGTTTTAAAGCCAAAAGGGTCTGTTGTAATAAATTAAATATCGGTTTTTCTGGGTGTCCCTCAAGGATCATAGAATCTACCAACTCTAAAAAGTAAACTCCTTTGTAAAGTTTACCAAAGTCATCACGGATTGATTGGAATGATTCAATTATATCTGCGTGATTGAGACGGTACAGACTTTGGGTTTCTTTTCCAAAATAAATTAGATGAATTAGTGACATGGGTTCCAGCGAACCCCAAAAACAATTCTTTGCTTTACGAGCTGCTTTAGCAACGCATTTTACTTTCCCGTAGTTTTTAGTAAAAAATGTAACTAACCTATCCGACTCGGATAGGTTAATACTTTTAATTACGATGGCTCGGGTTTTATATAATGGCATTAATTTGCCTGCTCAAGATTTAAGAGAAAGCGTTTAATATTAATTCCACCGGTATACCCTCCTAACTCCCCATTTTCGCAAATGACGCGATGACAAGGGATGAGAATAGCTAATGGGTTTCTCCCATTGGCATTGCCGACAGCACGAGATGCATGTGGGTTGTTAATTGCTGATGCGATCCATTTGTAGCTACGTGTTTTACCGTAAGGAATAGTGTTTAGTTTTTTCCAGACTTTTTGTTGGAATGGGGTGCCAAGTCTCAATTCTAATGGGAAGTCGAAATTTTTTAGGTTTCCTTTAAAATATTTTAAAAACTGTTTAATTAAATCCTTGAACTCTGAAGGAGATTTTGTAGCTTTTGCATGAGTTGATTGAGCTAAATAAATTTCCATGGAATCTTCGTTGGACAGTTTATAGATAATCCTTAACAAACCAGTTGATGATGCGATTAGACCAGTTAAACCTATAGGGTTTTTGAATACTGTATAACTTACTGGAATTTCAAGCGGGATATAGCGGTAGTATTTTTTCATTTCTTTGAAATTAAGAACTTTAAGAAATAAGAATAGCATATCAAATATAGAGCATAAATATTTCTTTAGTTTGATATCCTATTCCAAAAAACCTAAAACTTACTGATGCCGAGTTAGAATCGGTTTTATAAAATTTATCAAATGACTTTATTATTTGCGTCGATTAAGCAGGGGATTGGAGGTTTAGTGACTAAAATATAATGTTTTGTCGTCTAAAATACAAATACTATAATAAACGTTTCAAATAACTGCATTAATATAATTATAGATAGAAATATTAAATATGATTTATATCTTTAGATTAATTTGTATTTTTTTTATTGTTTTGTTGCTTAATAAACCTACTTCAGGTTATGAAGAATTAAACTCAGAAATGGCCTATTTCCCTGAGGGTGAGTTTGTGATGGGCAGTCCGAAAAGAATTGGTAAGAAAAATGAACACCCAGAGCACAAAGTTTATTTAAATGCATTTTATCTTGACCGATACGAGGTTACATTTTTTGATTTTGAACAATATTTGGCGTCAAATTTAAAAAAGTACCCAACTATAACCGGTTGGATCAATCGTAAAGCTAGACCAAACATGCGGAACAAACCCATATTCGGATTACAATGGAAACGATGTCGAAACTATTGTTCCTGGCGTGGAAAAAGGATGCCTACTGAAGCAGAGTGGGAGAGAGCTGCCAGAGGCAAGAAAAATAGAGTTTATCCTTGGGGAAATGAAAAGCCGGATAAAACGCGGGCAAATTTTGGTAATTGCTGCTTCATTCAAAGGGGTAACGTTTTGACAGAAATCGGACATTTTAAAAATGGCGTTACTCCTAATGGGATTTTTGACCTAGGTGGAAATGTTGCCGAATGGGTTAGTGATTGGTATGATAAAAACTATTACGGAAAATCACCCTATAAAAACCCTCTGGGCCCCGAAAAAGGCAAATATCATGTAATTAGAGGCGGGGCTTGGAATAGTCTTCCAATGTATCTTAGGTCTGCTAGCCGTTATGGGGACAGTGATGCAAAGGATTATTATGGTATTGGTTGCCGTTGTGCAAAAGATGCCGGCCCACCTTACAAACCCAATCAAAACTCGGTAATTCGTTAATGGAAGATTTGGACAAAACTCTAGATATTATGGAAACGGATAAATGTACATCCCTGTTGCAAGAAAATTCTGTTCGTACAAAAAAGAACAATATTAAATTTACGAAACTAAATAAGAAGCATTCTCAGGAGCATTTGGATGCCCAAATTGTATCTTATGAAAGACTGGTACGTAATTTAATCAAACAACTCCTGAACCTTGAAAAAAAAATTCGTCTGAAATACCTTATTCCATTAGATGAGGAAAGAGCTTTAAAATTAATGGGCTGGTGGAATACAGAAGTGGAATGTGCATTGGAAGATTTAAGTAAGAAATATCGAGTTGTCCATATACAAAGACGGACCGTCGAAGAGTTTGATGAAAAAATAATTGCAATAACAGCTAAGGCCAAGATCGAAATTGAGAGAGAGGTTCCAAAATTGCTAAAAAATCTAGCTAAGGAAATTGGCTCATCTGAAAGATTTGATCCTAAAGAATTAAGTGAAATTTATGGATTGGATGAATCCGTTTTAGTGGACCTTCAAGTTATTGACCCTTTACAAAAACTCCATGAATCTTTTAGGCAGTTGAGGGACGCGGGTTTTGAAAAGCAGTTATTTAAAGGCTTGGAGGATGCTATTCGTATATTTGTTAAAAATATTAAAGAAGCTGAAAGTATAGTCTGGTCTGGTCGTTCTGTCGATCAAAGAAAAGAATACAAGATGAAAGCAGCAAAACTCAATATTAATCTTAAGGAAATAATATTAAATTTATTATCTTTAGTGCAGCAAGCGTTATTACCAAAAGATCGAAGAAATAGTGATGTAATTTTTAAATTAAAAAATAAGTTAGAAAGCTTATTCCAGGTGGATTCGGAATATGATGAAATTATTTCCAGAATTAAGCCATTTTTTGAAACCATTTAATGTTTCTTTCAAAGTTGGCATGTACCGATTAAACAAAGAAAGGTTGAATTAATTGCTTAAACTGGTTTCTTTAAATATTGCTCTTCCTGAGACGGTTAATTTAGGTGGTGGAAATAAGAAGTGTCGGACAGGTATTTTTAAAAAACCTATAACAGAAAAAATATTTCTTAGTGAATTAGGTTTTGATGGTGATGGAGTGGGGGATGCACGAATTCATGGCGGGAGGGATTTGGCGGTTTGCGCCTATTTTACTGGCCACTTTTCTTTTTGGGAAGATGAGCTTAATAGGAAAATAGAGGCCGGGGCTTTTGGTGAAAATCTTAGCCTTGCTGGAATAAATGAAACCCAAATACATATTGGTGATAAGTTTTCCTTAGGAGATGCTGAAATTGAGGTTTCTCAGCCTCGTCAACCTTGCCATAAACTCAATAAGAGATTTCAATTTCAAGGGATGGCTTGTAAGGTTCAAACTACTGGTTATACAGGTTGTTATTTTAGGGTAAAAAAACCTGGTTGGATAAAGCCGGATTTTGTAATCAAAAAATTATGTGATGGAGGAGAAAAAATATCAATTGATATGGTAAATATCTTAATGTTTAAGGAAAAGAAAAACACTGATTTATTAAAGAAGGTTGTCAAGCTGGATACTTTGTCTGTTGAATGGAGGGATAAATTTTTAAAACGTCTTTAAGTTTAAATCTTCGCCAAAAATTTATATTAATATGTTTTTAAAAATTACTTGTTATGCAATCAGATAGTGGAAGCAATATACCATTACCAAAAAGTATGAAAGTTTCTGATTGGGTTAAATTCTTAACTGAAGACTTTACGCCCAATGACTTGGATAAAGAAACAGCATGCTCGCTACTTCATTATTTGGAAGATTTAAAGCTTCTGACTCCTTTTGAAAATGATACCTTAAAATGGGAGGAATTAAGAGATGGGATGGCTTTAAAAGAACAAATTCAGGTTATACGGGATGGAATGATGAGAATGGCTCACACGGAAATAGGGTTTGCCATGCCGTTTTTTATTGGATTTGAAAAATTAAAATTGCCAGCGATTGAATCACTACTTGTGTCTAAAGGGTTAGCAGTCAAAAGTAAAAATACTCCTAAACCAGAGATAGCATCAGATTTTAGTAATCTGCAAATTGTAAAAAAGGTGGGGCGTCAATTAAAACCTTTTCTCGAAGCAGAAAGCATTATTGTGAAAAGACTTCTTGGAAAGCACACTAGTAAGGCAGATGCTAGAAAATTATTTCAATATATGTTTGGGAAAATAAACTCTAAGGCACAACCGCGAAAATGGGAGCAATTGAGCCGGAAGAGACATCGGTGAAAAAATTTGTTGATATTTAGACAACAAACTAAACAGAATTATTGAATAGATGTTTTTTAAATGTCTATAATATCACTATCTTTTTCTTTTGGGTTACGGCTATGGTGCTGTTTGGGGAATTCTGGTTGGTTGCTTGAAATAGGGGCACGTTTTTTTTGAAATAAATTTGCTGCGAATGCAACCAAACCTGCCAATAACGCTATTAAGAAAAAACTGAATGCAAAAAATGATAGTATGGCAAGTACAACAAAAATCCATACCACCATCATAATTTTAGTGGTCAATGGAATTTTTTTTTGGGGTCCAGGGTATTGAAAGGAGAACATAGTTTTGTATGAAGTTTTTAGAATAAATTTTTGTTATTATCAGATATGAGTGATCTAGCTATCATAGCCTGCCCAGAGTGCGGAGTCAAAAATAGGATTCGAACCTATAACCCAGAAAAAATTCCGGTGTGCGCGAAGTGTAAGGCTCAATTGGTCAATGAAAAGGAACACGTAGCATTTTCAAAGTTTAATGATAACTTAAATACTTTTAAAGATTTTCCTGATTTCGGATTCCGTAATAAAAAAGAATAATCTTTAATCTAAATTGAAATTACTATGGATACTGTTGAAATAATCGATAAAAATTTAAGAGAAAAACTTGAAGCCAAGCATGTAGAAATCATTGATGAGAGCCACCTTCACAGGGGTCATAAGGCTGCTGGTGGTGGAGGACATTACTCTGTGCGAGTGGTATCTCCAAGGTTTGAGAATCTGAATGTTATGGAGCGTATTAGACTTGTTCATAAAGCTCTTGATATTGAAATGACAGGAACCCCAAAGCTAATTCATGCGTTGCAGGTGAAAACGTTTACACCGGAAGAAGCAACCTAGAATAGGTTTATTCTCGATAAACTTCTAGCTCTTCACAATTTTTTAAGTTTTCAGACTCAGTTAATGCTTTGTAGCCGATTCTGGTATATTGGTTTTTGTAAAGATCCAGTTTTAAGTATTTTTTGCTTTGTGGTGAGTCAGCAAGGGCTTGAGCACCTCTATCCCCAATAACATTGCCAAACATGGACAGGTCTTTTAAGTTGGGTAAACTTTCACTGTTCGCAATTGCAATGGCACCATCATCGCCAATTTCATTATGATTCGCATTTAAAAGCTCAAGATTTTTCAAGTAGGGTGATTCAGCTAAAGCTTCGAGCCCCTCGTCTGCTATCTGGTTTCCGGGTAAAATTAAGTGTTTTACAGTTTTCAGAGCTTCTTTTGTGGCCAGTTCCATGCATCCACGTATTCCAATATATTTATCACGAAGAATAAGGATGGTTCCATCTTCGTGGAAACTATCTTTTAAAATTTCATCAATTTTACTCATTTTAATCTCCTATAAAACTTAGAACTGGAATAGCTTAATTTTAGCAAATTACAGCAAAGTTTGTCGAGCAGGCAAAAAAAATGCCGGTTCCGCATAAGAGCAGAACCGGCCTATTGGGTCAAGTTTTATAAAAGTGGATCGAGAAATAATTCATCTGCTTTCCATTTTTCTATTTCTTCTTTTGTTGGAACAGGCGGTACGGGCCTCTTTGCTGCACGTTTTTCAAGAGGATCATGGAATGTTCTTGCATAAGCTTCAGCCTTCCACAAATAAAGATGTGGAAATATCATACCCCATGGAGCCATAGGGGTCCCGACAACTCCACGTGTTACGCGTTTGTACCACAGGTGGTCAGGCCAATCTTTTAGCACTACACCTTCGAGACGATCGGGTATCTTTAATGAATCTACGTTGTTCTCATTTCTAAAGTCCAGAGCACCTGTCATCATCGGAATACCATCTTTACCGTGACAGACGGCACAATTAAGGCCCTCTGTTGCAGGCTCTAATCCTTCAAACACCTGTTTTCCTTCTGCTACAATTTTTGGGTCATCCCACCAGGTCCATTGGTTAGGAAACTTTCCTTCAACAGGCATATGCGTGGGGTCACGCAAAGTTTTCAAATATGAGACAAGCGCTACCATTTCATCATCACCTATATCGTCTCCATAATAAGTTGGCATCGCTTTATAAGATTTGGGGTCCTCATATCCTGGTGCTTGTATTTTCCTTGGTTCAAGGATCTGCTCCTTAATATAATCTTCAGAGTACAGACCAATCTGCTTGGTCCCAAGATTTGGTCCTCTATCTGAGTTTCCTTCATAGAAAACCTTATGGCAGTTAAAACATTTATTGTTTTCAAATACCTCCCGTCCTGCTGCGATCACTTCGGGGCCTGCAAGGCCACTTAATTTTACCGGAGGTTTATTAAGTTTTGAGAGTTCAAATTCAGGGTCAAATTGAGGTAATTGTGCAGTAACCGTGATAAAAATTCCTGAGGCAAGTGCATAAGTTGCGAGGAGACGCACGACCCATGTTGAAGTTTTCTTTTCTACAGTTAAGGTCTTCCAATCTAAAAGTGTGAAGAATGCGAATCCAACCATGGCAAAAGAAACGAATTCAATTTGCCACCAAACGGGAAAATTGAACTTGCCTGCAACTACCCAAATAATTCCACCCAATATTAAAATGATAGGAAGCTTTAATTTAATGTTTTGAAAGGTAGATTTTTCTTGGGGTTTGCTTGGGGATACTTTAAGCAGCATGGCATAGATTAAAATCAACGCTATTCCGCAACCTAAACCTACGATTCCAAATATGTTAAATAGTGCATAAAGGGCACCTAATACCGATATGCAGCCGATTACAATAATGTCAACATTCATTGCGCTTCAACTCCTGATTACTTATTCAGCCAACTGTGGTGCTGCAACAGGTGGCTCAATTT
>Ga0209992_10001811_pt1 | contig 21227 bp, 22 predicted proteins | sample 2SBtaG_2_FD_182564 | JGI IMG/M metagenome (GOLD analysis project Ga0209992, IMG submission 182564) | Deep subsurface microbial communities from Kolumbo volcano to uncover new lineages of life (NeLLi) - 2SBTROV12_ACTIVE470 metaG (SPAdes)... | ecosystem: Environmental > Aquatic > Marine >... | reverse complement strand
TTCAAATAATAAAAGGAGAAATCAATGGCTAAATTTATAACATTAGGATGTTACACTGCAAAAGGTCTAGCTGGATTTGTAAGTAATCCAGGTACAGATCGAAAAGCTGCTACATCTGCACTAGCTGCTTCAGTTGGGGCAAAAGTGACTCGTTATGCCGGACTAAGAGGTAAGTATGATTTTATGGCTGAGATAGAAGGTACTTTTGAGCAATGTGCTGCTGCTGCAATGACCGCAGTGGGAAGTGGGACTGTTTCTGATTTTACAATTTTAGAAGATGTAGATCTGAATAAAATTGCTGAGACTGCTAAGAAAATGGCTTCTGGATATAAGGAGCCAGGTAAATAAAAAATAAATATTTAACTTCCAGTTTGATTAAACTGGAAGTTAACTATTTTCGTATAAAATTGGAAACATTTCACCACCTAGTGGATCGCCATTTTTATATCCAGCATCTTGCATGGCTTTTCTATAATTATAACTAGTCCAATCTCCAATATAACTTATTTTTGTATCTTCTTTTGCAACTCTTAAAGTATAACGGCTCAATGTTTTGTTTGGTATAGACGGACTAATAGCACCATGAAGTGTTCTCATGTCAAAAATTACACAATCTCCTAAATCACAATCCCAATTTAAAAATTCATATTTATCTTTATTTCCCAAAATATCTGGTGGTGTTTCATATTTTTTTCCATTAATTACACATTCATCACCTTCTATTTTGTGCCCATCTTTAAAAAGAACTCTTAAAAATAGTTTGTTCCATAAATGTGATCCTTTTACCCAAGCAACGCCTTCTTCTTTTTTACTCGGTTGAAGAGGCAACCAGAGTACACACATAGTGCCTTCCATATCAAAATAACTAACATCGTGATGGAAGGGAGTTTTAGATTTAGATCCACCTTCTCTTAAAAACCAGTTATCCATAACAAGATTTATTTTTTTTGCAGACATTAGCTCTGATGCTATTTTTGCATAAGGTGAATTGAATACAAAATCCCTAAATTCAGGCACTAAATGCCAAGTCCAATAATCTTCTAAATAAGCAGGAACACCTTTTTCTAAAGTATGAGATTTAAATCTTGGACTTGGATTTTTTATATCTTTTTCTATTCCAGCCTGAAGTTTTTTTATCCAACTAATATCAAATTTTCCTTTTAAAAATACTGCCCCATCCTTTTTAAAATTATCTACTTCACTTTCACTTAAAATTTTATCCATAACAAAAATATATATTATTTTATATTTAAATGAAAATTATGAATTTCTGATTTATCCGCCAGTGACACTCATATGTCTTGGAACATTCTTTTCTTTTTCTTCTCTATCTATTACAAAGTCGTGTCCTTTTGGTTTTCTTAAAATTGCTTTATAAATTACATCTTTTAAAACATTATCATTTTTGCTTTCTCTTAGAGGTTTTTTTAAATCTTCTTTATCCTCTTGACCTAAACACATGTACATATTTCCTGTGCAGGTAATTCTTACTCTATTACAAGATTCACAAAAATTATGTGTCAGTGGAGTTATAAAACCAATTTTTTGTTTTGTTTCTTCGCAATGCATATAAGTAGCAGGTCCACCAGTTTTCATTGGATCATTATTTAATGTAAAATGACTACCGAGTAACTCTTTGACTTCTGTCAAAGGCATAAATTGATTAATTCTTTTTTCTCCAATTTCTCCCATTGGCATCACTTCAATAAAAGTTAAATTAAACTGATTTTCACCACACCATTTTACTAACTTTATAATCTCCATATCATTAACCCCTTTAAGTGCAACTGTATTAATCTTTACTTTCATTCCCGCCTTTTTTGCTCTCATAATTCCTCTCATTACTTTTTCAAAATTACCTAATCTAGTAATAAGTTTAAATTTATTTTTTTCTAGAGTGTCTAATGAAATATTTATTCTTCTTACTCCAATTTCAAAAAGTTCATCTGCATAGTCTTCTAACTGTGATCCGTTAGTAGTTAATGTTAGTTCTTCTAAACCATTTCCAATTCTTTTTCCAATACCTTTAAATAAATTCATAATATCTTTTCTAACAAGAGGCTCTCCTCCTGTAATTCTTAATTTTTTAACTCCAAGGTCTATAAAGACATTACCTAGTCTTTCTAATTCCTCTAATGTAAGTAAATCTTTCTTGGGTAAAAATTGCATTTTTTCAGGCATACAATAAGTACATCTAAAATCACACCTATCTGTAACTGAAATTCTTATGTATGAAATTTTTCGTTTAAAAGGATCAATTAACATAGTTTAATTTAATCATAAAAGTTTTTTTTATTCAATTACTATCTTTTTTTAAATACTCAATTAAGTGATTCAATTGGTCGGTATTTTTGATTCCAGCGAAACTCATTTTAGTTCCTGGTATATATTTTCTTGGATTTGCTAAATATCCTTTTAAAGTTTCTTCGCTCCAAATTATTCCTGAATCTTTTAAAGCAGAAGAGTATTTAAAATTTTCTATAGACCCTGCTTTTCTTCCAAAAATTTTTACTAAATGAGGTCCAAGTTTATTTTTTTCCTGTTTTATTGAATGACAACTTGTACATTTATTGAATACTTTTTTTCCAGATTCTGGATCAGCTATTGAAAAGTTTATATTTGAGACAAATAAAAAAATAACTAATAGAGTTTTTTTTATCATATAAAAAGGGAAATAGGCTAGAATTTTATTTCTAGCCTCTAATATTTTTTTATATTTTGTATTCCTTTGACTTAAAGCTAACGTGGTTAACACCAGATGGTTTGTTAGCTAATTTTCTTATATTTGCCCAAGTTTGTTTATAGTTTGGAATAATTACTTCGTTTACTCCATCGTTTACTACGTTTCCAACAACACCTGTAGGATAAGCGAAAAGCATAAATGTTTCTTTCTTTTTTGCAGTTGGCGTAGGATAAACCATTGCCTGTGTTGAACCATCGTCATTAAACACTTCTACTAAATCACCTTCGGATACTCCAATATTCTTCATATCAGATGGATTCATTTCAATGAATGGGTAAGGCCATCTATCTGTAACAAATTGGTTCTTTCTATCTAGATAAGCATTTTGCCATACATGGTTAGCTCTTCCATTATTGATCAAATATTTAAACTTCTTCTTCTGAGCTTCTTTTCCAGGAGCTTGTAAACCTCTCCATTTTGACTCCTTAAAGATTAGTTTTTTATGATCTTTGCCATGACGGTCGAATTTTCCATCGGCGTATAAACGTTTAACACCAACTAACTTGCCGTCCTTATAATCAATAACTGGTTCTTGAACACCATTATTGCCCATAGCTCTTAATCTATCATAAGTTACAATTTTTCCAGTACCATTGTGGTAGCCATCCATAAAAGCATCTTCTTCGGTCTTCCAGCCATAACCACTGAAACCCATTGCTTCTCCAAGTTTTGAAGCAATGATGCAGTCAGGCAATGCTTGACCTGGAGGATCCATATATCTTTCCGTCAATCTCATTCTTCTTTCTCCATTCATAGACGTTAAGTTCATTTCTCCAGATGTTGCTGCTGGTAAAATAACATGAGCTGCTTCAGCAATGTCTGCTTTGATAATATCTACATCTACTGAAAATAAACCACCTTTTTTAATAGCACCCATAATAGCTTTAACTAATGCTTTACGATCACCATGCGGTACTTCATTCATAGCATCTTTAACTATGTCAGTTCTTTTTTTGTATACACGCTTAAATTCATGAGCGTTTAAAGTTGTTTTGTAATGGTCACATGCCCAAACATGGTGCACTCCACCTTTTCCTTCTATAAGCAACTTATCAACATATGGGGGTTTAGCAGGATTTCCTTCCCATATAAAACCATCTGCTGGTCTAAAGTATCCTTCCTGGTGTCCTCCCATTCTACAACATCCTCCACCTGGTCTTCCAATATTTCCGGTTGCTGCTGCAACGTTAGTTAGAGAACAATTAGTTCTGTAATTATCATTACCCCAAATCAGACCTTTTTCGTAAACGAAGCACGTTCTTCGTCTTTTGTTACCTTTTGGTTTTGCAATCCATTCAGCTGACTGTTGGATTTGTTTTGTAGTTAATCCAGTAATTTTTGCAGCTTCAGATAATGAAGTTTTGTTTCCTTTAACCATTTTATCGTAATCCATTGTGCTTGCCTTAATAAAATCTTTATCAACCCAACCTTTTGAATCGATATAAGTCATCCAAGCATTGAACAACGCTAAATCTGTTCCAGAATTAATCGCTAAATGCATTACATTTTCTTTTCCTGCTTCTGCTTCTGCTGAATTTATTGTCACCGTTCTTCTAGGGTCAACAAAAATCATTCTAGCTGGAGCATGGTCTTCTCCTGGTAATTGTTTCTTCTTTTTATCCATTGATGTTCCACGCATGTTTGGAACCCAGTGATTTAAATAAACATTTGTTTGAGTTTCTAATGAATTAGCTCCTACTGAAACTATTGTGTCAGCAAGCTCAGTATCCTCATAACAATAATTTAACTCACCTACTCCCATATCTCTTGTTCCATGAACTTCAGAGTTATAAGCAGGTCTATTATGGATTCTTATATTTTTAATTTTCATTGATTCTAAATATAATTTTCCTGTTCCCCATGTATTTTCATATCCACCACCGGCTCCACCGTGGTCAAAAGCTGATACAAAAAGACCATCTTCCCCTTGGTCATCAATTACAGCTTTAGTTACATCTGCTACTAAACCGATAGCATCATCCCACGAAGTTGGTTGAAGTTGACCATATCTATAAACAAGAGGATCAGTTAATCTTTGTAATTGTGTACTAGTTGATTGTGAATAATTTAATTCACCTTGTCTTGCTCCTCTAGGAGAACCTAAACCACTATTTACCACACAATTTTTGTCAGGTTTTATTACTATATTTACATCTTTTCCATTTTGCTTAACTATATTCCACATTGATGGAGAATACCAAGCATCAGAGTCTGCTCCTTGTTGAACAGATAGATTTTCTCCAAAAATATTGTTTGTAGTAGTTCCATCTGCTCCTACATTCCAGGTATAAGCATGATAGCCACACCCAACTATGCAGTAATTACAAACTACGTTATGTTTTTTCGCGCCTTTTGGTATTATTGGTAATTTATTTATATTTCTTTTATATGCCATATTTCCCTCCTATAGAACATTACTAAGACGACCATAAATTAACTCGTCAACTCCTTCAGCGAATATATCTCCTCCACTAGAAACTTTTAATTTAAATTGGGGTAAATTTTGAGTAGCTTGACCCCAAACTTGTAAACCACCTTTTTCTGCATCAAAAACAGAATAATGACCAGGACAATTAAAAACTTTGTCTGCATCGTTATAATTCAATGGATAGCCTTTGTGAGGACACAAAACTGAATATGCTACAATATCTCCATCAGGGCCTACTCCACCTTCAACTTTTGATCCTAATTTCAATAAAACACCAGGTGAGTCTTCGTCAGGATAATTTATATCTAAAGGAACATTTGTTTTTAAATCTTTTACATTTGCTAATTTATTTGAAGGAAAATTTGAAGCTTCAACTTTTTTTGTTTGTAAAATTGTTGCGGCAGCTATAGTCCCCACTGATGCAGCTGATCCTCTTAAAAAAGATCTTCTTCCTTCATCAACTAGTCTTTGACATCTTTTACCAGTCTTTTTCATAATTGTTTTCTCCAATACATTTTCTAAAAATTAAATTGATCTTACTAAAATAAAGTTTTCTATCTAGGACTTATAAAAGATATTATTCATGAAAAAATTTATACTAAAAGTTTAATGAAAAAACTTATAGTAAAATACTATACAACCTTTGATTTAAAGTTAAATTATCTTGTGACATGAGTCTTTATTTACAGGATCATCTACGCAAATTGAGATTTTATTACAATAATATTCAAACTCATTAATTACTTCATCACTTACTTTTACTACTTTTTTTCTTTTATCAATAAAATCATCAATTATAGAAAAATAAGTATTTTCTCCATCAGAAGTTTTTTTTACAAATGACAATCCACTCTCTTTAGTAAAATATGTTCCTTTTAAGCAGTCACTTATAGAAATTTTTTGATTGTCGTAGTGAGCTTTCATTACATTTAGTAATATCACCCAAGTATCGGTGCTATGCATAAAGTATTTTATTACTTTAGATTTATTTCTTCCTTTTGTAGCTAAATCCAGCAATCTTTGTGAAAACTGGGAAAAGTCAGCTTTAACACACATGTTGCTAACTTTTTCTTTAGCAACATTCATGTTTTTTTTAATTTCCTTGTTAAAATGTCCGCTCATTTGCCTCTAAACAAATATTAATTAATCGTATAACTATCTTTGCCTTAAATAAATGATTAAATGTTTAAGAAAGCAAAGGGAAAATTGATAAATAAATAAAAATTAAACTATAGGTTGTGTATATAAATTAAATAAAGTATTACACTTTTTTTTATAATTTTTATTTTTTAATTTAAAAATAAATTTTTAGTTAATAGGAATTAAATTTACCCATTCAATAACATTTCCTGATTTAAATCGCTCTTTGCCTCCAGGAAAAATTCCCCAACAGTTTGCTTTTACAAAAGATTCAATTCTATGAGATTGCTGTCCTTGCAAAGTCTCTATTTTTCCAGACCCCTTGGTGTTAAAATTTATTAAACATCTCGCAAAATGCGTAAAACTCCTTGATTTTGAATATTTGTTAATTAATTGGGCTTTAAATTTTTTTTCTTTTAACATTCCTAAGCTACTACGAATTAATGGGTAAATAAAAAAGCGAAACCCTGCAGCACAAGAAATAGGGTTTCCTGGTAAACCAAAAAATAATTTGTCATTTAGTTTTGATAGCATAATTGGTCGTCCTGGTTTTATAGCTACACCCTTAAAGCATTTTTTAAATCCACAATTCTTAACGAGCTTAGGTATAAAGTCATACTTTCCTGCAGAAATTGCTCCTGAAGTTACAAATAAATTTATATCTGATTTTAAAAACTTGCTTAGCAATTTTTTCAATTTATTTGATTTGTTATCTTTGATAGTGCCTCCATTTATAATTTCTAGATTTATGCTATCGGCAAAAGCCTTAAAATAGTAATTGTTAGAATTTCTCACTTTCCAAGCTGGAATGTTTTTCTTTTTATAGTCAACTATTTCATTTCCCGTGCTAAAAAAAATTATTTTAGGTTTTTTTTTAACTTTAACTTCTTTAATACCTAATACTGTAAATGCCATTAAATGCTTTGGTTGAATTAACTCACCTTTTTTAAGTACAATATCTTTTTTTTTATAATCTTCTCCAGCGAATCTTACATGAGAAAACTTTTTAATTCTTTCACTTACAATTAAGTGGGTTGGATTATTATTAGATGGATAATATTTTGCTTTTTCAACAGGTAATATAGAATCGTAGTATTTTGGTATTAAACCACCTGTCATGACTTCAACAACTGAATTTTTTTTATAGTTCTTTATTTTAGGATTATCTCCAGCTGCAATTGTCTTTAATATTTTAAATTTTTTAACTTTTTTTTTACTTAAATTTTTAGTTTCTCTAGATAGAATAGCAAAACCGTCAAATGCTGCATTATTTGATAAAGGATTATTATTTGGAGAAAAGATATTTTCGGCAGAAACTCTATTTATTGAGTTAATTATAGAAATCTTTTCATTTTTTAATTTGATAGGATTTTTTTCAATTAAACTTAAAGCTTTAGAGTAACTAATCATCTTAGATTTTTAAAATATTTTTTATTTTATCAGGTATACCATCTGGATTTGTCCATAAACCTTTTTTTCCTCCAGATTTTACAAGAAGTTTAGTATTAGATATTTTTAAATTTGGTTCAACAATCTTTGAAAGATCATAGATAGCCAGCAGTGCAGAGCTAACTCCAGAAAGCGCTTCCATCTCTACTCCTGTTTTGGAATTTGCTGATACCAAACAATAAACAATGATAGAATTTTTTTTTTCATTAATTTCTGTATGTAATGATATGTGGTCTAAAGGTAATGGATGGCAAAGTGGGATGAGTTCACTAGTTTTTTTTACTCCACTAATTCCAGAAACTTCTGCAATAGATAAAGGGTCGCCCTTAGGCATTTTTTTATTTTTAATTAATTTAATTACTTCTTCACTTAAAACTATTTCTCCAACAGCTAAAGCTTTTCTATGAGTAATATTTTTATCGCTAACATCTACCATTTTGTACCCCGAATTAGAGAACAGTTTATTCAAAGAATCTTCTAGTTTATTTTTTTTCATTTTTGATTATTTTTTTTGCACTTTCTAAATCCTCTAAGGTATTAATATTAAAAAAAGGATCATATTCTTTAAAATTAAATTCTACACTAGTTATTTTATTTTTTTCTGTCCAATCTTGAACTTTTCTTATCTTGTTATTAATTAAATCATTGTGAAGTTTCTCATAAAGTTCTAGGGACCACAAACCAAAAATATTATGTTTTCTTCTGTGTGAACTGGCGCACAACAATAAAGAGTCTTTTTTTTTTGATTTTTCAATAAATTTTTCAATTATTTTTTCTGGAAAAAATGGAGTATCGCAAGGAAAAGTAGCTATCCAAGAACATTCCTTTAAATTTTCTTTTGCCCATTTCATCGCAGTTAATATGCCTACTAGTGGACCTAACTGACCTTCTATACAATCATTAACTGTTATTAAATTTTTTTTTGAAAAATATTCATTTTTTTGATTTGTGATTATGATTATATTTCTTAAATATTTTTTTACCTTATCAACGGTGTGCTCAATAAGCATTTTATTATTGAGTTCTAGAAAAAGTTTATCTTTGCCCATTCTTTTTGATTGTCCGCCTGCTAGAATGGCTCCGAGTATATTGTGTTCGTTCATGAAACAAATTATAAATGTTAAATAAAATATAATAAAGTTTAAATGATAGATAAAGAAATCATCAAAATAGCATCAAATACTGAAAACCATGGTGTGCTCGATAATCATACTCATTCTTCAAAGTTAAAAAATGTAATTTGCGGTGATGAAATGAAAATTTATTTAATTGTTAAAAATGATAAAATAACAAATTTTAAATATGAATGTGAATCCTGCATATATTGCCAAGCTTCAGTGAGTCTAATATCTAGAAAGGCCAAAAATAAATCAATTGAAAACGTTAAAAATTTCGCAGAACATGCAAAAAATTGCTTTGAAAAAAATACTAAATCATTTGATAAAGAATGGAAAGAATTTGATAAGATAATGACTAAAAATAATATTTCTAGAAAGGAATGTTTATTGCTACCTGTTAACACAACGCTTGATGCTTTAAATAAAAAATCTTTATGAAATTAAAAAAAATAATTTGTTGGCCACCACTGCTTGGAGGTGTGGGCGCTGGAGTAACTATTGCAATTCTTGCATACATAACTTATCAATCAATTTTAGCAGATAACACCTATGGTTTGTGGTTAACTGCATCTTTCGCATCTTCGGTTGTTCTTGTTTTTGGGTACCCAGAAAATGAATTTGCGCAACCCAAAAATGTTATATTAGGTCATCTTGTGTGCGCATTAATTGGAATTATCTTTGTAATATTTTTTAAAATTACACAAGATAGATCAATTTTCTTTTTAGGTTTAGGTTTAGCTGTAGCTTTTAGCGTAATGCTAATGATGGCCTTCAAAATTACACATCCACCGGCTGGTGGAAATACAATTGTGGTAATGATCGCTCAAGACTCATTTCAATTTTTAATATTTCCAATATTGGTAGGAGCAGTAACAATTGTAATTGGAGGAATAATTTATAATCGTTTTATATTAAAAAAAAATTACCCTTTAAAATGGTTCTAATATGAGCTCAAAATACAAAACTATAAAATATAAAAAGAATAAACTAGTTAGTGCTGATGATTTAATATCCATTGAAGAGCCACTTGAAATGATTGTACGTTATAAAGAAAATAATAAATTGATAGACAATTCTATTTCAATAACTATGCGTACACCGGGTAATGATGAAAATTTAGTCATTGGACTATTGTTTAACGAAGGAATTATTAATGATTTTACAGAGATTTCAAAAGTGGAATCAGTGGGTGATAAAGTTGGTCAATATGATTTACAGAATAAAATTAGAGTTACTCTAAATAATTCTAAAAATTTAGATATTAAACATTTAAGAAGAAATTTTTTAACTAATTCAAGCTGTGGAGTTTGTGGAAAGACATCAATAGATTCAATTGAAGTTATAAGTAAAAAAAAATTAAATTCTTCTAAACCAATAATTAAAACTTCAGTTGTAACAAAAATTCCAAGCATCTTAAGACAAGAACAATCAGAATTTTCAAAAACTGGAGGTATTCATGCTAGCGCTTTATTTGATGCCTCAGGAAATCCACTGGTAATAAAAGAGGACGTAGGTAGACATAATGCTCTTGATAAAATCATTGGATATAGTTTAAAAAATTCTACATTTGATAATGATAATCAATTCATTGCTTGCTCAGGCCGATTAAGTTTCGAGCTAGTACAAAAAACACTAATGGCTAACATAGGGCTTTTAATGGGTGTTGGTGCGCCAACAAGTCTCGCGATTGATTTAGCAAAACGTTTTGGTATGACATTAATTGGTTTTGTAAAATCTGATAGTTTTAATATATATTGTGGTGAAAAACGTATTTTAAAAACAAATTAATATGTCAAAAAATATAAGTAAACTATCTGGAAGAAAAGGCCTTAAAGATAACCTCTTTAAGCGAATGATTGATATAACTAATAAATCAAAAAATGGCAAAGACATAAAACAGTTGGCTGATGAATATAATGTAGGTATGTCAACTATTCATGGAGCTGAAAGTTTTTATGAATTTTTAAGACCTGAACATAAAGAAAAGAAAGCATGGATTTGTAATGGTAGTGCATGCATGTGTGCAGGAACGCAAGGTAAAATAAGAAAAAAATTATCAGAAAAATTAGGTGAAGATAAAATTGGTATGATGTTTTGCTTAGGCCATTGTTATGAAACTGGGGCCTTTCACTATAATGGTTATAATTATTCAGGAAATGATATTGAACAAATTGATGATATTATTAAAGGTAAAAAAATAAATGAAAAAAATATTAACTCAGTAAGTCATGCAACAACAACTATATTAATGGGTGAAGACTTATCTAGTATTGAAAAGTTTAAAGAATTACTATCACAAACATTAAAAAAAGATAAAAAAGAAACGCTTAAAACTATAACTGAATCAAACCTTTGTGGTAGAGGTGGAGCTGGATTTCCAACAGGGATGAAATGGAATTTTTGTAGCCAACAAAAATCAAAAAAAAAATATGTTGTTTGTAACGCAGATGAGGGGGACTCGGGAGCTTTTTCAGATAGATATCTTTTAGAAGATCAGCCTCTTAAAGTTATATTTGGCATGGTAGCTTGTGCTTATATTATTGGAAGCGATGAAGGTGTTCTTTATATTAGAGGTGAATATCCTAAATCTATAGAAATTATTAACGGTATGATTAATGAACTTAAAAAATTGAATCTTTTAGGAGAAAATATTTTAGGTACTGATTTTTCTTGTGATTTAACTATTTGTATAGGTCAAGGTGCTTATATATGTGGAGAAGAAACTGCACTCATAGCATCTATTGAAGGAAGAAGAGCAGAAGTTGATGTTCGCCCACCATTTCCAACCGTTGAAGGACTTTATAAAAAACCAACAGTAGTTAATAATGTTGAAACTTTAGCTGCTATACCTTGTATTTTAAAACATGGTGCTAAATCTTTTTCATCCATAGGCAATGTAAAATCGGCAGGGACAAAACTTGTTTGTTTAGATAGTTTATTTAAAAACCCTGGTGTTTATGAAATGGATATGGGAACTCCTATGAAAAAAATAATTTATGATATTGGTGGAGGATTTGTTGAACCTGTAAAAGCTTTACAAGTTGGAGGGCCTTTAGGTGGAGTAATTCCAATCAAAGAAGTAGAAAAATTAAATTTAGATTTTCAAGAATTTACGAATGCAGGGTTTATGTTAGGTCATGGTAGTATTGTGAGCATTCCGGAGGACTTTAGTATGATTAAATATATCCATCATTTGTTTAAATTTAGCGCTGAAGAATCTTGTGGAAAATGTTTTCCTGGAAGATTAGGCTCTTATCGAGGTAAAGAAATGTTTGATCAAGCTGTTAATAAAACTAACAAAATTCCAATGAAGCTTTTAAACGAACTACTTGTTACAATGCAAAAAGGTAGTTTATGTGCTCTTTGTGGGGCTATTCCAACGCCTATTCAAAATATATTAAAATATTTTACCCACGAATTTAAAGCTGATATAAAACAGGAAGCTTAGAGGAGTAATGAAAAACGGAAAAAACAGAAAAAACGGATCAAACGGTAAAGACCATAAATTTGCTTACATTAATGGTGTGGCTCATGAAATTAAATCCAATCATACTTCTGTTTTAAAATTTGTAAGAGAGCATATTAGCGAAAAAGAAGTTCCTAGCTTATGCGACGACCCAAATTTAGCGCCTTATGGGGCGTGCAGAGTATGCTCTGTTGATGTTGCTCTTAAAAAAGATGGCCCAACAAAAACAGTTGCTTCATGTCATACACCTGTAACTGAAGGATCCTATATAATTACTCAAAATGAAGATTTAACAAAATTAAGAAAAAATATTGTAGAACTTGTGCTGACCGACCACCCAATGACTTGTTCAACGTGTGAAGTTAATAATAATTGTGAACTACAAACAGTTGCAAATGATTTAAAAATTAATAACCATAGATATAATAAACCTAAACAAAATAAAGGAACCCCTAAAGATACTTCTCATGCATACATGAGAATGAATTTAGATAATTGTATTAATTGTGGTCGCTGTGTAAGGGCATGTGATGAAATTCAAGGTTCATTTGTTTTAACAATGAGTGGTAGAGGTTTTGATTCAAAAATTACCACTGATAATGATTTAATGTTTGGTGATTCTTCTTGTGTTTCCTGTGGGGCTTGCGCACATACTTGTCCAACTGATGCTATATCAGATGTTTTTGCGTCTAAATCAGCTGACTATGATGAAAAAGTTAGAACAACTTGTTCTTATTGCGGAGTAGGATGTAATTTGGAGGCATCAATAAAAGGAGGCAAGGTTGTATCTATTGATACTCCTAAACAAACTGAAGTAAATGCAGGTCATACTTGTTTGAAAGGGAGATATGCTTTTGGCTTCTATGAACATCCAGATAGATTAAGAAACCCCTTAATAAAAAGAAATGGAAAATTTGAAAAAGCTTCTTGGGATGAAGCTTATGATTATATTAAAAATAAATTAGAAAAAATTATAAAAGAAAATGGACCAGATGCTATTGCGGGTATTTCGTCAGCAAGATGTACCAATGAAGAAAATTATGTTTTTCAAAAAATGATTAGAGCAGCAATAGGAACAAATAATATCGATTGTTGCGCAAGAATTTGTCATTCACCAACAGCTTGGGGTATGCAACAAACCTTTGGAACTGGAGCTGCTACAAATTCTACTGAGGATATCTATCACGCTGACTTATTTTTAGTAATTGGTGCAAATCCAACAAATGCACATCCAGTTACTGGTGCAAAAATTAAACAACAAGTGATGAAAGGTAAGAAACTTATAGTTTTAGACCCTGTAACAACCGATGTTGCAAAATTAGCAGATTATCATATCAGATTGAGACCTGGAACAAACGTAGCTGTTTTAAATATGATGTTATATTTCATCATTGAAGCTAAATTACATAAAGAAGATTTTATTTTAAGTAGAACAGAAGGTTTTGAAAACTTTGTAAAGGAAATTAAAAAATTAGACATTGATCATTTAGCCAAGGTTGCAGGTGTTGATAAACAACAAGTAAAACAAGCTGCTATAGCTTACGCAACTGCAAAAAATTCAATGGAGTTTCACGGTCTTGGAGTTACTGAGCAAGAGCAAGGTTCAAAAACAGTAATGTTAATTGCTGATCTTGCTATGATAACAGGAAATATTGGAAGACCAGGTGTTGGAGTGAATCCTCTAAGAGGTCAAAATAATGTTCAAGGCGCAGCAGATATGGGTTGTCAACCGCATCAAGGGGCAGGATATTTTCCTGTTGCAGATGAAAAAATTCAAAGTTTTTATACTGAAAAGTATGGTGTGGTACATCCAACAAAAGCTGGTTTAAAAATCCCAGAAATTTTTGATGCTGCTATTAATAAGGAAGTAAAAGCTGTATGGATTATTGGTGAAGATGTCGTTCAAACCGATCCTAATAGCGCCCACGTTGCTAAAGCAATGAATTCATTAGACTTATTAGTTGTTCAAGAAATATTTATGAGTGAAACTGCAAAACATGCAGATGTAATTTTACCAGGGACTACTTTCCTAGAAAAGGATGGCACCTTTACAAATACTGAAAGAAGAGTTCAAAGAGTTAATAGAGCCGCAAAACCTCTTGCGGGAACAAAACCTGATGGGGTAATTGTAACTGAAATGATGCAAAAGCTTGGTTATAATCAACCAATATATGATGCTGATCAGGTCCTAGCTGAAATTGCAGATGTAGTTCCATTTTTCAAAGGTATAACTCGAGAAAGACTCGGAAAATTAGGATTACAATGGCCAGTAAAAGAAGATGGGACAGATACAAAAATTCTACACCAAAAAGAATTTAAATTAGGGAAAGGTAGAATTAAATATTTTGACTGGAAAGAAAGCAGTGAAATAGAAGAAAATAAAAAAGATTATCCATTAATACTAACTACAAGTAGAGTATTAGCTCATTATAATGCAGCTACTATGACGAAAAGAACTAAAAATATTAAAATTGTAAATGAAGATATATTGTTAATACATCCAAATGATGCAAAAAATAGAGAACTGAATACTGGTAATATAGCAAGACTTTATTCTGGAAGAGGTGAAGTTTCTTTAAAAGTTGAAGTTACTGATAGAGTTAAAGAAGGTGTGGTTTTTACAACTTTTCATTTTCCCGAACATATGGTCAATATGGTAACTGGTCATGGAAAAGACGAGGAAACAATGTGTGCAGAATATAAAGTGTCTTCTGTAGAAGTTCAAAAAATATCAAATCAATTTAAAACAGAAGTAATAGCTGAAAAAGATCAAGCAGAAGTATTAAAGGCTTAATATTATTTATAGAACATAAGGCTCAGGCCTTTTGTTTTTTTCCAATACTCTTTCAATAGCAAAACATGATAGATCAATAGACTGATAAGATCCTGTTGTTATTAACTCTGCTAACGCTCTTCCAACTCCAGGAGCTTGCATTAAACCTCTTCCGGTAAAACCTGTAGCCATAAAAAGATTTTCATACTTTGGATGTTTTCCTACTACGGCGTTATTATCAAGTTTATTACAATCATAATATCCAGCCCATCCACCAGTTAATTTAAGCTCTTCAAATGCAGGTATTCTTTTAGCTAGAGCTGGCCAAACTAGTTCTTCAAAATCATTCCATTCAGGCTCAAGATCTTTTGCATCAAACTTTGAAATAGGAGAACCCGCTAAATATTCATTACCTTCTGGTCTCCAATATACACCTGTGGTTAAATCTCCAGTCAGTGGCATTTCTGGAATATGCTTGGGGCATTTTACTCTAAATACAGTGTGCTTTTGTGGAACTACGGGGATATCAGATAGCAATTCATTCGTCCAGCAGCCTGCTGCCGATATAATTGTTTTAGCATTTATTTCTTTGATTGATTTTATTTCACCTTTAATAAACTCAGCACCTAATTCAATTGCCTTACTTTTTAATGCATTATGAAATAAATATGGATCAATCCACCCTTCAATTTTGTTATCAGTATAAGTTGCTGTTTCAATACCATCATTGCTTACATAAGGAAATATTTTAGGCAAATCATTTCCCTTTATATTTTTTGTACCAGCATCACATAATTTATGATTTTCTAACGCTTTGTATTGTTCCTCTGCATGTTCTGGCCCAAATAATAGTAGATATCCATTAGGAACCATACTGGCCGTTGGATTGGGATTTTTTTCTGTTTTAAGTAATTCAGGTATTTTGAAAATAAAATCTCTTGCAAATTTTCCTAGCAGTATATTTTCTTTTTGAAAAAATTGTCTTCTAAAACCTCCCAGTGATAGTGGAAAAGATGCTTTTTTATAAGTTGGGTCTCTTTCGTAAACTTTTACTTTTCTACCTGCCTTAGAAAGAAAATAAGCTGAAGAAGCTCCAATTATCCCTCCGCCAATTATGACAACGTCATCCATAAAATTTATAATAAGGTATTATAGACTAATTAAGAAGAAGAATATTTAAATTTAAAATAAAAGCAAAAACTAACCAAGCAAGATAAGGCACCATCAGATAAGAACTTAACTTATTAATTGGATAATATAATTTTATTAACCATACAACTAAAAGTAAAATTAAAAGTATTACTACTAATGCTAGAAATATTTGATGCAAAGCAAAAAAGACTACACTCCAACTCGCATTTACTAATAAATGAATAAAGTAAATATATATTATTTTTTCAGTTTTTTTTGGGTTTATCCAAATTAACCAAACAGCAAAAGCCATAGACATATAAAGAATTATCCAAATTGAAGGAAAAACATAATCTGGTGGATTAAAACCTGGTTTAACTAAAGTTGAATACCAAGGTTCTTTATATATGCTAGTTACAAAACCTCCCCATGCTGAAGCTCCAAATGAGAAAGCTAAAAAAAACAACAAAGAAAAATATTTTTGAAAACGTTGCATCATTATATGATTAACATTTAAGCTATGCTTGATCTACCCCCGTCTACAGCGATAATTTGACCCGTAATCCAAGAACTTTTTGAAGTTAATAAAAAATGAGCCAAATTTGCCGAATCAGTTGCTTCCCCTATTCTTTTTAATGGGTGCAACTTAGCAATAGACTCTTCTATCGAAGTGTTTTTAATTACTGATTTTGCAATTTTAGATTTGGTTAAACTCGGGGCAATACAATTTATTCTAATGTAAGGAGCTAGCTCGGCTGCTAATGCTACCGTTAAACCCTCAACTCCTGCTTTGGCTGATGAAATAATGCTATGATTTGTAAAACCTTTTTTTGCCGCCACCGTTGAAAAGAGAACAATAGATCCTTTATTTTTTTTAAGATTATCCTGAAAAGTTCTTAGTATTTCTGTTACAGCAACAAGATTAAGAACATAACTAGATACAAAATCATTAGCTTTGGTTAGTTTAAAAGGCTTTAAGTCAATAGAACCAACACAATAAGCGATACCTAAAATTTCAACATTTTCTAGGTCGTTTTTTAAATTATTTGTAAAATTAAGTTTTAGTACATCACATACAGAGTAAGTATAGTTTAATTTTTCAGATATAGCTTTTAGTTCATTTTCATTTCTTCCAATTAAATGACAATCTGATTTGTCTTCAAATAATTGATTTGCTAAAGAAGTTCCAATCGAACCTGTGGCACCAAATATTAAATATTTTTTTTTCATATATAAAATTATTTTTAATAAATATTAATTAATTTATTAAATCTATTACTTTCTTGACGCATATTTTGTATTACAATTTATCAAAAAAAGGTTAGATTGATCTTATGGGTAAAAATATATGGATAACTGGAGCAAGTACAGGAATAGGAAAAGCCTTGGCATTAAAGTTTGCGCACGAAGGTTGGAATGTTGCTGCATCTGCTAGAAGAGAAAACTTACTACTAGATTTATGTAAAAATAACTCAAGTATTCACTCATTTCCACTAGATGTCACTAATTTTGAAAATACAAAGATAACTTTTGAAAACATAATTAAAAAATTAAATAGTATTGATCTTTGTATTTTTTCAACAGGTATATACGATCCTAATACAGAAAAAGAAATTAATATTCCTAAAATGCAAGATGTTATGAGAATAAATTTTTTTGGAACAGTAAACTGCATTAAAGCTATAGAAAAAAATTTTAAGGAAAAAAAAGAAGGGCACATATCGATAGTCTCGTCTGTCGCAGGTTATGGTGGTTTACCTAATTCATCAGGATATGGACCCTCTAAAGCAGCGCTAATTAATTTAGCTGAAAGCCTTTATTTTGATTTTAAAAAATATAATATTAGAGTTTCTTTAATTTCTCCAGGATTTATAAAAACACCAATGACTGATAAAAATAAATTTAAGATGCCGTTTATAAAATCAAAAGAATTTGCTGCTGATAAAATATATAACGGGTTAATTAAAAGCAATTCTTTTGAAATTACATTTCCAAAAGAATTAACTTTGATAATGAAATTGTTTAAGATTTTACCCTATAAAATATATTTCTATCTAATTTCAAAACTTACAAAAATTCAAAAACGTTAATCTTTTTGAAAAAAGACTGTGAGTTCTGCAACTTTAATTCCGAACTTAGTCATTGTTGCTCTATTAATAGCAACTTTATCATCTTGCTTAAATATCCAATCATCAAAAGTAATTTTGATCTCTTTACCTTTAACCGGTACTAATAAAACATATTCAAATTTAAAAGCTGGTCCGTATGAATATCCTTTTGCAACACCTACAACATCACCAGCTGTTCCCTCATAATTATGATTATCAATTTTATTTATTTTCCATTGTCTTTTTTGAACTTCACCATCATTCCAAAAAAACTCTTCGTTTAAAATTAAATATTTTCCATCCCATTCACCATTTAAATTTGCAGAAAACTGTCTTGTTACTTTACCAGATCTATTTTGTAAAATTCCCCAAGCCTTTACACTTCCTGACAAATAATCTTCTATAATTAATCTAGGCTCTTGGTCTTTGAAATCTATTGGCTTCATATTATTACTTGAACAACTATTAATTAAAATTGCAATCAATAAAGTAAATATAATTTTCATAATTAATTATTTATTGCTTAATGAAAACTGTAATAAATCAATATTTTTTGACTTAAAACCAGCTTCACAATAAGATAGGTAAAAATCCCACATATTTTTAAAACCTAAATTAAAACCTTGTCTTGATATTTGCTCCCAAGAATTTAAAAAACTTTTTCTCCATTTCTGTAAAGTATTAGAATAATGTTCTCCGTACAAATTTTGGTTATCAAAAATTAAACCAGAATTTAATGATAAATTTTTTAATGATTTTAAGGAAGGTAAAAATCCACCGGGAAAAATAAATTTTTGAATAAAATCTTCTTTTGTTCTATATCTCTCGTATAAATTATCACTTATCACTATTGATTGTATTGCTGCCCGACCTTCTGGTGCTAAATTTTCTTTAATAGATTTAAAATAATTATTTAAATATTTTTCTCCAACAGCCTCGATCATTTCGATAGAAAAAATATTGTCATATTTTTTTTTTACATGTCTATAATCTATCATTTTAATATTAACTTTATGATTTAAACCTAGGCGATTGATTTTTGATTTCGTAAATTCAAATTGTTTTTTTGAAATTGTAATACAATCTAATTTGATATCATAGTTTTTTGCTAATTGTTCAGCAAAACCACCCCACCCACATCCAATTTCTAAAATTTGATTTCCTGGTTTAGGTTTAACCAAATTAATTAATTTATTATATTTATTAATTTGAGCTTTTTCTAAGGTTTCGTCATCAGAATTAAAAATACCACAGGAATAAGTTAAAGTTTTATCAAGCCATACTGAAAAAAATTCATTTCCCAGGTCGTAATGTGAAGAAATATTTTTTTTACTTTTTTCTATTGTGTTAGTGTTAACAAATTTATTTAATAAGGTTTGCACAAAAGGAATATTTATTAAACCAGAAAATTTGTAGGTTACATTAATATTTCTGGCACTCAATTCTATTAATGATGGTAAATCATCTGTTTCAAATTCATTATTAATATAGCTTTCACCTAATCCAGTACTACCTTTTCTTAATAATTTAGAAGTAAAATTTGGATTATTAATTTTAATCGTTGCTTTCAGCGAGCTTGTTTTATCTCCAAAAAAATACTTAACACCTTTGGAGTCTATTAGTTCTAAAAAACCATAAGAAATTTTTTTAAGGTTCCAAAACACAAATTTATCAGCAATGGAATTTAGTTTTAAATTCATTATTTTTCTAACGATAAGTTATTTTTTATTTTAATTCTTTTTTTCACCAATTTAACGCCTTTAGACCACAATCGAAATGCTTCAAAATGTATCGCGGCAATAACTTTAAATGACATAAGAGGATGTTTTAAAAATTGATAAAGTAAATTTTTGTTATTTAGGTTAATTTTTTTACCTACTTGTTTTGCAATAAGCAAAGGACCATTTAAATCTGTTTGCTTAATGAGAACATTTAAACTATTACCAGGCTTTGACAATCTAAAGTTGTAGAATGTTTTCATTTTAATAAATGGGGAAACGTAAAATTTCTTACTACACTTGTGTAAAATTAAATTTAAAGATTTATTGCATCTAAATACATAAGTATGCTGTTCATTAAATGTATTTTTTACCTCATAAAGTACTGCACGGAGTTTTGAATTTTTATCGTAACAATAAAAAATACTTAGCGGATTAAAGACATAGCCAAAAAATCTGGGGAAACAAAGTAATTTAATTGACCCTCCTTCAATATTAATTTTTGTCTTAGATAATATTTTTTTTGCCCATTTAATTAATGAGCTGCCATCACGCGGCCCATGATCTATATTATAGAAACTTAAAATATTAAATTTATTATAAGAAAAAATTTTAATTTTCTTTTCTAAATCCTCTATTTCGTTAAGATTAATTAGCAAGGAAAAAGTCTTATAAGTAAAAAAATGTTTCTTGGGTTTAAATCTTTTATGTGTAATTAAACCTGCGTATATACATGATGAAAAATTATTCATATCAAATTTACTATATCTAATGATGATTTTAATCCGTCTTCATGAAATCCATAACCAAAATAACTACCACAAAACCAGCTATTATTTATACCCTGCAGTTGTGATAATTTTTTTTGGGCGTTGATAGACTTCAGGTCATAACATGGATGAGAAAAATTTACCTTTTTAAATATTTTTTTTTCATCAATTTGAAAAATAGGATTTAATGTAAGAAAATAATTATTTTCTGTTTTTAAATTTTGTAATTTATTTAACCAATAGGTTACACAATTTTTTCTATTGTCATTTTTATCTAGAATTGAATTCCAGCTCGACCATGCTTTTCTTCTCTTGGGCATAAATCTTTCATCACAATGAAGATATGCCAAGTTTTCTTTATATTTGAAATTTTTTAGAATTTC
>Ga0209992_10001810_pt1 | contig 21232 bp, 19 predicted proteins | sample 2SBtaG_2_FD_182564 | JGI IMG/M metagenome (GOLD analysis project Ga0209992, IMG submission 182564) | Deep subsurface microbial communities from Kolumbo volcano to uncover new lineages of life (NeLLi) - 2SBTROV12_ACTIVE470 metaG (SPAdes)... | ecosystem: Environmental > Aquatic > Marine >... | reverse complement strand
TACAATAGTTTGCGAGTTACGAGTTACGAGTTACGAGTTACGAGTTACGAGTTACGAGTTATCAAGATGATTCTAAAAGCGCGACGTAAAGTCAGCGCCTACAGGATGTAAAAATTTGCTTTGTAGGCGCGGGTTTACCCCGCGCTAATAAATGTGGTTCGGCCCACCCGTCACCCTGAATTAATTTCAGGGTCTATTTTTATCTACTGGATCCTGACCTTCGTCAGGATAACAAGTTGTGTATTTGTGATGGTTCAAAAAGCGCGACATAAAGTCAGCGCCTACAGGGTAAATATAAATCTAACAGGCTACGCCCTACCCCCTTCTATCACGCCTGAAAATAAGTAATTGATGAGTAATTCATTTCATGGATGAAATGTAAGGCTGACTTAGTCCATGGATGGACTATTCAGCCGCTTACGTTCACATCAATTATTTATTTGAAGAATTAGCGTGATAGAGGGGCGCCGCGGGAGTCCAGAGGGCGGTCGGCGGCAGCCGCCCTTTGGTTGCTGTCGCCAACGCGACAAAGAGTTAAATTGAAGACTACTGTAAAACAATTTTTAAGATTGCTTATTGCGCAAAAGTAACCTTGCTTCGCAACGTATATTTTGCACGGATGCACTTACTTACCCACGGCCTCTTTGGCAAACAGGGTTTTAATCGGCCCTAGGTTATCAACCATACTCAACCCTACACCTCGAATGAGTTTCTTCAGCGGGTTATCACCTTCAAACAACTCTTTTAAACCTTGCATCATGGCGATGTGCTTTTGTGCATCAAGTTTACGGGCACGCTCGTATTCACGTAGCACGCGCGTGCTAGCAAATTCTTGCTTACTGTTGGTGAGCAACTTAATCAACATGGCCGCATCTTTAAGACCTAGGTTCATGCCTAACCCTGCCAGTGGATGGATGGTATGGGCTGCATCACCCATTAATGCAATCTTGCCGTTTACCCATTGTTGAGCGTAACGCATTTTCAGTGGGAACATCGCGCGGTCGTCTTGCACTTCGCATAAACCACATTGTCCGTCGATGGCGACATTCAACGCTTTATTAAATTCAGCGTTATCTAATGACATCAAATGCTGTGCTTGCTCTGGTGACGTTGACCACACGATTGATTGGCTGTGCTCATCGCTTAGCGGTAAAAACGCCAAAGGGCCTGTTGGTAAGAATACTTGTCTTGCTGTGTGGCTGTGTGTCTCTTGCGTCTTAACCGTTGCGACGATGGCGTGATGATCGTAGTCCCAAAACGTAATGGGCATTTTAAACTGAGTACGAATACTCGAATTTGCGCCATCTGCTGCAACTAAAAGCTTGGCCATAATCGGCATACCTGACTCTAAGGTGATTAACACGTCAGTGTCGGTTTGATGAATGGCTTGATAGCGGGTATTAAAGCTAAGTGTTGCAGATGAATACTGTTTTAACTGCTGAAACAGCGCATAACGAATAGCGTCATTTTCAATGATGTGGCCAAGCTCAGGTAAATCTAGCTCTGTGCTGTTAAACGCGATTTTGCCAAAACTGTCTTTGTCTCTAACATCCATATGCGTATAGGCACAAGTTCGCTGCGCTAAAATATCATCCCATGCGCCTAGCTCAGTAAATAACGTTTGACTGGCAAGACTGATGGCACTCACGCGATTAGCAAACCGCTCAGTAATTGGCGCAGGCTCACTGCCCGCATCAATCACATGCACGCTAATGTTATTTTTTGCCAGACCTAACGCCAAAGTGAGGCCTACACAGCCACCACCGACAATACATACTTGCGCTTGTTGCATCAGCTTTTTCCTTTAATAACATGACCCATTAGTTGCTTAGCTAACGGTGCTTTTAAATTTTCAGACAGTGACATGGCAAGCAAACCGCAACTGCGACCGAGTGCCATTAATCGAGAAGAATTTGAAAACAGTCGCACGAGCGCATCGGTCAGTGTCATCACTGTTTTGATGTCTTGTGCACGCACACGGTCATAGGCTTGTGTAAAGGCATATTCACCTAAAGCATATTGCTCTGATGCAATCAGCTCGACCAAAGCTTGAATGTCTCTTAAACCCAAGTTAAAACCTTGTCCTGCAATAGGATGAATCGCGTGTGCAGCATTACCAATTAATACGCTTCGGTGATGAACCAGCTGTTCGACTCGCCCTAATACCAGCGGATATTGTGCGCGCATACCGACTTTTTTAAAAAAACCCGCGCGATAACCAAAGGCAGTTTGCAGCGCTGAAATAAATTCTTCAGGTTCAAGTGATTTATAATGTTCAAGATGCTCGTTAGGCATACACCAAACCAGCGAATAGCGATTTTGTGTCATAGGGAGCAGTGCCATTGGCCCATACTCGGTAAAACGTTCGAATGCTTGACCACTATGACCGCCTTCAACTTCGATATTGGAGATTAGTGCCCCTTGCTCATAAGCCAAACTATCGAAACCAATGTTTAGCTGTTTGCGCGTTGGGGATTGTGCGCCATCGGCAACAACCAATAACTTACCACTTAATTGGGTTTCGTCGTTTAAGGTCAACTCAACATAAGCTTGTGTTTGCTTTAACTCATTAATGGTCGCAGGGCAATAAAGCTGAATGTCAGTTTTAGCTAGCTGTTGGTGCAAATAAGCACCAAATGGGTTCACTTGTACTACATAGCCAAGTGCATTTGTTTTGTAGTCTTGATTGTGCAGTGAGGTTTTACCAAAGTGCCCCCTATCAGATACATGCACTTGCTTAATAGCTTCGGCAAACGGCCAATCGGCATTAAACAAGTGAAATTGCTTTAAATACTGCACAGATTGATCGGCCAATGCAATTGAGCGGTCGTCAAAACTAGGGTGTGCTTGGCTTTCTGGTGCAAATGCCTCAATCACGGCAACTTGCAAAGTCGGGCTGGTCTTTTTGATTGCCAAAGCAGCGGTGGCCCCTGCCATACCGCCGCCTACAATCACAACATCAAAGTGCTGCAACGCATTCTCCTACTGCTGCATTAATGCTTCTATTTCTGCTACGGTTTTCGGCACGTCTTGGGTCAGATTTTCATAACCTTTTTCAGTAACCAATAGGTCGTCTTCAATACGTATGCCAATACCTTTATATTGCTCTGGCACTTGAGCATCTTCATCAAAGTACAAACCTGGCTCTATGGTCAACACCATACCCGGTGCAAATGGCCTGTCAGCTTCATCGAGTTTGTATTCACCCACATCGTGCACATCAAGGCCTAGCCAGTGACCTAAACCATGCATATAAAACGCTTTGCATGCTTGTTTTTCAACAAGTGTATCTAACTCGCCAGATAAAATACCGAGCTCGATCAAACCTTGGGTCATTACTGTCATCACAGCTTTATTAGCCTCAACCAAAGTACCGCCCGGCTTCACATGCTCAAATGCCGCTGCTTGAGCTTTTAATACCAGCTCATAAATGGTCTTTTGTGGCTCACTGAATGTACCAGACACCGGGAAGGTACGAGTGATATCAGCAGCATAACCCTCAAGCTCACACCCTGAGTCAATCAACACTAAATCGCCAGCTTTTAAGGTGTCGCAGTTTTCTGTGTAATGCAGAATATTGGCATTATTGCCCGAGCCGACAATAGTGCCATAAGCCGGGTAGCGTGCACCATTCATTGCATAATGATGATGAAGCTCGGCCTCTAATTGATATTCGGTGGCATCAGGCTTGGCGAACTGCATTGCACGCACATGACCTTCAGCACTTATTTTACCCGCTTTGCGCATCACGGCAATCTCGGCATCTGATTTGAACAAGCGCATTTCATGAATAAGCGGGCGCGTGTCTTTGATGATCTCCGGCGCGCGATAGCCTTTTTTCGGTGCACCGCGCAGAATGTTTAACAATGCCCATACCTTGTCATCAAATGCACTGTAAGTGCCTTGCGCATAAAATAAAATGCGATTGCCATTTACCAGTTGCAGAAGCTCATCGTCTAACTCACTTAACGGATAAGTTTCATCAAACAAGTAGTCAGACTTAGCGCTTTCATAGCCCACTCGGCGGCCGTGCCAAATCTCGGCGGTTTTATCTTTGTTACGACAGAATAACGTGCTTTTGCCTTCACCTTGCTTGTCTTTTGTTAAGACCAAAACGGCATCTGGCTCTTTAAAGCCTGTCAGGTAGAAAAAATCACTGTCTTGGCGAAACGGGAATTCGGTATCGCGACTACGAGTTATCTCTACCGCAGCAGGAATAATCGCTACGCTGTGGTTGTCGAGTTGCGCAAGTAACTTGCCTCTGCGCTGCACAAATTCTTGAATGCTGATCATTAGTGTAATGTCTTTGATGGAGTAACAGTTTCTCTGCCCATTTCAGCAAAGCATAACAGCGCTGAAACACGAATATATTCAACGATCTCATGGAAAGCTTGCTGGTCTTCTTCTTCTTCACCAAAGTCAGTGTCGAGTTTTGTGATTTCACTAAAATCGCTGATCACTTCTTTGACATCAGCCGACAGCTTGCCATAGTCTTTTTGCTTTAAGCCAAACCCCAGTAAAAAGCCAGACACCCATGCCACTAGTGCATTTGCTTTGTCTAGCAGGGTTTCATCTTCATTTGGCAAATATAGCTCAAAGTTTGGCTCTTCACTGTTGAAGCATGACATAACATGAGTGAACATTTGACCAAACAGACCTTTTAATTCATTTGAGAAACTTTGTCCGTCGTTGAACACGTCACTTAACATGATTAAGTAGTCTTTTTCATCAATGTTTAAGCCACAAGCCAGCAACCCGCTGATGGTGCCATGTGCTTCTGAAGGCGATACGAAAATATCATGCTTTTCAAGCAGCAGTTGTGCTTGTGTGTAATCGGTCATTTGTGTCATTACTAGTGCTCATCAAAGAATCTTCATTATAAGAACACACTCAATTTAAAAAGTATGTCTTAATTTAATTGCTATCAATGCTAACACTCACAGTATAGCAACTCCAAACAATTGTCTTTAAAGGGCTTCATTTATGAGCAGCCGCGTTTAATTTGCCAGCAGTTGAACTGATATTTCTTGATTTATGGTTTACCTCTGCTGCAAGTCTTATATACTGAACTTAATTCCCTAGCTCGTAGGACAGCAGATTAAGTCCCTGAGCCGATAAACTTTATCTAGGGGTGTAGTTTGCTTACTATTGCGCAAGCTTGGCATGTACCGAGAAGCCTACGGTGAGCTGTTACACTCCGCCTTGAACCTTAGGGTTCAAGGGCTGACATCAGCATCCGCGAAGCCGGGGAAGTCTTACCTTTATACCTAATCGTCTTTATTCAATTAATGAAATTTTTCATTAAACACATCTATTGTTAATTTTTCATTTACAACCTGATAACTCCAGTGCTATTTGTATTAACGCTTTATACAAAAAATAATCAAGGAGTTTGAAAATGAAAATTAAAGCAATCCTATTAGGCGCAGTTTCAGCTATTACCCTAGCCACTTCTATGCAAGCAAGCGCTTGGTTCGAAAATGAGTCATACTTTGTTGAGTGTTATGACGACGCAACAAATAAACCTCTTTTCTTCCAAATGGTTTACAGCCGCACTCAAGTAAACTCGCTAATCAGCCGCTGTTCAAGCCTTGGCGGTAGTGCATTCGTTGAAAGAGTTCGATAAGAAAAATAATTAAACAAGGATTAGAACAATGAAATTAAAAGCAATTATCTTAGGTGCAGTATCAGCTTTAACTTTAGCCACTTCTATGCAAGCAAGCGCTTGGTTTGATAATGAGTCATATTTTGTCGAGTGCTTCGACGCTAAAAACAACAGACCTATCTTTTTTGAGTGGGCATACAGCAGAACTCAACTTTCACAAGTGAAAAGCCGCTGTAGAGCTATGGGCGGTTATGCCTATGCTGAACGATTCGATAAGAAAAAATAAAGAAGGAATCTAACAGTGAAAATTAAATCAATTTTATTCGGTGCTATTGCCGCAACAACTATCTCAATAGCAGCACCAGCTTCGGCATTTGAATTCGAAAGAAATTCTTACATCGTAGAATGCTCAGGCGCTAATGGTATACCTCTGTGGTTTGCAAGGATCACAGGAACCACTGAGTTAAGAGCTGCGGTACGTCAATGCCGAGCTCAAGGTGGCATTGCAATTGTTGAACCGATGTAAATATATAAAGTATTTATGAGCATTTGACGGCTTTCTTTTGAAAGCCGTTTTTGTTTTAGCTAATTGCATTGATAAAAATTTAAGCAAAAAAAAGCCCTGGCATTTGCCAAGGCTCTTATCGATAAACTTAATCGAGATTAGTCAACTTGTGGACGCATATGCGGGAACAAGATAACGTCTTTGATTGTTGGTGAGTCAGTGAAAAGCATCACTAGACGGTCAATACCAATACCCTCACCCGCTGTTGGTGGTAAACCATACTCAAGCGCTTGAATATAATCAGCATCGAAGTGCATTGCTTCGTCATCACCGGCATCTTTTTCTTCAACCTGACGTGCAAAACGCTCAGCTTGATCTTGAGCATCATTAAGCTCAGAGAAACCATTAGCAAGCTCACGACCACCTACGAAGAATTCGAAACGGTCAGTGATAAATGGGTTTTCATCGTTACGACGTGCAAGTGGCGACACTTCCCAAGGGTACTCTGTAATGAAAGTCGGTTGAATTAGCTTGTGCTCAGCAGTTTCTTCGAAGATCTCACATAAGAACTTACCCGCACCCCATACACACTTTTCTGGGATCTTAACGTGTACTTTCTTCGCGTAAGCTACTAGCTCATCGAAGTAGTTTTCAGGATCTTTAAAGATATGCGCGATTTCTTCAGCGTCAGGGCCATACTTGATGATGGCATCAGCCATAGATAGACGCTCAAACTGCTTACCGAAGTCATATTCAATCGTCTCAACCACTTCGCCTTCAGCGTTCTTAACGGTGTTAATCACTGTAGTTGTGCCAAGTACGTCTTGTGCAACAGTACGTAACATGTCTTCAGTTAAGTTCATTAGGTCGTTGTAGTCAGCATACGCTTGGTAGAATTCGATCATTGTGAATTCTGGGTTGTGACGCGTTGAAAGACCCTCGTTACGGAAGTTACGGTTGATCTCAAATACACGGTCAAAACCACCTACAACTAGACGCTTAAGATAAAGCTCTGGCGCGATACGTAGGTACATGTCGATGTCTAGTGCATTGTGGTGAGTCACGAATGGACGCGCCGTTGCGCCACCAGGAATAACCTGAAGCATTGGCGTTTCAACTTCCATAAAGTCTCGCTCAGCTAAGAAACGACGAATGCCTTCAATCACTTTTGAACGAATGCGGAACGTTTCACGCGTGTCCATGTTAGTGATCAAATCAACGTAACGTTGACGGTACTTCGCTTCTTGATCTGTTAAACCGTGGAACTTCTCTGGTAGTGGGCGAAGTGACTTAGTCAGTAGCTCGTACTGAACCATGTCTACGTAAAGGTCGCCTTTACCTGATTTATGAAGTGGACCAGACACACCGATGATGTCACCGATATCTAATTGGCCATACTTTTCTTTTAATGCTTTTTGCACGTCTTTTGATGCGTATGCTTGAATGCGGCCTTTCATGTCTTGTAACACAAGGAAAGGACCACGCTTTGCAAGGATGCGACCTGCTACCGATACCTGATGGTCTAACTCAACAAGCTCTTCTTTCGATTTATCACCAAACTTAGCCTGTAGATCAGCCGTATAATCTTCACGGCGGAAGGTGTTCGGGTGGCCATTGGCATCACAATTCTCACGAATTGTATCCAATTTAGCACGACGCTCAGCAATGAGTTTGTTTTCGTCTTGGATTTGATCTGTCATTTTTTAGCTCTTAGTTTAGCTTGTTGATTAAAGGCCTGATTTCAGGCTGGCTTCGATAAATTTGTCTAAATCACCGTCTAATACCGCTTGGGTATTACGGTTTTCAACACCAGTACGTAAATCTTTGATACGTGAGTCATCTAATACGTATGAACGGATCTGACTGCCCCAACCGATATCTGATTTAGCATCTTCTTGAGATTGCTTTTCGGCGTTTTGTTTTTTCATTTCAAGTTCAAACAATTTCGCTTTTAACTGCTTCATTGCTTGCGCTTTGTTCTTATGTTGTGAGCGGTCATTCTGACACTGCACAACGGTATTCGTTGGTAAGTGGGTAATACGTACCGCAGATTCTGTACGGTTAACGTGCTGACCACCGGCACCCGATGCACGATATACGTCGATACGTAAATCAGCTGGGTTAATATCAATTTCAATGTTGTCGTCAATTTCTGGATAAATAAACGCAGACGCAAATGAAGTATGACGACGACCTGTTGAATCAAATGGGCTCTTACGCACTAGGCGGTGTACACCTGTTTCTGTACGTAACCAGCCGTAAGCATATTCACCAGATACACGTACGGTTGCACCTTTAATACCGGCAACATCACCATCGGTCGCTTCAACGATTTCAACTTTAAAGCCTTTCGCTTCAGCCCAACGTAAGTACATACGCAATAGCATGTTACACCAGTCTTGCGCTTCAGTACCGCCCGAACCTGACTGTAAGTCAATGTAGGCATCGTTAGCATCTTGTTCACCGGAGAACATACGACGGAACTCTAGCTTTTCTAATTGACCAACTAGACCTTCTACTTCAGCTTGTGCTTCTTCAAAGGTTTCTTCGTCTTCGGCTTCAACGGCTAGTTCTACTAGGCCTTCTGCATCATCTGCACCACCAACAAGGTTATCAATGGTTTCGACAATTGCTTCTAGATTCGACTTTTCACGGCCCAATGCTTGTGCTTTTTCAGGCTCGTTCCATACTGCTGGGTCTTCTAACTCTGCGTTTACTTCTTCTAAGCGCTCTTGTTTTAGAGCGTAGTCAAAGATACCCCCTAAGCAGCTCAGTGCGTTCGCGAATTTCCTTGATTTGGTTAATCACAGGATTCACTTCAAACATGCTCACTACTCCAAAAAAATTAACGTGTCACGCGACTAACATGAATAGCTGAATGCTTTTCCAGCCCATAAAAAAGGCGCGTGATTTTTAAACGCGCCATGATAACAGACAATCTGTGCCCTATAAATGGATTTATGCGGGTTGTGCTTGAATTTCTCGCACTAATAATTGCAATGAGAACTTGCCTCTAAACTCATTTATATCGAGCTGATACGCCAATCTGGCGTATTGTGCAGCTGTATTTGGCCAAGCTTTTACATCAATGTTAAAGGCAATGGCATCAACTAACTTACCTGAGCTGTGTTTTAGCACCAATTTTAGGTGTTTTTCACCGACAATACGCTGCTGAATGAGTTCAAATACGCCTTCAAATACAGGTTCAGGAAATTGCTGACCCCAAGGCCCTGCTTGCTGAAGCAGTTGCGCAAAGTCTAGATTGAAACAGGTCGCAGGCAACTCACCATCAGTCAAGAGTACACTTTGCTTATGCTCTTCGGTCAAAATCGCACTGGCAGCATTAGTAAAAGCAGCTTTAAAACGCTCAAAATCACACTCTAAAATGGTTAAACCTGCCGCCATTGCGTGGCCACCAAACTTAGCAATTAGGTCTGGGTGCTGAGTGTTAATTTGCTCAAGTAAATCACGCATATGCAACCCTTCGATAGAGCGACATGAGCCTTTTATTTCACCCTCGTCACCTTGTGCAAAAATAATTGCCGGACGGTGGTAGCGCTCTTTTAAGCGCCCGGCTAAAATACCGATCACCCCTTGGTGCCAATCGTCTTGATATAAACAGACAACATCAGGCACGCTTTGTTGTGTCGATACCAAGCGCTCCAGCACAGCTTGCGCTTCTTGCTGCATGCCCGCTTCAATTTCACGGCGTTCATGGTTAAGTGCGTCAAGCTCGCCTGCTATGCGTCTTGCTTGGTTGATGTCTTTCGATAACAAACAAGCGATACCTAGACTCATATCATCGAGTCGGCCAGCAGCATTCAAACGCGGCGCGAGTGCAAAACCAAAGTCACTGGCTGATAAACGCGCTGCGTTGCGTTTTGCCACTTCAATGAGTGCAGTGATCCCCGGTCGCGTTTTACCACTGCGAATACGTGCTAGGCCCTGATAAACCAATGTGCGGTTATTAGCATCGAGTGCCACAACGTCAGCAACGGTGCCTAGTGCAACAATATCGAGTAACTCTGCTAAATTTGGTTCAGGCTGTTGTTGAGTCGCAAAGTATTGCAGCTCGCGCAGGCTATGACGCAGCGCTACCAACAAGTAAAACGCCACCCCCACACCCGCAATGCTTTTAGAAGGGAAGTTACAACTATGCTGATTTGGGTTGACGATGGCATCGGCATTAGGGAGTTGTTCACCTTGCAAGTGGTGATCAGTAATAAGTACTTTAATACCGGCATTTTTAACAATCTCAACGCCACTGATACAAGAAATACCATTATCTACGGTGATCACGAGATCTGGCGCGATGGAAACAATTTGCTCTGCCAGCGCAGGGCTTAAGCCATAACCCAAACTAAAGCGATCTGGCACAAGATAATCGACATGCTGGAAACCGAATAATGCTAACCCTTCCATCAATACCGAGGTACTGGTTGCGCCGTCGGCATCAAAGTCACCAACGATTAAGACTTTACTTTGCTGTTGCAGTGCTTCGACTAACAAAGCACATGCCTTATCCATATCTTTGAATAAGTTAAAATTTAATAAAGTGCTAGCACGATTATCGAGCTCAATTGGGTCGCTTACTCCACGAGCTGCATAGATTTGCTTGATTACAGGATGAAGATGCGTAGGAAGATGGCTGTCATCCACGCGCTCACGTGTTGCTATCACAGTTTGCATTTATTCTTTTACCCTTATACCTACGCTCAATAATGCAGAATTAAGAGAGCAAGTATTACAACGTTACAACAGAGATTAAACAGACAACAAAAAAAGGCCATTAGGCCTTTTTAAAAATACGTTGATTATAGCGAATTTTATCGCTTATGACTTCTTACCGTCTAGCACTTGTGCCAGTGCCGCTGCTGGTTGGTAACCTGGAATGATCGAACCATCTTCTAAGATAATTGCAGGTGTGCCAGAAATACCAAAGCTCTGACCTAACTGGTAGTGCTCAGCCACAGGTGCAGAACAATTTTTTACTTCTGCCACTTCTTCGCCTGCTTTTGCCTCTGTTAATGCTTTTGCCGCATCTTCAGCACACCAAACATTCATTAGGTCTTTATAGCCCTTGCCACGTAAACCACCACGAGGAAATGCAAGATACTTAACTGTAATACCTGCATTTAGGTAATCATCTAACTCTCGGTGTAACTTACGGCAGTAACCACATGTAATATCGGTGAATATAGTAACTTGATGCTTTTCGTTTTCAGCTTTATAAACGATCATTGAGTCTTCGTACTCAGTCACGCCTTCTTTGCGAACGCCACTTAAAGCTGACTCTGTTAAGTTTTCACGATTATCAACATCGATCATCGTACCTTGAACAAGGTAACGGCCATCAGGGCTTACGTAAAAAACACCTTTGTCTGTTAAAACCGTATTTAAACCCGCGACTGGGCTATCTTGAATTGCTTTTACTGTTAAGCCTAAGTTGTTTAACTGAGTTTCAATTGGGCTTACTTTTGTTCCTACTGCATCAGCTAAAGGAGCAGTCACTTGTTCAGCCATTGCGCCTGTAGATAACGCCATTGCTGCAGCTAAAATTAACTTTTTCATTTTATTCTCATAAATTTAGTTGTTACCCAGTATGACCGGATAAATTCAAAAAAATTCCATCGCGCACGAGGATGATGTTCTTGATGCAGCGACTTCAATCTTTCACTCGCTACATGGGTATAAATTTGTGTCGTCGATAAGTCGCTGTGGCCCAGCATCATTTGCACGACTCGTCAGTCTGCACCATGATTCAACAAATGTGTTGCAAAGGCATGACGTAACGTATGTGGCGATAATAGCGACGTTAGGTTTGCCAAAATAGCATAGTGTTTGACTCTATGCCAAACGTCTCGCCAATTTCTAGAGTATTAAACCCACAGAAAATATTTGTAAAACCCAAAATGTCACATAAGCTTCATATTTCCACAAACATTCATTTAAGAAGGAACTCTTATGAAATTTTTTGTTTTACCACTCTTATTGTTATTTTTATTGCCTCTAAGCTCAGAAGCTAGACCTAGCAATTTCTATAAAGCCGTTATTTGTGATGATTGCAGCTATATTGAAGCAAAAAGGATAGCCCAACGGCAAAAATATCAGCCAGAAATGCGTTGTCACAACAACGTTGGTAATGGGTTTGAAGATATCGTGTATGAACAATGTTGGTCAACGCCTACAAACTTAGTTATTCATGATGTTCAACAGGCTAAAACATATGGTTTTAGCATTGGTCACCAAAACCAAGGTAGACCCTACTTTGAATTAACTCCTTATGTGCAGGACTTGACCACAATTCCAAATCAAATAAATACATTACTGACTAATACGACTAATGGCTATAAAGTACTTACAAATGTAACACGACACCTTAATCGTAGCTTTAAAATTGATGCTTACACGTCTTCTTCAGACTCATTTCAAGCCTTTGATTACGACATTGATGAAAACTCAGTGGGAATAATGACTAGCTGCTCAAACAGCCCAGAAATGAAAGCAATGAAATTAGCTGGCAGCATTGTAGCTAAATCAAAACTGCAAATCGAAGCTAATGAAAAAGCGATTAACGATGGTAACTATAAAAACTCATTTCAAGGAACAAGAATTAAGGGAGCAAACTTTGAAGTATCTCTAGGCTCCTTTGGTATTGGTGGTACAGTTGAATATTTTGATGTCACACAAAATATAATCACAGACTTTACGTTTAAGTCAGAATATTTTGGACAAGGAACTAAAAACAAAGTTGTTTTTGATTTAACAATGAAAAATGGAGGAATAGAAGTAAGTACAAACCAAAGTAGAACCGTTATCGGGGGCTTTCCACTCAGCCAAATAAAATCTAGCGGTAATGCTCAGAATACATTAAATGCTCAAGATATTTCGAAATGTTTGGCAGAAGCTATTGACAATACTTTTGCTAAGACCGTGTCAAACTCCTCTGGAGGCTCTTTATCTGCACCAGGTTCAGATACCACCGCGCCAACTTTCGAACATATTCCTCTGAGCTTTAGCGGCGGAGGAGGAGACTCTACTTGTACCCACACTTACCATGACAGAATGGGCGTGCCTATTTTCTCATTTGAGGGCCCTTGCCCTTAGAGCTTTAACGAACTTAATGCCAGAGCTGTAGCTTACTCTGGCATCATTCACATTGAATCTTAAGCTCTAGGATGATGTTCTTGATGCAGCGACTTCAATCTTTCACTCGCTACATGGGTATAAATTTGTGTCGTCGATAAGTCGCTGTGGCCCAGCATCATTTGTACGACTCGTAAGTCTGCACCATGATTCAACAAATGTGTTGCAAAGGCATGACGTAACGTATGTGGCGATAATGGTGACGTTATATTTGCCAAAATAGCATAGTGTTTGATCCTATGCCAAAAAGTTTGACGAGTCATACCAATACCACGTTTTGACGGGAAAACAAAGTCAGTGGCATGTTTTATCATTAAAACGCGACCTTGCTGTATAAATAGCTCTATCCAGTGCTGCGCTTCTTCTCCCATCGGCACCATGCGCTCTTTGCCACCTTTACCACGTACTAACACCACGGCTTGGCGCAAGTTAATTTGCTCCATACGCAAACCCACCAGCTCAGTGACACGCAGGCCTGTTGCATATAAAAGCTCTAACATGGCTTTATCTCTAAGCCCCATGGGGTCTTCAACATTAGGCGCATCAAGCAAGGCTTCAACTTCGTTTTCAGTGAGTGTTTTCGGAATTGCCTGACCAGTTTTTGGTAATGCAATATTAACCATAGGTGACGCTGAAATTTTTTGCGTCTTCACCCAATGCAAATAAAACCGCTTTAATGCACTTATCGCTCTGGCGGTGCTACGAGGCTTTAAACCCAAATCGACTCGGTGCGCCAAGTATTGCTCAATATCTTGTTGCGTTACTTCAAGCAGATTCTCTCTGCCTTGTTCTGCTCTCATAAAGGCATCGCACTTTTCTAAATCGGTGCGATAAGCAGCTAAGGTATTTTCACTCAAGCCATGCTCAAGAAAAAGCACATCGATAAATGCTTCTATCACATCTTCTTGCTCGGTTATGTCATTTTCAAAATCTGCTAAATCGCTCACTGGTCGCCTGTATCAATTTAAACTGTCATCAGGTAAAATTTGCCCCATCATATCAGCCTTATAAGAAGTGATAAACCGCATGCAAATTGGCTTATTCTATGGTTCAACCACCTGTTACACCGAAATGGCCGCTGAAAAAATTCAAGACATCATCGGCAAAGACACCCTGTCTATGTTCAACATTAAAGATGTGAACTTAAAAGACGCTGAAAATTTCGATTTTTTAATCTTCGGCATTTCGACATGGGACTTCGGTGAACTACAAGAAGATTGGGAATCAATCTGGGACGACATCGAAAACGTCAACCTAGCAGGTAAAACCATCGCGCTATTCGGTATGGGCGATCAGCAAGGTTATGGCCAGTGGTTCCAAGACGCACTAGGCATGCTACACGATAAAATCGCACCACAGGGTGTGACCTTTTTAGGCTATTGGCCAAATAACGATGAATACGAGTTTGAGGCCTCAAAAGCACTGACCGAAGATAAGTCGCACTTTGTTGGCTTAGCTTTAGACGAAGACAGTCAGTACGAAAAAAGTGACGAACGCATTGCTACTTGGGTTGAGCAAGTACTTACTGAGTATAGTGAGACGTTGTAACTTTCTTTTTAAAGAGCTTGAATAACATCAAGCTCTTTACCCCCCCAATATCAACAAAATATTTCATATTCATTTCAAAATAAGTTGAAAAAACATACGATTGCTGCAGAATACTCTAGAACCTAGATTAGGGTCAAGGAAGGAACAAAATGCAATTATATTTTTTTAAAACAAAATTACCTTCGTTTTAGCTACTTAAGAAACAGATAGTCACTGACGCCATTTAGCCTGGTTTAACTTGCTTAAACCTATGTCGTTCCAATATTTCACTCTTAATTAGCAAACTATGCAAAAACATATTCAAACAAAAAAACATCAGTTTACTTTTAATCGAAATAAAGTGCTTCTCTTAGTAGTAATCATTTTTACGATAATAGTGACTTTCCTACTTAATACTCAAAATTATGAAGCGCACTTAACACCTATTGAAGTAAGAACCGACTCTAAAAGTTCAGTAATAAAAGGCTTAGGTACCATTAAGCCGCTCAGTCTGAAACTTATTTCAAGCCCAGTTGATGCCACTATCAGTGAGCTGCATATTCGCGAAGGGCAAGGGGTAAAAACCGGCGAAGTGCTAGCCAAGCTCGAAAACTTTGAGCTTGAAGAGCAATTACAAAATGCTGAATATCAAATTTCGGTATTAGATTCGAAGTTAAACATAGAAAAAAGTGACCTTGAAATATCGCGCTCTAAATTGCACACCGAGCTCCTTAGGGCCAAAACCGCCTTTGCACAGCTCAAACTAGAACTCGATGCCAACAAAAAACTTCAAGAACAAGGCATTGTGTCGCTGATTAATTATCAAAAAGCTGAACTGTCTTATCAGCAAGCAAAATTAGACATTACTGCACGAGAGCAAGAACTGACTTTATTTGATAAAAGCTATCAACATCGCCTCGCATCCCTAGAAGTCGACCGCTCAATCGCCGCTAAAAAACTCAGTTTTTTACGCGCCCAAAAACAAAGGCTCACAATAACCGCCACACAAGATACCACGGTAGCCAAAGTCTATGGTCATCTGGGTAATAACTTTAGGCAAGGTGCGCCTTTGTTCGAAATTATAGAGGGCAGAGAGTTTTTGGCTGAGGTGCAAGTGCCTCAATATAGCGCCAATAAAATTTCGACCGATTTTACTGCAACCATACATACCCCCAACGGGCAATTAGCGGCAAAAGTTGATTATGTCGACACAGTAGTTAGAAATGGCGCTTCTACGGTGATTTTAAACCTAGTAGACGCAGCCCCCTCTTGGCTAAAACCAGAACAATCTATTGAAGCTGAGATCCAGCTTGCGCACTCAGCACAACACAATCAACTTAAGTATTTAGAGACACCAGCACAGTTTAACGCGCAGCATGAATGGGTTGTCTATGAAATCCGCCCCAATGGTGATGCACACCGCGTAAGTAAAGCCATAGTTGATAGCAATAACCCAACAAGAGTCTCACTGCCCAATACGTTTAGGGGGAATTACGCATTACTGGTACCTGCTGACTTTAACCAACCAATAATAAAAAATGTTTTATGAGTGATACACATCTTTTAGCGCTAGATCAGGTTTCGTTTAGCTATAACGCCCAAGAAACCATTTTAAAGCAGGTTAACTTTACTTTAGATAAAGGCGATTACACAGCCGTTGTTGGTACTTCAGGTAGTGGTAAAAGTACTTTGTTGTCAATTTTAGGGCTGCTTAATCAGCCTACCCAAGGGCGCTACTTAGTTATGGGTCATGACAGTGCCCAATTGACTAATGAATCTATTGCACAACTCAAAACCTATGAAATTGGCTTTATTTACCAAAACTTCAACTTACTTAACCACATGAAAGTGATGGATAATGTTGCCCTGCCACTGACTTATAACAAACACGTTAACCATAAACAGTATCAAGAAAAAGTAGTCGACGCGCTCAGCATAGTGGGCATGGAAAGCTTTTTGAATCGATATCCCAATGAATTGTCTGGTGGTCAGCAACAACGTATAGCTATAGCCAGAGCTTTGGTAAACAACCCGTCGGTATTACTCGCCGACGAACCGACTGGGAATCTAGATTCTAAAAATAGTGAGATCATTTATGATCTCTTCGCACGCTTGAATGATGCTGGTAAAACCATTTGTTTGATCACCCACGATCAAGCTCACGCACAGTTGGCAAATACACTATGGCATATAAATGATGGGGTGATTGCACAACATGCATAATCAGCAAGCCATTGATTACGCCATAAATTGGCTCAAGTATCTAAAAAACCAACCAAAGCTTTGGTTAGTTAGTCTACTTGTTGCAATACCCCTATCATCAATTATGGCTTTATATAGCTATAAGCAAGCCTATGTATCACCAAGCTTTGCTGGTATCAGTGCCACCAATGGCATTGCTGGTATCAGTGCCACCAATGGCATTGCGCAGGTTTATATTACCGGTGAAGGTACACACTCACCGTTAGACACTAGCATACTTGAAGAGTTGAAGCGATCCGCCCCGAATATTTACCCCAGTGCCGAAAAACAATTACCTTTAAAAGCCATGCTCAGTGTTGGGCAACCTCAACCTATAGACATGAATGTGAGCTTTTTTAGCGGGGGTTTTCAACAATTAGGCTTATCCGCTTTTCAAGGCAGTTTTGAGCAAATGGAGTTTCCAAGTGCCGGCAGTGAAGTCGTCGGTGCTATCAGTTATCAATTTTGGCTGACCCATTTCAAAAAACAAAACCCACTCAATCAAGCTATTTCGATCAATGGGGTGATGATTAAAATCGTCGCGGTTTTACCTCCTGAATTTCGCTCTTTGAGGAAAAACACGCAAACAGACATTGTTATTCCTTATGCTTTTAAGCAAAACATCACTGGCAGCGACGCCTTTACCCCCGACACGTTAACCTACTTAATGGGCGTAGACACGACGCGTGCGCAACAGCTACTCGATAATGCAAAACCGAGCTTAATTGAAAACTTTTTTATTTTTGACGATAATAACCTGGAGGCTATTTCAGCGTTTGGGTTAACTCCGAGTGACTACCTAATAACTACACAGCGAGTGTTAATGCTGACCTTAGTGTTTGTGACATTGTTATTATTTTGCATTATCGCATTTTGTGGTTACGTGATTGGTGAGCTTTATAAAAAACAAAAAGAGTATCTTGTTAGAACCATGAGCGGTGCCAATAAACGAGATATACGCGTACAAAAGCTCATCGAAGAAAGTTTATTGGCGCTGTTTGTCACCTTGCTTGTTATGGTGTTACAGCCTGTAGCGCATTTTATGATTTTTGATTTTTTTAATGCCAAGCAAAGCTATTTACCAGTTTCACAGCTTGTTTTATTTTACGCGCTATTGGCCAGTTGCCACTTTGCACTGGTAAGAGTCCTGACACTCACTCAAGAAAACACAGTCAAAACTTCATTGGGTAGGAGCAATTCACTGACTTTAAGTGAAAGAATACAAGCCTATGGGCTACTTAGCTTTTTGATGTGTACAACTCTAACCGCATTGGTGATTGCCAGCTCGGCGCTCAACCAGCAAATTGCCTTGAGCAAGGTCAGTTATGGCTTTAAACCAGAAAACATTCAATATTTTGAACTGAAAATTGATAACAACAACCAGAGCACTTTTTATGCGAACGATCAACACCGTCAATTGCTCTTTGAGTTGAAAAAAGTCCCAGCTCTAGACCATGTTGCACTGTCTTTCACTGTCCCCCTGCTTGATAGGAGCACTTTTTCACAATGGTATACCAGTTCTGGAAAGGCCATTGGCGACACACAGCAAACCGAAACCGCCTCTATAGCCGTTACACCGGATTATTTTTCAGTCATGGGCACAAAACTCATTATTGGCAGCACCTTCACAGAGACCGACCATACAAAAGTCATCGTAAATCAAACTCTTTGGAAAAAGTACTTTAAAGACCAATCACTTAGTGACGCCCTCTTAGTTAGGGTTGATACGAGCCGACAATCTAGAAAGTATCAAGTCATCGGGGTGGTAGAAGACATTAAATACCAAGGCCCTGATAACAAACCAACACCTGTTGTCTTCGAGCCTAAAGTTACGTTAACGGGTAACGAAGTCATTATAGTTAAAAACGAAACAGGTCTATTTGATAAGTCAGTCATACAACAGAGTGTAAAAAGCATTAGCCAAAAATATGATATTGGCTCAACCTGGCAGTTAGAAAACCTGGTATATGAAGAGCAGAAACCTCGCTGGACCATCACCGTGCTTACCCTGATTGTCGCCATCACGCTGTTGCTCGCATCAGTCTTATTTAGTGCGTCTTTGGTGTCGCAATTAATACAAAAACTGGCTTTAGAGTTAAGCCTTAAACACAGTATGGGCGCCCGCTTTATATCGTTATTCATGCAGCTGTACTTACCCTTTTTTACCCCTTTCTTCATATTTAGTGCAGGGATTTTTATCTCACTTCCTTATTTATCTCAATTCGCTGCTTTGGAGCATTTAACGCCCGTTACAACAGACAAACAAAACACATTGTTCATCGCCTGTTGCTTTAGCCTCATCGCGATAACCAGTGCCATTTTTATGATTAACCTAAAGAAAAACTCAAACAACACATGGCATACACTTAGTTAAGGGAAAGTATTGCAGTATCTATTATTAATCACTTTATTTGTGACTAACACCGCTTTAACCAAAGATTACGGCATAACATTTTTGAAAAAATAAAAAGACTAGGCGGTAACTTATTAAGTAAATTTAAAGACACATTGAAAGTACATAACATACCTTGACTATTAAATAGAACAATTTTGAACCTGAAGATTTACCAGAGCACTATCGTCTAAAGTTAATTGGAAAGCAGAAAACAAAGGAAAAGTAATGAAATATCTAGTATTAATCGCTTTACTGAGCATAAATATTGCCGCAGCAAAAGAGTACCAATTCACTCATGCACAAATTGTTGCTAGCCCTATTAAAAATTCTGGGCCACAAATTTTCTTATTTGACCAAAACCAAAAGCTCACTTTTAAGAGTGAACGTTTTAATAGTGCCTTACTAAGTAAGTTCAAATTGACAGCCACCTTACCCGATTCTGACACTGTGAAAGATAACCTAGTGGAGTTATTAAATGAGCCGCTAAACTTTAACTCGACAGGCTTTACATTATTTTATGTAACGATTTCACCTGATGTAGGACCCTGTCCTCCTTGCCGCGACCAAGAGGCTTTACTCAAAAAAATAAAAAGTCGCTTTAAAAATAAGCTCGAAATACACACTATCACGATTATTCAAAGTTATACCTACAAGGATTAAGTTATGACCTTCATTAAAAAGCTTGGCATGTACCTAGCCATTGCATTAGGCAGTTATTTGATTACTTACACCGCAATGCATTATTTAAAAACACAGCCAGAGAAACAAACGTCAGAAAGACAGATAACCGATAAGACTTACTGGCAAGTTGAAAACGGCAAAGTGACCGTATATACCGCAAAGTGGTGTAGCGCTTGTAATGCGTTAAAAGCGTATTTAAAGGCCAATAATATTCCCTACACAAACTTTGATATTGAAGACTCTGAGCTTGCTAACAACAAATTAAAAGAGCAAGATATCAGGCAAATCCCTGTTATTTTAATCAACGACAAAATGCTTTTGGGTTTTAATCAATTGAAACTAGAAGCTGAGTTGAAAAACCTATAACAGTTTCAAAAATAGTTAAGGTTATCAATCACGAAAAAAACATAAAGTATTATACCCACCTTTCAAGATTGTTTCGGTAGCAGCGATTTCATATCGCGTTTAGCCAACATACCAATGACCCGACATAAAGTCGGTGCTACCGAGTTTAACCTCATGCAATACATTGAAGTCAGGCTCTTCATCGCTGCTTAGGTAGCAGCGATTTCATATCGCGTTTAGCCAACATACCAATGACCCGACATAAAGTCGGTGCTACCGAGTTTAGCCTCATGCAAAGCATTGAAATCAGGTTCTTCATCGCTGCTTCGGTAGCAGCGATTTCATATCACGTTAAAGCTGCGTATCAATGATCCGACATAGAGTCGGTGCTACCGAAGTTTTAAAGTGCGATGCTTTCAACAAATTTCAGGCATAAAAAAACCCTAACCAAACGGTTAGGGTTATATAAAAAGTGGTACCAGTGGGCGGACTTGAACCGCCACGCCCGAAGGCAACGGATTTTGAATCCGTCATGTCTACCAATTCCATCACACTGGCATAATTTTTCTTTGATCTTCTAACCAAGAGAAAATAAAGAAAAACCACTTTGAGCTCAGGCTTTTTTTCTATGCCCTCATCTCTGTGCAAAACACTATACAAACATCCCCTAGTGGGAGCAAGCAATTTTTTTATTGCTCCATTTAACTGCTGACATTTTAACCGCTTAACTTTTATAAACAGCTATTTCGCCATTTTCATTGGCTTTGTGTAAAATAGCTTCATTATT
>Ga0209992_10001809_pt1 | contig 21233 bp, 25 predicted proteins | sample 2SBtaG_2_FD_182564 | JGI IMG/M metagenome (GOLD analysis project Ga0209992, IMG submission 182564) | Deep subsurface microbial communities from Kolumbo volcano to uncover new lineages of life (NeLLi) - 2SBTROV12_ACTIVE470 metaG (SPAdes)... | ecosystem: Environmental > Aquatic > Marine >... | reverse complement strand
TGTCTTTTTAGTTGTTTTTTTAGGTGCTGTCTTTTTAGTTGTTTTTTTAGGTGCTGTCTTTTTAGTTGTTTTTTTAGGTGCTGTCTTTTTAGTTGTTTTTTTAGGTGCTGTCTTTTTAGTTGTTTTTTTAGTTTTAGTGACAGCCATAATGATTTGAAAAATTATGAACCTTATTTAAATTAAGAATGGAAATTATTATTCCTTTGAAGTGTGTTTGATACTTTGATTTACTAAAGAACTAGAATCAACATACACATCATACAATGACAATCCTTCCATCTGAGTTTGTTGATCAATATCTTGAATATTTTTTAATTCTTCAGATGATGCGTTTAAGACCAAATCATCTAATTTCTGTAAATGTTTGCGTTCTGCGGGAGTCAATTAATATCTGATTAAAAATAATCATTTAGAACCAAAAGTTGTCAATTTACACCAATTACTAAACTTCATAGACGTATTTTTGGCCAAAATATAATAGAAGATTTTAGATAGGCTCAATATGGAGACCAAAAATATCGGTTTACGTGGAATTGAGGTAGCTGATACCAAAATTTCAAATATTGATGGAGAAAAAGGTAGGCTCATTTACAGAGGATACGATATTTTAGATCTTACAGCAAATTCGACATTTGAGGAAACAGCATATTTGCTGCTTTATGACAAGTTACCAAATAAACCACAATTAGATGAATTTAATTCAAAATTACTTGAAGCAAGATACATCCCAAAACAAATGCAAAAGAATATGGGAAATTGGAGAAAAGATGCAGACCCGATGGATATGCTTCAAGCATTTGTCTCAGCGCTTGCAGGATATTATGATGAAGAGTTTTCAAATAAAGATGCCAGTTATGATAAAGCAATTAATCTAATTGCCAAAGTTCCAACAATTGTTGCAAGCTGGCAAAGAATTAGAAATGGATTAGAGATTGTAGACCCAGATTCATCACTGAGTCATGCAGCTAATTTTCTTTACATGATGTCTGGAGAAAAACCAGACGCAGCAGTAGAGAAAATTTTTGATACGTGTTTAATTCTTCATGCAGATCATACATTTAATGCATCTACATTTACTGCAAGACAAGTTGCATCAACTAGAGCACACATGTATTCTGCATCAAGTGCTGCAATTGGAGCATTAAGTGGAGAGTTACACGGAGGAGCAAATACAGAAGTGATGAAAATGTTATTAGAAATTAAAGAAATAGACAAAGTTCAACCATGGATTAAAGAACAAATGAATCAAGGTGAAAGGATAATGGGAATGGGTCATGCAGTATACAGAACATATGATCCCAGAGCACAAGTTTTAAAAGAATTATCAAGAAAACTTGCAGAAAAAACCAAAGAGCCATGGTTTGACATGACAGAAAAAATTGAAACATGTACTATTTCTGAAATGAAAGTCCAAAAAGATAAGGACATTTATCCAAATGTGGATTTGTATAGTGCATCAATTTACTATATGTTAAAAATTCCAGTAGATCTTAATACACCAATCTTTGCAATATCAAGGGTTGTAGGATGGGCAGCCCACATCATTGAAGAAAAATTTGCAGAAGCTGCACCAAAACCAGCATTATACAGACCAAAAGCAACCTATGTAGGCAAATATTGTGGGCCTGATGGTTGTGAGTATAAAACTCTAGACTTACGAAAATAATTTTTAATTTCTTGTACTAAGCCAATCTTTTGCTTTAGAATTTACATCGTGCTTGTATAATACCTCAAATACCATATCATAAAATGTGATTCCTTTTTTCTGAGCCTGATCATCAAGCCATTTTATCCCATCTGCTAATTCTGGATCATACTCTGAAAATTCTACTAATTCATCTACCATTTTAGAAAAGAATGCATGAGATTCAAGCATACGTACATCTTTTAATCTATGATCATAAACGAGGTATTCAAAAGATATAGACAAAATAGTCACTTTTTCGTTGTTAAAAATTCAGAATTGAGCTAATAAACGACTGTATTTTATTTTAGGTCAACTTGTTGTTATAATCAGAAATACAGAATACAAAATGAATGAAAAATGATCACAAAAATTACGCTATTGGTAATAGTGGGGATTGGAGTAATTGTTTTTAGCGTTTTTAGTATTCAAGAAAAAGAAGACACCAGAGGACCAGTATTAGGAGAAGCATCAATAATGGAAGTAATGTTGGCATTTATTGAAACAGTATCATTTGAAGAAAATGAAGATAAAATATTACTTAGAGATATCACAGTAGAGGAACAAGAAATTCTTGAGGCATTAAAACTTCCAAATCTTGAAAGAAATGAAAAAATGATAGAATATGGAGTAAGAATTAGTACACAGTATAATCAAGCAAGTTTAGATTATACATCAGGGAACATCAGAGACAATGAATATTATACAAAATTGTATAATTTACGAGATTATTATCAGGCATACATGACATTTACGGATTCATACATTGGGGAGGGAGATGTGTTGATTCAAAAAAAATCAATGATACAAGAATTAATAAAAATTGAAGAGGAAATTAATATTTTAAAATTTTCTGAAAATATCTACGATGACGGAGAATCATCAGAATTTGACAAATACAAGAAATTACTGCCTTCAATGTTTTCACCATGACTTTTTTTAAAAATAATAATAAAAACATAACATACCATCCATTCATAGAATTTCTCATAATTACAATTTCATTAATTGTAATACTAGTTCCACTTAGAATATTTTCAAGGGAAATTTTTGCAGATGAATGGATTGGATCCCTTGGAATGATTTCAATTGTTTTTGGAACAATACTATTTTTATCAAAAAAAGAAAAATTAGGAAAATTTGGAGAAATGTTTCTAAGGCAAATTCTAAAAAACCACAAAGGAAAGAAAAAAGTATTTATTTATTTTCAAACAGGATTATTTTTATCAATAGGAATTTTTACAATTTTTAGCATCAATGCAGGGAATACAGATTACCAGATGTTAAAAGACCAAATACTTGAAGAATTTCTAAATCAAGGTGTGGTTATTGATTCAGGGTGGGATTATGATTCAATTGAAAAAATATCATCACAAATCACCACAGAAGAGCAGATTGAATCAATAGCATCATTTCCGATTTTAATTATTGAGAATTTTGAAATTTTTTCAGTGGTTCTAGCAGTTACTGATCAACTAATGGGTGGATGGGTAATGTATTTTTGGCAAGTGATGATCGTAGAGATTACAGAAATTACAGTATTTTTAGTAATATCAAAAAAATTCCTTTTCAAAAATTCATAAAGATTTTTGAAAATTATATTTAATCATCTTCAATTATTTGGGAAATCATCTTTGTTTTTTCTTTTTTACTTCCTGATAGGTATCCCATGCATTATCTTTAGTAATTTTTGCAGCATCAACAAGTGTTTTATTTCCACTAATGTTAGAATCAACTCCAGTTACTTTAGCTGCTTTCCACAATTCTTTTGCAGATTTCCATGCAGTAAAAGCTATTTTATAATCAGAAAATGCTTTTTTCTTTTGTTCACTAGTAGCGCTTTTACTAGTAACTTTTTCATCAAATGTTTTAGATTTTGCCTTCATTGCTTCTCTTGCCTCACCATTATCTTTTGATTTATGATGTGCCTCAACGACAGTAATTGATTGAGCTAAAAGTAAAACAGCCACAAGAACAATTACTACACTTGTGATCTTTAAATCCACAATTTTAATTATTTTTTAATTGATATAATTTACTGTATGTTTACAAATTACAACATATTTCTTCTTTTGATACAATCCTGAATTCAATGATTTTTGTAGAAACTAAACAAACAGGTTGTTTTTAGTAGTGGGATTTTTATTTTAATATGTCTACAATAAATTGTAATGATTGTAATTTAGTATTTGATTCTCAATCAAAATATTATACACATTATCTCTCAACTCATAAAAGCACATCTCCATCTGTGAAAAAAATTTTAATTTTAGGTGGAGGTTTTGGAGGAGTTACAGTCTTACAAAATATTGAAAAAGAATTCAAAAACGAACAAGTAGAAATTACTATAGTTTCAAATGCAAATTATTACTTGTTTACTCCAATGTTACCTCAAGTTGCATCAGGACTTTTACATCCAAGTAACATCACCATTCCTGTAAGATATTTTTGTAAAAAAGCAAAATTTTTGCAAGCATCAATTGAATCAATAGATTTAGAACAACAACTAGTAACAATTCAAAGATCATTTGATAGTAAAGTTCACACATTAGAGTATGATTATTTAGTAATTGCATTAGGTGGGCAAACAAATTATTTTGGAAATGATAACATTGAAAAACATTCATTCTCAATGATGTCAATTTCAGATGCAATTGCAGTAAAAAATCATTTAATCGTAATGTTAGAACATGCAGCCCAAACAGGGAATCATGAATTACAAAGAACATTATTGACATTTGTTGTGGTAGGGGCAGGATTTGCAGGAGTAGAAACAGTTAGTGAAATCAATCAATTTCTAAAAAGTTCAATTTCAAAATCATACCCAAGTATTAATCTAAAAAATATCAATGTAATTTTAATTTCATCAAAAGATAGAATATTACCAGAAATAAATGAAAAACTAGCAAGAAAAGCAGAAAAAGTTCTTGCAAGGGACGGAATAACAATAATGAAAAATACCAGAGCAGAGGATGCAGGAGAAGAACATGTAGTTCTAAGTAATGGAGGAAAATTATCTTGTGCCACATTAATTTGGACAGGAGGTACAAAAATGACCAAAGTAATTTCTGAATTAAATTGTGAACATGGTATAAATCAAAGATTAGTAGTTGATGAATCATTAATAATGCGAAATAAAGAAAATGTTTTCGTGTTAGGGGATTGTGCATTAATTAAAGATCAAACCACAAATAGTTACTATCCATCAACTGCACAACATGCCATAAGAGAAGGTAAAGTTGTTGCAAAAAATTTATCATTATTATTTAATGACAAAAAAGAATTAACCAAATTTTCTTTTCACAGTTTAGGAATTATGGCATTAATTGGAGAAAGAGAAGGAATAGCTACCATTGCAGGACGTAACATTAGTGGTCTTACTGCATGGTTAATTTGGAGAGCATACTATGTATCAAAAATCCCAACATTTGGAAAAAAATTGAATGTTGTAGTTGATTGGTTTACAGATATGATTTTAGCACGAGATGTTACACATGTAGGAGTGATTAAAAAGAAAGAGATTCACGCCATACACATTAATGAAAATGTGCCATCAATTAAAGAACAGTTATTATCAAATTTGTAATTTTATCTAAATATCATGCATATAGATTGTTCATCAAAAATCATATGAAATGAATAATTAGTCAAACAAATTCCAAATAGTCTTTCAAAGAATTTTTTACAAAAATCACTTCCATTAACACCCATATTATGTTCAACTTTGAGAATATGTCTACCAGTTTTTTGCAAATACTCAAATGAACCTAAATCAGAATTAATCAGAAAATTTTCGATAGATTTCACCATATCTTTGACATTTTTTGAATCTATCAATGATGAATTAGCATTAATTGTTCTAGTTACAAGATCATCAATGGCATTTTCAACAGAAGTATTAATTTCATCACGAATAAGATTTGTTTTGGGGTTTTTTGAGAGTTTTTTTTGTTCAATTTTTACAGGATTATCAAAATCAGCAAAAAGATCATTGATGGATTTTTGAACCTCTTGTACTTCTTTTATAGAATTTTCCAAATTATTAGACAATTAAATTAATTTGAATGTGATTCCACTATTATCATATGTGTGTCGTTTTTATACAAACGTAGATTTAGGATACTTTGAACAAAATGATTAATCTAGAATAATTTATTTTGATTTATCGTAAATCTTTTTTAATATTTCTAAATAGGTAGTAATTTGTGAATGTGAAGGATCCAAATCTTTAAGATTTTTAATATCTACATTTAGTTTTTCTAATTCTTTATACGCATTAGTATCTTCAATTACATTCAATAATGTTTGAAGACTAAATGGTTTTTGAAGTAGTTCTACAATTTGTTTTAGGGTTTTAATAGATTCTTTTAATGTGTCCTCAACGTATGCTGATGCAAACAATACTCTTTGTTTTGGGCATTTAACTAAAATTTCAGATGCAATTTCCATTCCATTTTTTCCAGGTAATTGATAATCCAAAATTACAATATCAAATGGTGGTTCAGCAGATGATTCATCAAATTTTGCAAAATATGTTTTTAATGCAGATTCCCCTTCGGTTTCAAGAATTGCTGTATGATGATTTAATTCAAGAAAAGTTTTGTATTCTTCTAGTAAATCAACTTCATCTTCAACAATTAAAATATTCAACTTAACTTCACATAATCTATGTTGTTTATAACCTATTAGGAATAATTTCTATTTTCATAAGTTTGTCAATTGCAGACATTACATCAACAATTTTGAATGGTTTAAAAATCACAAAATCAGCCTTTGAGGATTTTAGTTTGGCATCAGTTTCACTGGTAAGATCAGCTGTCACCATGATTATTTTTGAGTCAGGATATTTTTCCTTCAGGTTGTTTAAAAGATAAAATCCATCATATTCAGGCATCCAAATATCAGAAAATACGATATCAGGGCGTTTTTCTTCAAAGAGTTTTAGGCCCTCTGAACCATCATATGCCTTTCCTAAGACATCTACATTACGCAACGATAGAAATTCTGAGAATACTTCAACGGTGTCAAAATCATCATCAACTACAATTACACTAGTCATTGAATATTGAAACGGTTTTTACATCTAAAAGAGTTGTTAAAGATTTTTGAACAGACAATGTTGTGTGTTTAATTCAAACAACCAGTAATTCAAGTCAAATCAGACTAAAAAAAATGTTGTTAGAGATTTCAAGTTATTCACAATTTAGGATAGGAACATGTATCGCCATAATTATTTTACTATTAGGAATTGTTTCAATTTATACAATAAAAACACTAGATGAGATTAATGGGAATTTCAATTTACAAGAAGAATATTATCAAAAAATTATAAATCTAGACAGTATTTTAGATAAATACAAAAAACAAGCACAAATCTTGAAGGGATTAAAATCAGATACCAATCATGAAAGTGTCGGAAATTTCTGGGTATACAATACAGAAATTAAAAATGAAATTCAAGAATTATCGAATTATTTTGGAAAGGATATCAAAACAAATGAAATAATTATCATAGAAATAAATGGAGAACTACAAGATAAAGTTCGGTCACATTATGAATTACATTTAACATATGAAAATAGCGCATCTAACGCATTAGACTATTTTTATAATGAAAAACAAACAGAGTTTTTATCAGAATACGATAATCTAATATATTTACAAACAGAGTTAACAAATAAAATTAAGGATGTTAAACAAACATTAGAAATAATTCCAATATCATCAAAAGTGTCAACAGAATACATCATATCTAATTTTCAAGCATTGCAGTGGATAATGATTATTTTGATAGGAATTGTTACAGCCTTGCTTGTTTTTTTCCTAAATCAAACAAATACAAATTTGAAATCAGAAATTAATTCCAAAACAAAAGATCTTGAAAAGCTAAATGAAGAGTTGAAAAAAGTAGATATGAAAAGAGGGGAGTTTATTGCCATTGCATCTCATGAACTAAAAGGTCCAATTCAACCAATTTTTGGTTTTCTTGAACTAGCCAAAACAGGCATTATTCCAAAACAAGAGGCATTAGATGGAATATCAAATATTGCAACAAACTTGGAAAATATTGCAAATAACGTACTTGATTTGACAAAAATTCAAAATGATGAATTAGAATTACATTTAGAAAAAATCAACATTAATGACATAATTCAGGACGTAGTAGAGTCAGAACAACATAATCCAGATAGAAAAGTACCCATCAAAACAAGGTTAGACACAGACATTACAATGAATTTAGATAAAACAAGAATAAGACAGGTTTTTAGAAATATCATCAGTAATTGCATAAAATTCACAGAATCAGGGGAGATTACCATTCAAGCTAATCTACTAAAAGATGAAAAAGTATTAAAATTATTCTTTAGCGATACAGGACCTGAAATTCCAAATGATGTTTTACCAAATATTTTCAATAAATTTGTCACAGAAGGAATGAACAAATCAACAGGTTTTGGATTAGGGCTATACATTTCTAAAAAAATTATAGATGCACATAATGGAAATATTTCGGCATACAATAACAAAGGATGCCCAGTTTTTGAAATTACTTTACCAATAATGACATTTAATCATAAAAAGAAATCATCAAACAATATTGAATTAGAAAAAATAATAAAATAAAGAATTTTAGGCAGTTATTTTAGATGGTTCATTATCTACTAATTCTAAAATTCTTGTAAGTTGGAATGGTTTTTGCAAAAACAATACTTTGTCTTTTAATTGTGAATAATGTTTTTCAGTTGACAAGGCATAAGCTGATGCTAAAATGATTTTTTGGTTAGGATTTAAACTCAAAATATCTGCTGCAACTTCTGCACCAGACTTTTTTGGCATCGAATGATCCAATATCAAAACATCATACTGTCCATCACTTGATTCATCCTTTAGACTTTCTGAATATTTTTCTAGACATTCAGCACCATCCACGGCAACTGTAACTGTATGATTTTTTGTTTCAAGTAATTTTACATATTGCATTGATGTGAATTTATTATCCTCAGCAATTAGAATTCTTTGTGACATATTAGGGATATTTCAGAATAAGTTAATGATACTATGTTTGTTCAAATCAAACACATTAACAAAGAATATTTTTAAATTATACAGTTTGTTCAATTAACACATAGTACTGCATATTATTAAAAAAAATATTATTAGTTTATGGGATTTTTTGATTCTGAAAGATTTGAAGATGATTTTGTAGAAAACCCTCAAGAAGAGGCTCATTTACTAAAGAAATTCAATGATTATGTAGACATGGAAAAAAAATTCTCAAAACAAGGATTTCTTGAAATTTCAGATAAAGCAGATACAGGCAAATTTGGAAAAAGATTCATCATTTCTGCAATGATTCAAGGAGCAATAATTACGGGATTAACAATAGCACTTTTCCTAAATCAGATGTTAATGTTTAATGGAAATATTGAAAATATGTTTGAATTTGCATTTACAGATAATGCAGGTATTTTCTTTTTTGGATTTGTATTACAAATGGGATTAACTGCAGGATTAGCATTAACGGGTATTTTTTATAATCATATTGAGACAAGGGATAATAGAAAATTTACAAAGTTTAGTAATATTTTATCGTGGACCCACCTGTATGGCACAAATGTTTTTGGAAGCATCATTACAATTTCATTAATTTTTGCAGGAATTGCCACTAGTGCAGTATACCAAACAGGATTTGATTATTTACTAAAATCAATACCATCACTAGTATACGTCTCTGCAATTTGTCTAGTAGTTGTGTTAGGAGTTGGAATTTTGGGTACTGCAACATCATACATTAGAGGAAATAAAGAAGACTAAGACATTGCACAGATAGGTAGGATGTTAATCCAAATTTTAAATGGATCTAAATTATCAGTGTCCCTAATTGATGCATTAAAGTCATCATCACAATCAACTGTTTGGGGGACAGAGTAGGTATCACTTTCATCCGCAAACATTGATGCTAAATCAATAGCCCAATTAGGAGTGGGCACAGATGTTGGTAGGGATTCTTTCTTTTTCTTATAGTCATCAATTAATAGACTAGCAATTCCATTGCCATCAAATTTACCAGTTACACCAACGTTTTTCAATAGTCCTGAAACTAATTCAGAATCAACGTCTTGGCGTTGTGAAATATTAGAAAACCCATCAAGTACTTCTAAAAGTAATTCATCAGTTGCAGTGTCATCATTAAAAAGTCCAGTCTGGATAATTGGAGGGAATTTTGATTCATAGGCATAAGATACAGAAGAAATAGAGTTCTCCAATGGATTTACCACATAAACTGTATTTGAGAATGGAGATACAGTCATTGATTGAGGGGAGTCTGTAACGTTAATGGTTTGAAATTGTCTTGAATTCTCATCAAGGAGGTATAATTCATTTGTATGCTCATTTGAAATTATAGTGACACCATTATTTTGATTCGTAGTCATTTGCCATACTCCAGGAATTACAGGAATTTCATATAGTATACTACCATTTGAAAGATCAATTACAGTAATAGAGTTTGAATCCCAACTTGAAACATAAAGAACATTACTTTTTTCATTAATTGATAATCCCCATGGAGTTACACCTGGACTAATCTGACCAATCAAACTATCAGAACGTCCATCAATAATATTAATTTCCTCAGATGTTCCACTTGCAACATATACTAAATTTGTATTTTGATTTACCACAACATCCCAGGGACTAGCTGAAACATTAATTGATGTTATAATTTCAAGTGTTACAGTATCAACAATGATTATCTCATTATTGACCAAGTCTGAAACATATAATTTTCCAGTTGACTCATCAATATCCAAATCCCATAAAGAATCCCCAATTTTCATAGAGTCAATTATTTTACCAGTTACACCATCAAGAATAGTTAATACTCCTGAAATTTTATCTGAGACAAATACCAAGTGTCTGTTAGAATCTACAACAATTTTTGTGGGATTAGATGACTCATCAAGGAAAATGGTATTTTTTACAATCATACTAGTTGAATCAATTACAGAAATTGAACCTGATTCATAATTTGGAACATAGAGATTATTCAATGTATAATCAAAGTCAACATCACGAGGAAAATCACCTACTTGTACTGTATCCTCAAAGGATGCAGCGCTAATGCCTGGAATAGTCATTGTTACCATCATCAAAGATATTGCAATTATTCCAGTATAGGCGTATTTCATGAATAATCTAGGCTTAAAAATACTATATCTGGGCCGGAATTATTCAGAAAATCACATGTCCATTTTGGACAAAATCAATTAATTTTTAGTCTAGTTTCTAAACGAATTTTCTGGCATCGTCTGGATCTTGAAATATTGATGCATGAATTGTTACTTTAGAGTCAATACAGTGTAATTGACCAAATGAATGAATGAATGTATTTGATAATGCAGTTTCCATAATAGGGGTCTCAATTAAGGTAGTTGCAGAATCAATTGCTAATCCAGGAACAGAAGACATCATTTGCATTCCAGTTTCTTCATTTACTGTATTAAAAAAAGATGCAGCTAGAATATTTCCAATTTCTGATACTGCAGATTTCCCATCTTTAGACAAGTCCCCAATTTGCTCAGAGCAAAGTAATTTTGATGCCAATTTATTTGCATCAGCTAATTTCAAATGAAATAAAATCCCAAATTTTATTTGGCCATCACATGTCACATATACCCCAACATCTTGTGAACCAACTTGAGATGAAGGAATTAATGATGCCATATTTTCAAAACTCAACTCACTTGTTTTAATGGATTCAAATTTTATTTCCTCATTAAGTAATGAGGATAAAGAAGGAACCATTTTTGTAGAAATATATCTAAAAATAGTTTCATCAAGTTTCTGTAAATCAGATTTTGAAAATACAGTTTCAGACAAAAATAGAATTCACCTATTTAGAACGTAGTGCTTTATTCAACACTAATCCCACACTGCCTTTATCAAATGGTTTAATGATATAATCACGTGCTCCAGATTTCATAGCATCTTGAACAATATGTTTTTGCTCAACAGATGTAACCATAATCACTCGAGCATTAGGATTTACTTTCATTATACCTTTGAGTGCCTGAATTCCATCAGCTTTTGGCATATTGACATCCATTGTTACCAAATCAGGTTTATGTGCAATGTATTGTCTTACTGCCTCTACACCATCAGGTGCTTCAATAATATCAGTTGCAAGACCATTTGATTTCAAAATATCTTTTAGCACAGTTCGCATAAATGATGCATCATCTGCTACTAGAATTTTTGTTCCATTTTCACCCATTTTAAAAACCAAATCCCATTGAGATTACAGAGAATTCTCTAGTATCAACAATTACCATTCCTAGTTTTAACATATTCATATTTTGCATGTATTAGATGAATTTTGCCTGCTAATAGCAAAGAGTTTGTTTAGATAATACACACAAAAATTATATCAAAAAATACTTTAAATTTTTCTATAAACTCTATTTTTTGGATCTAATAATTCAAAGAGTTTGTTACCATCAGTTCCAATCATAGATTCGTCTTGACCCAAAACCAATAAACCATTTTTATTTATTCTTCTATGAAACATTTTAAAAATTTCGTTGTGTGTTGCCTTGTCATAATAAATCAGGACATTTCTACAAAAAACAATATCAAATTTGTCTAGTAGATTTTTCATCATATCAATTTTCTGATAATGTATTTTGTTTCTTAGGTATAATTTAACTTCATATTTACCATCACTTGTTTTCATAAAGTTTTCATCTAATCGTTCAGGTGAAACATTAATCAAATTTGCATCCATGTAAACTCCTTTTTTTGAATGATCTATGGCTTTTTGAGAAATATCAGTTGCCAAAATACTATAGTCAATGTGTTTTTGTTTGTAAAATTCATCTAACAGGATTGATACACTATGTGGTTCCTCGCCAGAGGCACAGGCACAACTCCAGGCAGAAATTGAGCGTAAATTGGATGTTTCAATTAATTCAGGAACTGCAACATTATCCAAAAATACCCAAACAGTAGGATCTCTGAAAAATTTTGTCACATTAATTGATAGTGCCAAATAAAGTGATGTTGCCTCATCAACACTATTTGCCAAGTGATTCAAGTAATCAGCATAATTATCTAATTCAAGAATTCTCATTCTGTATTGAATTCGTCTTTCTAAAAATGCAGGTTTAAAATTACTAATATCTATTCCAATTTTAGACTTTACAGAGTTAAACAGCGGAGATAGTCTATCTACTATCTTTTGTGAACTCAAATAATTTTCTCACCATCTTTATTTTTTACAAGAACACTTTGATCATTGCAAGAAAAAGTTACCCATCTACCTTTTTGTGCACCTACTAGTTCTGAAATTAATGGAATATTTTTTTCTTTTAAGATTTCACGGATTCCATCAATATTTTTTCCACCAATGTTTAGAGTACTGGTATCATTTTCATGACTAAATATTTTTGCACCTCCTGCCATCTTTGCTTTTAATTTTAGATGGGGGTGAATTGCTTCTAATTTTTCAAGGATCATGTCAATTCCCTCATCTGCAAATTTTCCTTCTAGCTTTGTTCCCCTTGTGGTTTTATGTGTAATATTTTTTGGCAACATAACATGTGCCATTCCAGCAATTTTATGAATCTCATCATAAATACAGATGGCAATGCACGAACCAACAAATGTTTTTAGAGTTTGATTGTTTTCTCCAATTGCAAGTCCTGCCATCGGAATTACAATTTCGTTAGATGACTCCATTAAACTTGTAGATGAAATATCAATCGCCTCCAGATTGTTGTAGTAAAGCATCAATTTCAGAATTAGAGTCTGAAGTGTCAAGTAGCGCATCTATTTCAGAATTAGATTCTGATGATTCAACTGGAGAATCAAAACCTGCCAATAAATCATCTATTGCTGAATTTTCTCCACCAAGTAGATTAGAGTTTGAGGCCTCCCCATACTCACTTGCTCGTGCCTTTTTGGCATCAGGGGATATCAATTTTCGGGCATGTTCAGGATGTTGGATAATTAACATGTGTATTTGAGTTCCAGACTCAATTCCACTCAAAATTGCATCATTAACTATGGCATCACTAGTAGGACTCACCACATCGCATGCAGGTTCTAAAATTAGATTTTTCCAGTCACCTTCTTTGAAAACAGGAGTAGACAAGTCTACTTTGAATCCTGTATTTTCAGATAGGGCGTTAAAAAATGAACCAGTTAAAATATTTGCAACTTCTTGTAGTGCAGATGTACCTATTTCATCTATTTCATTTACATCAGAACCAAGTAGTTTTGATGCAATCTTTAATCCGTGTTTTAATTCGGTAGTAAATAATAATTCAATATGTAAATCACCTTTACCATTTAATCGAACAGAGCACATCTTAATTGATTCAGAAGGCAAACAAATAGCACCAGATGGATCACAACCATTTTCAAGTCTAATTAATTTGTGTTCAACTGGTTCACTTAGTAAAGTGGATAATGCACCACATGTCTTATTTGAAAGAAAGTCATTAAATGTTCCAACTAATTTTTTAATTTCTAGTTCTTGTAACATATCATTTCACCTAATGTACCAACAATGAAGGATCAATAACCAATGCAACCTTCCCGTCTGGAAGAATTGTTGCATTTGAAAAGAGGTCAGATGATTCACTTTTATCTAATTTCTTAATTACAATATCTTGATTTCTTTCAAATTCATCAATTACAAATCCATGTTGCTTACCTTCTTGTTCTATTACAACAACAGTAACATCATCATCTTCTTCTCTAGAAACAGGCATGTTTAACAATTCATCTAATTTAATTAATGGGATAATTTTTCCTTGAAGTTTTATTACATCTGTTCCATGTAATGCAAATACATCTTTAGATGGAATTCGAAGTGTAGTTACAATACTAGATAAGGGTAAAACAAATCTTTGTTTGGCAACAACAATTAACAGACCTCGAATAATTGAAAGACTCAAAGGCAAAGATAAGACCATAGTTGTGCCTTTGCCTTTTTGGCTCGTAATCTTGACAACTCCACCTTGTGCTTCTACCTGAGAAATAACAACATCCATTCCAACACCTCGTCCAGAAACATCAGTTACCTCCTTTGCAGTAGATAGTCCAGCTGAGCGAATCAGTTGAATTGCATCATCATGAGCCATTTTTGCTGCCTCATCAGCAGTGATTAATCCATTTTCTACAGCTTTGGCCTTTACTCGTTCTGCATCAATTCCTTTTCCATCATCAATAATTGTAATTACTATATTTTCACCCTTTCTTGATGCAGTTAAATTAATGGTGCCAGTTTCAGATTTTCCACTTTTTGCTCGCTCATCAGGAAATTCCAAACCGTGGTCAACACAATTTCGAAGAATATGTAAAAGAGGATCAGTAATTGCATCTAAAACACTTCTATCAAGTTCAATTCCAGAAGCACTCATCTCAAGATTTACTTTCTTTGAAAGTTTTTGAGATGTATCTCTGACTGTTCTGCTGAATCTACTAAATACTTGATCAAGTGGAACGAGTCTAATATTCATTGATTGGTATTGTAAATCAGTAATCAGTCGAGTAACTTCTTGCAAAACAGTTTTTGATTCTTCAAGATTTTTATTTTGAACTGTTTGCTCTAATCGCATTTTAGATATGAGTAATTCTCCTACCAAGTTCACTAGAGAATCAAGATCAGTCATCTTTACTCGAATAGTAGTTGAAACAGATGCAGTAGTTGTAGTTTCTTCACGAGACTCTAAACCTTCAACTTCTTCTTCAGGATTTTCTAATTTTTTCAAGTATGGGGCTAAATCTACTTGTAATTTTTCATCAGAAATCATTCGTTGCAATAAATCAACACTTGTAAAAATTGCACTAGTTAGATGGTGAGTTAATTTTTCTGCCCCATTACGTATATTGTCAAATATGTTTTCAATATTTTTACATAATTCCCTTGTATCATCATACCCCATAGTTGATGCCATACCTTTGATGGTATGAGCAGAACGAAATATCTCATCAAGAAATCCCCTATCACCAGGTTTTTCTTCTAGTTTCAATAATGTCTGATTCATCATTTCAACGTGTTCTAATGCCTCAGAGACATACATCTCACGATAATTACTCTCAGACAAGTGCCTGCACCTCCATTTCAATTTTTTTAGCAATATCATTTAACGGTAGAATATCATCTGCTGCATCAAGATCAATTACAGATTGCGGCATTCCAAAAATAACACTGGTTTCTTTATTTTGAACAATAGTATGTCCACCTCTTTTTTTAATTGATTTCATTCCAAAGCCACCATCATGTCCCATCCCAGTAAGAATTACTCCAACAATATTAGAGCCAAAAACCTCTGATGCGGAAATCATTGTCATATTTACTGCAGGTCTAACACCAAATCTTTTATCACTAGAATCAAGATGGATTTTTCTATTTGGTTTTACTATCATGTGATAATTACCAGGTGCCATGAGAATCATGCCATCTTTGACAACATCGCCTTCTTCAGCTTCTTTAACCTCAAATCCAGTAGTGTTTGATAATCTAGCTGCAAATTGTTTTGTAAAACCTTTTGGCATGTGTTGAACAAGTAAAATTCCTGCAGAAATATCAATAGGAATTTCACTAAGTACTTTTTGAACAGTTGATGGTCCACCAGTAGATGAGCCAATAACAACTACTCTTTCAGATGAACCAACTCTTGGAGCATTTTTTCTTCTAGGTTTTAGTGAACTAAGTTTTTCATGTATTAATTGGAAAGGATCAGAGGAATGTGCTATTTTGATTTTAGATAATAGAGTTTCCTGTAGTTTTTCTTTATCATCAGATTCATCAGAGATTGAAACAAAATCAACAGCGCCATTTTCTAAAGCATCTAAAACTAATCTTGAACCATTTTCTGAAAAACTACTAACGATAATTGTTGGGTATAGACTACCTGCATCTATCATTTTATCAATAAATGTCAAACCATCCATTTTTGGCATTTCTAAATCCAATAAAATTACATCAGGTTTTTTAAAATCAAGTTTAGATAAAGCATCTACTCCATCAACTGCAGTAAATACTACTTCAATAGAATCCCCTGAAATTACTTTGGTTAGATAATTTCGTACAAGATTTGAATCATTTACAATGCCTACTTTGATTGGAGTTAGTATTTGCTCAGACATTTTACAATTTATCCCTCCAATTAATCACAGATTGAGTATTAACTAGACATAACATGCTTGATTAATGAAAAAAGTAATAATAATTTGGTGTATGTTTCATCTAAACAAACTCAAGAAATAGATCAGTGAGACTTTAGTTTTTTACGTAATTCACTTTGAACTTCATGAGCTCGAGTGAGAGATGAATTTAGTTGATGATACATTAATGGATCATGTTCTTTTTTTGATTTGACTTTTAATTCAACTAGTTCATTAATTAGCTGTTCAAGGTATTGTTCACCCCACTGATTGCCTTCTCTTTCTATATCTTCTTTTGATCTAAAATCAATTTTATCCCACATTGAATTTAGATCAGTTCTAGGTAATGTTTTCATTAAAATGAATTTGATTAATTTTTAATTAAAAACAGTGGCAAAATTAAGCATCTTTAGATACCAAAATGGAAAAAGAAAGGAGAAACAATAATCAATTGTATAATCTATGCTTTTGATTCATTAATTATTGCATCAATTTCAGGTAATACATCATCATCTGATGGTGTCTCTTGAGTAGCTGCTACTTCAGTTGATACTTCAGGGAGTGGTACCTCTTCTGCTGCTACTTTAGTTGATACTTCAGGGGTTGCAGTATCTGCACTACTAGTTTCTACTTCGGGAGCCGATGTCACTGCATCATTTATTGCCTCAGCGGAGTCTGAAAGAAACTTTGAGACATCAAGAAGTACAATTAGTCTGTCTTTGATATTTGCAATTCCTTTGATATAGGCACCATCTTCAAATGAGCCTGTAGGAGGTTCTTCGATTTCTTTTAAAGATAATCTTTGTACCTCATTTACTTCATCAACTAGGAGACCTGTTAGAGTATCATTAACATCTGCTACCAAAATTCTTTGTTTGGTTGAATCAGTTTCAGTGCTAGTTACTCCAATTTTCTCATTAACATCTACGATTGGAATAATTTTTCCACGCAAATTCATAATTCCTTTCACATAATCTTTTGATCTTGGAATTTTGGTAATGGCATCAACTGTTCTAATTTCTTTTACTTGTTCTATTGGAACAGCATAATTACCAGGCTTTGATGATTTTCCAGAGATAGTAAATGTTACTACCTGAATTGTTTCGGATACTACAGTTGTAGTTGACATTGTTGTATCTAAAAGGAATTAGAAGATAATCCCTAGTTTGTTTAAAATGATCAAATTATATTTCTAATGCCCTTATGATAATAATACATTATTAATTCAGTGTCTTGCGTGTTCAAAAAAAGATTGTTCTAAAAATTATATAAAATCTACAATCTATGCATGAATGCCAGATAGGCCTTCAAGGGGCGTAGTATTATCTAAAATTCTCGGGAATGATTCGTTATACTTTCTAACATGACGAATCATATCAAGGTTCTTTGTAGCCATTGCCATTGCAATTCTACCAGTCTTTTCTTCTCCAATTCCACAGTTTACAATAATGTTTAGATGTTTGAGAATTTTTGCTGCAAGAAGTTTTGAGTGAATCTGAGGATTCTTGTCTGAAAGAATTACAAAATTATTACCACCAACAAAGAATCCCATTAACAAGTTTTCATAACAATAGTGAGAAATGATTTGATGAGTTGCCTGAATCATCATTGTAATATCATAGGGAGAGGTGGTTTTTTTCATCTCAGTAATACCTTCAATATCTAAATGAATTAGATGGATACCATCATTTTGTGCATCATCATTTACTGCAGCACTAATTGTATTAGTACAGTTTACAGCCATTTTTGCTGCATGTGCTTGCTTGTTTGCCTGGAGTGGCAAGTGAGAATTAGAAATTGCTATGGATATCTCAAAAGGGAAAAGGGTTTGAAGTTTTGTTTTAATTTCTAAATGATCAGAGTAGGATATCCCATCACTGATTGCAAAAAATTCATCAAATCTATTTGAAAAGACCAACCCACCTCTAACTGAAAATAAATTCTGCAATGTTTCGTATAATGATGACTGATACATCTGGACTTTGTGTTCTCTGTCATTTCCAAGTGTATGAGTCCAAGGACCATAGTCATCATTTGTAAGTATAGATATCTGTACCATTATTCCATCACGCATAAATTTTTGAATGATTCAATACATCATTTACATCAAGCATGGATTTCAATTACTTTTTTTTCTATTAACAAGTAATCTGTTTGAATCAAACAGACATGTTAGATTCCTGGGATAGGTGCAGTAAATACAATTCCCTGTAAGAATTCTTCCATGAACAAACTAATTACAAACATTGCGACTCCACCAATTACAAGTAATAATCCAATATGGAAAAATACTGTCTTGTACATTCCGCCTTGAATAACTTTGATTGCAAATCCACTAATCACAGATGTCATGATTAGTAAAATTGGCATCAACATTGCCATTAATTCAGGATCAACTGGAGATAATTCAAAAGCAGCATTTGCTAAATCACCTTGTGATAGACCATTAAACATTTCAGTTAATTTATTCATCAATCCAAAGATGCCCAAAGATAAGACATGTAAAATTATCACCACTAGTTGAAACGTTGATGCATTTTGTGCACGCTTTCCTCGTAGTTCTGCAACTTTTTTTGTCACATCAGAAATTACATTTCCCACAATATTCATATCAGCACCCTTGTCTACTGCAGTTGAGAAAATATCATTACCGTTTGCAATTAGATGATTACCAGAATCAATTGAAAACAAGTGAAATGCTAAAATTTGGTCAATTCTATTTTTGATTCTATTTTTTAGTGCATTGATATGAGTTTGAATTGCTCCAAAATTACTTCTCATAACTGCCTGAAGTGCTGCACCCATGGCACCAGTGGTAGAGTATAATTGCCCAAAATGGAGAATAAACATAGGATACCATTCAGTATAACTTGCAATTCGAGTTTCCTCTTTTTTAGCCATGATTCCAGGATACAATAGAGGGATTCCAGCCAAACCGACTGCAAGAACTGGTGGAACAAGACCTGAAATTATCAATACTGCACCAATTCCAATGGCAGGAAATAATCCCATGTACATTTTCATTCTGAATTTTTTCTCAATATCTTTATCAGTGTGGGCGAGTTGATCTCGTGAAAATGTAAAATACATCATTACAACAAAGACTGCCATTCCACCACCAGTACCTGCCATTGATACCATTAGAATTTGCTCTGAATCTCCAAATCCCATCAACATACTCATAATAGAATTAGCTGAAATCATAAATGATGCAGTAGACATTAAAGTGTAAAACATTTCTGAAAATAATTTTTGGCTTTCCATGTTTGCCTCATATTTGATGGAAAATGTTTGTAGAGCATTTTTTAATTCATCTCTGAAAAACAAAACCAAGTCATCACCTAATCTTACTACTTGAGATAATTTCACTAGCAGTAATTTTGTTGGATCATCAGGTGAATCAGAAACTTTACGTGCAATCATTTCACATGATGATGCAAGTCCATATGACCACCCAACTCCCAATCGATATGTATCTTGAAATGCTTCAGAATATTTCCCATATTTTGAATCCTTTCCTGCTTTGAACATTTCAACTGCTCCAATCTCACCAGTTGAAATACTATACAAAAATGCAATAAAGTAAACAAAGTTCTCATCAACTTTTCCACCAGAGTCAATTATAGAACTTAATTTTGGAATTGCAAGATTCATTGCATCTGAAGCTCCTTTAGATATTCGTCTAATCCAATTTCATTGCAATGTGAAATTGCATTAAAGACATCATAATAGTTGAATATTTTTGCCTCAAGCATTGCCTCTAAAATCTTTGCACGTAACTCCAACTCTTCGTATAATTTTCCTTCATCTTTTCTCATCATTCCTCGTTTTTCTAAAACTTTGGAGATAAACAAAGCACTACTTCCACGTCCTTTGAATAGTACTGTATCAGTTCCTGCATCCCAATTAAAAACTGGAATAAACATCACATTGCCATCATTTGAAATTCCTAAAATTTCATTAATGGACAATACACGACGCACCCTTTTCCCATCAGGGTTTAAAACTGCCCCCTGAAACAAGGCTAAATTCAGATTCTCCATGTAGGTTTTTGGGATATTGATTGGATCATTTGAGAGTCTCTGGATTAACGGAACCATTCCTGCTGCGTGAAATGTTGCAATTACTGGGTGGCCTGTCTGCATTGCAGAAAATGCAACATTACCTTCAGCACCTCTAATTTCTCCCACAAGAATATAGTTTGGACGCTGTCTTAATGCTGCTTTAAGAAGATCATCCATTGTTACACTTGATGCAGGATTTCCAGTGTTTCGAGTTGCTTCTGTAATCCAGTTGTTATGAGGTAAAGTTAATTCCGGAGTATCCTCAATTGTTACCACCTTCCAATTAGATGGAATAAAAGCAGTAAGAC
>Ga0209992_10001807_pt1 | contig 21246 bp, 19 predicted proteins | sample 2SBtaG_2_FD_182564 | JGI IMG/M metagenome (GOLD analysis project Ga0209992, IMG submission 182564) | Deep subsurface microbial communities from Kolumbo volcano to uncover new lineages of life (NeLLi) - 2SBTROV12_ACTIVE470 metaG (SPAdes)... | ecosystem: Environmental > Aquatic > Marine >... | reverse complement strand
TGAGAACCGCTATTCCATTTATTACAGCGATACTGTTGATGCTTTCAACAGTAGTTGAAGCTGCCGAAAAAGCGGGAGTAGTCGGCTATATGAGTGGCACAATGGTGGCGCAACGTCCTGATGGGACCCTAAAAGTGCTTGTACCTCGCTCAGCGGTATATGAGGGTGACTTATTGATTACGGCAAAAAGAAGCTATGCGCAAGTGAAGATGAACGATGGTTCAAGGATGACATTGCGTCCTAATTCTAATCTGCGCATTGAAGAGTTTAGCTTCAGGAATAGAGAACCCAAGAAAGATAATTTTGTCATGCGTTTGCTTAAGGGCGGATTCAGGACGGTGACTGGGTTGATCGGCAAGCGGGGAAATAAGAATGCATACAAGGTTCGTGCTGCTTCAGCCACTATAGGTATTCGGGGTACAGACTTTACTGCTCGCTTGTGCTTTTTCAAGAATTGTAAAGATGACGATGAAGCCAATAAGAGAGTTGCTGCTAAGCCGCCAGTAGATAGACCCAAAGTGATCGGCAGAGTGATGAGAGTCAAAGGGGAGTTTTTTGCTCAGGGCAGAGACGACAAAATGCGCAAAATGATTTTGGGTGGAATGGTATTTGAGGGTGATGTGCTCAATACAGGCAGACGTTCACATGCGGTTGTGGCTTTTCGCGATGAAGGGCGTGTGACCCTGCAGCAAAATACGGTGTTCCAGGTCGAGAAGTTCCAATACAGCAAGGCTGAATCCAACAGAGCAAAGCCTAAAGAGAACGCCATCTTAAGGCTGCTTAAAGGTGGTGTGCGTGTAGTGACGGGATTGATTGGGCGTAAGCAAAAAGATAATTATAAGTTCAAGGTTGCCAGTGCGACGATCGGGATACGCGGGACCGGGTTTGATGCATGGTGTAACGGGCCATGTGCAAACGGTACGGGTAATCCCGGTGCGACTCAGGGTAATCCGCTGGATGGGGCAGGTGTCTATGTTTGGGCGGGTGAGGTCATGCTGGTTGCTCCCGGAGGATCATTCTTGGTTGCTATTCAGCAGGCTGCAATCATTGCGCGTGAAACAGGAAAGCCAATGAAGGTCGTGGCTATTCCACCAACGATTTCTGATAACAATGCACCGCGTCCGGATAGCATTCCGGTTGATATGGAAAAATTGTTTGGAACTGAGGCGGATGCGGGAGGGGAAGGCTTATATGTGACGGTGCATGATGGTGAGGTTGTTCTTGCTAAGGGAGACGAGACGATTGATCTGGGGACTGGTGAGACCGGGTTCAGCACAGAGCAAATCCTAACTCGCTTGGCGACCAAGCCCGACTTTATTGATGATGCACAACTTGACCCGGAAGGTGCAGGAATCAAAGGGAATAGTAGTGGCATGATGGATAACAGCTGTTCTATATAGTTTTTATTTGGAATTATTCACTAGATAGAACTTCCAGCAGGGTAATAAATGAAAGGCCGTGGCATAAATAACACGGACTTTATTTGTTATCGAGAAAGAATTAGCGTTGCAGCGTGGCTTCTACTTCATCACGTTTAGTCCTGCCTACTAGGCGATCTACCAAAGCGAGGGCGAAATCCATTGCAGTTCCGGGACCACGCGAGGTGATCAGGTTGTCGTCTTCAACGATGGCCGTGCCCTGCACATCAATGTTGCTGAAGGGTGCGAGTGCACCGGGAAAGCTGGTAGCTTGCTTGCCATCTAGTAATCCTGCGGTGGCCAACACGGAAGGAGCAGCACAGATCGCTGCGACAAGCTTATGTTGATGCGCCATTTGCTGTACCAGATTTAATACTCTGGTGTCTGCCTTCAGATGGTTGGTGCCAGGTTGTCCACCAGGCAAAACCACCATATCGTAGTTTTTGCTGAGAGCTTCATCCAGCGTCGAATCAGGCATGATAGTCACCCCACGACTACCCTTGAGAGCGCCATCAGTCAATCCGGCAAGCGTGACTGTGATACCAGCTCGTCGCATGATGTTCACGATGGTTATTGCTTCCAGCTCTTCGCTGCCATCAGCAAAAAGGACTAAAACAGTTTTCATATTGACTCCGAATAAAAGAGATGTCGTGAGAGATATCCTTCTTGGATGTATATTTCCTAGGTTAGATATCGCTTGTCGACTAATTTACTGCTAGGGAAAGTTTCTGGCAAGCAGGACGGATCGAATGAGTCCTAATTACTTTTAACAGTCTGGCTGTGTTGACTTTGGACATGCATTGCTTCTTCGACGACAGGCCGAGTAAGGAGAGGTGCAAACAATTCGATGAAGTCATAAGTGTAACCTCTCAAGAATTCATTTTTGCGAATCGCAATTCGTGTCGTATTCACCTTGAATAAGTTGCTAGCTTTGATCATACGTAAATGTCTGTCGCGCTCTGGAATAAAAGCGATATCGGCCAGTATGCCGACACCTAACCCTAATTCCACGTAAGTTTTAATGACATCAGCATCAATCGCAGTCAGCGCGATGTTGGGTTTAATGCCAGCTCTTGCAAATGCTTCATTGATCTTACTACGACCAGAAAAGGCAAAATCATAGGTGATAACAGGGTATTCTGCGATTTTGGCGAGTGTAAGATTCTTTTCTGACAGAAGTGGATGGTTGGGTGGTACAACCAAGCAGTGATGCCACTCGTAGCAGGGGAGAGTCACCAGTTCGTCATAGAGCGAGAGGCTCTCAGTCGCGATCCCGATATTTGCTTCGCCGCTTAGTAATTGATCAGCGATTTGAGTGGGACTTCCCTGATGCAATCCTAGCTGCACATTCTGATATCGATGCATGAACTGTTTCACTACCGGAGGGAGCGCATAGCGAGCCTGTGTATGCGTAGTCGCAATTGTCAGATTGCCTGTATCATCTGCATGGAATTCCTCGGCTGCTTGCTTAAGATTATCCATGTCATGCAACATACGCTGTGCGATTTCGAGTACAGCCTTACCAGGCTCAGTCACGGCGACGAGACGTTTACCGTTGCGTACGAATATCTCAATACCCAGTTCACTTTCCAGTAATTTGATTTGTTTACTGATGCCCGGCTGAGAAGTGTATAGAGCATTAGCCGCACCAGATATATTTAATTTCTGATTAACGACCTCATTCAAATATCGCAGCTGCTGCAAATTCACGATTCGATCCTTATATCTATTTGTTATAAGATATTAACATATTTGTATTATGAAACATAATAGGTCCAGCGGTAAAATGCGCGCCTTGGAATCAAATAGGCATTATGCATGGACTGGATGTATACACTATCCGGCTTCCTCGTCGGGGTAATCGTCGGCGTAACTGGAGTCGGTGGCGGATCATTGATGACCCCGCTACTGGTGCTGATGTTCGGTGTTTCACCTGCTACAGCAGTAGGTACAGACTTATTGTATGCCTCCCTGACCAAATCATTAGGTGGTTGGGTAAACGGTAAGCGCGGCACTGTTGATTGGAAAGTGGTTGGGCTGCTGAGTTTAGGCAGTTTTCCTGCAGCAGTGACGAGTATCACGTTGTTGAAATTCCTAGCACTTGATGAAGAAACATTGAGTGGGATGATCACCGGCGTGTTAAGCGTTGCGTTGATATTGACTGCGATTGCGCTGTTACTGAAAGATTGGATCAAAAAAATTGCACGACGTGACGACGGTTCAATATATGAATTGCATCATCATCACCTTGCAGTCGCAACCATCTTCACCGGGGTCATTGTGGGTTCTTTGGTGGCGATATCGTCAATCGGGGCAGGGGCACTGGGTACCGTTGCAGTGTTATTTTTGTATCCACGCATGTCGACGGTCAAAGTGGTAGGTACAGATATTGTCCATGCTGTACCACTCACCGCGATAGCCGGGATGGGTCACATGGCGTTGGGTACAGTAGATTTAGTTTTATTGGGAAGTTTGTTACTGGGTTCATTGCCCGGTATCTATATAGGTAGTCATTTGAGCGCGAAGATTCCTGAAAAGGTGTTGCGATCACTGTTGGCAATCATGTTGTTGATTATCGGTACCAGAATGGTGCTGTATTAAAAGGAAGTGTTATGAGCATTAATACAAATATATTGTCTGATCTGGCAGAAATAGACAGATTTGAACAAGCGATTAAGACATTTAACGAAGGTGGTATCGATGCGGATCGTTTCACAGCAGTACGTTTACAACAAGGGGTATATGGCCAGCGTCAGCAGGGCGTTAATATGTTGCGCATCAAGATTCCAGGTGGACGTTTGACGGTGAAGCAATTGGAAGCGGTCGCGGATGTGGCTGAAAATTATTCTCAAAGACAGGTTGCACATGTGACCACGCGACAGGCGATTCAAGTACATTTCATTCCTTTGGATAAGATGCCAGATGCTATGCGCCGTTTGGCATTAGTTGGTATGACAACCCGTGAAGCTTGCGGAAATACTGTCCGCAATATGTCTGCCTGTGCGTTATCCGGGGTATGCCCGAGAGAGCATGTCGATGTGGCAACCCATCTTGATGATGCAACGCAGCACTTTTTGCGCAATTCGCTCAATCAGCAAATGCCTCGCAAAATGAAAATGAGTTTCTCAGCCTGTGAGTCTGATTGCGCCCAGTCTATGCTGCATGACATAGGCGTAATTGCCACCGTCAAAGATGGTAAGAATGGTTTTATGGTCAAGGCCGGTGGAGGACTGGGACACAAACCGCGTGAGTCAATTGTGGTTGAAGAATTTATCTCTGAACGTGAGCTGTTGTTTTCGCTTGAGGCGTTGGTCACGTTGCATAACAAATATTCTGATCGCGTCAAACGCGCTAAAGCACGAATTAAGTTTCTGGTTGAGAGATTCGGCGTAGAAGGATTTTTGGAAAAGTATCGTGAGGAATTTAATCGCACCAGTGGTGCGCTTGCCGACCAGCCCTATGCTAAAGGCGAATGGCGCGTACCAACAGACAGTGAGATACCTGGACCGGGTGCACCACGCAAGTCTTTTGCACAGCGTCAACAAGGTATGTTCGTCTTGCCGATTGCGCTACCGATAGGTGATGCAACGCCACAACAACTTCATGGCATGGCAGTGCTTTTACGTGAAACTGGTTTGGATGAGTTGCATACTACTCAAGATCAAAACCTCATTATCCTCAATGTGCCTGAGAGCAAATTGGACATGTTGCGGGGCGGTCTTGAAGTGTTAGGTTTGAGTGGACCGAAAATTGGCGATAATGTTGTTGCGTGTCCGGGTACATCAACTTGCCGACTAGGCATCACTGCCAGCACGTTGATAGCGCCAAAACTTTCAGGTGGTAGTGAAGATTTGCGGATTCGTGTCTCAGGATGCCATAACGGCTGTGCGCAACCTGAAACCGGCGATATCGGAATCTATGGTGAAGGTAAGCGCAAGCACGGCAAGCTGGTTCCACACTATCAGATGTATTTCGGCGGTAATGGCTCACATGACGGTGGGTTGGCCTTGAAAGGGCCCACTCTGCCGGTAGCTCGTATTGAGAAAGCTATCGCACGGGTACAGCAAGCGCACATTGAAAGTGGCGAAAAAAACTTTTTTGCTTGGGCACGCTCCCAAGAGACGGATTATTTCAAACAATTGTTGGCTGACTTGGCTGAAGTTGATGCGGATGAATTGGAATCCGTAATGCGTGACCATGGAGACGCTTCTGATTTCAAAGTGCTCAACCTGGGTGGCGGAGAATGCGCAGGCGCGACTCAAGTCATGATTGGGGCTAATTTCTTTGAAGCCGCTCATGAGCGCGAATATCGAAATGCGCTTGTATTCCAGCGTAAATATATGGATGCTGTGCAATGTAATGAATCCATTTTGAGGTTGATAGGTTCTGGCTTGACGCAATTGCTAGGCGGCAACCGTCATGATGACCTTTCTATGATTGCTGAACAGTTGACTTTGCTGGCATCCAGTGAAATTTCCGAGGAATTTATTCGGGTGACAGGATTATTGAATAATGCTGAGGATATTGGCAATGATGATCTGACAGCAATTAGCTCTGCAGTAGATGGCTGGACTGTCAATGTTGCTAAGTTTGCGACTGAGAAGGACTCGCAACTTGATTTGACCGAGGCGGCTGACGGCTTGCTGATTTAGGAGATAACTGTGCAACAAAAGATCGATCAGGTAATTTCGACATTACAGCAAGCTGTGAATGATTATTCACCCGTTTGTTTCGCCAATAGTTTGGGCGCTGAAGATATGGTGTTGACCGACATCATTGCCAAGAACAAGTTGAATATCGAAATATTCAGCTTGGATACTGGGCGCTTGCCTAAAGAAACATACGATCTGATGCAGATAGTACCAAATCATTATGGCGTACCACTAAAAGTATATTTCCCGGATACGACGGGTGTAGAAAACTACGTTTCGAAAAACGGAATCAATGGATTTTATGACAGTATCGAAGCACGTAAGGGTTGCTGCTTTGTTCGTAAGGTCGAGCCATTGCGCCGCGCACTGTCTGGTAAGGGAGCATGGATAACCGGTATGCGAAGTGAGCAGGCAGTAACCCGTAACACATTGGAGGTGTCCTCCTTTGACGCGGATAATAGGCTGCAAAAGGTAAATCCTTTATTGGACTGGACGGACAAAGAAGTATGGGAATATATTCGTCAATATGATGTTCCATACAATAAACTACACGATCAGTTTTATCCCAGTATCGGTTGCGCACCTTGCACACGATCAATTACACCGGGAGAAGACATTCGATCCGGAAGATGGTGGTGGGAAGATCCAGAAAACAAGGAATGCGGACTTCATGTTGGGCAGGCATCAAAACCGGCATCAATACTGGCACTTTGATTTGGAGTGTGTGCTGTAAATGACTCTTTTTGTTCTGATAATCAGAATGGGGTTGAAGAAGTTGTAAATCGGGATTCAGTAAATAGTGGAATTGCTGCATAATCTATAGTTTTGAACAAATTTGTGAAGATAATTGAAGGCGAAATGAAAAAACATACTTTTTCTCATCTGGATGCACTTGAAAGCGAATCAATTCATATCATGCGAGAAGTCGCGGCAGAGTGTAAGAATCCAGCACTATTGTTTTCAGGTGGTAAAGATTCTATTGTGATGCTGCGCATCGCAGAAAAGGCTTTCCGACCAGCGAAATTTCCTTTTCCATTAGTGCATATTGATACCGAGCATAATTTTCCTGAAGTTATTGCATGTCGCGATAAATTGGCTGCCGATCTTGGCGAGAGGCTAGTTGTTCGATCATTGGAAGACTCGATTAAGCGTGGCACGATCGTAATCAAAGATCCTGACAAACCGCGTAACCCCTTTCAATCGGTCACTTTGCTAGAAACCATTGAGGAGCTTGAGTTCGACGCTTGTATGGGTGGTGCTCGCCGTGATGAGGAAAAAGCCCGTGCCAAGGAAAGAATTTTTTCGTTCCGTGATGAATTCGGTCAGTGGGATCCGAAGAATCAGCGTCCAGAACTGTGGGATATCTATAACACCCGGGTTCAAAATGGTGAGAACATTCGTGTGTTTCCGATCAGTAACTGGACTGAAACCGACATCTGGGAATATATCGGCCGCGAGAATCTATTCATCCCGGAGTTGTATTACGCACATGAACGAGAGGTAATCAGGCGTGGAGGTTCTGTGATTCCGGTTTCAACTTTGGTTCAGCCCAAGCCAGGTGAAAAGGTTGAGGTCGTCTCAGTAAGATTCCGCACGGTGGGTGACATGACTTGCACAGCACCTGTTGAATCAACTGCACGTACAGTTGATGAAATTATTGCAGAGACCGCATCAACTCGTATTACCGAGCGCGGTGCTACTCGCATGGATGATCAGACTTCTGAAGCTTCTATGGAACTCAGGAAAAAAGAGGGATATTTCTAAGATGGATACTTCGACACAATTGTTACGTTTTATCACTGCAGGTAGCGTGGATGACGGAAAAAGCACACTGATCGGCCGTCTGTTACACGATTCGAAGTCTATTTTTGAAGATCAATTTTCAGCTATTTCCAAAACGAGCGAGAAACGCGGTATGGGGGAGGTTGATCTGTCTCTACTGACCGATGGCCTGCAAGCCGAGCGGGAGCAGGGTATTACGATTGATGTGGCCTATCGCTACTTTGCCACACCGAAACGTAAATTCATCATCGGCGATACGCCGGGGCATGAGCAGTACACTCGGAATATGGTGACGGCAGCAAGTACGGCTAATCTTGCCATCATTTTGATAGATGCGAGAAAAGGCATGTTGACTCAGACTCATCGTCATACCTATCTTGCCAGCTTGGTCGGTGTGCCACATGTGGTGCTTGCCGTAAACAAGATGGATATGGTGGACTATTCTCAAGAAAGGTTTGATGAAATAACAGCCCAATACAATAAATTTGCAGCACAACTTGGTCTTCATGATATTCATTGCATTCCATTATCTGCTTTAAAGGGAGATATGGTTGTAGAACGTGGTGAAAACATGGATTGGTACAAGGGACCTGCTTTACTTGAATTCCTAGAGGGGATAGAGATTGACGATGATCTGAACACAACAGAATTCCGCTTTCCTGTGCAATGGGTATGCCGTCCTCAAACGGAAGAGTTTCACGACTTCAGGGGCTTTATGGGAAGAATCGAGTCGGGGGAAATATCCATTGGCGATGAATTAACGATCCTGCCATCAGGGCGTAGCACTAAAGTCAAAAATATCGTGACTTACGACGGCAATCTGCAAACTGCTTTTGCACCACAATCTGTGACGATTACGCTGGCAGATGAAATTGATATTTCTCGCGGGGATATGTTTGTAAAGAGCAGCAACAATCCTCCTAAGGTGGTTAAAGAGTTTGACGCAATGATATGCTGGCTATCAGAGGCACCCTTGGATAAGGCACGTAAATATCTGGTCAAGCATACTACGCGTTCAGCAAAGTGTATTTTTTCATCTATCGATCACCGTGTGGATGTGAATACTCTTGAGCAGCATGCGATCACCGAGCTGAATATGAATGACATTGCCCGTGTTTCGCTGAAAGTCCAGCAGCCGCTGGTACTTGATCATTATCAGGTTGATCATGGCACCGGTAGCTTTATTGTAATCGATGAAGCGAGTAATAATACGGTTGCTGCAGGTATGGCGGTTTAATTCCCATCTGACAGTTAATTGTTTTAGCAGGGGGCGCGAGAAATCGCGCTCCTTTTCTTTGCTATATGGATATCGTGTGTTGAATCGAGGCATTCATACTTTGATGTATGCTATCTTCACCCGCTACGCAATGTTATTGCGGGATGTGTAGATGAATTTTTCGTAAGGTTTAATGTGCAGAGTATATTGAGAAAAATCGCCCTAGGATTCATGCATGCATGGGTCATGACAGTGTGTGCAACCCTTGCATTATCAGTTTTACGGTTGGGGCAGATTGCTTATCACTGGCCTAGTGATTTTGATCTGAATGGATTTGATTTGATCAGCGTGCTATTTCAGGGTGGCCGCTTCGATCTCAAAGCCAGCGCGACTGCGGCACTGTTGCTATTGCCGTTATTTGTGATTGCCCCGAAATGTGCCAGATCGGTAGCAGGGTGGTTCATCGCTATCTTGGTATTTCTCTCATTGGTCAACCTTCACTACTTTGGTTTTTATAAGACGCCGATTGGTCCAATTATTTTCGGATTCTTTGAAGACGATACCAAGGCAATCGTGCAGACGATATGGAGCGACTTTCCGGTTGTGCTTACACTGACAACGTTGGCGGTGCTCAGTGCCGGCTCATGGATGGCGATGAAATGGATTGCCGCCAGACTCAGTCCATCAATCAGCGAATCCCGCTACCCGACTTGGGTGATGGTGACCGGCAGCATAGTAGCGTTCGTATTGATGGTGTTCGCGATCAAGGGGACGCTGCGATCAATAGGATTGGTTCGCCAGAACTTAACGGTGACGACATCGCAATTCCTTAACGACATGGTGCCTAACGGCGCAATTGCGTTACTGTTCGCTTGGGATCAACGCAAGGAGTCTCAGGATTTTAGTAGCCCTATGCTAGGCCTGAACCGGCTGGGCTTTGATAGCCCCTTTGATGCAGCAAAAGTGCTGGGCATCATGGCAAACGATGCCGAGTCTTTACGCAAGGCCATGTATGTCAATGCCGCTGAGACTGAGTCACCGACTCGGAATAAAAACCTGCTGTTTTTCCAGATGGAATCTTGGAGTGCGGAGCCGTTTCTCTATCAATCGCCAGCGTTCGATGTATTAGGCCGCTTGGAGCAAACCCTGCCGGATGCATGTCATTTCTCCAACTTTGATTCAGTGCAGGGCGGCACCCATCCAACACTTGAAGCAATCCTATTCTCCACGCCGATCACGCCACTGACCACTGGCCCGGAGGGCAGAAATCCACTGCCCTGGTCGATACCACTGCTAATGAAACAGGCGGGCTATGAAACTGTGTTCATCACATCTGGCCGGTCGGGCTGGCGCGATATGAACAGGGTGATGAAAACTCAGGGGTTTGATGAGATCGTCGATGCGCTGACGCTTCAACAGGCTTATCCAGATGCTGAATTGGGTATCTGGGGAGTGTGGGATAGCTATGCGTTCAAATATCTTGAGCAACGCTTGCAGAATAAGAGCGGTAAACCTCTGTTTGCCTTTGTCATGACCATGACTAACCATCCACCTTACGATTTACCACCCGACTATCACAAAAAGAAACTTGATATGTCAGAGTGGGGAGGAGAGCGTAATTCTGAAGATTTAAGGAAGAATCTGGATACCTATCGTTACTCAAGTGACCTGTTGGGTGAGTTTGTTCAGAATGTTCGTGCCAGCTCGCAGTATGAAGGAACGGTGATCGCCGCGACAGGTGACCATAACACCCGAACGTTTGGCGTATATGCAACGCCTGAACGCAGGTATCTGGTGAATCAGGTGCCTTTTCTTATCTGGGGAGAAGGACTATCGTGCGGGTCGCAACTTCAGACACCCGCTAGTCATCGTGATATGTTTCCGACATTGTTTCCATTGGTCGGGATCGCTGGCGGATACATCAATACCGGGCGTAATCTGTTGGTGAATTCCACCCATACACCTTTTGATGAGCAACGCATCACATCCTTTGGGGGGCAAGTACGAAATGCACAGGGAGCTTGGCAATTGGGCAATTCAGCAAGTTTTGTATGTACACCAGATGCACAAGCAAACGCGTCATGTGCGTTCAACGAGGCGGATGATAGACAGGAGCGGGCGCGTCTGGGCTTGCTGGACTGGCTGATCAGGACATCACTCAAGCAATAGCTTGATAAAATTTATTTGTCTCTTTTGTGGCGGATAAACTCCAATATGGCCGGCAGTATGGAGATGACGATGATGCCCAAAATGATTATCGTGAGATTGCTTTTGACCCAGGGAATGTTGCCGAACAGATAACCCGCTACAGATAACCCGCCTATCCACAGTACGCTGCCCAGCGCGCTGGAGAACATGAACAGTCGATAATTCATTTGACCGATTCCTGCGACAAACGGAGCGAAGGTACGGAGAATGGGTAGGAAGCGCGCAAGGATCACGGTTTTACTCCCATGCTTTTCGTAAAACGCGTGAGTCTTGTCCAGATATTCAGGCTTGATGATTTTTGTGTTTGCTTTGAGGATACGTACTCCCAGCAACCTGCCTATCCAGTAGTTAGTATTATCTCCACTGAAAGCGGCTACGATCAGCAGTGGGATTAACAACTCAATTTGCAAAGCACCCATGCCGCATAGCGCACCGGCAACGAACAACAATGAATCACCCGGTAGGAAAGGTGTAATGACCAGACCGGTCTCGCAATAGATAATCAGGAACAGGATGGCATAGATCCACATGCCATATTCGGCAGTCATCTTGAGCAAGTGCACATCCAGATGGAGGATGATGTCGATGAAAGCGGTTATCAGATCCATTGTTCACACTGTGATTGATAGCACCATGACTTCCGACACGGAAATAGTGAATAATACCTGTGGTACTTCAACATTCTGTGCGCTATCAAGGCAATACTTCGTCTGCGCTCTTTTCCGGTTTGATGAAATCTTCGCGGGATACACCAAACAACATCAACAAGGGACTCGCGACAAGGGTCGCAGAGTAGATGCTGAACATGATGCCGATAGTGAGTGCCATCGCAAAATAGTGCAATGTTTCACCGCCAAGCAACAGCATTGCAATCACCATCATCTGGGTAGAACCGTGAGTAATGACAGTGCGGGATATTGTGCGTGTGATAGCGTTGTCGATGATTATCGGAACTTCAGTCTTGCGCATGGTGCGAAAGTTTTCGCGTATACGGTCAAATACGACGACTGACTCATTGACCGAATAACCTAGTACCGCCAAAACAGCCGCCAGTACGGAGAGAGAAAATTCCCACTGGAAAAATGAGAAGCAGCCAAGAATTATGACAACGTCATGCAAGTTTGCAATAACGGCTGCGAGTCCGAACTTCCATTCAAAACGTAACCATAGATATCCGATAATGCCCAGTGATACAAGCAGCAATGCCATAGCACCATCTTCCACCAGATCTTTACCGACCTGTGGACCGACGAACTCGACACGGCGCATTTCCACGCTGGGGTCTTGTTCACGCAAGCTTTCCAATACCTGTTCACTCAATTTTGCGCCCGGGATATCAGGGTTGAGTTGTACCTGTATCAGTACATCATGGCTGGAACCGAAATTCTGCACCAATACCTCCGGCAAATCGGAAGCGTCAAGTTGAGAACGTATCTTGCCAAGATCAGCAGGCTGAGCATAATGCACCTCCAGCACGGTTCCACCAGTGAAATCTATGCCGAGATTTAATCCTTTTGTGGCAAGGAAAAATACTGCCAGCAGGAAAGTCAGCAGTGAAATGGTTGTGGTATAGCGCCCATAACTCATGAACGGGATATCGCGTTTGAATTTAAAAAATTCCATGGTCTTTAATCCTTAACCAATTGTTAGTTTGGTGAGTCGTGCTTTGCGACCATATATCAGGTTTACCATTGCTCTGGAAACCATCGTCGCGCTGAATACCGAAGTCAGGATGCCCAGACACAAGACCACCGCAAATCCTTTAATCGGTCCTGAACCGAAAGAAAATAATGCGATTCCAGCGATCAATGTAGTGACATTGGAGTCCACGATGGTGCCGAAGGCGCGTTCATAACCGGAATTTATCGCGGCATGTGGTGTGACACCGTTGCGCAATTCCTCACGAATACGCTCGTTGATCAAGACGTTTGCATCGATCGCCATACCCAATGTCAATGCAATACCTGCCATACCGGGCAAGGTAAGTGTCGCTTGCATCATGGATAGCAGAGCCACGAGCAAAAACAGGTTGGCACCAAGTGCCAACACTGAGATCGTACCAAATACTAGGTAATAGATAATCATGAATATAGCAATCATGATGAAGCCAATCTTGGTGGAGTCGAATCCGCGCTCAATGTTATCCGCACCCAAGCTGGGGCCGATGGTACGCTCTTCAATGATTTCCATCGGTGCTGCCAATGCGCCTGCACGTAACAATAAAGATATATTTTGAGCTTCTTCTGTGCTCATTGCACCGGTGATCTGGATCCTACCGCCACCAATTTCTTCGCGAATCACAGGGGCGGTCACAACCTCTCCCTTGCCTTTTTCGAACAAGATGATCGCCATTCGTTTGCCAATACCTACTCGAGATGCATTCTTGAATTTTCTAGCGCCAACGCCATCCAGACTGATGTGTACGGCTGGTTCATTAGACTGGTTGTCAAAACCGGGCTGTGCATCGTTGATACGCTCACCTGTCAGGACGATCTGTTTTTTAACCAGTAGCTGTTCGCCGCCACTGCTCCTGAAAATTTCCGTGCCGAAAGGCGCAGTACCTGCGGCGGAGATCTGACGATCATCATCCACCATGCGAACTTCAAGCGTTGCTGTCCTGCCCAATATATCTTTGGCGCGTGCGGTATCTTGAACCCCAGGCAATTGCACTACGATCCGATCTACGCCTTGTTGCTGGATTACCGGCTCAGCCACACCCAACTCATTGACTCGATTGCGCAGGGTTAGCAGGTTTTGCTGTATCGCTGAATTGTGAATGCGTCTTTCAGCTTCGGGCTTCAGCGTCGCGGACAGAAAGAATTGACCAGTTTTTTCGGTTTCGCTAAACACAAAATCGTTATATCTCAGCTCCAGCTCTTCCTCACCTTGAGAACGTGCCTCTTCATTACGGAATCTCACAGAAAGTACTTTGCCGTCTCGTGTTACGCCTGAATATGCGATCTTCTTCTCACGTAAAGAACTGCGGAAATCTCCGGTAGCTGCCTCCAGCGCTTTGTCCAGTGCAGCTTTCATATCTACCTGCAACATGAAGTGCACGCCACCACGCAGATCCAAGCCCAAGTACATGGGCAAAGCATTGAGATCGGTCAGCCATTGCGGAGAACGGGGTAGCAAATTGAGCGCAACGACATAGTCCTCGCCCAATTTATCACCCAGTATATCTTTTGCTTTTAACTGGCTGTCAGTATCAGTGAAGCGAGCTTTTACACTTTTGCCGTCCAATGTGCTTGCATTCGGAGCAAGCCCGGAATCGCTCAGGATGCGATTTATATTTTCAAGCAGAGCTGTATCTGCTTTCAGGCTGCTGCGTAAAGGTGACACTTGAACTGCCGGCGATTCACCGTAAAAATTAGGCAGGGTATAAATCAATCCGGCCAGTAGCACAGCCAGGATCAGTATATATTTCCATAAAGGATATTGGTTCATTGAAGCCTCTTGATTGGCAGCATAGAAAAGAGAGTAGGTGACACGCTATGAATGGCAGCTGTGCCCGTTACCAGACACACTTGTTGTGATACATGCCATCAGTTATTTGACCACCCGTTATTTAATTGCCTTGATGGTTCCCTTGGGAAGTACGGTTTGGACTGCACTCTTTTGGATGGTGACCTCGATGTTTTCCGCAAGCTCAACACTTACATATTCATCGAACACATTATTGATCTTGCCAACCTCGCCACCCATGGTAATGACTTCATCACCGCGTTGCAGTGCAGCCATCATCTCTTTGTGCTCTTTTGCGCGCTTAGATTGCGGGCGCAATATCAAGAAATAAAATACTGCGATCAGGGCGATAAGTGGCAGAAAGTCCATGAAACCACCCTGTGAAGCGGCAGCGGTTTCGGCGTAAGCGTTGCTGATAAACATTGTTGAATCTCCGAAAATGAAACGAAAGGCGCGCATTCTACCATGAAGCTATGCTTCATCTGAACTTGCGATGCGGTAGGAGGTGTTAAGGAGTCAAAGAATATGGGATAGTTTTGGCCAAAAGGCGATCAAGCTGGTCCTCTTGCACGATCCTGCTTGAATTGCGCTAGGAATTCCGTGAATTGATTCATTCTGATTGCGGTACGCAATTCAGCCATAAGCCATTGATAGTAATGTAAATTATGGATAGTGTTGAGGCGCGAGCCTAGGATCTCATTGAGGCGATGAAGGTGGTGTAAGTAAGCTCGGCTGAAGTTGCGGCATGTGTAACAGGCACATTGCTCGTCTAACGGGCGGGTATCCATCTTAAATTGTGCATTTTTGATCTTGATGTCGCCATATCGGGTAAATAGCATGCCATTACGGGCATTTCGGGTCGGCATCACGCAATCGAACATATCTATCCCCTGTGATACGGCTGCCACAATGTCTTCAGGCGTGCCGACGCCCATCAGGTAGCGAGGTTTGTCATGGGGTAGCTGTGGTGCTGTGTGTTTGAGGATGCGTAACATATCCTCTTTAGGCTCTCCAACCGATAAGCCGCCGATGGCGTAGCCGTCAAAACCGATCTTGACCAGCTCCTTCATCGATTCATCGCGCAGATTTTCGTACATTCCGCCCTGAACGATACCAAACAGTGCATTGGGGTTGCCTTCATGCGCTTGCTTGGAACGCTCAGCCCAACGTAGCGATAGCCGCATCGAATCAGCCGCATCTCTTTCATTAGCGGGGTGGGGAGTGCATTCATCGAAGATCATCACGATGTCTGAATTCAATACCTTCTGAATGCGCATCGATTCTTCGGGGGACAGGAAGCATTTGTCTCCATTGACGGGCGACTGGAATCTCACACCTTCTTCGGTGATCTTGCGCAAAGCGCCTAAGCTGAATACCTGAAATCCGCCTGAATCCGTCAATATCGGGCCTTTCCAGCCCATAAAATCATGCAGTCCGCCATGCGCCTCAATCACTTCAAGGCCGGGTCGTAACCAGAGATGAAAGGTATTGCCCAGTACGATTTGTGCACCGATGTCCTGTAATTCAACAGGCGACATCGCTTTTACTGTGCCGTAGGTTCCGACCGGCATGAAAGCAGGGGTCTGGACAGTGCCATGGGCGAGGGTCAGTTGTCCGCGCCGAGCCAAGCCAGAGGTGTGATGTATTGCAAATTCCATTGTTAGCTTTCTAATTTTTGCGTTCTATCAGCATGGCATCTCCATAACTGAAGAAGCGATACTGATTATTAACTGCATGTTGATAGGCAGTCAGCATTTCTTTCATTCCACCAAAAGCACACACCAGCATCAATAGTGTGGAGCGTGGCAGGTGAAAGTTGGTAAGTAGTATATCTACTACCTTAAACTTATATCCCGGCGTGATGAAGATACTGGTTTCTCCCTTGCCAGGCTTGAGTTGTCCCACTGTTGAGGCACTCTCCAGAGCACGTAGGCTGGTCGTGCCAGCGGCAATCACCCTTCCGCCAGATGCATGCGCTTGCGAAATGGCGTCTGCGGTAGCCTGCGGAATCTCATAGCGCTCGCTATGCATCGTATGATCGCTGATCTGTGTTGCGCGTACCGGTTGGAATGTCCCCGCACCGACATGCAAAGTAACATAAACGATCATTACACCCTTAACACGAAGCGCATTCAGCATGGTATCGTCAAAATGCAATCCAGCAGTCGGCGCGGCAACGGCGCCTGCCTCACGCGCGAACACCGTTTGATAACGTTGCTCATCTTCCTGATCTGCCGTATGCGATATATAGGGCGGCAAAGGCAATCGCCCATGTTGCTCAAGTAAAGTCAGCACTGCCTCGTCACTATCAAAACGCAAATGAAAGAACTCACCTTCACGTCCAAGCACTTCGACAGTTAAACCCTCTGCCAAGATCATCCAGCTTCCGGCCTTAGGAGACTTACTGGCGCGCACCTGTGCGAGCACCTCGTGATCGTTCAATACCCGTTCAACCAGCACCTCGACTTTGCCGCCTATCGAATCATTGTTGTTGTCAGACTGATTGCTGCCGGGAGATGGGTGGTTAACTTTATTACCAAACAAACGCGCCTTGATGACACGCGTATCGTTCAAAACCAGTACATCGTTTGGCTTAAGCAACGCCAACAAATCACCAAACTGACAGTTTTCCTGAGTGCCGTCGCGCACATACAAAAGGCGACTGCTGCCCCTTTCTGCTGTGGGATGCTGCGCGATCAAATGCTCGGGCAGATTGAAATCAAATTCTTCGGTACGCATTTACAAAATTAGGGGACAATTGGCAAAGCCGGGATTGTAGCTGATGTCGTGCCGTGAACCATGTATTACGACCCATTATTATTAAGCCCGCTACCATAGGCTAGAGAGAAGGGCCGCTTTCGTCCAAAATGTCAGGCCTGAGTGACTTGAAGGAATATGCTGATTGTAGGTTGACCGTGCGCTTCAAAATCACTATCATGCGCACCTCATTATTCCCTGATAGCTCAGTTGGTAGAGCGACGGACTGTTAATCCGCAGGTCCCAGGTTCGAATCCTGGTCGGGGAGCCAGATGTTTAAAGCCTTGCAGCGATGCGAGGCTTTTTGCATTATGGCATCCGTAGCCAAAACGTAACCCTATAACAACGAATCAAGCCGAGCAGCCGCATTTGCAAGATGGTCAGGGGCAAGGTGTGCATAGCGTTCCACCATTGCTCCAGTCCTCCAGCCTCCAAGCTGTTGCAGTTCATGCGTGGGCGTACCCTGCATCCTGTGCCAACTTGCCCATGTATGCCTTAAGTCATGCCAGCGGAAATCTTCAATGCCAGCACGTTGTAGAGCATTCCGCCATGCGCGGGTATTGGCGTTGGCTATTGGCTTGCCGGAGAAGGTGAATACCCTTGCCGGATGTTTGCCAAGTTGCCTTTGTAATACCGCCAATGCCTCACGGTTAAGCGGAACTGCAATAGGTTTGCGGTTCTTCGACTGTGCCGCATTCACCCACATATGTCCTTTTTCAAGGTTCACTTGTGGCCATTCGAGCTTTAACACATTGGATTGACGCAAACCTGTCTGCAAAGAGAACAGCACCATGTCTTGTAGATGTGCTGGTAACTCAAGCAAAAGTGCTTGCACCTGTTTCGGTGTGATGAAACGAATGCGGCCTTCTGATTCTTTAAAGAGCTTAACTTTTGGAGCTTTTTCGAGCCAATCCCATTCATCTACTGCACGTTTGAGAATGGCACGAACTAACGCCAAAAAACGGTTTGCTGTGGACTTACTAGCTTCCTTTAGCCTTGCTTCCTTGATACGCGCAATCACATCCAGCGTGATCTCATCTAGCATCAAACCACCCAAAATCGTATGCAGCCATTTCAGCTTGGCTATATCGTCCTTGTGTGAGGCTTTGTAGCTTGTTTCTTCAATCCACCTGCCAGCCGCCTGTTGCCAAGAATAGCGAGGCCTAGTGCCAAGCCTTTCTTGTTCCCACAACGAAGCTTTAAGCCTGTCATGGTACTCCTGTGCTGCTACCTTATCGGCAGTCCCAGTGCTTCTTTGTAAGATTTTTCCGCTGTGGTGCAATTTGAGCCACCAGACGGAAGAATCTTTGCGTTTGTAGAGCGACATAATTCAACCTCCTCATGTGCGCCCTGCATCACCCGCGAGGGATATTGTGCGCGTAAGTACTCTACTAGGTCAATTTCCAAAAATATCCAGCGTTTGCCGGGCTTGGCTCCGGGTATCTCACCATTATTTGTCTTACGCAGTAACGTAACGGGATGCAGATGCAGAAATTTAGCAGCATCACTAAGGGTCATCGTTTTCATGTACGAAACCTCATGTCCCTAGAACCAACTTTATTTGCACATCACGTAATTTCACTTTTATGTCATTCCCAACTGTTCTCTGCTTTGCCGCATCGCATCCCCAAGCGTTACATTTGCACTGGTTGCCTTACTCTTCTTTTGTAAACGCTCCCTAGCCCTTCGTTGTTGTCTAGTTAGTTTCTCGGTATGCATTTCAGGCTCGGGTTTATATGCCTCCTTTTTGCGAATAGGGGAGGGTGAATATTCTTCAAAGGCCTTTTGGAAGTCTGAACCCCTAAGCTTTTGTGCAGTAGCCTTTTCTATAATCTGCTTGAAGGCATCTCTAACAATTTGAGAAAGTGATACATCCAGAAATCCGGCAGCAACCTCCGCTTGTTGCTTTAAATTGGGATTAATACGCACTGTTAGGTTGACGGTTTTAGGCATCACAACTCCCGTTTAGAGTCTAGTGCAGTGCACATACATTGCACACGGTACTAAATAGGTTGAATCCCGCATGATTATTGGCTTTACCTGCATTCCCTGCTTTTTCCTTTCCCCCCGTGTTACTAAGGGGGGGGGCATAGTCTGCGCGTACGCTAGCGCATCGCAGCAGACTATGCATTTCACAATACTTTCGGTCAGAAGTTCTAATCATTCGAATCACCTGACAATTCTTTATTGACAGCCTCTAAACCGCAATTAAGAAGTTGGTTGATTATGAATGAAGTGGAGCGATTTGAAGCGCGAGCCATTTGCTCAATTTGCTTCAAAAGATGAGCAGGAAAACGATGACTGCGTTGTATCGTTGCACTACGTTCATCCAAACCACCAGCTCCGCCACTTTTAATATGTGCTGCAAGCATTTGTGCTTCTGAGGGTTCTCCGTTTTTAACTTTCATAATAATCACCTAGTTGGGTTTCATGATGGGATTTAATGTAACCCAAATAAGAACCCGCTGTCAACTCCAAGAAATTTGGTGAGAACAAGCTATAATATCTAACTGATATAACTTAAGATGTAGAGCGAGTTTGTGGCCGCAATGTGCCATAAGGAGACTTCGAACCTGCCTGTAATACGATGCATATGAGGGTAAGGGAATATACTTGTTTCGTGAAATATCACGAAGTTGCCAGCAATATGCGTTACTTGGTTTTTATTAATATACGGACTGGGTGGAGTTAAGATAATGAATGTAATTCTTGAATCAACACTTAAATGCCCCGAGTGTGGACATAAAGAGAAAGAAAAAATGCCGGAAGATGCGTGTCAGTTCTATTATGAATGTAAGGAATGCGGTGTTTTGCTTAGACCCTTAAAAGGTGATTGTTGTGTGTTCTGCTCGTTCGGAGATGTCCCATGTCCACCCATACAGCAGGATAAAAAGTGTTGCAGTGGCGGTTAACAGATTATGAATAAAACATTATTTAAAACGGGCGTTATCGGGTCTGCGATTGCAGCGCTTTGCTGCTTTACACCCGTTTTGGTTATCCTGTTTGGGGTGCTTGGGATATCCGCTCTAGTCGGTTACTTGGATTACGTGCTCTTGCCGATGTTAGGCATATTCTTGGTAATGGTTGTGGTGTCGTTTTTTTGGAAAGAGCAGTCCGCGTAGGGAGCAATAACCAACGGGCATTGCGCCGCATGGAACTTCTATTCGGTGCAATGCGCTACGCTTATTGCACCCTACAACAGATGGCAGCTTCGTGTCGTAAGTTGACCTTCGCGGCCACACCTATAAATCTACTTTTCGACGGGTTTTCTTACTTACGATTAAGGCAGAAGCCGCAGAGCGTCTTAAACCATCGGGCACGATAAGCCGAGGGAATTCTTCAAGCCACCAGCCGCGAACGCCCTGATAATATAGAAGGCTTAAAAAGCCAACATAACACTCAAAGAATATCACAAGAAGCCTAAAGCGCAGCCTATGGAAAATTCTCCCTAGCCGTTGGCGTGGCTTGCGCCCGTCAAGGGAGTTTTTCCACAGGCTGGATAGCAAGAATTTGATAGATAAAGTAAGAAGCAAAACCAAAAATAAAGCACTTGAATCATTTTCCATGTTTCCCCCAGTGTAGCTATAACGTAGCCACGTTAATTGTATCTGTATGTGTTATTGCGCTATCTGTAGCTGTTTATCAATAATTGCGGGTGACGCAAGGTATTGATAAATAAAAACTCCTAGTTTAGCGGCCTGCCTGTTAATCCGCAGGTCCCTGGTTCGAGTCCAGGTCGGGGAGCCAG
>Ga0209992_10001805_pt1 | contig 21258 bp, 21 predicted proteins | sample 2SBtaG_2_FD_182564 | JGI IMG/M metagenome (GOLD analysis project Ga0209992, IMG submission 182564) | Deep subsurface microbial communities from Kolumbo volcano to uncover new lineages of life (NeLLi) - 2SBTROV12_ACTIVE470 metaG (SPAdes)... | ecosystem: Environmental > Aquatic > Marine >... | reverse complement strand
GGACCATTTATTATTGAATTAAAAATTTCTGATTCGACATCTGCTTTGTTTAAAACAAATATGTTGCTTAAAGGAATTTCATTGTCAGGAAAAAATGATGCTCTTCCTGGCATTGAAACATCTTCTGTAGAATATTTTCCTGGACCCAATAGAACTCCATTATTGTAAAGATTGTAATCAATTACTGAAACTGTAAATGTAGTATCACTAGGATTTTTCACAAGAAATGTGACATTTAATTTGATTTTATCATTTATGGTATCATCATTTAGTAATTCAACACTTTGTAATTCTATTTCTACTTGTTCAAGTTCAACATTTCCTAAACTAGCATAGTAAATTATTCCACCCATCATAGATAAAACACCAATAATTGCAACATAAACTGTAACTTTACTTTGTAGTGCCATTTCAATGGTACCCAATATGTATAACTAAAAAACGTTGTCAAGATCCAAATACATAATATTTGATTTAAAATATCATAATTTATGAGCGCATTAGAACAAGCTATACTTACCTGGATTCATCTAATTGCAGCTTCAATTTGGGTTGGTGGCTCACTTTTTATTGGAATTGTATTTTCCCCACTTCTAAAAACAATGACAAATTCTCTTCAAGAAAGAATGCAAATAATGATTCGTGTTGGAAGACGATTTAACAAAGTTGCTGTTCCATCATTAATTATTTTGATGGCAACTGGATTGTATAGTTCTCATGTGTTACTTGGAAAACCTGAACTTCTGTTGGCTACAAGTTATGGAATTTATCTAATAATCAAGATAATTCTAGTTTTTGCATTAATTATCATATATGTAATTCATGTTAGAGTAATCCGAAAAGACATTGAAATACAAATTATGGAAAATAAAATGTCAGAAAATCAAATTCAAAAACTAAGAAAAAAAATTATAATTTTAGGAGAAATCACCGTATTTCTATCAATAGCAATCCTATTTTTTGCATCACTACTTGATGCTGGAGTTTGATACCCCCTCAATTATCACTTCAAATCCCTCATCCAATCTTCCTATTCCATATTTACAACCCGTAATTTTTGATGTCACAAACAAGTTTGTCTCTAGATGTTTTGTTATTTCTTTAACATGAAAAATTGTTTTTCCACTACTTAGACTTGCAGTAACTACAAGCATATCTGCCAAATTCTCATCTACTCCTAGTGAATTTTTAACAAATTTATTCAAATCTAGATTGAAATTTTGTATTTTTTTATCAAATAACCCATTAATTCCAATAATTGAATTTTCATCTGTACTGTAAATTAACAAAGATGCACCTGAATTAATTGCATCTTGATTATTGATTTCTGTCTCCACAATAAAATTTTCTTTAGATAATTTTTCTTTAATCTCATTAATCTTATTTGTAATTTCTTCAATGGAAAGTTTTGAAAATGTACAAACCATTTTTACTAAATTAGTTTTTCTTTTTGTAAATGAAATTGATTTTAAACTAGATGGATTAACATACAAATTAATTTCTCCTCCACCTTTTGGATAATAACCACGTTTATACAATTCAATTGAGAATTTTATTCCCATTCTAGAATATGCTTCTCTTAAAACATGCTGAGTATAATCAATAGAAGGACTCCAAAGTACATCTGTTCCTCCTTTAATTGTTAAATCAAGTTTTTTTTGAGAAATTGCAACTACTGGAATTAATACTTGTAAAATTAAAGAAATACTTCCAGCTGTACCAATATTCTCAATTAATTCTAAACTTTCAATATCTCCTGGACTAAATTTTAATTCAGTAGATCCAATTTCTGCACCAACTACTTTGGCGTTTGCAACTTTTTGAAGAATTCTTATTGCAGTTAGATGCTGTGGTCTTAATCCTGGAACTTTTCTATTTTTTCTTATTTGTTCTAAATGGATTGGTTGTTTTGTAATACATGAAAGAGTAATTGCTGAGCGTATTATTTGTCCACCCCCTTCACCATGTTCTCCATTAATTTTTAGAAAATCCATATTCCCTCCCTATTGGAACTCTTTATGATAGTTTTTTAAAAAGAAATTTTCTATTATTTTGTATGAATGGCTTGCTGATTGGACGATTCCAACCTTTTCATTTTGGACATTTAGATGCTTTGCAATTTGCTTTATCTAAAGTTGATAAACTATGGGTTGGTTTAGGAAGCTCAAATTTACCACCACAAAAAGATAATCCATTTTCAGCAGAACAACGAAAAGAAATGATACTTTCTTCAGTTGATGAGATCATAAAAGAGAAAATTGCAATTTATTTTATCCCAGATTTAGATAACCATATCAAATGGATTGAAAAAATAGATACCATTGTTCCAAAATTTGACATAGTATTTTCAAACGATGAATTAACGAAACATCTCTATTCAAAAAGATCCGTTAAAGTGATCACAATTCCATTTTTAAAAAGAGAAAAGTTGTCTGGAACTAATATACGTAATTTGATTATTAGCGATCAAAAATGGGATGATTTAGTACCAGAAGGAACAAAAAATTTTTTAGAAAAAATTAATGCAAAAAATCATCTCAAAAATCTTTAATTATAAATAAACCCAATATTGCATTTACAATAGATAACAAATGGAATATCTTTCAATGCTCCCTGGTCCAACAAATGTTCCTAATAGAGTAATGAGAGCAATGCTTGCACCAATTATTAATCATAGAAGTGATGATTTTGTTGAACTATACACTGATGTTGTAGATAAGACTCAACAAGTTTTTCAAACTCAAAATGATATTGTTGCTTTATCTGCTTCTGGAACGGGTGCAGTTGAAGCAGGAGTTATTAATGTAGTTAAAAAAGGTGACAAAGTAATAATTCCAGTTAATGGAGAATTCAGCACTAGATTATCTCAACTAATTGAAGGTCAAGGTGCAAATGTAATTAAACTTCAAACTCCGCCAGGAGAAAATACATCTTTTGATCAAATTAAAGAAGCATTTGATAACAATAAAGATGTCAAAGCATTCTATGTTGTTCACAATGAAACTTCTACTGGAACAATGGTAAATTATCTTGATAAAGTATCTGATTTAACATCTAGAAACGATGCATTCTATGTTGTAGATTCTGTTTCTTTACTTGGAGGTGCTGATCTTAAAGTAGATAAATGGAATATTGATGTATGTTTAACTGGTTCTCAAAAAGCAATTGCAGCACCACCTGGAATTTCTCCAATTTCTGTTAGTGCTAAAGCAAAAAAATTCATGATTGAAAATCCTCCACCAACACACTACTTCAATTTAGCAAGATATTTCAAATATTATGATGAGGAAAAACATACTCCATTCACTCCTGCATTACCACTACTTTATGCATACAGAGAAGCACTTTCAATAATGTTAGAAGAAGGATTACAAAATGTCTTTAATCGTCACAAGGTTTGTTCTGATGCATTGTACTCTGGACTAAGTGCAATTGGATTAACACCATTTGCAAAAGAAGAAGATCGTTCAATTTCAATTGTTGCATTAAATTATTTAGATGGACTAGAAGACAAAACTTTCAGAAGTACACTAGCTGAAAAGTTCAAAGTATTAGTAGCAGGTGGATTTGGTAATCTAAAAGGTAAGGTATTTCGAGTTGGATGTATGGGAGAAGTAAGTTCATATCATGTAATGAGAACTATATCTGCAATTTCTTCCACATTAGCAATGATGGGATATGAAACTGATGCTGCAGCAGGACTCAAAACTGCAGAAGAAAAATTAAAAGCTCTTTAAATCCTGTTAACTTAATATCATGAAGTGATTCTTTCGTGTTAACATATTCTTGAATCATGGTTTGATGCATACTTCCTTTGTTAATTATGGATGGTTATTCTAAAATCTCACACAGTATAGAATAGATTTTGTTAAACATCTCTCATAATTTTCACATAATGTGAGATTCACCATTCTACTTCTTTTACTAGGTATTTCATTACTGATTACTACTGATAATTCATTTGCAATTGATTATCGTGATAGTTCAGGTTATACACCATCATGGGCAATGCAATCAATATATTTTTAATTTTATCAATTATTTACATCTTAACTGGAAATTCGTAATAGTAATAATGCCTCAAGAAAATTTAATTTTTATTGATTTTAAGATATTCCTTTAGAATTAAAATGGATATATTATGAATAAAACTATTTTAGCATTTTCACTTCTTTCATTTTGTATCTTATCACCAAACATCGTTTTTCCTGTACATGCAATTTATCTTGATACAATAATAAATACAAAAGAGGATACTGCAAAACCTGCATTCAAATTTGAAAAATCTCTTACAATTCAATATCCTGATGGAGGTATGATTGCAGATCTTCTAAAAGGAAATGATATTTCTGTAAAATTTATAGCAGATTCAACTAATTCTGGAGTTTCTAAATTGATTGCTAGAATGAATGACAGTCTCAATAATCTTCAAAGTAATGTGATAGTTACCGATCTGAAAATAGACTATGATGTCCATCTTTATGGGCATGAGAACGCTGCTACAATTGATTATAACATTATTTTAACACCAACTATCACTAACTTCATTCTTCGCCAAGGAAGTGGTGAAATCACTACTTTAATTGATGCTCAATGGAGGGGCATGTCTATCCATGGTCCTGTAATAATTCATGATTCACAATTTGGAGATATTGACATAAACACACCAATTGGGTTTTTAAAAATTGCAACACCTGAAGTATATGCTGAAATTTCACAAACTAATGCATTGCCATTTTTAAATTCTGATATAATTGATGCAAAATCTGTATTAGATCAACCTCTTTCCAAATGGTTGCATCTTTTTAATCCATTAGGGCAGCTTGTAGAAACAGAAGAGTATGGGTATCAGGGTGAAAAAATACCCATTACCACATTTAGTATGGGAGAAAGTAGTATTAGAGAAGGTCAAAAACATGAGACCATAGAAAATTTTGAATTTACAACAGATAAACAATATAGTTTAAGATTCATTCAGTATCAAAGTATAGCAGCTATTCAAATTAATGGAATTGTAGTAAGTGATTCTGTTAATGATTTGGAATATTTTGGTGAAAATGAACAGGTTGTTAAAGGATATGGAAATTTCTCATCTGGAAATTTTCCTGTGATTATAATATTTTCTATGACTGGAATGAGTATAATTGGAACCATTGCCTTCTTTGTATGGAGTAGTAAAAAAACAAAGAATGATTCAGAACAAACTCAAACCGGTATTGATCCATCAAGACTCACACCATACCAAACAAGTAAGATTGCTGGAGGGTATCATACCAATAGAGGCGAATCACAATTATCGGATGGCACTAATCATCAACAACATAGAAATGTTTATGATGTAAAATCAAAATCTGAAAAAAATGATAATAATCGAGGCTCTATGCCCAAAGATTGGATACCTAAAAATTAATTTTTTTTGTAACTCTGCTGATTGCTCGTGGAAATTTGCCTGTTAATTTGATATACAAAGTACAAAAAATTGGTCATACTTAATATAAGGAAATTCGGGACCGAACACATTGACATTTGATAAGGGTTCATTGATCTTAGTAGATTATACTGCAAAGGTAAAAGATAGTGAAGATGTTTTTGATACTACCATTGAAGCAGATGCAAAAAAATATTCAATTCATGAACCAAATGTAAAGTATCAACCAAAACTAGTTTCAATAGGTGAAGTATCTTATCCCGTTCTCAAAGGATTAGATGAAGCACTTGCAAAAACATCTGTTGGTGATAAATTAACAGTAGAAGTTTCACCTGAGAAAGGATTTGGTGAAAGAGATGCTGGAAAAGTTAGAATGATTCCAACTAGAAAATTAGGTGAAGATGCAGAAAAAGTTTCAGTGGGTGATACAATTGAAGTCGATAACAAGCGAGGAATTATTCGTTTTATTGGTTCAGGTAGAGTTCAAATTGATTACAATCATAGATACGCAGGAAAAACTATCTTATTTGAAGTAAATGTCATAAAATCTCTTGATTCTCCAAATGACAAGGTTGATGGAATTCTCAAAAATAGACTTCCTGTTGATGATACAAAAATTTCATTCGATTTAAAGGATAAAGAAGTTAGTGTAAATATCCCTGAAGAAATTTTACGTGCTGACGGTTTACAAATCATGAAACATTTTATTCAATTAGATGTTTTCAAATTTGTTTCAACTTTGGAAAAAGTTAGTTTTGTAGAAACACATGTAAATAAACAAACTCAGGAAAAGAAACCTGAAACAAAAGAAAAAGCACCTGAACAAAAAACTGCTTAAACTAAATTACTTTAGTACTCTTTGCAAGATTTAATGCTCTTTTTTTAGTCATTTTAATTTCTTTTAAAATTGTGTATCTTTCTGGTCTTAATTCTTGTGCAATAGTTAGAGCTTCAATTATTACATCTGGCTTTAAACCAATTTGTTTTGCAGTTGTTGGTGCACCTACATCTTTTAATGTCTTTACAATTTTTTTCCAATCTTGTTTTTGTAATTTTGCCATCATTATAGAACCAATTCCACATTTTTCTCCATGAAGTCCAATACCTGGAGAAATTTTGTCAAGTGCATGTGAAAAAAGATGTTCTGCACCTGAACATGGTCGACTACTTCCTGCAATACATGATGCTACTCCAGCACTGATTAATCCTTCTACAATTACTCTTGCATCCAATCCTTTTTTTGCAAATTCAGAAGAATTTTCCATGACTATTTTAGCACTCATCATGGCTAAATCTGCAGCATATCTTCCATAGTATTCTTTTTTCTTTTCATGGCCTAATTTCCAATCTTTTACTGCAATTATATTTGCAATAAGATCTCCACAACCACTAGACAATAATTTTGATGGAGCATTTTTTATTACATCAATATCAACAAAAACTCCCATTGGTGCAGATGCAACAATAGAATGAGGTTTATCACTTTTTACTGAAACAAATGGGCTGGCCATCCCATCATGAGAAGCAGCTGTTGGCAGACTTACAAATGGTTTTTCTAAATTAAACGAAATTAATTTTGCTGTATCTACAGAACGACCTCCACCAACTCCTACAATCAAATCTGAATTGTCTTTTTTTACATTTTTTTGAATCTGATTCAAAGATTTTATTTGATTATCTTTTGATGTATGCCAAACAAATTTGATTTTTTTTGATTTTAATGATTTTTCAATTTTTTTCTTTAATACTTTTTGAACATTTACACCTGAAATTAAAGAAACTTTTTTTGGTTTATTTAACAAATTTAGAAAACTACCAAAATCACCAATGTTTTTTTCACCAATTTTGATGAGCCTAGGTAATTCCATTGTATGTGATTGCATGCGATCTTGATTGTTTCTCATTATTTATGATTTCAAAGGATCAAAAAGTTATTTAAAAGGGTGACATGGCATTTACTTTATCTTAGTAGGTATATTTTATGTCAAATAACGTTGAAGAAAAAATTCTGCATGGGACCACCACAGTAGGTATCAAGGCAAAAGATGGTGTTGTATTATGTGCTGATATGCGAGCCAGTGCAGGTTATTTTATAGCAAATAACAATACTATGAAAATTCAACAAATTGACTTACATGCAGGCTTGACTCTTGCTGGTGGTGTCGCAGATGCACAAAATATTGTTGATATTTTACGTTACCATTCAAATCTTCATAGAGTTGACAAACAAGATTCAATTTCAATTCATTCTCTTGCAAGACTTTGTTCATTGATATTTCATCAAAATAGAGGTTATCCATTTATGGCTGATATTTTACTTGGTGGATACGACGCAAATGGGCCTTCATTATTTAATGTCGACATGTTTGGTTCAGTTGAAGAAAAATCATATGTTACAACTGGTAGCGGTTCACCAGTAGCTTATGGATTACTTGAAGAAGAATATAGAGAAGATCTTACAGTTGAAGAAGCAAAAAAAATAGCTTTACGAGCTGTAAAGGCAGCAATAGTTAGAAACATTGGAACAGGCGATGGAATTAACATCGCAATAATGGATAAAGATGGATTCCGTCTTTTGACTGAAGAACAAAAGAAAGCAGTCATAGAACTTTAGTGATTTAATGCAACGTAAACAACAACAAAAAGAATTACCTCCTAGTAGCCAGAATATAATGGCAACCATACTGCAAAGTATACCTAAAGAAGCAAGCATTACAAAAATAGAATATGAAGGGCCACGAATTGCACTTTACACAAACACACCGCGATTTTTATTAGAACACAATGAAATAATCTCCAATCTTGTAAATATAATTAAAAAAAGAATTGTAATCAGAACCGATGAGAAAATTAGAAAACCAGAAGCTGAGGCTAGAAAAATTCTTGCAGAATGTGTTCCAAAAGAAGCAAATCTACAGGGAACTATTTTTGATACTACTACTGGTGAAGTATCAGTTGAGGCAAAAAGACCTTGGTTATTACAAAGAAATGCAAAAGAATTCAATCATGCTGAAGTAACTGAGAAAATAGGCTGGAGATTACGTATTAGAAAAGCCACAACTATTCCTTCACGTACAATCCAAACAATCAATGCAACTCTAAAACAAGCATCTTCTGAAAGAAGTAAACAACTCAAACAAGTAGGCGATGAAATTTTCAGACCTAGAATATCTCAAAGAACTGAAGTTTCTCTTCATACTCTTGGTGGATTTGGACAAGTTGGACGATCTTCAATGCTATTATCTACTCCAGAAAGTAAGATCTTAATTGATTGTGGAATAAACCCTGGTGCACGGTCTCCAATGGATGCATTTCCAAGATTGGATTCTCTTGATATTACATTAGATGATCTTGATGCAGTTGTAATTGGACATGCACATTTAGATCATACCGGATTCTTACCAACTTTAGCAAAATATGGTTACAAAGGCCCAATTTATTGTACTGAACCTACATTACCAATGATGAATTTAATTCAATTAGATGCAATTAAAGTAGCTGCAGCACAAGGAAGAACTCCAATCTATTCTGAACGAGATGTAAAACAAATAATGAGGCAAACAATTACTTTGCCTTATGGAACTGTAACTGATATTTCTCCTGATATTAAATTAGTTCTTGCAAATGCAGGTCATATTCTAGGTTCTGCTTTATGTCATTTTCATATTGGAAATGGAGATCATAATTTTGTATATTCAGGTGATATTAAATTTGGAAAAAGTATTTTGTTTGAAGCTGCTAGTTGGAATTTTCCAAGAGTTGAAACATTGTTAATTGAAAGTACCTATGGACTTAAAGAAGACATACAACCAACTAGACAAGAAGTAGAATCTGCTTTCATTAATGCAGTAAACAATACATTAGCAGATGGAGGTAAAGTCTTGATTCCTATTCCTGCAGTTGGTCGTGCACAAGAAATTATGATGGTAATTGATCATTACATGAAATCAGGAGAAATGGTAGAATCCCCTGTATTTACAGAAGGAATGATCTCTGAGGCATCAGCTATACATGAATCATATCCTGAATATCTTGCAAGAGAACTAAAACAAAAAATCTTAGAAACCGATGATAATCCATTTGATTCTGAATATTTCACTAATATTGAACATGCAGATGCTAGAGAAGAACCAATGAGGGAAGATTCCCCTTGTATTATTTTAGCAACATCAGGAATGTTAGAAGGAGGTCCTGTTTTAGAATACTTCAAAAATATTGCACCTGATAAAAAGAACAAGGTCTTGTTTGTATCATATCAGGTAAATGGAACTTTGGGTAGAAGAGTTCTTGATGGTTCTAAACAAGCAACTATGTTAGGTAAAGAAGGTAAAGTAGAAGTTGTAACGATCAATTGTAGTGTTGAAAAACTAGATGGATTCAGTGGACACAGTGATTATAATCAATTAATGTCATTTGTACAAAGACTAAGACCAAAACTTAGAAGAGTTTTAGTTAATCACGGTGAACGATCAAAATCAGAAAATCTTGCAATGAACATCAGACGAATGTATAGAGTACCTGCACATTATCCTCAAGTTCAAGAAGCAATTAAATTATTTTAGATCGTATTCTGGTTTCCAGATTTTAATATTTGATGGTGCAACAATAATTCTTTCTTCTCCTAATCTTGCAATATCTGCACCAGAACTTTTTGCAATAGAATACAATTCCTCTACAACTTTACGTAATTGTTCAACATCTTTTTGTGCTAATGGTGTGACTCTAAGAATTAGAATCAATCCTTTTTTGATATCTTCTTGAATTGAATGAACATCACTGATATCTCTAATTGTAATAGCTTTCAGATATGTAGGGTTTTCTTGTTTTTGCATCCTTGTTGAAAATGAGATCTACTTCCTCAAAAACTCTTCCTTAGTTTTAACTAATTTTTCAAAAATTTTACGCCTACATTCTAAATTTGATGTAAGACTCTTCTTCTGCTCTATCTGTTTTAATTTCCTCAGACAAATCATCTTTCTTTATTGTAACAACTCCTTGTTGTCCTTTTGCAGCATCTGAATATCGAAGTGTAATTGATGATGCAAATTTTACATGATCTTTTGCATTCTTACCACGTAAAATTGAAATTGGTCCTAAATCGTCTCTAGCCTCAAGTAAAATATCACCAGGTAATGCTAATGCTTTGATCATTTCATTTTCATCTTGGTTTCTTCCTACAACAAATTTTGTTTCTTCATCTAATCTAAAATGTCTTCCAATTTTTAATAAATCAATTTCGTTAATTGTAGGAGTTTCAATATGATCAAACAAATCTTTAGCTTTAATTCCAAATTGTGGTTCTGTTAACAAACAACCACCACCTGCATTTGGTGGATTTTCAATTCCATATTCTTTAGCCATTTTCATCTGAATTTTTCTTTGTCTTCCTCTAATCATTCCAAGATCTTCTCTTTTGATCAATCCTTCTTTTTCTGCATCAGATGGTGGTAACAATCCTGCTGATAATGGTCTTACAATTTTTCCTTTCAAATTAGATTCTTTTTCAATAATACTTAATGAAGGTGCATGTTGACTCATTGGACGTTGTCCTAACACTTCACCTGAAATAATAAACTCTGCCCCAATTTCATCCATGTGTTTTTTTGCAGCATCAAACATCATTGTTCTACAATCAACACATGGATTAAATCCAGCACCAATTCCATGTTTAGGATGTTTTAACATCTCAATGTATTCATCACCAAGATAAACTGTTTTTAAATTCACATTAAGATCATCTGCTCTTTCTCTAATTTCAAATCCACACCCTCGTCCACAATCAAAATCACAAAATGGAGTTTTTATTGCAACAGCTGAAACATCAAACCCTTGTTCTTGCATCATTCTTACTGCAAGTTGACTATCTAATCCTCCTGAAAGTAATGCAACTACTTTTTTCTTCTCTTTCTCATCAGCCATGCGATCTAGTCCAATTTTCCTTATACAAACTTTACATCATACATAAATTGAGAAACAGAAATTTTGTTAATGTGAAACAACGTCGAAAAAATCTTCTAAAATATGCTCAAAAGATTGGATGTGATACTTTAGTAACATTTGAGCCTGAAAATTTGTTTTACATGACTGGATTTTGGGGTGAAGCAATAGGATTACTTGAAAAAAATGGGAAAACAACCATTATTGCTCCAGAACTTGAAGTGGGAAGAGCAAAAGATGAATCTGTGGATTGTGATGTCATTACTGCAGAACGAGGAACTGGTCTGATTTCTTCACTAATAGGAAAAATTAAGAAAAATCAAGTTTGTACTGATTGTCAAAATTACTCTATTATGATGGCTCTAAAAAAATCAATTCCAAAAATCAAATCATCAACAGAACCATTTTACAATTCAAGAATGATAAAAGATGAAAAAGAAGTACAAATTCTTAAAAAAGCTTCTAAAATTATCGATGAAATGTTTGAACTCTGCATAAAAAAAATTAAAGTTGGCCAAAAAGAATCTGAATTACAAACAATTTTGATGAAATATGCATTAGAACAACAAATGTTTGACACTGGATACAAATCTACACTAAACCCTTTGATTATTGCAGGTGGTCCAAATGGTGCACTACCTCATGCTCAAGTTTCACAAAGAAAATTCAAAAAAGGTGATCTTGTTGTAACTGATCTTACATTAAGATACAAAGGATATGTTTCTGATTCTACTAGAACATTTGCACTAGGAAAAATTTCTACTCAAGCAAATGAAGCATACAACGTTGTTCAAGAATCACAAAAACTCGGATTAAAAGCTGTGAAACATAATGTAATTTGTAAAGATATTGATTTAGCATGTAGAAAATACATTGATGAAAAAAATTTTGGTAAATATTTTATTCATTCTACTGGTCATGGGATTGGTTTAGAAGTACATGAACTTCCAAATATTTCAATTAAAAGTAATATTCAATTAAAAAATAATATGGCAATTACCGTAGAGCCTGGAATCTATATTGAAAATAAATTTGGAATTAGAATAGAAGATTCACTAATTGTAAAAGACAAAGCAATTGTAATGCATAAATTTACAAAAGATCTGCTCACAATTTGAGCCTAATCATAAAAATCTACTTTATCAATAAGATATTTTGATTCGGGATTATTTGATGTAATGTCTCCGGATTTAGAATTTACATTCCAATCAAAATTCATTTCTCCTTGATGAGATTTAAAATATAATACAACTTGATTTTCTTCTAAATTAATATTTGAAACACTCAATTCTACTATGGTTTTTTTATTATCAAATATTTTTTCATCTGGATATGTTTCTGCAATTTTATCTTTAATTGCATCCATCATGGTATAACCTCCATTTCCTCCATCATACTTCATCAAAATATCTACAACTTGTTGTTCTTCTGCTGAAAATTCTGGAAAACTCTTCTCTAAACTACCCTTTGTTAACTCAGGAATTCCAAAAACCACCAGCATTGCAATTAGAGCCAGATAGATTGGTGCTCTTTTTTTAAGAAATGCTTTAAAATCTGATTTTTTCTTTTTTGGAACTTTATCTTTTTTCTTGTCTTTGACCATTTTTATCCTCTTGAATTTTTAGTATTTTGCAGTTAAAATTAAAACTTCCCAAGGAAATTGTATAATTCCATTTTTTTTGGTGTATGGTTTCGTATTTTCTCTAATTTTTTCTTTGAGTTCTTTTTTTTGTGATTTTTCTAGTGAGTTTAGTTTTTCTTTGATTGGTTTTGCAACATATCTAATATAATTTCCCCAATACTGTTCAAAATTACCTGGACTATATTTGAAAACATGATCTTTTACCACCACATTTGAAAAACCAACTTTTTTTATTTCATCTCTTAGGGATTTTTTTGTACCAAATCTGTCAAAATCAGGAGTTCCTGGTGGAACGTAATCTGGAATAAACTGAGTCACAGCATCAAAAATACTTTCAAAAAACGGAACTCTATCTTTTTGACCATGAACTGATATCCCTAATTTACCTGATTTTTTGAGGCTATTTCTCATATTTTTTAGAGCCTTTGGTGCATTTGGAAAGAAAAACAATGCAAATTGACATGTTATAATATCAAATTTTTCTTTAAATGAAAAATTTTCAGCATCTGTATTTACAAATAACAGATTTGATGCTTTAGCATTCCATTTTTTTGCAACTTTTATTGCAGTAATTGATGTATCTGCACCAATAACAAAACCTGATTTACCAACTTTTTGATTTAGAATTTTTGTCACAACACCTGTTCCACACGCAATATCCAAAACTTGATTACCTTTTTTGACATTAACTGATTCCACTAATTTTTTTGTACTTTGAAATGGACCACGTTTAGCTGTTGCCCATCTTTTATGATATCTAGGGGCTACTTCATTCCAAATTATTATATTTCGTTTTTTATAGTCTGATGATTTTATTCTCAATTTTCTTTAATTTCCTGAAGATCTGATTTTAATGTTCTTCCTGTCTCATGAAAATATCTATGTTCTATTTCTTTTAGTTTTTCAGATAATTTTAGACTGTCAACATGTTTCTTTTTTTGTTTAATTTGAATTTCTTTGTATTGAAAAACCAACTTTTTTAGTTCAGAATTTTTCATTCTAAATTCTTTTCAATTTCTTTTTTAATAATTTTTACAATTTTTTCTTTTTTCTTCCAACCAGACGATGTTGCTTTTTTATTATTTAAAATTAAAACTTGATTATAATTTGTATTTTTTTGATATTTTTTACCAATATCATTTGCAATAATAATATCTGCACCTGATTCTTTCATCTTTTTTTGAGCTGATTTGATTAATGCTGTTTTTGTTAGATTGGTTTCTGCTTTGAATCCAATTAGCAATGCATCTTTTTGATATTTTCTTACCTGATCAATGATTTTTGGTGCTTTTTTGAGCCTAATTACTAGTGATTTTTTATCACTTTTGATTTTAGATTTTGATGTATTTTCAGGAGTATAATCAGAAGCTGCTGCAGCCATTATTATAACATCAAATTTTTTCTTTAGTTCTTTTTTTGTTACATCAAACATTTCTTTACTTGTTGTGACATTAATTACTTTGATACCTTTTGATGGAACTTGATTTCCTGGACCATAAACTAAAGTCACCTTTGCACCTGCAGTAATTAATTCTGAAGCTAAAAGTGTACCAGTTTTTCCAGAACTAAGATTTGTAATTGCTCTTACAGGATCAATGTATTCTATCGTTGGCCCTGCAGTCATTAACACTTTTTTATTTTTTAATTTAGATGAAAATCCAAATTTCTTTAAAACATATTGTAAAACATCTTCAGGTTCAGGAGCTTTAGCTTTTCCTTCAATTAATTGAGGTGATTGAAATTCAATTTTATTTTTTAGAAATTTGATATTCTTTTTTACAGCTGAATTATCGTACATTGATTCATGCATAGCAAGACACATCAAAATCGGAATTTTAGAACCAAACCCTACTGTAAGTACAGTAGAAATAGGCGTGTCATCTATTCCATTTGCTAATTTTCCAAGTGTATTTGCAGTTCCAGGATACACAATAATTAGATCTGATTGATTATAGTCTGCTAATCTGATATGTTCTAATTCACCTGTTAGTTTTGTTATTACTTCATTTCCTGTTGCCCATTTGAAATAATCAGGTTGGATTAATTTTGAAACTGCATTACTTGTTACACATCTAACATCTGCTCCATGTCTCATTAGTAATCTTGCAAGTTCTATTGATTTGTAGGCTGCAACACTTCCTGCAACACAAAGTACGATTCTTTTTCCAGATAATTCTATACCGTATGAACTAACAATATCTAATGATGGATGATCTTTTTTCTTTATTTTCTTTTTAACTGCCAATCTGCTCACGTAATTTCTTTAACTCATCATCATTCATTGAGAACCAATTTTCTTCTGCAGGAAATGCACTTGATTCAACATCTTTTTTGAAATTTCCAAGCGAATTTACAATATCTTCAGATAGATTCATGTATCTTTTTGCAAATTTTGGTTTTATTTTTTCATACATTCCAAGTAAATCTTGAACAACTAGAACTTGTCCATCACAATTTACCCCAGAACCAATTCCAATTGTTGGTACACTTATAGAATCTGAAATAATTTCTGCCACTTCATGACTTACCATTTCTAATGCAATACTGTACACTCCAGCTTCTTCCAATTCTTTTGCATCTTCAATTAATTTTAATGCAGAATCTTTTGTTTTTCCTTGTACTTTGTATCCTTGTGATAGCATTGTTGTTTGAGGTTGTAATCCAATATGACCCATTACTGGAATTCCTACATCTACAATTGCACTAATTGTCTCAGCCATTATTGAACCCCCTTCAAGTTTTACAGTATCTGCTCCTGCTTTGATTAATCTACCAGAATTGTTTATTGCGTCTTCTATACTTGCTTGATATGACATAAATGGTAAATCTGCTACAAGTAATGAATTAGTTCTTGCTCTACTAACTGCTTCAGTAAACATGCACATTTGATCCATAGTTACAGGAATTGTATTTTCATAACCTAGCATTACCATTCCTGCACTATCACCCACTAGTAGTACATCTATTCCTGCTTTGTCACATAGTGAAGCTAGAGTATAATCATAGCTTGTAATAACTGAAATTTTCTTTTTCTCTTTTTTCATATTAATTATATCTTGAACTGATTTATGCAATTCTTGCTCTCCTTGTAAGATTATTTTTTATGTGAATCACATTTTCTGTAAGATTTTTCTTATTATCAAATTCATCAACAATTTTTTGAAGAATTTTGATATTTTTTTTAGATAGTTTTTTTGATTCATCAATTAACAAATCAATTGCACGTGTAACATTATCTACAATTGTAATATTTGCTGTCTGTGATGTTCTTGATAGGGGATTTAGATCAAATGTGATGATCTTTTTTCTTGCTTTTCGAAGTGCCATCGTTCTATCTCCATCCTCTAATGGAACAACTACTACATCTGCTGCAAAAATTCCATTCTTATCTACAATCCTTCTAGCTGAATCAATTCCTGGTAATTTTGTTGACGTTTTATAATTTGTACCTAAAATTTCTTTGGCACCATTATTTTTGAGAGTTTTTATGATTGCTTTTTTTCTCTTTTGATTTGCATAAAACAAATTAACTTCAAGTTTTGCTTTGGTTTGTTTTGATAATTTCACAATTTGTTTAGGACATAGTGCTGCAACATTCCCATTAACTGAGATTATAGGCATTTTTGCTAAAAGTAATTGTGCTGCAGCAGCTCTGATTGCATGTTTTGCAGTTTTACCCGTTTTCTCTCCTAATAGATAATCAAATGCCTCCCCTCTCCCTTGTGCCAAAAGTCCTTCTTTTGCCACCAATCCACGCTCAAATCCATCTACTAATTTCTCACGAATTAATAGAGATTTTACTCTTGGATGTGACTTTGGAATTAAAGGCATGTGATTTCAGTTAATTATTAAGAACTCTGGCACCAGTATTATCCAACTCTGATTTTATAATAATTCCATCAGAGTATTTTTGTAAAATTTCTAGAACTTTATCTTCATCATCTTTTGAAATCATTGAAAAAACTGTTTCTCCAAAAAGTGCAATTCCACATTTAATATTATTTTTTGATAAATCATCAACTAATTTTTGCATTCTTGGAGTCATTACATCTACATATTTTGCAAATTCTAAAGACATGTCTTGAAAATGATCATAATTTTTTGATTCTAATAATTTGTTTACCATTTTACCACCAAGACCATTTATCTGAGACAAACGTTCTTTGATGAATTTGTTTGTAGAAATTGGAGAAAAACAAATCATCATTATTGAAATTTTATCTGTAGCAATTTTTTCAACGCTTCCAATTCCAGGCGCACCTGGTTTGACACGAATTTCAAAACCTCCATGAAATGATGCTAAAACATCTCCTAATCCTGTTTTACAATTTACTTCTGCATTATGTGCAATTTGCCCAATCCTCTCTCTATCTAATTTTGTATCAAGTGCTTGATCTAATGCAAATGCTAAAGATAATGCAACTGCACTACTTGAACCTAATCCATATCCTACTGGAATTGATATCTCATGTTCTATCTCAAAAAATTTTGAAGAAAAATTATCCAGTTTTAAAAATTCATTTAAGACATATTCTGAAACATCTGTTTTATCTGATTGATATCCTTTTGTTGAAATTGTATAGTTTGATTTTTGATTATTTTTTGTAGCAATTTTTACTTTGGTAGTAACACCTTGATTGATTGAAAAACCTGCCCCCATTGAACCTAAATTTTCAAAATTACTTTGATTATCATCTAAATGAGCTTTGAAAAAGCCTGTTACATGTGCAGGACAAAATGCGATTGCCTCCATTGATCTGAGTTTAAATTGTACACAAAATATAAGAATATGGATTAAATTAATTATATTAGTATAAATTGACTAAATTTGTTCGACGCCTACAAAGGATTGGAAGTAGTCTTCTAGTATCATTGCCAAAAGAATGGGTAGATGCTAATAATCTAGAGAAAAGCAGTCAAGTCGAAATTGAAACAGGGCATGATAGTATTTCAATATCTGCAAACAAAGAAACTAGACCTACAAAAGAACTTGAAATTTCATATCCTCTACCAAAAGAAGAAAATATTGTGGCAGACATTACAGGAGCATATCTTTTAGGATATGATATTATTCAAATTAATTCAAAAACCACAATTCCTGGAGAAGATAGAGAAAAAATTCGTAATTCTATGAGAAGACTTGTAGGAATGGAAATTATTGAAGAAGATGCATCTCATATTAACATGCAATTTCTTTTGGATGCAACAACACTCAATCCAGAAAAAATTCTAAAAAGAATGAGCTCAATTGCACTTGGTATGTATGATGATGTATCACAAGGATTAATTTTAGATGATAAATCTACATTACAGACATTATCAAATAGAGATGTTGAAGTTAACAGACAATATTTTTTACTTGTTCGCTTGATTCGTAGTATTTTAGTTGATAGAAGATTAGCAAATGTATTTAATTTAGAAAATACTGATGTTTTAGATTATAGAGTTGCAGCAAATCTTCTTGAAAATGCAGGTGATTCAATTGTTGAGATTTCAAATTTCATTTATAATTCATCTTTATCAAAAGAATACTCTCAAAAAATTTTTAAAGTTGTTAAAGATTTCAATACCCTTGCAGAAAAATCAATTAATGCATTTACAAAACCTGATAGATTATTAGCAATAGAGGCAATTTCTTTGCACAAAAAATATGAAACAAAATTAAATTCATTAAAAATAACATTAGGTAACAAAAAAGAAATACCAATAGATTTTCTTGATTTAGTGTATATGTTTGAAAAAATTGCACAGTCTTGGGCTGATGTGGCAGATCTTGTAAAACCTATCTATAATGAATAGTTAGTATAGTTTCTTTTTTGCAGCATATGTTAAAACTGCACAAATGGTTTTTGAATCTTGAATTTTTCCTGACTTTATCATTTGTAGAAGTTTTTTCATCTCAATTTTCTCAACTGACAATATCTCATCTTCATCTAATTTCAAATCTGAAATCTTCTTTAATCCTGAGGCTACGAAGCAATGAATCACCTCTTCATTATACCCAATTGATGGATAATACGTGATTAGAGGAATCATCTTTTTTGCACTATAGCCTGTTTCTTCTTGTAATTCTCTGAATGCGCATTTTACTGGTTTTTCTCCTTTTTCTAATGTTCCTGCAGGAATTTCTAAAACATAACCATGAGGATATCTATGTTGTTTGACGAGTATTACCTTTTTTTCTTCATCAAATGCAAGCATTGCTGCAGCACCACGATGTTCTATTATTTCACGTTTAACTTTTCTACCTTCAATTTTTCCTTCATAAACACTTAATCCTAAAATTTTTCCTTCATAGATTTTCTTCTTCTTCATTATTTATCTGAATGATTATTATTATTTAATTTGTTTGATATGTAAGATGTAATTTAGATGATTTTTTAGAATCAGTTATATCTTTTTGTAGCCACTCATTGTAAAATAATATTTTTTTTGGAATAAATAAATCAGCTGATTTTACATTTTTAATCATTCTAACTTTTTGTGTCAATTCATCTATTTTGAAGATATTTTCACTATACATTAACAATACAATTTGATTTTTTGCAATAAAAGGAATTTGTAGATATGATTTAGAAAATGTATTGTCCATAATTTCTAATGTTTCTTTTAGATCTCCATCTATCCAAGCTAGTATTGCATGTGGAATAAAATTTTCAATTCTTTTTGGATCATAAATTAAAGTAAATTGAATTCCATCATTTTTTTGAAATTTTTCAATACATCTTGTTATTGTTTTTGTTGACATGTTTGTATTTTTTGCAATTTTTTCAATTTTTTGTCTTGGATCTTTAATCAATTCTTCTATAATTTCTAAATCTGTTTTTGTAAAATTAGAATTAAAACCTGGATTTTCTGCTTCAAAAATAGATAATACCCTTACATCTTTCATCAATTTATTTGCAAGTTCAATTTTTTGTTCCAAATTTTCTTTTATTACAATACTACAAACAGTAACTCCACCAATACATGGTGCAACCAAAAATGGCTTTCCTACTAGACTAATTTGTTCTAAAACTTCATCTATATTTTCTCCAGATACAACAAAGTACAGAACACCATTTCCTAACACTGGAGGTTCAACTTTTATGAAAAATTTTTCAATTACCTTATTTTTCTTCATTTTTTGAATTCTGGCATGCACTGCTCCGCCTGAAATTCCTAATTCAATTCCAATTTGTCTATCAGATTCCCTACAATTATTCAATAACCTGCTTAAAATTTTCATATCTAAATTGTCCATTATGTCACTTAGATACCTCCAATAGAATAAAGAAATTACTAATAACATATAAAATTGTCTAATATACAGAATTATTTATCATATACATTAAATATAAGACATTTTATTAATTATTGTGGACTATCGGTTACGATTAGCAAAAAGAATGTTATTCAACAAAAAAGGGAGTTTGATTGGTGCAGTTCTTGCTGTAACTATTGGTATATTGGTAATCCATGTAAATTTTGTAATTTTTCAAGGATTGTTTGATGCAATTGTTAGGGATATCAGTGATTATAGAAATGGTGATATCCTTGTAACTGATGAAGCTGATTTTATAGATAAATCTGATTTATCACTTGTGAATTGGTTTGAAAGAATTCCATTTGTTGAAGCAGCCACACCCCGGCTTTCATCTACTGCAGAAATGAATATGACAAAAAATGGAAAATTAGTTGAAGAAACTAGAATTCCTATAGTTGGAGTGGATCCTTTTCGTGATATTAGAGCATCAACTGTTCATGAAACTATTTCTGATGGAACCTATGTTTTTTCAAGAAACAACATTGTTTTAGGTTCTAATGTTGCTAGAGATCTTGGAGGAGCTCAAGTAGGGGATAGTGTTAAAGTCCTTGTAGTTGACAGATTTGGTCAAGATCAAATTAGAAGATTTACTGTATCTGGAATTGCATCATCTCCTGGTGGTCAAGGATTTGATTATACTGCAGTTGTACATATTGATACATTACGTGACATGATGAATCGACCTGGTGATACGGGTTCGTTAATGGTAAAGCTTAATGATCCTTCAAAAGCATTTGAAGTAAAAGAATTCTTTTTGCGTTCATTTCCTCATGATGATTTTCTTGCAGAAACTATAGAAGAATCAGCTGAAGAACAACTTGCAGGTTTTAGATCTGGAATTGCTATGATTAACATGATAGGTTACTTTGGAATGATGTCATCTGCATTTGCTATTGTTACAATTCAAATGATGTTAGTTAATGGTAAGACTAAAGAAATTGGTGT
>Ga0209992_10001804_pt1 | contig 21262 bp, 19 predicted proteins | sample 2SBtaG_2_FD_182564 | JGI IMG/M metagenome (GOLD analysis project Ga0209992, IMG submission 182564) | Deep subsurface microbial communities from Kolumbo volcano to uncover new lineages of life (NeLLi) - 2SBTROV12_ACTIVE470 metaG (SPAdes)... | ecosystem: Environmental > Aquatic > Marine >... | reverse complement strand
ATTAAAACTGCTTCTTCTAGTGAACCAGGTTTTGTTTTTAAATATCTATGTGGTCTATTACTTTCTTTGTACATAGCATTTATTTTTTTCATTGGTTCTTGCATAGCAGGTTTATCTTTTACTTTTGCCATGTCAGCTCCACCGTTATCTTTGACAGGTGCTTTTACATTTGATTTCATGTACATAGCATTCATGTCTTTCATAGGTTTATCTTCTTTAGATTTATGTGGATCTTTGACCATAGCATTAAGGTCTTTCATTTTTGGTTCTGAATCAGTCTCTTTTGTTTTTTCTTCCTTCTTCATTTTTCTTAACATTGCAAAATCTTTAGAGTCTAAATCGCCATCTTTATCTTTATCTAATTTCTTTTGACCGCCTACTAAATTTTCTTTTTTATCACTCATTTTTTTAGCGATTGCTTTTTGTAAAGCAGGTGGTAATTTTTTCTGTGCAGCTGATAGACCTTCTTTTAGATCATCTACAAATGCAAAGAATGGTTTTTGATCTTCTGGATTTAATTCGCCTAGAGAGCTTATTCCTAAGTGCCCCATAGCAGAGTCAAATCTTTCTTTATATGATTCACTCATTGTTAGTTCTCCCTTGTTTAATTTAAATTTACTTTCGCCTATACCCATTTTCTTTTTGACCATGTTAGTTGCTGTTGCATATCTAACTGAGTCACCATCTTTACCATATCTTTTGATAAAGTCTTTTTTAGGTAGGTCGTCAGCTTGTTTATGTACTTTTTTAATTTGTGATTTTGTTAGGTCTGCTTCTTGTATTTGTTCTACGCCTTCAAATTCAGCATACTCTTCCCAACTTGATTCTCTAACAGGCATTTTCTTTTGTATCATTCTTGATAAAGCAAGACCTGATATAAAAGGTATTTTCTTTCTTCTTATTTTATCTAAAGAGCTGTCAGGTATTCTATCAAATAATTTTCTTAATTTATTAGCATTTTGTACAGACATTGTTTTGCCTGCTAAATCTTTGTATGCAATTGCTAATTTATTTAATTGATCGTCTGTAAATTCTTTTAACTCTTGTCCTCTTACAGCAGCTTTAAACTCTATATCTTCTACTATATCAGATAGTGCTTCAGAAAAATCTAATTCTTTATCTTCTATCATAGCAGATACATGTTTAATATTTGCCTTTTTAAGTTCCATTTTAGTAAACTGATCCATACTATCAAGAAACTTTTTAACTCTTTCTTTATCTTGTGGCATTAATGTTTTTTTATTTTGCCATGTATTTTTGATTGTGTTAATCTGTGCCTGATTTAATTTACTTTTATACATGTCTTCAACGCCTTCAGAAACATATTCTTTACCTAGAACAAGATCAACATATTCTTCTTTGACACAATTAGGAACCATTCTACCATTTTTCTTTTTCATTCCTACCATCTTGTATCCAGACCAACAAGGAGTTTTCTTTTCTTTCATATCTGAAAATGATTTAGTCATTATTTGCTACCTCTAACTTTTTTAGCTAAGTCTTTATCTGCACCACCCCATGTACCAGATGATTTAGTTACAAATGAATTTACTCTAGCAAGTGCCCATTGTTGTTGAGTAGCACCAGGTCTATGACCACCTTTCCATGCAGCCATTCCTCTATTATAAACTTGTTTTAAAATTGAATAAGGCATACCAGTTTTCTTTGCTTTATTTTGTACTGCCTTTATAGTCTCGTCAAGATCCATATCTTCTTTTTTCAACATAGGAACTCTCTCTAATTTATTTGAGAATACTTGACCACCCATTTTTTTGATATTGTCAGCATACATATCGGCATCATGTTTGTTTCTAAACACTACAACCATTCTTTCTTTATCTTTGATTCTTTTAAATCTAATGACATACGCTTGCTCTTCGTTTAATCTAATTTCTTCTAATTCTGCTTTTGCTTCTGCAATTTGATTTTCTAAATCTTTTACTTGTTCCTCTAAATCTTTATCATCTGAAATATCTTTTTCTAAAGTTTTAGCTTGTTTGTCATGTGTTTTAACAGATTTTTTAAGTTGTTTGATAATAGGTTTGATTGTTTTTTCGTCACCTTTATCTAGGTCTTCTCTGTAAACTTTTTTACCTTGACTATGAAGTTGTTTTGCGATTTTAGCATTAGGAGCATAGACATGATCCTTACTATCAGGTGTATTTGAATTATCTTTTTTAACTACACCACCTTTAACAATAAATCTGTCATTGTCGTAAGCGTCTGATTCATATTTAGGACTTACTTTTTTAGTGCCGTCTGCTCTTGGGATTAAACCTTTTGCTTTTAAATGTGATTTGTCTGTGAAACCAGCGTTGCCTGACTTGTATCTTTTCATAGCATCAGCTGTATTCGGAGCTTTCTCTCTAACTTGTTGTAGAGCTTCTCTCATATCTACTATTTTTACCATTATAGTTCCTTTTTCATTCGTTGAACAGCCTTATCTAATTCTTCTTTCCAACGCTCTTTAAATCTTTTCTTATATTTATCAATAGTTTCAGCTTCAATTGCAAATTTTTCTATGTCTTCGGACTTAATAATTTCTGTATATTTTCTAAAGTTTTGAATAGGTTGACCTGGCGTCATTTTCATAGTGTGCTGAGCATACTCATCTGTGCCTATTTCGTTATATTCGTCAATAGGAAATGCCTTTTCTAAACTATCTAAAAAACTTTCTTTCTTAGATTTTTGCATTTCTTTAGTCTTCTTTTTCATCTGTTCGATATATCTTCTAAAGACTGCCGCTTCTGCTGTCTTACCCATTTCTTTTGCTCTTTGTTCCATTGCAATCGCAGCCTGTATTTTATGAGCGTGTTTCTTACCAGACGCTTTAATTTTTGCTACACTAGCTCTTGCCTTTGCTACATCTTTAAAACCAAGACCATGAATAGTTCCTTTTGGATTTTCGTCTGTATATAAGTCACTATGTTTATCTGAGCCTGCAGGTTGACCTTTTTTTCTAGGTATTCTTGGTGCCTCATCTAAAGGTTGTAGATCATACAACCATGCCTTTTTTATAAGACCATCTGATTCATATGAAACATAATTAGAACCTCGTCTAACTACCATACCTTGTGAGCCATCCATATGTTCTACCATATCACCTACATTAAATATTTTTTCTTGGTGATATTCTTCTCTTAAATCATTGTTTATAAAATCAGTAAATTTATCTACATAACTTTCTCTAATGTCCATGCCTTTTCTTACAGCGTCATATAATTTTTTAGTATCTGAAGATGATAATCCTACAACACCTCTTGCAAAGTTTCTATAATCACCATTTTTTGCCATCTCTCTCATTTTAGAAGCTGACATACCTGTAACACCTTCAGCATCAGGATCTCTTTCACCAGATGAAACTACTTTGATTGATTTGTAATTATATTCTTTACCATTATATTTGTCTGCAAGTGTTTGAAATTCTCTTATTCTATCACTACCTGCAACCATAATAATTTCACCATACATTCTATTGTAAAATTTTAATATCTCCATAAATGTTCTTTGTGTTCCACCTGCTGCTAATATCTTGTTTTGTGGAAACATTTTTTTCATAAACTGTACTTTAGTTTTTACATCTAATGGATTCTTTCTACTGTCCTGTGAGGCGCTAGCGTAAACAACATGGTTTGCGTTGTTCTTTCTAGCTTGTGTAATCACTTCTCTCATAAGTTTAGCGTGCCCAGTGGTAGGAGGGTTGAACCTACCAAAAGCAAATGTCAGTTTTTTGCTACTACTTAACGCCTCATGGACTGCCCTCGTTTCACTTTGGGCAGATTCTACATAACCACCTTTCAATGAATCTATTTCATCTGGTGAAACTTCATCATCATCTAATATCTTTTTACATCTTTTGAAAAAAGTTATATAGTGGTACTTCTCTAACATCTTATAGATAACTGCTTTAGGTAATCTATTCTTAATACCATATGCTCTTATCTCATCTGGTGTCATGTCTCTATCAAACGCTGCTCTTCTTTCAGCGTCAACTTTATCACCAATGTCTATGATGTCTTGTAAATCTTTTTTAATTTCTTGTACTTTACTTTCTATTCTATCTTTTATGTCTCTAACATCTCTTGGCTCTAATTCTGTTAGATCATCATAATCAATTACATCTCTTTTTAGTTCGCCCTTAATTACATCTATCTCTTGTACCTTTTTTTCAAAATCTTTTAGATACAAGTTTATATCAAACGTAAAGTCTTCTGGTCTTTTTATAAATCTATCACTCTCAATATCAAAAACAGCATCTGCTTTTTCATTTTGTTCATCATACGTTTCTCTATCTGTAAGTATGTAATAGTTTATAGGATGTCTTGAACCTGGTATCAACATGCCTTGTATGTTATCAGGATTGTTAGCAGATAAAAACTTCTTGGATAATCTTAATCTTTCTTCTTCCTGTTTTTCTTGTGGCACATCAAATAGAACATTGATGTCTAGATCAGCGTCATCTCTATATCTCTTTGTAAGAATAGAACCTATCAATGTTGTTTTGATTACAGGATATTCTTTTTCAAATTCTTTAATCTGTTTGTCTATCTGTGCCTTAACACTTGCTTTAATTTTAGGATCATTTGTTTCTTCATCATCAAATACGTTAGGTGCATATGTTCTTCTTGGTATATCAATAACACTTTCGTTCATTGATATTGTTATATTAGGATAAATCTGTTTTGCTAATTTTACAGATGCATAGTGGTCAGATGGATAGTGCCAACCTGCATATACTCTACCCTCACCACATTCATCAGCAGCCATCATTAATGTTTGTTTATGTTCAGGATATTTCTCTGCATAATACATAGCAACCAGTCTTGATTGTAAAGTATGACCAGATGGATATGCTGGTGTTTTCATTGTATCACTATCTAGTGGCATATGGTCAAAATCTTTCATGCCTAATGCCTCTGCAAGATTGTATGGTCTAACTCTTTGAAATTTATTTTTATAGTATCTTACTATGCCTGATCCAATAGTCGCAAGTTTTTTAACTGTTGACTCTTTGTATTCTAGATTGTTCTTTTTTAAAACTTGTTCTACTGCATATGCAACTTTATCATCATGGTTTTTAACACTTTGCTCAATCTCAGGTGTTCTACCTTTCATCAAGCCTTGCATGGATTTTAATTCTTCTCTAGTCTTGCTACTTGTATTCTCAGTAGGTTCTTCTATTCTTAATTCTTTGTAATCACCTTTGTAATTCTCAACAGGTTTCTCCTCAACCTTTGCGTGACGAAGGCTATCTATGTCCATGAATTTTTCTGAGATTGTTTTTCTTAGTTGATTAAATGTTTTCACGATCCGTTACCACCACTATTGTTGCCGTTGCCACTATTTCCATTACCATTTCCGTTGCCGTTACCATTACCGTTGCCGTTGTTGTTATTGTTGCCATTAGATGTATCAGTATTATTTCTGACACCACCTAGATAAGGATAATATCTACTCACACCAGTAGGCACACAGACCTGTAATTTCTTATCAAATCTATATCCTGGCGGGCACTTCTTTTGTTTCTGTGCCTGCAACATAAACTGTTTAAATTTATACATTTTATCCTCTTACCCAATCTTTTGCCATTGTAAAGTTTGCTCTACTAAAAACTAATCTATCAACTAGTTTTACAGCACTGCCCTTATTGATGGCAACATAACCTTCTGGATTTGTTGCTTTGTATCCAGTAGATGTTCTCATAAAAGAACCAATACTTTGTATTTGATTTAATTTACTTAACAATAAACTTTTTGCTCTTTGTAAAGTTATGTAAGTTGCGATAGCAAAATAAAGACCTTGTCTATTAGGTCTTAGTATTTTCATACCTGCTTCTAATATCTCGGTATACTTTTGTTTTGCTTTATCTGTCTTTTTATCTTTAATTTCTTTTTGTATTCTGCTTCTAAAGAACACCTCAAAATTATTTGTTAGTGCTTTAGCATTACCTATCTTTGTGCCTGCTCTAATATATGTATTGAAAAATGTTTTTAGTTGAACACCTAGAGACAAAGGACCTTTATCTTTTTTAATCTTATCTATGAAAGCACCTGCCTTGTAAGCAGAGCCCTCTGCCATTCTTAGAATAGCGTCAAACTGTTTTTCCTCACCCTTGGTAAAACCAGGATCTTGTGCTTGTTTGTATCTTGCGTCATCAAAGAATATATTTTTGTTTGATTTAAGACCACCTACACTTGCACCAAAACTAGCTTTTAGTCCTCTCATTGTCTTTCCTGAATATGAAGTGTGAAATATTATACCAATTTTTGCTGCTCTAATTCTGTTGTACATATCAACACTAGTTGCTGGTATAGCATATGTTATGGTATTGGGTGTGAATACTATTGACTTCTCGCCATTTACTACAGCGTTCTTTTTATCATCTGTAAATAACAAGTCGCCTTGTAGAACACCTTTGATCCCTAGAGAGGGCAAATACTTTAACGCAACAGCCAGTTTATCCGCCAGTGCGCCGCCGTGATTTCTAGAAATATCTGACACGGTGTAATTTATTTTAGGTGTTGCGTTAAATATAGACTTGGTACCCACAAAGAACCTACCGTTCTCTGGATTCGTACCTGCAAATACAGCAGGTGCACCGTCCCATTTAACGGAAACATTCGACCCGCCTTTGCCGCCTTGAAGCATTTTTTTGATAGACTTTAAAAATTCAATCGAGGTTCTTGCCCCTTGTGTCCCATTGTTTATAATTTCGTCTTCTAAATGTTCAAGGTGTGTATTTTTATCTTCTATAAGATACTTTTGAAACCCTTGCATTTAACACTCTTTCCATTTAATATTGTAAATATTTATATTACTTGGCAATTACAAACTTACCTGATTTAGGTGCTCTAGATGTCACATAAGTAAATATACTTCTAACAAATTCAGTCTTTACTTGTGGTTTTTCTTTTGCTAGCCAACCTGATATAACAGGCATAACTCTGTTAATAATGGTTGTAGCACTTAATTCACCTCTTCTTTTATCGTAAGCTTCTTTGCCATACTTATTTCTATATTCTGTTTTTGTTTTCTCATGTATTTTATTTTGTGCTTTAAATAACTCATTTCCTATCTTATATTGTTTTAAAAATTCTGCACCGACTTTTGCATTATGTTGACCTACTAGTTTAGAAAATGCGTCAAATGATGTAAGAGAACCACCTCTTGCCTGAGCACCTTTGTATGTAAAGTCAACCTTCCATTGACCTGCTGAAGGTTCATGTCTTATCTGTATCTTACCCTTATCACCACCTTTAGAATCAACTACTCCTAACAACATATCTCTTTGTGGATCTTGTGGTGTAAACCAAACTTTACCTGCTTTCATTTCAATCTTATATAGGTCTTTGTAATTAACATCTTTTAATAATTCTGCTTTATCTTTATCATCAAAGTTTACTGGTTGTAGTTGAACCTGTCTTATTTGTTTTTTTAATGATAGAGGAAATAAATCACCAGATTTCATATTTTCATTAATTAATATATTTAACCTGTCTATATTATATGATCCTTGATTTGATACTGCAAATAATAATTCTTTACTCACATTTCTTTTTGCAGCGTCACTAGCAAAATACATATCAGCAGGACTCCATTTATTAATATCACCAAATGATGGTTGTCCTAGAGTAGTCCAGTATTTTGTATTTTTATTTGCTATCTTAAATAACTTCTCTATATTACCCATGATAGGACCATCACCTCTTTTGTATAGTAAGTTATTAATTCCTGGTGTCTGTATTCTATTAAATTTTGTATAACCTAATTTTGACATTAATGTTGTAATATCTTTTATTAGTTTTAAAGCTATCAAAACAGATGAGCGATACCAACCACTTTTGTCCTGAGGTCTATTTAAAAAATCCTCTATACCTTGTAAAGAAGCACCTGGGGTGTCTATGGCTTTATATGCTTGATCTATCAACTTCCTGTTTGCAGCTTCAAACTCATTGTAATTAGTATATTTTGTTAGGTCTAATACCTTTGGTGCTTTTGATAAACCGACAATATCGGCTATGGCACAGAATAGTGCTTGTGCTGATTCCCCAAATTTTGTATCTGTTGCTGACATATTACTATTTATTAGTGGCGGGAGCGAAGGGACTCGAACCCTCGACCTCCTGCGTGACAGGCAGGCGTTCTAACCAACTGAACTACGCCCCCATTATTCTGGTTTAGATTCCTCTTTTTTCATACCGTCTGTTGTGCCTTTGAAAACTAATGACACTCTAAACTTGTCTGTTTCAACTGCTCTTGCAACATGAGGTATTCTGCCATCAAACAACACGACACGACCTGCTCTCGGCCAATATGACTTCACAATATTTTTTGCGTCACTACCTGTTATGCCGTATGGTGTGTTTATTGCCATCGCTCTCATCTCGTCATTTAGATTAGGTGTCCAGAACTCAATCGATCCACCATCTTCAGGTTGCCAATCAGGTGTTAGATACACTATTACTGTATATTGATTAGCAGTCCATCCGTCAAGATGTATGCCACCAGATTGATGTTTGCCATGACCATTAAGATAATGCCTCAATAGTTTCATACCAGGATTAACTTTATCCCATATCTCTTTGACCCAATCTTGCTCTATCTCATATTCTTCTCGTTTAGTATCATGACCACCAAGATGAATATGTTTGTAACCAGATGTCTTTGCCTCTGCTTTCATCTCTTCCGATGAATACCAACCGTCTTGCCAGTCTAACTTCATAGCAATATCATGGTATCTTTTTATATCTTCTTCAGGTATTGTGCCATCAGAAGCTCTAATAGTTCTATGATAATCGCCACCAAGCATGTTGCTACCATCGGTAGTTAGATACTTACCATCAGGTTGTTTCATTATTATTTCACCCATTATATTTTTCCCATTGTCAAATGTTTAACGACACCTCCTTGAGGTACCCATTGTTTATGTTTATTTTGAAAGTCAGCAAGTTTCTTTGCTTCATCTTCAAAATGAGCAGCTGTCAAGATACTACCAGTTGGTCTTTCGATTACCAACCACCTCATCTTACCTTGCCACTTACTCAGTTTTGTTTCATAAAACATTTTGTTTTTAGAAACTGACTTTGCTGGTTTTCTATCACCAGGAAAAGTCCTGACTTTATTGTTTCGTTTCTTCTTTTTTCTCATCTTTTACTAGTGCTTCGTCTGTTAAGCCTTTAGTTATTATATCTTTATGATGTTTAATCAAAACTTTTGTATTATCAAACTCAGCTGACAATTGTTTCTGTCTCGCTTGTTGTTGAGAGACTTGTACAATTGAAGACTTTACCTCGTCTGAAAGTTTAGACTCATCATAAGACTTGCCATCAATGGTGATTGCCATTTTATTCTCCTTTTAATTGTATATTACTAGCAGCCATTTTACCACGCTGCTCAGTTAGTTCATACTCAACTGCTTGTCCATCTTTTACAGATGAAATGTTAGCAGCCTGTAATGCTGACACATGTAAAAAAGCGTCTTTATCACCATCATCTGGTGTAATAAATCCGAAACCTTTTTTAGTATCAAACCATTTTATTTTTCCTGTAGCCATTTTATTCCTTTTTAGGTCGTTATATTTTAAAATCTGAGAACTGACCTATTTTTTTCTCAAATTTTCTTTCAGTTGTTTGTCCACTATCAACTAAATCTGTTTGTGCGTTTTGTTCAACGTCATAAAATCTCATCTTTGATCTATCAACACCTAATATAAATTTTCTATTTACTGTTGGATCATTATATCTATTCTTTAATTGTTTAACCATGATCTGATTCTTATCATCTAGTTCCTCACTAGATATCAAAGCAAACATGAAGTCAGCAGTTGCAGGTAGACCAAAACTCTCAGATGTATCTTCAAGACCTACATCACTACTCACAAAACCACCTCTAGTAGTTTGAGTAGCAGAGAATATAGGCAGATCATTTTCTACTGCCATGCCTCTTAATTCTTCAGCGATTGCTTTGATGTAAGTATAACTATTGACGTTTGCACCTGTTTTAAATCTAGCACTAGAACATATATTTAAATAATCTATGAATACAATATCAGGTTTAAATGATTTCTTTAATGCAAGCTCTTTTATTAATGCTTTGAAATGACCTGTATGAGCAGACGCAGTAGGATATTCTTTGATAATTAATTGACCTGTTGTCTTACTTTGTAATTTGTTTATCTTTGTCTCATACATTGCATATGGTAATTCTTCTAGATCACTCATGCCAACATTTAATAAGTTAGCGTCTATTCTTTCAGCGATTCTTTCTTCAGCCATTTCTAAAGTAATATACAAAACATTTTTGCCTTGTAATAATACAGACGAAGCAAGGTGTGTCATAAACATTGTCTTACCAACACCAGTACCTGCAAGACATATATTTAAGGTCTTACTTGGTATACCACCTCTTGTGATTTTGTTGAAAAAATCTAAATCTAATTGTAATCTTTCCTCTTTCTTTTTATAGAAATCAAATCTTTCTTTTGTTTCTAATAGATAATCATGCCCTACTTTTTGATCGAAAGAAACAGATAACGCCTCTGATAACATTTCTGGAAGGTATTCAGGTGTATGTTTTTTATCTTTGCCATCTATGATCTGTATGCCACCTAAGATAGCATTATGTATGGCACGATCTTTACAAAACTTTTCTGTTGTGTCTCTCAACCAATCCATGTTGACTGGTTCTTTATTTAATGTAGAGATAATATCTGTAACCTTTTTGTATTCATCTTCATTTACATTTTTACTACCATTCATCTCAATAGACAAAGCCTCTTTAGAAGGCAGAGCATTATACTTATTTACAAAGTTATATATCTCTGTAAATAATATCTTCTCTAATCTATCTGAAAAATATTCCTCTTTGATAAAAGGTAAAACCCTTCTGGTATATTCTTCATTGTAAATAAGATTACTTAATACTGTTCTCTCAATTCTTTCCATCTTTATCCTTTTTAGTTTTTAGCTCTTCGTCTAGTAATACAACTAGTATGTCGCCTATGTGGTTAACAAATTCTTGACTATCTGTATCTGCGTCTATATTATTTTCTATAATAGTATAGTCAAAAACCATGGGCAACGCACCCTCAGGCGTCTTTTCAGATTCAGGCCTGAATCCTACCTTACCGTATTTGTAAACTATGGATGAAAATGGACCACTAATAAGTTTAAGCGCTGTAAAATCCTCACCAGGTTTTTCTACAAACACATAATCTTCCCTATGTTTAGGGTTAGTCGTCTTGTGTAATTTCGGTATTGTTATTTTCTGTTTCTCCATATTTAAACTCTCTACCACAAACATCATCTAGTTGTTTTAGTATATCATCTGTAAAGTATTTTGTCGGGTCATTATTAATTGTCTTACCAAATGTTTTTGATCCGTCTGGTAATTCAATTCTAGTAGAAACTTGTTTAAATATGTTATGTTTTAAAGCCAAGTCTAGTAGACCGTAGTATCTATCCAAACCTTTGTCGTAAGTTAATCTAACATCTACGACTTTATTTTCCTTGGTTAGTCTTGATTTGTAATTCTTACAATGTATTATATTACCTATGATCTCTGTGCCATCTTTCTCTTTTCTTTTAGATAGATATACGATTGATGACGCTGCATATTTTAATCCTGATCCACCACCCATTTCTTTTTGTGGGAACATTGATCCGATAACATCATAAGTATGGTTAGTAATTATTAGAGGCACTTTTGCCTTACCTAGTTTTAGTGTCAATACTCTAAAGGCAGCCTTGACTATCTGTGCCCTTGTCATATCTTTTGTTTCTTTACCTGCCTGTGTATCTTCCATCTCTTTAGTTGTTGATAGCATACCTAAACTATCTAAAACTAATAGTAATGGTTTTCTTTCTGATACATCCTGGTCTATGTATTTGTCAAGCACAGTAAGTGCTTGATGTCTAAATTCTTGTACAGTAGTCACTGGCATAATAACCATTCTGCTACTATCTATTCCTCGTTCTTCTATTATATCTTTTGTCACGGCTGACTCTGACTCAAAGAATATAACACCACCATCAGGATTCTTATCTAGGAAATGTTTACACATACCTAGAACAAAGAAAGTTTTACCTGTGGCACTTTCACCTGCGATTGCTGTTATTTTGTTTGATGGTAGGCCTCTGTTTATAGAGCCACCTAATAATGCGTTGAATATATATGAACCTGTATCTATAAATGAATCTACATCACCTGAAGCGCCATCTGATACTAAACTAGCATATTCATTACCAGTTTCTTTTATTACATCTTTTAGAAAATCACTCATTAATTATCCTCATTGTTATCATTATCTATTATACTATATCTATTTAGTAAGTCAAGCAAAGAACTCATCTAAATTAGCCTTTCTTGAATTTTTAAATAGGTCTTCTTTAGGTCCAAAACACCATACATTTTCTATAAACATCTTGTTCATAAAATCTGCTTTTTCTTTTTCATCTTTAAATAGTGTATCTGATTTTGGTCTTTGCATAATTCTCATGCCGATTTGACCCATGAATTTATCTTTTAGTCTGTTTACCAATTCATCACTTGATCTGTATCTGGTACCTTTGATCTTTGGATCCATAATATTTACAAACATAAATTTAGAAACTGCCATTGATTTCTCTGCAACTGGTAAATAAAAATCATCACGCCATCTTTCATACTCATTAAATTTAGACCATGATTGATCCTCTTGAAACTCACCACCCTTATTATATTGTTCGGTAGAGAAGTAAGGTGGAGAGGTAAATGCAACATCTATTGGTGGCAATTTATTATATGGTAAATCTTCAGCACCACAACGCCATATGGTTACCTTCTTAGGTTTAGATAATAATTTATTATACTTAGATATCTGTTCGGTATATCTAGCATATGTATTAGGATTAGGATCACAGCCATAGTATTCTTCAGCGTCACTGGCAAAGAAACCTGCAAGTCTATCACCCCAACCACAACTTGTATCTAACACTCTTTTAGCATTTGTCATTTGATAGATTGCTTTTGCAACGACAGGTTTAAATTGTGTTGCAATATATGTGCCTAATCTAAATGCTGATATATAACTCTTATCACTCAACTCACCACCTAATAATTTTTCTGACTCATTGCCATCTAAATCTTTTACTTTGGTAAGTTTAACACCATTAATACCACGCCATATAGGACCTAGACATTTCCAGATATCATAAGCATCACCGTTTTCCCAAACTTCTTTTGGTGCTCGAAAACCATAACTGCTACACTCAAGCCTTAGGTCTTGCATGAAGTAATTACTTACATCATTGTATGTACTTGGCCCATTTATCAAACCTAGTCCATATTTGCTATATGAATATTCATAGTCGTCATATTTTTCAAAGACCTCTTTGTCAACCTGTTCTTTTGGTATACAGATAGAGTTAGTGTCAAACTTTTGTAAATTATAAAAACATTCTCTCATTGTATCTTCCGATATTTCTTTTAACGGAAAAACAGGTCTTTCTGTTGCGATATAATCGGCAAGATTTTTTCTCATCTCTTCCTTGCCATATTCTGCGTTCATAGATTCAAATGTCTTGTTATCTAATATAGGCAATTTATCGTGTCTAGCAGCGTCTAGGAGACGGCTATATAGTGTTTCATTACGAATATAATCTTTCATACTTAGTCTTTTACTTCTTCATAATCTGCGTCAACGATATTATCATCTTTCTTTTTTTCTTCGTTTTTAGGCCCATCTTGTGCCGTTTCTTTTGCTTGTTCTTGCATATCTTTATAAATTGCTTCACCAAGTTTCATTGACGCTTCGGTCAATTCACCTGTCTTCTTTTTGATATCTTCGGTATCATCACCTTTCAATGCTTCTTTTAGATCATTGATAGATGTCTCTACCTTAGTTTTTTCTTCAGCAGATACCTTGTCACCATGTTCTTTTAATGCTTTCTCAGTAGAAGCAACTAGACCATCAGCATGATTTCTTGCCTCTATCTTCTCTTTGATCTTCTCGTCTGCTTCTTTATTTGCTTCTGCGTCTTTGACCATTTGATCTATCTCTGCTTCTGATAATCCGCCAGACGCTTGTATGGTAATCTTTTGTTCTTTACCTGTACCCTTATCTTTAGCAGACACACTTACAATACCATTTGCGTCTATATCAAATGTAACCTCGATCTGTGGCATGCCTCTTGGTGCAGGTGGTATACCATCTAACATAAAGTTACCTAACATCTTATTATCTTTTGCAAGTTGTCTTTCACCTTGTGTCACATTAATATTAACTGCTGATTGATTGTTTTCAGCAGTAGAAAATACCTGACTTTTCTTTGTAGGTATCGTTGTGTTTTTTTCTATAAGTTTTGTAGTCACACCACCAAGTGTTTCAATACCTAGTGATAGTGGTGTCACGTCTAATAGTAATACATCTTTGACATCACCTTGTAATACACCACCTTGAATAGCAGCACCAATGGCAACTACCTCATCTGGATTAACACCCTCATGTGGTTTCTTACCAAAGAATTTTTCTACCTCTTCTTTTACCTTAGGCATTCTAGTCATACCACCAACTAATATAACCTCACTTATGTCTGTTGATTTTATATTAGCGTCTTTCAATGCTGTCTCGCAAGGTGCAAGTGATCTCTTAATAAGGCTATCTACTAAACTTTCAAATGTTGCTCTGTTTAGTTTTACATTTAAATGTTTAGGTCCTGCTTGATCAGCAGTTATGAAAGGTATATTGATCTCTGTTTCAACAACAGATGATAATTCACATTTTGCTTTCTCGGCTGCTTCTCTAACTCTCTGCAATGCTAGATTGTCTGATCTCAGGTCCATGCCTGTATCATTTTTAAATGTAGATAATAAATGATCTACGATTGCATTATCAAAGTCTTCACCACCTAGTGATGTATCACCATTCGTAGATTTAACCTCAAACACACCATCACCTAATTCAAGTATAGATACATCAAAAGTACCACCACCCAAATCATATACTGCAACTGTGCCTGATTTCTTTTTATCTAGACCATATGCAAGTGCAGCTGCTGTTGGTTCGTTTACAATTCTTTTTACATCAAGACCTGCTATCTTACCAGCGTCTTTTGTTGCCTGTCTTTGTGAATCATTAAAGTAAGCAGGTACAGTTATGACTGCCTCTTTGACCTCTGATCCTAAATATTTCTCAGCAGTCTCTTTCATTTTCTGTAAAGTGAAAGCAGAGATTTGTGATGGTGAATACTTTTTATCTTTTGATTCTATCCATGCGTCTCCGTTATCTGCTTTGATAATTTTATAAGGTGTTGTTTTGATATCTTTCTGTACAGAGCCACCATCAAACTTTCTACCAATTAATCTTTTAACTGCATAGATAGTATTCTCTGGATTGGTTACAGCAACTCTTTTTGCTGGCATACCAATCAGCGTCTCATCACCAAAAGATACTACTGATGGTGTCGTTCTCTGACCCTCAGTATTTTCTATTACCTTTCCTTGTGTGCCTTCCATTACAGCGACACAAGAGTTTGTTGTTCCTAAATCTATTCCAATTATTTTACTCATTATATATTTCTCCTTTCTATATTATATAATAACGATTCTTGAAATGTCAAGTGTCTAAAAAAATTCATCTAAAGTTGCCTTCTTCTCAAAATTCCAACCGATTGCATTAACAATAAATCTTAGTGGTTCTAAAAAAGATTTTGTAAACATCTCATCATAATCAATATATTGATGTAAGTTGAACTCTTTTGGCAACTTACTTGTGAAAGATATTACATGCTCTCTTATAGGATTTGGTTCTTTTAATGTTATAAATTTTATCTTATCACCATCTTGTATTATCTCATACTTTCTTAATTGTTTTTTCTTTAACATATTATTATAGATCAAGGCGCCTTTCACATGAATAGGTGTTGACTTTTGATATATGTCTTTTGATGAACTATATTTTTTGAGATTATTGCAACTTCTAGGATATGCAATATCTTCAGGTGATAATTTTTTAAAATGTGTTCTAAAGTTTTCTATGAAATCTATTAGTGAGGCCTCATCTTTGTTCATAATAACTTTTAATGCTTCTTTAATCTTAACACGACAAGGTGCAGGAGTTGATGACTTAACAGCCTCGATACCCATGATCTTTAGTTTAGGTTCTTTCAGATCAAGGCCTTCTTCGTTAAATACGTTTAAGATATATCTTTTCTTAGCAGTCCATATACCTTTGTTGGCAATCACTTCTCGTTTCATAAACATTTTCTGGTCATATGCTTTCACATATTCTGCCAGTCTAGAAAAACTTTTGTCAATATATGGTTGTAGTTTTTCTTCACAAAATTTATCTAATACTTTTACAATCTTTTTACTATCTGATTTATCTTCAAATATTTTATTGACAATAGAATCTAATTTGATATAGATAGAATCTGTATCAGAGGCAACAACATATACATCATTACTAGTTTTTAATAATTTATTTAGATATATATTTACGTCTCTTTCAATCCATCTGATAGTAAGTTGACCTGCCATAGTGATACCTTCAGCGTGTCTTACATCAAAATATTTAAAGTATTGATTACCGATAGCACCATAAGCACTATTCAAAGCAATCTTTCTTGCAAGTTGAATATTATAATTTTTTGATATATCGTTTTGTAGTCTCTTATCGCCTGTCTCTTGATACAATGCTTTTGCTTTTGCCATCTTGTCTTTATAGATAACTCTCTCTTTGTATAATTTATCCATTAACTCAGGAAGAAAGCCTTGTTTGTCTGTCCTAAATTGAGCACCATTGGGAGTGATAGTCCTCATATCTAGGTCAGACAAATCAGATTTTTGATTCAACATGTTTTCTACATTCACACGATTTGGTTCATAACCGACCATCGTCTCAGGAGAGATATTGTATTGCATAATTAAATGTGGATACAAACTGTTCAAATCAAAACTTACAATCCAGTTGTGAAATCCTACGATAGGATCTTTTACATAAGCGCCTTCATACGCTCTTGACTTCTCTAATTCTTTATTAGCAGGCACTACAATATTTTTAGATTTTAGATGATTGAATATTATAGTATCCCACATACGAACTTGACCAAATACATCTTGATAGTTTACCTTTGCCTCATAGGCCATAGTCAAATGTAATTCAATTAATTTCATCTTGTCCTCTAACTTATCAACTAATTCAACATCTTGGATATTATATTCAATAAACTGTTGATAATCTTTCGTATAAAATTCTTTAAACGTATCATAAGGATTTTCATGTTTGTTCTCGCCTAATTCTACCTCACCTATGTAATCTAATTTATAACTTTCACGTCTAACGAAAGTATGTTTACGATACAGGTCAAGATAATCTAAAGTAGCAACACCCATGATATCCCAATACTTTTGTTCTTTATTAAAACCTTTAGCAGTAACCCTAGCACTTTGTTGTGTCACCACACCCCAAGGACTAAACTGTAAAAGATATTCATCGCCCATCAGCCTTCTAAATCTATTCATCAAATAAGGCATGTCAAAGAACTTAACATTCCAACCTGTGACGATATCAGGATTATATTCTAACCAGAACTCTTTAAACTTCTCAATCAAATCTCTTTCAGTAGCACACTTAACAAAATTTACATCTGGCCTATCATTGACAAAATTATTCATGCCAAAGACAACAATCTTTTTTGTAGTGTGTTCTTTTGCTGTGATTGATATGATAGGTTCAATCGCTTCGTCAGCGTCAGGAAAACCATTCTCACTTTCACATTCTATATCGATTGTGATTAGCCTTATCTGTTTTATATCCCAATCTATCTTATCAGGGAACTGATCTGCAATAAAAGGATATTGATATCTAGTATTACCAAAGTATTCAAATCCACTAACATCTTCATACTCATCAATCCATTTCTTGGCGTCAGGTATACTATCAAAATCTATCTTGCCTGCATTACGACCATCTAATGTTTTATATTTTGATTCTTTGTTTGCAGGCACAAATAGAGACGGTCTATAATTAACTCGATATTTTTTATGACTACCATCATGGTTTACACCACGGACCAATAGCCTGCCACGATATGGCAATACCGATGTATAGAACTTCATATATTATATTTGTGTATTATTAAAATGTTTATTTAATGTTATTAATTTTTCTTCAGCGTTAGCCATCTTCTCTAACTGTTTATCCATCTCCTCTATAAACTGAGGGTGTTCACCTATGCCAACTGAACTATCGAAATAAACAATCAAAGTAGCAAATGCTGATGCTATATCTGATTCATATTTTTTAACTAATGCCTTAAATAATGGATTATCTGATTGATGATTTTTTGCCATGTTCACTCCTTTTCATTATTATTATTATTATAACATAACTTACTTATTTTGTAAAGCTATTCTAAACTATATTTTGTAGTCACTACATATTTTCTATTTGGATTTACCATTACATTCATTCGATTCATAAATCCTCTGTCAAATAAAATCGGTGTTCTATCCTCTCTATCGTCTAAAGTAAATTCTGTCTCATAAGTACCACCTAAGAAACCTACATCTAACTTAATTACAAATCTGTCTTCTTTATAGTCTCTTAAACCACCCACTGATATTTCTTCTTTCCTAATTATATTACTAGTTATTGTTTTGCCTAATAATGACCAGGTGACTTGTTTACCTTTTACTTCCATCTTATCAGCGTGTATAACTGACATACCTGAATTACCTGTATCAAATTTTGCTACAATATCGCCAAATGGTTTTATAGATACGATCTCTTTGTATCCACATTCACTCGGTACTATTTGCCAATTCTTTTTATCACTAAAAAATTCTAATATCTCTTTACTAATATTTCTACCTGTCGCCTCTTCCATACCTTCAGTTCCAGGTGATGAGTTTACTTCTATAACCAGAGGTGCGTCTTTTGTTCTATTCTTACTAGGTAAAAAGTCAACAGCAGTCCATAGACCATTAACTGCTTTTGCAGCCAATAGACTCGTCTCTACCTCTATCTCTGTTAAATCTAACTTCTCTGGTTTTGATCCTTGGGAAACATTACTTCTAAAATCACCCTCTAATACAGGTCGTTTCATTACAGATAATATTTTGCCACCTAAAACTAAAACCCTAACATCATAATCTATCTTATGATATTCCTGAAGTAATAGGTCAGCGTCATCATCCTGTTTATGAATAAGTTGTACAATACTGTCTAATGATTTTTCTGACTCAACAAATAATACACCAACACCTTTTGACCCTCTTAGCGTTTTTAGTATGATAGGAAATTTAGTATCTAATTCTTCTACTGACTTTTGTAAATTATCAGGATCATTTATTAAAACTGTTCTTGGTTGTGGCACACCATAATCAGATAATCTTAAAAAGGTTCTGTACTTATCTGTACAAACACTAACAGATTGCCTGCTGTTTACAACACATACACCATCTTTTTCTAACATAGATATAAGGTCCATCCAACTATCCTTTCTAGTTATAGAACCTCTGATAATTGCTACGGTATCTTTATCTACGACAAAACCTTTTTTATCTTCTTTATTATGAAATCTACGAATACCATCGTTGTATGTTGTATAGCCACCAGTTAGTTTGTAGAGATAATAATCCCAACCTAACTTTTCAGCTTCTTCTCTTAGTCTGTCTGCTGTGTGAAAAGTTTTAGCCTTTTCTGGTTCGTCTGTTATAACAAGCAGTTTATAAGATTCTTTTTTCTGCTCTGTTATAAAGTCTCTAAACTTTGGTGCCTTCATCTATTTTTTTACCTATATTATATTTTGCTTGAAGGTCCCACTCGTTCTTTTCTTTGAAACTTAAAACTTTAATTTGTGATAATGGTGCTTTCTTCTCAGCAACTTCTTTGTTTAATATAGCGATTAATCCCCAATCACTTAGTAATTGAGCAATTGTATTTCTTCTCTCAGCGTCATTGTCAGAAAAGTTTGCTTCTTTACCATCTAAAGCAAATAACTCTTTAAAATGCACTATGAAATATCTTCCTTGTTTATGTAATATGTGACAAGATTGAAATAATTTTTTATCTTTTCTGGATGCCACACCTATTCGTGTAAGTGTTTCCCTGACCTTGAGAAAGTCATCAGGTTCTTTCAACTGTACCTCTAACATCTTTTCTGGATGCCAGATATTATCTAATTCATTCATTTGGTCCCACCCTTATATAATTTTTCTTTAATCAGCTTTATCTGATCGTTGGTGAGTATATCAAGAGCGGACTTTGCCTTATCATTACTATATCCATAATACTCTTTTACACACTCAATATCTTTTAATTTATTCGCTCTCAAAAAAGGACTAAACCTTTTCTTTGATCTAATACTATTTAGTAGAAACTGAAACTGCATATCCTTATCAACAAAATGATTACGATTCATTTCATTTACGAGCATTACACAATCTTGAAAACCAGACAATATTTTGTTTACTATAAAAGAGGGATATTTCTTTTGCCATAATTTATCTTCAGAATCCATCAGATTCTTTTTATTAAAGTTTATGGCGTTAAGATAGTCTTTTAATTCATAACTCATTTGAACTTAACCTGTGACATTAACTCAGTTAAACAAGCAACTAGATTAATCTCCTGGTCAGCAACAAACGCTGACTTGTATTGATAGTCAGCAATAATTAAAACAGCATGAGGTATGGTAGATGGCTCTAGACTTTGATATAGTGTATCATATATCTTTCTGAAAATCTTAACAGGATCATTGTCAAGGTTATTGACAACCCACTTTCTCATGTCGCTAAACTCTTTATTCTTTAGATGTGTTAGCAATGATTTTAGATTTTCATCTGATACATTTACTAGAATACCAGCGTCTATGGTACCACTTACTGAATACCTTTGTAATTCATTTATTAGTTTTCTGAAATCAGGAAAATGCTTCTTAATTAATTCTGCAAGGACCTTATCTTCATAACTAATATTTTGCTCTTTTAAAATATAAACTGCTCTCTCAAATAATTTAGTTGCAAGTTTAGGTTTATCTTTTGGATTTACCTTGAACTCTATATTTGAAAATCTACTATGTAAAGGTTCTATAATTCTATTCTTAAAATTACAAGTAAGAATAAATCTACAATTCTTATGAAACTCCTCTACAAATCCTCTTAATGCAGGTTGTGTTGATTGTGGATTAAGATAATCTGCCTCATCTAATATCACAACTTTTTTACCACCAGATAATGATACAGTTGAAGCAAAGTTTTTAATCTTATTTCTTAATACAT
>Ga0209992_10001802_pt1 | contig 21276 bp, 19 predicted proteins | sample 2SBtaG_2_FD_182564 | JGI IMG/M metagenome (GOLD analysis project Ga0209992, IMG submission 182564) | Deep subsurface microbial communities from Kolumbo volcano to uncover new lineages of life (NeLLi) - 2SBTROV12_ACTIVE470 metaG (SPAdes)... | ecosystem: Environmental > Aquatic > Marine >... | reverse complement strand
TTGAATTTTCTCTTCCCCCTTATCTGTCAGATGAATAATTAATTTTTTTTGGCCTAATAGTCCTGTACCTGTTGTAGATCTTATCATTTTGCTTTCATCTAAAATATCTAGAATTTTCACCAATTCATCTTTTTTCAAATTCATCACGTTTTTTATTCCTCCAAATGTTGTAAGGCCTTTTTTTACGGAACCTAAAACCTTCAAATCGTTTGTATCTAATTCCACAAACAAATGAAATTCTACTATCTTAAAAATTGAGTTATTATTTCACTTTGGGATATGAATTTTCCAATTATTGAACCTACTAAAATTGTTAATCCTATTGACATCCAAAGTGTTGGCTGAATATCATATGGTCTTGTTGCCTTTTCAAAACGTGACATATTATCTAATGTGAGAATACAAAATTTAACCAATAACCACTTTTTCTACATAGTGGAAACTTTTTCTATCTAGTGGTAACTATTTTTTTTAAACCATCTAGTTGCCAAGACCGGAAATTAGCACTATATAACAATATATATTAATTCAATTTTTTGCCAGTTCTAGAACTCCTTATATCGCAGTATTTTGGCGTATTTCTGTTGAAACGTAATCTAGCATTATTGCTACCATTGTTTGCAATATCGATCGCATCTCTAGGTCTAATACCTGATGCAGATGCAGCCGGTGCAATTAGTGGTGAGTTTAAGCTAGGCGAAGTTTTAGATGAATCAATTGGTTGGTTCATCGTTGTAGGTCTTGGAATGGTCTTTGCAGGAATTATCTCTGCTGAGGTTAAACTCGAAGAGAAATATCTTGGAGTAGTTCAAAGCTCTGAAGCATTTAACACTGCAGGAAGAGTTATCAAAACAGGTCTAACTGCAGCAGCAATTGTCTCAGCATGGACGTGGGCGGCAACATTACTTCAATCTTCTACAGTAGCATACCTTTACGGTGTAAGTGGTCCTTTCTGGTATGCAGCAGGTGCATCAATTCAAGTACTTCTATTCGGAATTCTAGCAATTGAACTAAAACGAAAGGCTCCAAACGCACACACATTCTTAGAAATTATTAGAGCACGATTTGGTGCTGGTACTCACAAAATTTTCTTAGGTTTTGCATTAACATGTAACATGATTGTAACTGGTATGCTTCTACTTGGAGGTGCAGCAGTTGTAAACGGTTTAACTGGAATGGATATCTCTCTAGCAGCATTCTTAATTCCAATCGGTGTCATGATTTACACTCTAGTTGGAGGACTAAAGGCTACATTTGTGGCGGATTATATGCACACGGTCATTATCTTTATAGTAATTCTAACATTCGTAGCAATGGTATTCTTCATTAGCCCAATTACGGGTGGAGTTGAAGGAATGTACAATAAACTGGTCGAGGCGGCTTCACTAAATCCTGTCTTAGAGCCAACTTTCACACCTGGTGAGCCTGGTAATGCAATGGGTGCATATCTAACAATGGCTTCTGCAGGAGGCTTAATCTTTGGAGTTATCAATATTGTAGGAAACTTTGGAACTGTATTCGTTGATCAGGCATACTGGCAACGTGCAATTGCCGCACAACCAAGTGCAACCGTAAAGGGTTTCTTACTTGGAGGAATGTGCTGGTTTGCAATTCCATTTACACTAGCAACTACTATGGGACTGACGGCGGTGGCGCTTGATGTCGCGCTCACACCTGAACAGGTGCAGCTCGGACTTGTAGTTCCAGCAGCAGCATCAGTGCTAATGGGTGAGATAGGTGCCGTCATGGTACTAGTCATGCTCTTCATGGCTGTAACCTCTGCAGGATCTGCTGAACTAATCGCAGTATCCTCATTGATTACTTACGATGTTTACCGAACTTACAAGAATCCAAATGCCACGGGCAAGCAACTACTAAAAGTGAGTCGTGGTGTTATTGTTGCGTTTGGACTTGGAATGGGTGCGCTTGCGGTCGTACTGTTAGGAATGGGATTAAGCTTAGGATTTGTATACTTGGCAATGGGAATATTGATTGGCTCTGCGGTCATCCCGATTGCGTTAACGATTACTTGGAACAGAACAACTCGCAGCGGTGCGGTTGCCGGTGCACTAGTCGGTGTATGTCTATCATTACTAACTTGGACTAGTGTAGCAGCATCTGAAGCCGACGGAGTTATAGATATCGGCTCACTTGGTGGAGCGTTCCCAATGCTTTATGGAAATGTTGTAGCAATATTATCATCTGGATTAATCTGTGTGGTCATTAGTTTGGCACAAAACAAGAAATACGACTGGAAAGAGTTGGATGCACACATGTCTCTTGTCACTGACGACATGCACACTGATGCAGCAGCAGAATTACAAAAACGTGAACAAGATGAAGAACAACTAAAGAAAGCCTTCAAGTTCAGTCTTAAAGGTGGAGGCTTGCTCACTTTGATAGTTATCATATTCTGGCCAATGCCTTTGTACTTCTCAGGCTATGTCTTCGACTTTGGATTCTATGGCTTGTGGGTTGGAATCGCAATCACATGGGTCTCTGTAGCATCAGCCTTCATCATAGGACTTCCAATCGTGGAATCAAGAAAAGGTTTCGCAAAAGTCTTCGCAGGCAAGAAAGAAGCTTCTTAGAGAAGCACTCCTTTCATTATGAACTCATTTACATCTAACTTTTGTTTTCCTCCAAAATTCTTTTTAATGCGAGATATGGTGCTTTAACATGGCATCTTGTACTGGCTGTGGCGTTCCTCTTGGTCTTAAAAAATACAAATTCAATAAATTCTGGAGAGTTCCTGGAAATTTCTGTAAACCTTGTATGCTGAAAGTTGGTCAAGATTGGGAGAAACACGGCAAAGTCACATTACCTAAAAAACCATGTGACTTGTGTCAAACTGAATTCTTTTTCTTAAACACCGCATGGCAAGGAAAAAAACAAAAACACTTTTGTGATGTTTGTCACAAAGTAGCTGCCAGTGGAGTATTGCCTGACAAAAGTCGTGGTGATATGAAACAAAAAGTTCCTATTCCTATGCTCATAATTGGTGGACTGGGAGCCGTAATGATGGTTTTAGGCATGATCTTTACATTAACTGGACCAAAAGATCCTGAAGGTGAGATGAGTATTGTAAATATTTTATTTGGAGCTTTTACAACAGCTGCTGGCTTTATGTTAGTACGACGTACAATTAACAATAGAAAATTGCTGTTAGGTAACGTTTAGAATAAACTATACAAACGTCCTAGTGATACATCTGTTCCAGGATTTCTTGTAGCAACTTCCTCATTGACTTAATCTACAAAAGTTAATTTTTATATATTTCAATTTTTAAATACATCAAAAATAAAATTTAATTATGTTTTTAACACCAAGAGAAATCGATAAATTACAAATTTTTACTGCAGCACAGGTAGCAATTAGAAGAAAAGAAAGAGGATTAAAATTAAATCATCCCGAATCTATAGCCATTATTGCAGACCATATTTTAGAGGGTGCAAGAGATGGAAAATCAGTTTCAGAACTAATGAGTTCGGGAAAAAATGTATTAAAAAAAGAGGATGTTTTACCAGGTGTTATAGATATTATTCATACAATTCAAGTTGAAGCCACATTTAATGACGGAACAAAGCTCGTGACCATTCACGACCCCATAGTGTGATAGATATGATATCTAGATGGCGTTCCAGAGTACCACATATTGGAGAGTATATGCCTGCCGAAGGAAATATCATTGCCAATGAATCAAAGAAAACATTCAAGCTGAATGTTTCAAACACTGGAGACAGACCGATACAGGTTGGTTCACATACACATTTTGCTGAAGCAAATAAAGCATTAGAATTTGATAGAGAAAAAGCATTGGGATTTCATCTTAACATTTCTTCAGGTACCTCCATTAGATTTGAACCTGGAGAATCAAAGCATGTAGAAGTGGTAGAATTTGGGGGAAAGAAAACAATATTTGGTTTTAGTGGACTAGTAAGTGGAGATTTAGAATCAAAAAGAGAAGATGCAAAAAAGAATATTCATGAAAAAGGTTTCAAGAACGTTTTAGAAAATATAGAAAATGAATCAACTGCATTAGAAATTCCACGAAATAGATACGTCGAATTATTTGGGCCTACTACAGGGGATAGAGTTAGACTAGCAGATACAGACTTGGTGATGGAGATTGAAAAAGACCTCATAAAATATGGAGATGAATTAGTATTTGGAGGTGGGAAAAGTGCAAGAGATGGACTTGGACAGGCAACCGGTGTCTTACGTGAAGACTCTGCAGATTTAGTAATCACTAATGCAATGATCATTGATCCAAAACTTGGAATAATTAAAGCGGACATTGGGATTAAGGATGGAAAAATTCTAGGAGTTGGAAATGCAGGTAACCCTGATGTAATGGATGACATTGACATTGTAGTTTCGTCAAATACCGAAATTATTTCAGGTGAGCATACAATCTGTACCCCTGGTACGATAGATAGTCATATTCATTTTATATCGCCTCAACAAGCAATTGATGCAATTTGTAATGGAACCACCACAATGATTGGAGGTGGTACAGGTCCTGCAGATGGAACAAATGCAACAACTTGTACCCCTGGAGAATTTAATATCCATAAAATGATTGAGGCCGTAGAAGAGTTCCCAATGAATTTTGGATTTTTGTGTAAAGGAAATGACTCAAGAGAAGAATCGTTAATGGAGCAAGTGAAGGCAGGTGCATGTGGACTAAAATTACATGAAGACTGGGGAACAACTCCCGCCACAATAAATTCTGCACTAAATGTTGCAGATAAGACTGATACCCAGGTTGCAATACATACGGATACTCTAAACGAATGTGGTTATGTAGATGATACAATTGCTGCAATTAATGGTAGAGTAATTCACACATACCATACAGAAGGTGCGGGAGGAGGTCATGCGCCAGACATTATGAAAATAGCTTCAGAACCAAACATTTTGCCATCATCTACAAACCCTACACGACCATTTACAACAAATACACTAGAGGAACATCTTGATATGATGATGGTATGCCATCACTTGAATCCATCAGTTCCAGAAGACATTTCATTTGCAGAATCGAGAATTAGATCTGAAACAATTGCAGCAGAAGACATTCTTCATGATGTTGGAGCACTTAGCATGATGTCTTCAGACAGTCAAGCAATGGGACGAGTAGGAGAAGTGACAACAAGAAATTGGCAAACAGCTGATAAAATGAGAAAGATGAAAGGTCCATTAACAGAAGACAGTGAAGAAAATGATAACTTTAGAATCAAACGTTATATTTCAAAAATTACAATTAATCCTGCAATCACACATGGAATATCTGACTATGTTGGATCATTAGAACCTGGAAAGATTGCAGACATTGTGGTGTGGATGCCACAATTCTTTGGAATAAAACCAAAATTAATCATAAAGGGAGGATTCATTGCATATGCATTGATGGGTGACCCTAATGCATCAATTCCAACAACAGAACCAGTTTACTATAGACCGATGTTTGGTGCATTAGGAAAAGCAAAGAAAACTACATCCGTTACATTCACATCACAACTTGCACTTGATAATGGATTAGAAGAAAAGATGAAAATTGAGAAAAAATTACTTGCTGTAAAAAATTGCAGGAATATTGGAAAAAAAGATATGGTGCATAATGATGCTACCCCAAAAATTGAAATTGATCCTGAGACATACGAAGTAAAAGTTGATGGAGAAATCGCTACAGTAGATCCTGCAACAGATGTATCATTGGGACGTTTGTACAGTTTATTCTAAATATCGTTTAACACGCCTAAAAATTTAACTTTGGCATATTTTAATAATCCATATGTTGTTGATAAATTCAATTTTAGGGAATGCATTACATGGAAGTGCTCTTAAAGAAAAAATTGAAAACGCGACACAAAATCACACTATAAAACAACTTTTTTTATCTCGAAGTGATATGGAAAAATCTCGATTACGTACAGAAACTGATGATGGTACTGAAATAGGCTTATCCTTTGAACCTGGAACCATCTTACAAAATGGCGATGTATTGGAAACTGATTCTAATTTAATTATAATTCATCAATTACCTGAAAAAATAATATCCGTTAAAGTAAATGATGATCATCACTCTTCTTCTATACGTGTACAACTTGGGCACATTATAGGAAATAGGCATCGTCCTTTATCCATTACATCTGACGGTTCTGTACTATTCCCAATTCATGATAAAAGTGAAGTAGAGTTATTTGAGAAATTATTTTCTGAAATTATTCATCATATTTCAATGACTGTTGAAGATAAGATCTTTGTACCAAATCAGGGAATGAATATTCATGAACACTGATTTATCTGAGCTGACACTGATGCAGCTTTCTGATTCATTTTTTCCTTCTGGTCTTTATACAATGTCAAATGGACTTGAAACAATATTCGATGAAAAACGTGTATCATCTGAAAATGATGTTCATGATTTTCTTGAAGTTGTTCTAGAACAACAATTAGGTCCTGCTGATTCTGTAGCGTTATCAAATGCGTATGATTGTGCTAAAATTAAAGATATTTCAGGAATAATTGCATGTGATGATGTTCTACATTCGATGAAATTAATCCAAGAATCTCGTGCAGCGTCATGTAGGGCAGGCTCACAAATGCTCAAATGCATCACTATGATATCTTCTAATGATTTTCTCAAACTATATTCTGAAAAAATTTCTAAAAATGACTCACCTGGAACACATCCTGTTGTTGCCGGTGTTTGTAGTTTTGTTATGGGTGTAAAAAAAGAACAAGCACGGCAAATGATGATGTATGGATTTTGTGTTAGTACTACTGGCGCTGCATTAAGATTAGGAATAATTGATCATATACAAAGCCAAAAAATTCTGCATAAAATAAAACCAAAAATTCATCAAACTTTGGAAAAATTTGCTGATACAAAAATTAATGATTGTTGGCAATTTTCTCCGCAATATGACCTTATTCAAATGATTCATGAAAAGAAATTTTCTAAAATGTTTATTACATAAAGAGAAATTTTTTGATTATGACTAGAATTCTTCGTGTAGGTATTGGTGGTCCTGTAGGTGCTGGTAAAAGTATGTTAATTGAAAGAGTTGTTCCATTTCTTGCAAAAAAAAATTATCGTGTATGTATAATATCAAATGATGTAATTTCAAAAGAGGATGCTGATAGAATTAGAAAAAATTTAGCCACAGATCAGGGATTACTTCCTGAAAATATGGTGATTGGTCTTGCAACTGGTGGATGCCCTCATACAGCTGTAAGAGAGGATCCATCAATCAATCTTGCAGTAATTGAAGAAATTGAGGCGAAATATAATGACTTGGACTTGATAATTATTGAAAGTGGTGGAGATAATGTTACTACTACATTTAGTCCTGCACTTGCAGATTATACGATATACATTGTTGATGTTTCTGGCGGTGACAAATATCCTAGAAAAGGTGGACTTGGAATTGAAACAAGTGATCTTTTAGTCATTAACAAAATTGATCTTGCGCCCTCAATTGGTGCTGATCTTAATGTAATGGAACGTGATGCAAAAATTGTTAGAAAAAACAAACCTTACGTCTTAGTTAATTGTAAGACTGATCAAGGTGTTGAACGGGTGGCACAACACATTATCCATGACGTTTTGTTTGATGAACCTCCAAAAAGGATACTTACCAAGGTGGAATTATGAGTCTAGATCATTGTACTCCTTCTAACATTCCACATGAAATTTTACAATACGATGGTGATGTTGCACAAATGAATGTGGGTAAATCTGGAAAGATTGGTTATTTACAATTAGAATTACAAAATGATAATGACAAACAAAAAACCATCATTACTCAAAAACGAACTCAAGTTCCATTATATGTCCAAAAGGCACTGCATTATGACTTGGATTATCCTGCAATGGCTCATGTGTTTGTCTTATCTCCTTCAGGTGGAATCTTACAAGGAGATCGTTACAGGATGGATGTTGAACTAAAAAATAATGCAATATCTCATATTACAACTCAGGGTGCAACTAGAATTTACAAAATGGAATCAAATTATGCTACACATATGGTGACTCTTAATTTGAAAAATAATTCTTACTTGGAATTTATTCCTGAACAAATCATTCCTTATAAAAATTCCCGATTCTATCAAAAGACAACTCTTAACATTGATGATTCATCAACTGTTGTTTATTCTGAAACAATTGTACCTGGAAGAATTGCAATGGGTGAGATGTTTGATTTTGATGTATGTTATCTAAAAACTGAGGGTTCAATAAATAAAAAAATTCAAATTAGAGATTCATCTCTTTTGATGCCAAAAACACAAAAAATTCAATCACTTGCAATGTTTAATGATAAGACAATTCTCACGTCAATCTATATTATAACAAAAAAGCCTATTACAAAAATAAATAATTTGATAAATGAATTATTTTCTAATCTGGACTCTATGTCTGGTGGTTCTAGTATAATGCCGAATAATTCTGGAATATCAATTAGAATTTTAGGAAATTCTTCAGAAGATCAAAAAATCACCATCCATGAAATCTTAAAAATAATTAGAAAAGAAATTTTACTTGATTATCTTTAATTTATTCTATCATCTTTAATGTATCTGATGCGGTTATTATGCCAATAATTTTTGTTCCTTTTCTAACTAGAATACATTTTGAATATTTTATGAGTGGGGCTAATGTACTTGCTGGAGTTTCATTATCCACTATTGGAGGTGTAGATTCCATTATGTCTTGTACTTTGATCTTCTTTGAAACGCCGATACTCATATGTCCAATAATTCCTGAATCTGAAATTACTCCTACTGGTGTATTATCATCAAAAACTGGAATTTGACTAATTTTTTCCTTGTCCATCTTTGACATTGCTTCTCCAAGTGTATTATTTGGTTTTAATTTTACAATTTTTTGACTACATAATTCGCCTGCATTATGACTTGAGGCCTCACTTTCTTTAGTTGCTAATACTTCAAAAATTTTCTTAGCAGTATTATAACTTGGGGCACTTCTACCTGATTCTATTTGATTGATCATTGATGTACTAACACCTACTAGATTAGCAAGTTCTTTTTGTGTCATCCCAATTTTTAATCGCTGTTGTTTAATACTTTCAATTGATGGCAGCATGTTAAACTCTGATGTCTTGTCACTTTTCTAGTTTTTCTAATGAAGCTATGTACCTGAACATGAAATTGTTCCTAGAATATATGATCTGTATTAGAAATATTCATATTTCAACATCTTTAACATGACGTTCATGTATATCTGATATCTTAAAAAAATGTTTGACTAGACATTCATATCCCCTTTATGATAATACGTTATTAATTCTAGTGAAACACTTTCTATGTAATGAAAAGAATTCTTATTCTCGGTGGTGGTTTTGCAGGTATAGAATGTTGTTTAAAACTTGAATCATATTTTCAAAATAATTCTGAAATTGAAATTACTTTAGTTAGTGAAGATAATTTTATTCTTTTTACTCCTATGTTACCTCAGGTAGCTTCTGGTACAATTGAGACAAGACATATTGTTACCCCGATTCGTACATTAATCAAAAAAACAAAATTCTATGAAGGAAAAATAAAGTACATAGATCCACATGGAAAATCTGTTGCACTATTTGGGACAAATGAAAATCGTGGAATGTTGATTCATTATGATTTTCTTGTTGTAGCGTTAGGAAGTCAGACTAATTTCTTTGGCATGAAAGATGTTGAAGAAAATTCATATAAAATGAATTCCATTAATGATGCAATTTTACTACGAAATAGAATTATAGACTTGATGGAACAGGCAGAAAATGAAACAGATCCTATTCTCAGAAAAGCTTTACTGAGAATTATAATTGTTGGAGGTGGATTTGCAGGAGTTGAAACTGCTGGTGAGCTAAATGATTTTATTGTTGATATTTCTAAATATTATCCTAGTATTGATGAATGTGATGTAAAAGTAACACTGATTGAGTCCTCAACTGAGATTTTAAATGGGTTCCCACAAAAACTTGCTGCATTTGCAAAAGAAAAACTTGTAGAACGTGGAATAGATGTTATTCTTGATGCAGGTGTGACATCATTTGATGGAAAAGAGGTTTTATTGAAAGGTAGTTCAAAAACAAATAGCGTTTTACTGAGTGATTCATCACAACAAACGGGGCATGCAGAATTAGTAGAACTTAATTCTCTCTCTTCTCGTACACTTGTTTGGACTGCAGGAGTAACTCCTATTGATTTAATCAAAGAATCTTTGTTCAATACTCACAAAGGTCGAATTATAGTTAATGAGTATCTACAAGTTATGCAATTTCCTGAAGTATTTGCAATTGGTGATTGTTCTACATTTGACCCTGAATTGATGATGAAAAAATTCCCTCCAACTGCTCAGATTGCTGAAGCGCATGCAAAATTTGCAGCACGTAATTTGAAAGAATTATTATCTGGTGGTACGATGTCTGTTTTTGATTATTCGTGGAAAGGTCAAAGTGCAATAATAGGGAAAAGAACAGGAATAGCTTCATTTTTTGGAATTAACGTTGCAGGATTTCTTGCATATCTATTATGGCGAAATCTATATCTCTCTAAGATAAGAAGTTATGACAAAAAATTTCGCGTATGGTTGGATTGGACTCTTGATTTATTTTTTAAGAGGGATATCTCTCGTCTGAAAATTGTCAAAAAGGAACGTTCTCTAGACTATAAAGAATTAGACGAAGTTGATGATGTGTGGTAAATTATCTTTATTCAAATACCATTGAGAAAATTCCAAGTAAAAGTACAAAAAGTCCTCCTAGTATGATTGCTTTAGACAATATGCCCATTAATTGATCTAAATATTTTGAAAAATTTAAAGTAGTAGTATTTGGTTAGGTTTGTATTGAAAAATCTAGTCTTATTTCTAATTTTAACTATAGGACTTTTTTCTCTAGGATTTACTTCTATTGCTGAGGCTCATCCTCATATTACGATGGATCTAATGGACGCACATTCACACGATCTCTATACTGCTGACGATTTTCTAATACATACATTTGAACATGTAGTATTATTTGTAGGACAAATTCATAATCTCATCTTCTAGATTTTTTCTTAGTTTTTGATTTTTTTGTGCTTTTTTGCTCAATTGCAGCTTGTGCTGCTGCAACAATGGCTATAGGAATTCTATGTGGTGATGCGCTGACATATGAGACGTCAGCAGAATGACAGAATTTGATTGAATTTGGATCTCCTCCATGTTCTCCACATATTCCAATTTCCAAATCTTTCTTGATATCTCTTCCTTGTTTAATTCCAATTTTCATTAGATGGCCTACTCCGTTAACATCAATTGATTGGAATGGACTAGTTTCTAGTAGTTCTTTTTCCATATATTCCGGAAGAAATTTCCCTTCTGCATCTTCCCTACTAAAACTAAATACTGCTTGTGTTAGATCATTTGTTCCAAAACTGAAAAACTCTGCAGTATTGACTAATTCGTCTGATGTTAAACATGCACGTACTACCTCTAACATAGTTCCAAAGTTTATCTTAAACTTTTTCTTGTATTTTTGCTCCATCTGTTTTTTAACATCATCATAAATTGATTTGATATAGTTTAATTCTGCTAAACTTCCTACTTGTGGAATCATTATCTGTGGCTTAGCATTGACCTTTTTCTTTGAAAGTTCTGCTGCTGCTTCAAATACTGCTGTAATCTGCATTCTGTAAATTTCTGGATATGTGATTGCTACTCTTACTCCTCTATGTCCCATCATTGGGTTAATTTCTGCTAGTTCTCGTGCTCTATCTAAAACTCGTTGAGTTTTTTCACTCTTATCGTTTTCTTTATTCATTTTTTCCTTTAATTCTTCTGGATTTGGTAAAAATTCGTGTAGTGGTGGGTCTAATAGTCTAATAGTAACTTTGTATCCTTCCATCGCTTTTAGGATTCCAATAAAATCACTTTTCTGTAATGCTTGTAATTTTTTTAATACTTGATTTCTCTCTTCTGGGGTTTGTGCCATAATCATTTCAACAAATAATCCAATTCTATCTGTCTCATTGAACATTCTCTCTGTTCTACACAACCCAATTCCTTGTGCTCCATACTGTCTTGCCAATTTGGCTGCATCTGGGGTATCTGCATTAGCACGAATTCCTAATTGTTTTGTATTTTGCGCCCAACTAAGAATTGTTTGAAAGTCTTTTGTTACTTTAGGTTCTACTGTTGGAACTGCTCCCATCAAAACCGTACCTGTACTGCCGTCGATTGTTATCGTTTCGCCTTCTTTTACGGTAATTCCGTTTGCATTACATGTATTATTATCATAATTGATTTTGAGTTCTGCACATCCTACAATACATGGCTTACCCATTCCTCTAGATACTATTGCTGCATGTGATGATTTTCCGCCAAGACTAGTCAAAATTCCCTCTGCTGAGAAGAATGCAGGTACGTCTTCTGGCTTTGTTTCTTTTCTGATTAAAATGACCTTTTTTCCTGCTTCGCCTAACTCGATTGCCTTTTTTACATTGAAAATTGCAATTCCACTAGCGGCTCCAGGTGATGCAGCAATTCCTTTTGCCAATTGTTTGTGTTCTTTAATTTTTGATTCATCCATAGTTCTATGAAGTAGTGCTTCTAATTGCTGTGCTGGAATTCTAGTCAATGCTTTATTTTTATCAATTAATTTTTCTTTTACCATGTCTACTGATGTTTTTACTAGTGCACCTGCACTCATTTTTGCTGTTCTTGTCTGTAAGAGATAGAATTTTCCTTGTTCTATAGTAAATTCAATATCTTGTGGTTCTCTGAAATGTTTTTCTAATCTTGCACACGCATTACTTAATTCTTTATGAGATTTTGGCATTTCTTTTTTCAATAAATCTACATTCTTTCCTGTTCGTACTCCTGCGACAACATCTTCTCCTTGCGCATTGATTAGATACTCTCCTTCAATCTCTCTTTTACCGTTATGCCCATTTCTTGTAAACACTACTCCTGTTGCACTATCATCTCCCATATTTCCAAAAACCATTGTTACAACATTTACTGCAGTGCCATTTGCAATGTCTTTTGTAATTCCATTTTTCTCTCTATAGACAACAGCTCTTTCTCCCATCCAGCTTTTGAATACAGCTTCAATTGCTAATCCTAACTGTTCGTTAGGTGTGTCTGGGAATTTTCTTTTTGTATGAGTTTCACAAATTTTCTTATATTCTGAAACAATTTTCTTCAGTGATCCAACATTTAATTTACTATCATCCGTAACTCCTTGTTTATTTTTTACAGAATCTAATACGTGATCAAACTTTTCATCATTTACTCCAAATACAACTTTACCAAATAATTGAATGAATCTTCTATATGAGTCCCATGAGAATCTAGGATTCTTTGTTTGCTGTGCAAATCCTTCTACTGTTTTTTCATTTAAGCCTAAATTCAAAATTGTGTCCATCATTCCTGGCATTGAGATTGCAGCTCCGGAACGAACTGATACCAAAAGTGGATTTTTCGTAGAGTTCCATTTTTTACCTGTTTTTTTCTCCATTTTTGCAATATTTTTCATTACTAGAGGCATCACATCTTTTGGAAGTTTCTTTCCATTGCCATAGTAGTTGTTGCAAACTTCTGTTGTGATTGTAAATCCTGGTGGTACTGGAAGTTTTAGGTGTGTCATCTCACTTAATCCGGCACCTTTGCCACCTAGCAACATTCTGTTTTTGCTATCTGCTTCTTCAAATGCATAAACTGACTTGTTTTTTGCCATGTAGAATTTTGACGATTTACTGGCTTTTTAAACCCTTACACAATTCTGAGATACTTTTTTCCCAACTTTTTGCTTTGACAATTCCACTTGCGACAAGAATTCCCTTAGAACCTAATTCTTTTGCTTTTGAAACATCTTGACCTGAAACAATTCCTGCCCCACACAAAAGTTTTGTAGAATTTTTAGCAGACTTTACTGCTTGTACTGCATTTGTGATTAATGCTGGTTTCTCTGTAGAAATCGCTCTTCCAGTTCCAATTAATTCTGGTGGTTCAATTGCAATAAATGTTGGATTCAATTTTGCATACTTTTTTGCTTCATTGACATTTTTTACACATAATATTGATTTCAGTTTAAGTTTTGTTAGGCGTTTTACTAATGATGTTATATCTTTTTCAGAAATTCTATGTTCACTATGATTAATTATGGATCCATTAATTTTTGATTTTTTAACAATTTCCGGTATCATGAATCCTGTTGTACTTCCAACTTTCTTATCGTCTACATGTTGTGCTAAAACTATAATGTTGAATTTTGTAATTAATGGAATTAGATGATGTGGCGGTGATATTGCAATTGGCACTTTGTATTTCTTTGAAATTCTTTCTGCGGTTTTCGCAATTTTAATAATTTTATCTCCTGCAATTTCGTCATAATTTTTGCAATTTATTATAAACATTCTATTTCCTAATTGATTCAAAGACTTTCTCATATTTTAGCTTCATTATGAGAACTGTCATTGTTAGAAACATTGCTGCTACGTTGACTCCTATGATGTATACATCATTAATTTCAATTCCATAAATAAGCCATAATGCGGCTCCCACAAAAATTGATATAACCAGATATTTCGAAACATCTTCAAGCTTCTTTGTTTTATATCCTTGAATTATTTGTGGAATCCATCCTATTAGGATGAAAAATCCTGCTAATATTGCAACTATTCCTAAAGTAATTTCGTCTAACATATCTAATTCCAGAAAAATTGATCCAACCCTGTTTGTTTAGGTTTTCCAAGAATGGTGTCGAAATCTAGATCCATGGATGATGTAATTTGTTCCAATGTACTTTCCATAAACTCCATGTATTTTCCAGAGTCGATTTCATCTTGTCTTGCCAGTTCCACTGGTTTTACGCCCGGTTTATTGAGTATTTTAACATATGATATGATATCTCCTTTTTTTATCTCTCTAGTGGTTTCAAGTTGTTTTGCTGCTCGTATGTGCTGAGGAATTGTTTTCACATATTCTGATAGGGCCTTACTGAGTGTAACATTAAATGTTAATTCTTTTAATGGAATACTTTTGTCTTGAACTTTTTTTGCATAAATAGCAATTTTATCACTTACCTTCTTCTTTGCATTTTCGAATTGTTCCTCATCTTGAACTTCTGCTAATATGTCCAACAATTCATAAAATAATGTTTTGATGAATGGAGGTGTATGTGATTTTTTACCTGTTAATCCTTTTACATCCACTTTTCCATTTTTTGTAACGCCAAAATAATTTTTCTTCCTATTGCTTAATACTACATATCTGTATTCTTTGTCAATTTCTAATTCAACACCGTGATCTTTTTTTGCCAATTTTATGACATCTTCAATTTGTTGTACCGTTGGATTTTTTACAAAAAGTGAATCTGTGTCTCCGTATAGAACTTCTAATTGAATTCCTTTGCATTTTTCAATTGTATCCATAATGATATGTCTGCCTAATGCAGTAGTTGCTTCTGCTGCTGGAAGAAAATATAGCGGAAATATCTCTGCGCCCATCACCCCATAACTTGCATTAAGAATAACTTTTAGAGCCTGACTTACTACTGTATACAGCTGTCTTTGTTCATCTGTTATGTTTTCTTTTTTTGAAAGACTCTTGTAATAATTTACACGTAAATCTCTCAATGAACCGATAATCAATGATGTTAATCCATTTTTCTTTGTACATCTCCAATGAGATGTTCCTGGTATTGCATTCTTCTTACATTCTTCATGTGGACACCTCACTGTTTCATATGAAAGATTATTCACTTTGATTATACTTGGATATAGACTTGCAAAATCCATCACTGTTACATCAAAATGAACCCCCTCTACTGGTTCTATGACCAATCCTCCTCGATATTTCTTATCTTTGATTACCGCATCATTTGCCATTCCAGATGATTTTTCTTCAATTTCATTTCGTCTTGGAATAAGAAAATTATTTTTTCTATGCTCGTAGTACAAGAGGCTACGAATCCATTGTGAAACGCCCATTCTTGAAATGTCATCAATTGGCATTCTTGCAATTCTGGTAATTACGACTAGAAGATTCATGAGTAAATCTTCATTAAAGCTAGTTAGCTTGAATGTTAGATATGCATCATTTTGGCAATATTTTGCAATCTGATAATATGTCATATTATCAATTTCTACACCATAATCCATTTTCTGTTCTCCCAGAACTCCTTTTGAAACGCTATTGAGAGAAAAGTCGCTATATTTTTGTGAAAATACGTAAATTTGAAATGCTTTGTTTGAAAACGTTCTATACAAATCAAGATGTACCCCCTTTGTTAGAGTTGCAGAATCTCTCATCATGTATAGCGGATTTATTTCATCAGAAATGCCTAGTCTTTTTGCACGATTGTACAAGTAAGGAAGATCAAATCCATCTCCGTTGTATGTAATTAATACGGGATATTTTTTCACCAATTCGAAGGCATCTTCAATTAATTTTTTCTCCTGATCTTTTTCATAAAATATAACTTCGATATTTTTGTCTAAATCATTTACTCCTTCTTCAATTCCATCTCTTCTTAAAACAAAAACTCGTTTCATTCCATCACTTCCTTCAAATCCCACTGCTGTGATTTTTTTATCTGCGATTTTTACATCTGGAAGTCTTCCGTCTGTTTCTACTTCTATATCCAAACTCATTCTTCTAATTTTTGGTACCGGCTGATCTAAAAGTTCTGCCCAGTTTAAAACCTCTTCTTGAAATTGTTTTGTATCTGTCATTCCAGTATTTCCTAATTTATCAAAAAGCATACTTTTCATTGCTACATTTGTTTCATCTGACATCTCAAAGTCATGTGGAATTATTTTATCATTTTCAATTTTGTAGTATTTTCCAATAATTAATGAATTATCGTAAAGATAGTTTTCATAATATTTGATATCTGATTCCCATGATTCGACTATATTTCTAATACTTTGCGTTGTTTGTGTTCCTCCGATTGCCAATGGGTCTGTCACAATAATCTTTGACACTGAAATTTCTTTGTCTTTTAATGTATCAATTTTTTTTACAGTTTTGATTTCAATTACATCCTCTCGTTCTGATAAAAATTCTAAATCTTCTGGAGCCATTTTTGAAAAGCAATATGGCTGATGGCCCGTTTTGTCTTCCCATAGATAGATTTTTTCTGATTCTGGATTGTAGAATTTGAGACTAACCTTCTTTGTTTTACCAATATATGATGCAGAAATCAATAGTGAATTTGGTATATTTGCCACTTCATCTTGTTTGAAATCTTCAACTGCTTCCATATCTACTTATTTGAGGATATCATATTTCCTGCCCATTTTTCAATACTTTCTTTATTCAAAATCTCAATTTCAACTCCTGCCTCTTTTATTAAATCATAATCTGTTTCTGGATAATCATCAAGGCAAACGAATTTTCGAATTCCTATAGTTATTGCCATTTTTGTGCACTCTAAACACGGAACAAACGTGGAATACAAAATTGCACCTTTAGTTCCTGCTCCTATGCCTAAAATTGCACAATGCATTATTGCGTTAGCTTCTGCATGATTACATACACATCTTCCAAGACCTTCGCCAGATTTTATTTTTCCATCCATTCTGTCTTTACATCTTTGACAACCACCTTCAAAACAATTCTTTATTCCTGGTGGGGTTCCATTATATCCTGTTGCAATCTGTCGATTGTCTCTAACTATTACTGCTCCTACACTTCTTGTTATACAATTTGATCTTAATGCTGCAAGTTTTGCCTGAAGCATAAAATATTCGTCCCATCCGGGTCTTTCAAAACTATTGGACATGGGAATTATTTAATTTGCCAACATATAACCTCTAAGTGACTTTTGCTCAATTGTAAATGATATATGATATATGACTCTGATATCAGGTTATGGGATCAGGTTATTATGAACATAAATTGATCAAACTAAATTCTATTGAATTGCGTGATTATCAGACAAATCTCGCAAACGATGCAAAAACTGAAAATTCGTTAATTGTTTTACCCACTGGACTTGGTAAAACTACTATTGCATTAGAAATAATGGCCGATGTACTATCTAAAAACAAAGGGGGTGTTTTATTTTTAGCACCTACTCGTGTACTTGTGAATCAACATTTTGATTTTCTTAAAGAACACTTACTTTTGGATGATATTGGAATTATTACTGGTGAGGATTTGATAAACAAGCGTAAAAAATCTTGGATGAATAGTGTGATATGTGCGACACCTGAAATTACTCGTAATGATCTAGAGAGAAACATGATTGATACTGATCAATTCAGTCTCGTAATATTTGATGAGGCACATAGGGCCGTTGGAGATTACGCATACACTGGAATTGCAAATCATTTCAAAGAAAAATCACTCATACTAGGAATGACTGCAACACTTCCAAGTGAGAAAAATAAGGCTACAGAAATTATAACATCTCTTGGAATACAAAACATCTTACAGAGAACTGATGAGAGTCCTGACGTTCAACCGTATATTCAAAAAACACATACTGAATGGATTATGGTAGATTTACCTCCCGAAATGAAAGCAATTCAAAAATGTCTTCAACTTGCATTAGATGAAAGATATTCAACTTTGAGAAAAAATGGTATTCAAATTGGACAAAATCAATCTCTATCTACATTGCTTAGAATTCGTCAATATGTGTTAACACAAAATCGTGTTTCTGCAAAACCATTATTCACTGCAATTCGAATCACATATGCGTTAAATATTTTTGAGGCTCATGGCGTTACATCCTTTCTAAAATTCTGTGATAGAACTAAAGCAAAAAAAGGTGTGGGAATTAAAGATCTTTTTGAAAAGGATCTAAATTTTATGCGAGCAGTAGAATTAGCAAACTTTGCAAAATCTCAGGGAATTGAGCATTCCAAACTCCCAAAACTACAGGAGATAATTTCTTCAGTTAACGATAAGGTTTTGATTTTTACAAGTTATAGAGATTCTGTTAATGTAATAAATGAAACACTACAAAAAATGGGAATTAACTCTGAAATTTTAATTGGAAAAGCAGGTGATACTGGACTAAAACAACAAAAACAAATTGAAACTGTTAAACGATTTCGAGAGGGATTGACCAAAGTTCTTGTTGCAACTCGTGTAGGTGAAGAAGGATTGGATATATCTGAAGTAAATTTAGTGATTTTCTATGATAATGTTCCAAGCTCAATTCGCTTTGTACAACGAAAAGGTAGAACTGGTAGAAAGGCTGAAGGTAGATTGGTTGTATTAATTGCAAAAGATACAATTGATCAAGTCTATTATCACATAGGTCAGAGAAAAATTAAATCAGCTAAATTAATGGGTGATAAATTATCTAAAAAACTTGAAAATAATGAACTAAATTCTACTCAATCTTTAGATAATTTTCTCTAGGAATCCTCTTTTTTATCATCATCGGGTGTTTTTTTATCTCCTCCTGGTCCTAGCATCTCTTCAGGTTTAACGTCGTTATCCCAAGTACCTCTAACTCCTTTCACTAATGCAATTGAACCTACAGCTAAAATTCCAATAACTATTGCAAACATCAAATTTCTACTTTGTAATTGTTCATCACAATCAATCTTTACTGCAACATTTTCATCTGTATAATCATAGCACTCTGAAAACTCTTTTGTCTGAATTGTAATATCTTGATACTGTGTTCCAAATACTGCCATTACAATAAATCCTACTGATAATGCTCCCACACCGATCATGACAAAACGTATGTCGCTCATTGTGTAAATTACACATGAAGAATATTTTAATGAATTTGTTAAATTTGCTTTAATTTTCTAGAAAAAGCGTATATTGAACATGACGAATATCACTACAAATGACGAAATGGGCAGATTTTGTAATTAGTGCTGTCAAAAAAGGATCTGGTTTATCGAATATTACTCATGTGCAAATACATGAAGATCTAGAACATGGTCTTACTGCTCCTAAATTAATTGACAAACATGAGCTTTCATCTAAAATACAAAAAGGAATTTCATTCATTACTATTTTTAAAAAAAATGAAAATGAATGGGTCGCTGGGGATATGGTTAGAACGTATGTCAAAGATGGTGACGTGTTCATTCGTACTGATGATAATAAAGTAACATCTGATAATCTTGGCGCACTTCCAACAATTGATGAATTAGAAATTGTACTTGCCGAAATAAAAGAAGAACCAAAACCAGAACCAAAACCAGAACCAAAACCAGAACCAAAACCAGAACCAAAACCCGAACCAAAACCCGAACCAAAACCCGAACCAAAACCAAATGTTGAAACTGGGGATTATGAGTATGAGGATAATAGGCGGTCATCACTTGCAAAAGAAGCCCAGGAAGCACGTTTCTCAAAATCACTCCCAAAAGGTTGGAATGCTGAAGCAAAAGAAAAAGAAGTTTCACATTGGAATGAGGATGGCACATTCAACAGTTCTTTCAAAAAAGAACAGAAAAAAGAATTTCTTGAATTTGAGAAAAAATATCTTGAACAATTTGAAAAAGGTAAATCAAAACGTAAAAAATTAAAAGAAAAATTAAAAGAAACAGAACAGACTGAACACAAGGCTCGAATTTCTAGACGTTTAGAACTTGAAAAAGCATCAGGAAAAGACTATGAAAAATTATTGTCTGAAATATCTAAACCTGAACCTAAACCTACCATCAAACCTAAACCTACCCCCAAACCTAAATCAACGACCAAAAAAGTTACCGAGACTAAAGATGACATTGAGGAAAAAACATCTGTAGAGGGTCGTATTACTGGAATACTCAAACGTGTTGTCACTACAAAATCTCTATCATCAGACATGGCTGATGACACTAGAAATTTTATTCGGAAAAAACGTACTGCTTCAAAGCCTGAATCTGAAACAAAACCTTCGGAACCTAAACCTAAAGTAAAACTCTCAAAACCAACTTACGCTAATTCTGATGAAGATAAAAAGAGAGAACTACTTGCAAAAGAGGCCTTAAAGTCACGTTCAACAAAATCACTTCCAAAAGTTAAGATTGTCAAAGAACAAATAAAATCAAAGGACGTGCAGGAAAAAGAAATTGCTAAAATTAAAGCACAGGCTGTAGCAGATGCTAAAAAACAAGTTGAAAAAGAAACATCAACCATAGTGGAAAAATTACAAAAACAAATTGATACTGCTAATGCTTCTTTAGAACGATTACATAAAGAAAATGAGGAAATTAAAAGAGTTAAACACCAATCTGAAGAGAAATCTAAACGTGAGGCAGAAGAGAAAGCAGCTGCAGAAGCAAAAGCTGCTCAAGATAAACTAGAAAAAGAAT
>Ga0209992_10001798_pt1 | contig 21300 bp, 21 predicted proteins | sample 2SBtaG_2_FD_182564 | JGI IMG/M metagenome (GOLD analysis project Ga0209992, IMG submission 182564) | Deep subsurface microbial communities from Kolumbo volcano to uncover new lineages of life (NeLLi) - 2SBTROV12_ACTIVE470 metaG (SPAdes)... | ecosystem: Environmental > Aquatic > Marine >... | reverse complement strand
CAATCGCCTTTATCCGCTCGCTGGTCTTTGGATGGCTCATCATCCACGCCAACTGTCCACCACCACCGGTCAGCCTGTCGAGTTTCAAAAACAGCGATTTCTGCGGCTCCACTCCGATCCCGGCTTTGGTGAGCAGAGCACTGGCATAGGCATCGGCCTCGTACTCGTCAGAGCGAGACAGCCGCGCCGCCAAAAGGCTGGTCAGCATATTGGCCAGATAAACGCCTATACCGGGCAATAAACGCCCCAAAACCATGCTCAACGCCACACGAATGGCATTTTGGCCGGAAAAATCAATCATCCGGCGACGCGAATGGCCCAGTGCCACATGGCCCAACTCATGTGCAATCACGCTGGCCATTTCTTCGGCGCTGACCTCCCCTGTCAGGTATTTCTTGAAAAACCCGCGGGTGATGAAAATCCGGCCATCCGGTGCGGCCAGCCCATTCACCGGCTCGATCTCATATATATGGACCTTGATTTTCGGTATCTCCAGCGATGTGGCCATGCGTTGGGTCAGGGCAGACAACCGCGGTTCCATCAGTTCTGACGATTTGGCGTCCAGCTCTTTGCCGGTGCGCCACGTGGAAAAGCGGTACATCAGCAACGCATAAACGATCGCCAGAAATATCGGAGTGAACTTGAACATGGCGTCTATATGGGGGCTGCCCGCTGCCTTGGCAACAAATTTGCCTTTATGTGATGTCCCACTCGCACGGCAATGTTGTCAGGCCGCGAAACGCCCAGCCCACGGGCGATGGCGATACTTTTGGCGCCAGCCGCAGGTTTTTTAAACGCGCAAAGGCCAGCGGCAGGGCCACATCGGCAATCATCGACCTTGACACCCAGGCCCCGGCGCAAAAATGCGGACCCGCACCAAATGCAATAGAGTGGGATGTGTCGCGCGATGGGTCAAACACATCGGCATCGGTAAATATATCCTCGTCCCGATTGGCGGATGAAAACATCAAGAACGCCCGGTCTTCGGCGTTGTATGTCACCCCGTTGATCGTGCAGTCTTTGGCAATCCGGCGCGGGCTCATGCCGATGGGGGACATCCACCTGGTGTATTCTTCAAAAACCTGTAGCCAGGTCAATTCTCCGCTTTCCACGCGGTTTCGTTGCGCAGGATGGGTCAGCAGTGCCCAAATTGCCCCGGAAATCACGTCGCGGGGTTCGTTCTGGCCGCCGGAAATGGCCAGCCGCACATTGGCGCGAACCGCCTGTTCCGGCAGCCCGGCGGCCATCTGAACGCTTAACAACGAAAGATTTGGTGAATCACGCAGTACCGGCATCATCGCGTCAATATGGCGGTCAATTGATGCAGTACAGTCATGGCACCGGGCCGTGACCTGTTTGTCACCGGAATAATTCGCGATCCCGTCCATCATACCCTGTGATGTGCGGTCCATTTCGCGAAAGTCCATATTGGTCAACCCGGTGATGATTTTAAGACATTCAGCCGAAAACCGAAGCGCGTATTCCGGCACCAGATCAGCAGAGCCCTTAACGGCGATATCGTCCAATATGTGGTCTGCCGCCGCCTTAAACTGCGCTTTCCAGACGTCTCTGACGGTTTTCGGCGAAACCGTGGGAAAGATCGCCTTACGCTCGATCATGTGCGCATCGCCGTCTTTGCGCATCATGTTTTCCCCCATTAAGCGGCTCATTAATCCGTCAGGTTGATGGGATGAAAACACCTGAACATTTTTTTCCTGGGTAAAAATATCGGCGTGTTTTGTCAGCAGCGTCGCGCCAAGCTGGGGAACAAAACATACCGGCGACCGCGCCCGCATTTTGGCAAAGTCTGGGTATGGGTCTGACGTAAAAGCGGTGATGTCTATATTGTAAACAGGGGCATCAGACATGGTGGCTGGTTCCGGTCTTGACGGTTGGTGGAGACTTTAGAGACGCGGAAATCAGGTTTCAACCAGCATGGCGGTGCTTGCGCAGCGCCTGCGCGATTTGCCAACCAAGCAGCAACGTCACCAAACCCGCGGCCAAAATTCCGCTCAGGTTGCCTGTAACCTCTGCAACCGCTGAAATATTGTCGCTGAAAACCAACCCCAGTCCGATGTAGATACCCACCCAAACCACCTCGCCCGCCGCAGACCACAGTGTAAACCGGCGCCAGGGCAGTGCGGCAACACCGCTGATGATATTTACATAAGGGCCCAAAGGGCTGACCAGCCAACGGGACAGAAACACGCCCGGACCGCCTTTTTTGTCAATCCAGTCGCTGGCCTTGTCAAACACAGCGCGACGGTCGTTGGTTTTTGCCAGACGGCTCACCAGTGCCGGGCCGCCGATTTTTCCCAGTAAATATCCGGTTTGATCGCCCAGCACCGCCGCGCAGATGGCAACAAGTGCCGTGGTTGAAAACTCCAGATCACCGGACCCAACAAACGATCCGCAAGTTAAAATAACCAACGAGGAAGGCACCGGCAGCGCCAGACAGCTGAGATAGACAGCCAGTGCCAAAATCGGCAACCCGTATAAAGGCACCAATGAAACGATTAGGTCTGTCACTGATTTGCGTTCCGGTAGGCAATGATTTCATTCACCAGTTCAACCTGCAGCGTATCAAGTTCAGTGCCCCGGCTTTTGGCAACTTTACTAAGTGTAGTTTTATGTCCCGCGTTGCCCGAAACGTTTAGATAACTGACGATAACGTTCAGTGGCACATCATAGGATTTGGCGACATACCGGGGGGTCATCCAGGCCTCAAGCGGTTGGTTGCGGTGCTTGGGGTCAGACCAGTAAACCGCAAAAACCACAGCACGGGTAACGAAAAACACCATAACCAGCACGGCGAGCGAAAAGGCCAACAGCAAACGCCGGTGATTGGCCCAAAGATGACGGATGCGCGAGGTCACCGCACCAGTTCCCGCATTCCGCTTTCGATGCCTTTCAATGTCATTGGATACATCCGGTCCTCAAACACCTGCCGGATCATGCCGATTGAATGGGTATATTGCCAATGCTGCTGGGGCAGTGGATTGATCCAGACATTGGCCTGCCATGTTTGAATGGCGCGGCGCAGCCAAACCTCTCCGGCTTCCGGGTTCCAGTGCTCATTTGCCCCGCCCTTATAAGCGATTTCATATGGTGACATGGCCGCGTCGCCAACGAAGATGCATTTATAGTCAGACCCGTATTTATGCAGGATATCCCAGGTGGAGGTTTGCTCTGTCCAGCGCCGCGCGTTGTCGCGCCACACGCCTTCGTAAAGGCAGTTGTGAAAATAGAAATATTCCAGATGCTTAAATTCGGTGCGCGCGGCAGAAAACAGCTCTTCCACCAGTTTTATATAAGGGTCCATTGACCCGCCAACATCCAGAAACAACAAAACTTTTACAGCATTGCGCCGTTCAGGCCGGGTGACGACGTCCAAATAGCCGTTTTCCGCAGTGGCGCGAATGGTGCCGTTCAGGTCCAGCTCGTCTATCGCGCCGTCCCGGGCCCAGCTGCGCAGGCGTTTTAACGCCACCTTGATGTTGCGGGTTCCCAGTTCCACGCTGTCGTCAAGGTTTTTAAACTCCCGCTTGTCCCAAACTTTAACCGCCCGTTGATGCCGGCTTTCTTTTTGACCGATGCGCACCCCTTCCGGGTTATAGCCATAAGCCCCAAACGGCGACGTGCCCGCCGTGCCAATCCACTTGTTGCCGCCTTGATGCCGCCCTTCCTGTTCTTTCAGACGTTCGCGCAGCGTTTCCATCAGCTTGTCGAACCCGCCAAGTGCGTCAATCTCTGCCATCTCCTCGGCGCTCAGCTGTTTTTCGGCCAATTTGCGCAACCATTCCTCTGGCACATCAACCGCATTCAAAACGTCCTGAACGTCAAGATTTTCCATGCCCTTGAACGTATGGGAAAAAACCTGATCGAACTTATCCAGATTGCGCTCGTCTTTCACCATCGACGTGCGGGCAAGATAATAAAATCCCTCCAGATCGTATTGCACCAGCCCCGTCTGAACCGCCTCCAGAAAACCAAGGTATTCGCGCAGGGAAACCGGCAGTTTGGCGGCCTTCAGATTGGCGTAAAACGGCAGAAACATTCGTCTAGAACCCGTAAATCCGGCCAAGAATAACGCCGAAAACCAAAACCAGAAGGGCCAGCAGGATGCCGTGGATGGCCGCGTATTGCGCCATGTCCAGCCTGTCGCCACCCTTGGAACGGGCCCGCCAGCCGCCAAACAGCGCTCCCAGAAAAAAACCGGCAATCAACAACATCAGGCACCGGCCTGCTTTTTGCGCGGCTTAAGCGCGGAAATTTCCGCCAGTCTTGCGCGGATTTCATCTTCTGAGCCAAAGCCGTATCTGGCCCAGCCGATCGCGTCCAAACGCACGGTGGCCGCATCTGCGTGCTTTTCGTCAAAATCCAGGGCTTCGGCTTTAATCATCAGCAAAGTGGCCAGCAATCCGGCATTTTGGGCTCGGCTGACAGAGGGAATGGCGCCGTTAATCAGTTTCAGGGCCGCCGTACTGTTGCCGGTTGACAGGGAATAAGCCGCCAGTTGCAGCGCCACATGGGACGTGTGAATGTCATCTGTCCCAAACAGCTGTGCGTAAAGGGCGAAGGCGCGGGAAAAACTTTCAGCCGCGGTTTCGCTGTCAAGGCCCAGCGACAGGCGGCCAAGGGCAAAAAGGCTAAAGCCAAGGCGGTTGTCTGTCCAGCCCTCTGCACGGGCCAAATCAACCGCACGGCGGCCCTGCGCCAGTCTCCGGGATTGCCCGGACCTTGGTGCAAGGGCGCTTTCGATGGTGTTGATCCACTTCCGCGGGGTTCTCTGTAACCCGTCCGGTTTGACGTTTTTGCCAGCCGGATTAAGCCGCGCCAGCACTGTTGGAAGCACAGCCGCAACCTGCGCCCGCGTCATGCCGTTTTTAAGCGCCGGGCTGTAATAGGTGCGCAGGATCAACATATCAAAACTGGTCAGGACCGTGTTGATGTTATCGTCGTTAAACACGCTGTCAGACAGCCGGTACAGATCGTTAAGCGGTCCCAATGCCTGCGCGATCTCCTCGTGCATGCAGTCGCGGGTTTCCTGGGCGGATACGTCATCGGGGATAAAGATCGTCGTTCTATCGCGCACGTCCAGCGTTGACCAGTCCAGTGCCCCAGAGCGCCGGTTGCGCTTGAAATTCTCCCAACTGGTTATCCGGGGCACCACAAAACACGCGGCCTGCGGCACCGCGGCCTGCAGGGTTTTGCGCGGTAGGGTTTCCACCACAATATTCGCGGCACTGCCGGTTTTGGCCAACCGGATATCAATCTTGGCTTCGCGCCGCAGCCGGTTCAGCAGAGCATCCAGATCGCGGCTAAACTGAACAGAAACATCCTGCGCCAGCGCAATGGTTACAGGTTCTTCAAATCTGGTTAACCTTTCCAGCGTCTTACCGCTTTCCATCTCAAACGCAAGCTCCAGAAAATCACGGGCGATGTCGGTGTTTGCGCGGGTAACTCCCGTGGCAAAGCTGCGGGCCGAAAACGTTTGCATTGCGGGCAGTTTTAGCGGCAACGGATCGCCGCGCGTCGGCAGGTCGTTAACGGTAACGACGGTGCAGGAAGCAAAGGCCAGCAGGGCGAGGGGAAGGAATTTTAGCAAGGATCAGGGCCGGTTATAGCGAATGAAGGGCGTCAATTTACCAACCTTATCATAAAGATGCCGGGCGGTGGAATTAAAATCCTGCGTCAGCCAGTAAACACCCGGCGCACCCGCGTCGTCAGCAGCTTTGTAAACCGCGTTAATCAGTGCGCCTCCGGCACCGGTGCCGCGCACATGAGGTGCCACATAAAGGTCCTGCAGATAGCAGACGTTTTCAATCTTCCATGCGTGGCGGTGGAAAAGATAGTGGGTCAGGCCAACGGCGGTACCGTCACATTCAGCAATCAGGCCGCTGAAGTCCTGCGGATCATCGCCAAGCAACCGGGCAAAGGTGCTGTCGTAAACGGCTTCTGATACCGAGGTTTCATAAAATTCCAGATAATCGCACCAAAGGTCACGCCACACGGCGTGGTCTGCTGCCACAAGTGGACGCACGATCAGCGCTGTCGAAGTTGCCAATTTTGATCCGCCCTTTGGAATGTTCAGCACTGGTTTTCCGCCAGTATAATCATCAAAACCTAAATGAGGAACAGGATCAATGACCAGAGAAATCGAAAAATAATGCGCGTTGAAAGCCGGGATTGCCGTGGTCACTCAATCTTGAGGAACTGCTGGATTATAATTGCAATTAGGGGTATAGTGACGACATTTAAAGCAATTATTAGGAGGAAACCATGCCTGCAACAGAACTGTCAGATAAAACCCGAATTTGGGAAGTTATACTTGCCTCTTTCGTTGGCGGAACATTCTTGACTATGGCTGATCTATTGTTCAGCCCAACGCCGGTGACAACGCGCATATCAGAATTTCTTGGGGCCCGGGTGTTGGCGGAATTAAACTCTGTCTGGTTTGAAACCGTGGCGTTCTTTTTGATGATCGGACTGGGTTTGGGGCTATGCTTTGTTTTCAAACCAAAATCCCGCCCGCAGGCGTTCATCAGGGGGTCCAGCGTTATTGGTGTGCTGGTAACCATGAATATAGGGTCACAAGCCCTGGCGACTGCGTCAGCCGGAGAGTTGTTGCTTCAGGACAGCGCGAATGTCACCCAGCAACAGCCTCGGATTTACGGCCCCTTTGGGCTGGGCACCGTTTTGACGGGGCGCAGTTCCGCGCAGACCGAGGCGATCGAGATTGACAGCTCAATCACCGTTAATTGCATGGAACAAATCACAGTCGGAGCAGAAACATTCTGCGCCATTTCAGCCGATGATGCAGTTAACGCGCTGGGCCTGACACTTGAATCCGGTGCCGAAAACGTCTGGATTTTGCAGGCAAATTAAACCAGTTCGCCAGTGGCATTGATCGTGGTCTTACCACCCAAATAAGGGTGCAGAGCGGGCGGAACCCACACAGAACCGTCCGCCTGCTGGCCGTTTTCCAAAACCGCGATCAGGCAGCGCCCGACCGCAAGACCGGACCCGTTGAGCGTGTGCACAAACTCCGGTTTTTTCGCCCCGGTCGGGCGGTACCGCGCATTCATGCGACGGGCCTGAAAATCACCACATACCGAGCATGAACTGATTTCGCGGTAAGCGTTTTGGCCAGGCAACCAGACTTCGATATCATGGGTGCGCCTGGCGCCAAATCCGATATCGCCCGTACACAGAACCACCGTGCGGTACGGGATCATCAGGACCTCTAGCAGATTTTGCGCGAGGCCGGTCATCCGGTCCAGTTCAGCACGGCTGGTTTCCGGCGTGGTGATTGACACCATTTCGACCTTCTCAAACTGGTGCTGGCGCAGCATGCCGGTGGTGTCTTTGCCCGCAGAACCAGCCTCTGAACGAAAGCACTGGGTGTGGGCACACATGCGGCGGGGCAGGTCGTCTTCATTCAGAATTTCACCCGCCACCGTGTTGGTCAGGGTGACTTCGGAAGTGGGGATCAGCCACCAGCCGTTGGTGGTTTGATAGCTGTCATCGGCGAATTTTGGCAGTTGGTTGGTGCCAAACATGGCGTCCTCGCGAACCAAAACCGGTGTCCAGTACTCTGTCAGCCCGTTTTCGTTCACATGGGTGTCCAGCATAAATTGCGCAAGCGCCCGGTGCAGGCGGATGACCGCGCCCTTCATAACCACGAAACGGCTGCCTGACAGCTTGGCGGCGGTTTCAAAATCAAGCCCCGGTTTGACGGCCGGAATGTCAAAATGTTCCAGAGGGGTGAAGTCAAAACTGCGGGGCGTACCCCAGCGGTGAAATTCCACGTTGTCGTTTTCGTCAGCGCCTAAGGGCGTGTCCTCAAAGGGCAGATTTGGCAGGCCCATCAGGACCTCTGTCAGGCGGGTGTCTTCGGATTTTGCATCCTCTTCAAGCGTGGCAACTTCGGCCTTTTTGTCAGCCACCAGTGCCCGCAGGCGTTCAAACTCTGCCGTATCACCGCTCGCCTTGGCGGCCCCCACCTGCTTGGAGGCCGCGTTACGGTCTGCCAGCGCCTGTTCCGCCGCCCTGATTTTACCGCGTCGCGCTTCGTCGATGGCCAGTATCGCATGTGCCATTGGTTCAAGCCCCCGCAACGCCAATCCGGCGTCAAAACCCTGTGGATTTTCACGGATATTTCGAATGTCGTGCATTGGATGAGGCCTTATGGGATTCGATTGCGCAACTTATGCCGCAATCGGCACTTGGGTTAAACCGGCATTCTCGACAGATTGGAAAAAGCGATCTGAGCTTTTTTCGTCCTCAGTTCGCGGCCTTGCCGATCAACAGGCAAAAATTTTACGGCTTGAATTTTCCGGTGTTTTGGGCCGAAGCAGAATTTTTCTGGCGCGATTTTTTTGGCAGCCTTCCCAAACACGCTGAATTTGATGATCGGCGGGGCAGGTGCCTTTTTTGAACTTCATTTTCAGGCCGGTGGACTGAAAAAGTGTTAATTCCCAATTAATCACAAAGAAAATTTCTTTAACCCATTGACATAAAACGAAAACCGGTCCACTTTTCTGGACTTCTGGACTTCTGGACTTCTGGACTTCTGGACTTCTGGACTTCTGGACTTCTGGACTTCTGGACTTCTGGACTTCTGGACTTCTGGACTTCTGGACTTCTGGACTTCTGGAAACCATCGGGTCGTTGCCGTTTACGCAAAATATTGTCGTCGAGTGCGCAAGCTTGCCGTTTGGTCGGCAACCGTGCCCGTTGAGCAAATAATGACAAAACCTGCCGCCGCCAGTATGCCGTGCTGCCGATCATAATCCTTGGCGGCGCCGGCGCCCGTATCGTCGCCTTAACGGGACCAAACCAAGGGCCGCGCACGGTCTTTACGTCGCGCTGCTGCGCTTAGAACGTCAGCCAGCGTGAGACATCCTTTCCCGACATCGACGTCCACCACCTCCAAATCCACCGCCATTCCGACTCAATTGCCGACCGCTAAATTTATTACTTCTGATGCAGTTTCCGCTGGCAAATTTTGCGTAACCGGACCACCATTGCGCCAAATATGAAAAAGCTTGGAAGCCGTATGAAAGCCGCCGTCTGTCACAATTTTGAGTCTTCTTTGGTCATTGAGGAGGTGAAGTTGCGTCCCCCGTTGGCGGGCGAAGTTAAGGTCAAGCTGGCCGCCTGTGCCATATGCCATTCAGACATCGCTTTTATTGAAGGGGCGTTTGGCGGCAGCCTGCCGGCGGTTTATGGTCACGAGGCGGCGGGCCGGATCACCGAGATTGGCGAGGGCGTTCAGGGCTACAGCCTGGGCGATCCCGTTCTGGTAACATTAATTCGCGCTTGTGGTCATTGTGCGTCCTGCGCGGATGCGGCACCCACGGCATGCGAAACCGCTTATGACCGGACCAAGGGGCCGCTGACCACCCGGGACGGCGGGGTGTTAGAGCAGGGTCTGGCAGCCGGTGCATTCGCCGAGCAGGTGGTTGTTGATCAAAGCCAGATTGTTAAGATACCGGAAAATATGCCGATGGAAAGCGCCTGTCTGTTGTCCTGTGGTGTGATCACAGGCTTTGGTGCTGTCAGCAATACGGCAAAAGTGAAACCGGGCGCGACCGTTGTGGTAATCGGAGCGGGCGGCGTCGGTTTGAACGCTATTCAGGGGGCTGTGGTATGTGGTGCCGCAAAGATAATCGCCGTGGACATGACCGAGGAAAAACTGGACACCGCCATAGAGTTTGGCGCGACCCACGGGGTTTTGGCCACGGGAGAAAAACCGCACAAGCAGGTGAAGGCCCTGACCGGCGGGCGCGGGGTGAATTATGTTTTTGTAACCGTGGGCGCTGGTGCCGCGTATGATTCAGCGGCGAAATATCTGGCCCCGCGCGGCGCAATTGTGGCGGTCGGTATGCCGCCCATTGGCGTGACGTCAGGTTATCAGCCTTTGTTGCTGGCGGACGCCAGCCAGTCAATTTTAGGTTCCAAAATGGGCGGTACGGTGCTTCGGCGCGATATTCCCTACCTGATTGACCTGTACCGGCAAGGCCGCCTGAAACTGGATGAACTGGTGACGCGGCGCTATAAGCTTGAAGAGATTAACGAAGCGATTGCCGACACCAAAGCAGGCAAAACAAGACGCAATGTGATTGTCTTCTAGGGACCCTCTGAACAACGACGAGCTTTTATTGTCGTCATTTTGAGAACCCGCTCTTTGTTCAGAGGTTCCCTAGTTTGGTTGGTCTGCATCCATGGCCCCGCCCCAGTCACAAACAACAATGCCTTTGGTTTCCCGTGCCCCAAGGGCGCTGTATAGCGCGCGTGCGGCTACGTTGTCTTCTTCTGTTGCCAGCCAGATGTCCGGTTCATCATCACCGCGAACCACCTGAATCAGTCGTTTTATCAGCCGCCTGCCAATCCCGCGCCGCAGATAGTCGTCTTGCACTCCGACCTCGGAAATAAACACCTGAGGTTGCTTGTCAGGGTGCAGCAGCGTGACAGCGCTGGCCATACCGACCAATTTCTTTCCGTCCAGCGCGACCACAATATGGTGCATGTCAGACGCTAAAAATGCCCGCGCCTGCTCTGGAATGACGGGGTTGTCAAAGACATCATTGCCGCTGTGCAACAAAATATCAAGATCATCCGGATCCAGATGTTTAATCGTGACGCTGTTCATGGCCTTCCCCATTTTTCCCTTGCAACAGAATAGGTTCCGTTTCACGCTTTGGCATACACAAAGGCGCATACCGTGAAACTAAAAGACATGGAAGTTATCGTTGTTGGCACCCCGCCGCCGGGCTGGGGCGGGAGGTATTGGATATTTGTGAAAGTGACTACGGATAACGGCATTGTCGGGTGGGGCGAGGTTTATGCGGCTGCCGTTGGCCCCGAAGCAATAACGGCGGTGATTGCCGATGTGTTTGACCGCCACATGGCGGGTGAAAATCCGGAGAATATAGAGCTGATGTTTCGCAGGGCTTATTCCAGCGGATTTACCCAGCGGCCCGACCCCACCGTGATGGGCGCGTTTTCCGGCCTTGAAATCGCCTGCTGGGACATTCTGGGCAAGGCGCACGACCGGCCTGTGTACGCTTTGCTTGGCGGGGTTTTGAACCGGCGCGTGCGGGCCTATACTTATCTTTACCCGCAGGCAGATCATGATCTGGCTGGGTTCTGGACCAGCCCGGACATGGCGGCGGAAAGTGCTGCGGCGATGGTTGATCTGGGGTTCACGGCGGTGAAATTTGATCCCGCAGGCCCTTATACCATTCGTGGCGGCCACCAGCCGGCGGTTGCCGATGTAGAGTTGTCGGTGGCGTTTTGTGCCGCCATCCGCGCGGCGGTTGGGGATCTCGCTGATCTGCTTTTTGGCACCCACGGACAGTTCACCACATCCGGGGCCATAAGGCTGGGGCAACGCATCGCGCCCTTTGATCCCCTGTGGTTTGAAGAACCGGTGCCGCCGGACAATGTGAACGCCTTGGCGCGGGTGGCGCGGGGCTGTTCAGTGCCGATTGCCTGTGGTGAACGCCTGACCACCAAGGCGGAATTTGCGCCGGTTTTGCGGGCTGGTGTCAACATCCTGCAACCGGCCACGGGAAGGTCCGGCGGAATACTTGAAACCAAAAAGATCGCGGCAATGGCAGAGGTTTACAATGCTTCGGTCGCGCCTCACCTGTACGCAGGCCCCGTGGAATGGGCCGCCAATATTCAGCTTTCGGCCAACATCCCTAACCACCTGATCACCGAGACCATCCAGACCGGCGGCGATTTTCACCTCGCCCTGATCAAACGGTCAATTGTTTTTGAGGATGGCTATATCGTCACCCCCACAGCGCCGGGTCTGGGGATCGAGTTTGACGAGGAACTTGCCCGTGCGCATCCCTATGACGGGGCCGGGCTGCACCTGCAGATGCAGGAAGAGGCGATTGGGTATGGTGGCGTGAACACCTTCGCCGGCGGTGCGCCACCGCGCAAGCATTGACACACTGGCGTCGTCGTCTGGTTTTACCGGGCACACTCTGACTGCAACCAAGCCCTCTCCCCGGCCCTCTCCCAGTGGGAGAGGGGGCGATGGTGGTGGGGCCTGGTCCCTTCCGCTTTCTTGCGAGAGGTCCGACAAGAAGGGGCGATGGTGGTGCAGCTTGGTCTCTCCCTCTCCCTTGGGAGAGGGCCGGGGAGAGGGGGCGATGGTGGAAGGTTCTGGTCTCCCTCTCCCTTGAGAGAGGGGCAGGGTGTGGGGACCGCCAAATAACCTCACCACGTGTTACAGGCATTCACCCCACCATCGACAGTCAGCGTGGCCCCGGTGATCCAGGCCGCCCGATCCGACAGCAAAAATGCCACTGCATTACCGACATCTTCAGGTCTGCCCAACCGTCGCAAGGGTGCTGCCTTCTGCCAACGCGCCACGCCTTCAGGCCAGGCCTCCGCCAATCCTTCACGATCTATCAGCCCCGGCGCAATCGTGTTCACCCGAACCTTTTCACCGCACTCCAGTGCTGCGGCGCGGCTGAGCATGGTGATCGCCGCTTTGGACACCGCGTAATGGGCGTGCATGTTCGCCGGTTGCAGCCCTTCGATCGAGCCGATGTTGACCACCGCACCACCACCGGCGCGGGCCAGATGCTGGATCAGGATGAACGGCGCACGGACGTTGACGCCCAGCATTTCGTCGATCTCATCCGGTGTGGTTGTAGTAAATTCCACCACGGGCTGAATACCGGCGTTGTTGACAATGCCGGACAGGTCTCCAACAGCTGCGGTTGCGTCAGCAAACAGAGCGCCTGCGCCATCGGCCGTTGACAGATCGCCCTGCACCGGAAACACGTGGCCCGCGACTTGTGGTGTTTTCAACAGGCCTTCCAGTTCACCCAAACCGCTATTGTAATGGGCCGCAACGTGGGCCCCGGCGGTAACCAGCACCCGGGTTATGCCGATACCGATGCAGCCCGACGCACCGGTGACCAGAATGTTTTGCTCGGCAAGATTTATGTCCAGACTCATCTTGTCCTCTTTCCGGCATTGGCCGCTGAATATTCCGGTGCCTGTGCCCCTTCGCCCTCGTTCGGGATATAGGTTTCCGGCACAAAACGTTTGTCACAAATGGCCAGAAAGATCAGATCCTCGCTGCCGTCATTGTGCACCCTTTGCGGATAATCCGCCGGAATGACAACGCAATCCAAAGGCCCGATCCTTTGCCCCTGCGCCCGTCCGTCATCCATGACGCCGCTGCCGCTTAGAACCGCATAAATTTCCCGCGTGCCCGCCAGCGAATGCAGCTCTGTCTGCACGCCCGGTTCCACCCGACACCGGGCAATTGAAACATCCGGCAGATCGACGTCTGCCAAGATTTCAACAATATTACAGCGTTCGCGGATTGGAAATTCGCTGTTAAGATCAGCGGAAAAGAATTTAAGCATCGGTATATTCCTCTGAACTTGGCCACCAATTTACAACGCCGAAAACAACGCGCCGGTTGATGTGGCCAGGAAATTTGACAGCGCTATGTCCTCCTGCCGCAAAAATCCGGCGTTTGGCAGCACACCGGCCTTTACCATTTCAATCACCGCCACCACGCTGCCCGCTGTTGTCCATGCAATTGCAGTTTGCTGAGTGCCTGCAACCTTGACCGGCCGAAAGCTGCGCACGAATTCCCGCCGCGATAAAGCACCGTCAATCTGCCCCTCAGCGGCCACATGGATATAAACCACGTCGTCCTGCACAGGCGGTTTGGCATTGACCAGTATCTGTCCGGCCGCGTCACGCTGTTCGCGCATCAGCAATTCATGAAAAAAGAAATTCATCAGGTTCATATGCCCGGGATACCGCATGGTTTTGTAATCGATATTGGCCACCTTTCCCTGGTATGTGTCACACATTGTTCCAAGACCGCCGGATGTGGTGAACGCCTCCAGCTTCACCCCGTCGATATAAAGCGTCTCGTGCCACTCCATGGCCGACACAAACTTTCGCTGCCCTTCTTCGATCACCTCGCAATCGTTCAGATATTCGTTGACCACGCCCTCAGGGGACCAGTTAAAGGCATATCCCATCAACCCCGTGGGGTTTTGCGGCAGGGCGCCAACACGCATTCGAACCGAACGGCACTGGTCAAACTGTTCAATCAGCGACGCACCAACAATGCCGATAAACCCCGGCGCAAGGCCGCATTGTGGCGCCATCAGGCCTTTGGATGTCTTGCTGAGGTTTTGGATCGCGGTGGTGGTTGGCACGTCCTCGGTCAGGTCAAAATAGTGAATGCCGGCGCCTTGGGCGGCTGTCGCCAGACCTATGTTTAAATGGTAGGGCAAACACGACAGCACCGCATCAAAGCCAGACAGTTTAGTGGCAAGATCAGGTGTGTTGGACAATTCTATGGTTTTTGTCTTAAACGGCAGTTCTTTGGTCTGCGGTCGGTTGTCAATGCCGGTGACATCAAACCCGCCGTCATGCAGCAGCCGGGCCGCAAGCTGACCGATTTTGCCCAGTCCAAAAACCGCGATACTGTTGATTGACATGATGTTTCTTCCTGAAATTCCGGCGTTTGCCGCGTTTATCACCCAACAACGGACGGTTAAAAAGTAACTGACAGTGCGGCGCGGTCAAGCCTTGTACTTGGGCGGGACTTGTTTCGCCGCAATTTGGTTCATATCTTGAGCAAACAGCGCGGTACGCCAGACCGTTCATTCCTTCGCCAGCGCCATCGGGGTGCAATTTGGACAACAGACATGAAATCACAATCTCTGCCTGTGGCCTTTTTGCTGATCACGGTGATGCTGGACAGTATCGGCATTGGCATCATCATGCCCGTGATGCCGGATCTGATCATTGATCTGGGTGGCGGTACGCTGAGCAAAGCCGCCACATGGGGCGGAGCGCTGGCGGCGACATTTGCTGTGATGCAATTTGTTTTCGGCCCGGTGGTTGGCAATCTGTCAGATGCTTACGGGCGACGACCGGTTTTGCTGATCTCGCTGGCTGTCATGTCAATTGATTATCTGATCATGGGCTTTGCCAACTCAATCTGGCTATTGGTGCTTGGGCGGATCATTGGCGGTATTACGGCGGCGACGCAGTCTACAGCCAATGCCTATATGGCGGATATTTCAGAACCGGACAAAAAGGCGCAGAATTTTGGCCTGATCGGTGCAGCCTTTGGTGTTGGGTTTATTTTGGGGCCGCTGATTGGCGGGTTGCTCAGTGAGCTTGGCCCGCGGGCACCGTTTTTCTTTGCCGCTGGGCTGGCGGCGGCCAACACAGTGTTCGGGTTCCTCGTGCTGTCTGAAACCGTCAATGACAAAATTCGGCGGCCGCTTGAATGGGCGCGTGCCAATCCGTTTGGCGCGTTCAGGCATATTGGCAAACTGCCCGGGCTGAAACGCCTGTTGATCGTTTTTTTCGTCTACAACGTTGCGTTTTTTGTCTACCCCAGCGTCTGGGCCTATTACACACAAGAACGCTTTGGCTGGGAGCCGTCGATGGTGGGTGTCTCGCTGGCGGTGTTTGGGGCTTCAATGGCCCTGGTGCAGGGCGGGCTGATCCGTGTTGTTATTCCAAAAATAGGCGAGCATCACACCGTCGTGCTGGGCTTTTCGATCAACGTTGTCGCCTTCACCATCTATGCGCTGGCCTTTGAGGGCTGGCATATTTTCGCGCTGGCACCAATCACTTCACTTGGCATTATCGCGGGTCCGGCGCTGCAGGGGATCATGTCGCGCACCGCTCCGGATGACCAACAGGGCGAGTTGCAAGGCGTTCTGACGTCGGTATCCGCGGTGGCCGTGATCATCAGCCCGCTGTTGATGACAAATGTGTTTGGCCTGTTCACGGGTGCCGCCGCACCGGTTTATTTCCCGGGCGCACCGTTTGTTCTGTCGGCGGCATTTGTGGCCATTGCCCTGCTGGTTTTCTACGGGCGACGACGGCTTTACAGCTATGAACCGGCGGAATAATTTCCGCTTTCATTGTTCCACAAATACTCAAATAAAAAAGGCCCGCGCGATTGCGGGCCTTTTAAAATTTCAGCGAACCGGCCCTTAGTTTGGCAATTCGCTTTCTATGCCTTCAACGTAAAACGACATTCCGGCAAGCGTGCCGTCATCCGCCGTTTCACCATCAGCCAGCCAAACAGAACCGTCCTGTTTGTTGATGGGTCCGGTGAAGGAATGCATGGTACCAGCAGCCAGACCGTCAACAATGGCCTGCGCCGAAGCCTGTACATCAGCCGGGATCTTGTCGGAAAATGCGCCGATGCCGGTCATCCCCGGCCCGATACCGTCCCATGTGTCAGTGCTGACCCATGTGCCGTCCAGCACCGCTTTGACCCGCGAAATATAGTAGGGGTCCCAGTCGTCGATGATCGAGGACAGGCGGGCGTTGGGGCCAAACTGCATCATGTCAGAGGCCTGGCCAAAGGCATAGATGCCTTTTTCCTCGGCGATGGTCATGGCGGCGGGGCTGTCGGTGTGCTGCATTATAACGTCGGCACCCTGTTCGATCAGCGCGTTGGCAGCGTCGGCCTCTTTGCCGGGATCAAACCATGTGAACACCCAGATGACTTTCAGTTTCACGTCGGGGTTCACCGCTTTGGCGGCCAGATAGGCGGCGTTGATGCCGCGCACAACTTCCGGAATCGGGAAGGAGGCGATATAGCCGATGACGCCGGTTTTGGACATGTTTCCGGCGATGTGGCCAATCACTGTACGACCTTCATAAAAACGGGCGGAATACGTCGATACGTTATCCGCACGCTTGTACCCGGTGGCGTGTTCAAATTTCACGTCGGGAAATTTTTTCGCCACGTTGATGGTTGGGTCCATGTAGCCAAACGATGTGGTAAAGATCAGTTTGGTTCCGGCCAGCGCCATTTGGGTCATCACGCGTTCTGCGTCAGCGCCTTCGGGCACGCTTTCCACATAGGATGTTTCCACGGCGTCGCCAAATTCAGCTTCAACCGCCTGACGGCCCAGATCGTGCTGGTAGGTCCAGCCCAGATCGCCCACCGGTCCCACATAGACAAAACCGATCTTCAGCGGTTCGGCAAAGGCCGCCCCGGCAAGACCGACGGCAAGTGCGGCACCCGCCATAAGTGTTTTCATTAGTTTCATTTGTTTCTCCCTTGGTTAACCAGATCAGCAGTTGATCCGGCGATTTAAATGCCCCTAGTGCGAGGCATGAAAGACCCGACCCAGCGAGGCCGGAGCATTGGCGCTGGCGCGTTTTCGGTCAGCGGAAATGATAACAAGCACGATAATGGTTATCACGTATGGAGTCATTGACAAATACGCGACCGGAATTGTGATGCCGACGGCCTGCAAGTTCAGTTGCATGATGGTGAAGCCGCCAAACAGATAGGCGCCAAACACCACGCGCCAGGGCTTCCAACTGGCAAACACCACCAGCGCCAACGCAATCCAACCCGCGCCTGCCGTCATGCCTTCGGTCCATTGAGGCACCCGGATCAACGAGATATAGGCCCCACCCAGCCCGGCGCAGGCCCCGCCAAACATGATCGCCAGCATCCGAATCCGCACCACTTTATAACCCAGCGCGTGGGCCGCGTCGTGACTTTCGCCAACCGCGCGCAGCACCAACCCGCCGCGGGTGAATTTCAGGAAATACCAAACCGCAAACACCAGCAGAAGCGAGACATAGACCATATAATCGTGCTGAAACAAAACCCCGCCAACATAAGGAATATCGGCCAGAAACTGGATATCAAGTTTGGGAAAGGACGGTGGTTTGATGCCGGTGTAACTGTGCCCCAAAAGGGCGGAAAATCCCAGTCCGAACAACGTCAGCGCCAGACCGGTTGCCACCTGATTTGATAACAGATACTGGGTCAGAATGCCAAAGATCAGCGCGATCGCCGCCCCACCCACAAATGCCGCGCCAAGGCCCAGCCAAGGATTGCCGCTTTCCACGGACACCATAAATCCAAACACCGCGCCGCATATCATCATGCCCTCAACGCCCAGATTCAGAACGCCTGATTTTTCGACCACCAGTTCACCGATAGCTGCCAACACCAAAGGGGTTGCGGCAACCATCAGGCTGACAATCAAAGCGATGGGATTTAGCGATGAAAAATCCATTACGCGCGCTCCTTTCCGACCCACCTGATACGGTAGTTCGATAACAAATCCACCGCCAGCAGGAAGAACAACAACATGCCCTGAAACACTGAAATGGCCGCCGCCGGTACGCCCAGCCTGAACTGTGCGGTTTCGCCACCAATATAAGTGATTGCCATGACGATTCCGGCCAATAATATGCCGATCGGGTTCAGGCGGCCCAGAAAGGCCACGATGATGGCGGTAAAGCCATAACCAACGGGAAAGTTGGTGGTCAGTTTTCCGGCTGGTCCGGTCACTTCAAACAACCCGGCCAACCCGGCCAAAGCGCCGGAAATACCCAGACAGACCGCGATCATCACACTCGGGTTAACCCCGGCAAAGCGCGCAGCGCGCGGCGACTGGCCCGTCAGTTTGATCTGAAAGCCAAGGCGGTGCCGGTTAAACATGATATAGGCCACAATGACGGCGGCAAACATCACCAGCACACCGGCGTGAATACCGGTGCCGGCGAATATTTCAGAATTTGATGTCCCCGGCAGGTCCTGAAAACTGCGAGACTCCGGAAAGCCGCGCCCATCGGGGTTGCGTAAGGGCCCCGTGACCATACCGCCAAGAAAATTGGTGGCAACGTAGACCAGCATCAGGGACACCAAAATCTCGTTGGCGTTGAATTTTATGCGCAACAGCGCCGGGATCATCGCCCATAAAAAGCCCCCAAACGCTCCGGCCACGGCCATTGCGGGCAACACCCAGGCCGAATCCACCGGATAGACCGCCAAGCCAACGGCACCACCGGCAACCGCGCCCATGATAAACTGGCCCTCAGCGCCGATATTCCAGATACCCGCCTTAAAACCGATGGACAGGCCGATGGCGATCAGGATCAGGGGCGCGGCTTTCACCAACAACTGGCTGCGGTTATAGGGTGTCAGCAGCGGGTCAACGAATATCAGGCGTACGCTCTCCACCGGGTCTTTGCCCAGTATCGCAAATAATATGCCACCCGCGATCATGGTGGCGATCACCGCCAGAACCGGCGTCAGGGCCGACCAAAAGGCCGAGGATTGTGGTCTTGCTTCAAGCTGGAACATGGTCCGCCTCCATTCCGCCCATCATCAGGCCAATCTGATCAACGCTTAGCTCACTGGCCTCTGAAGGTGGGCTGAGACGTCCCTCGTTCAGCACCGCAAAGCGGTCCGATATTTCAAGCAGCTCGTCCAGGTCCTGACTAACCACAACCACAGCAGCGCCGCCTTCTGCCAGATCCATCAGGGATTGGCGAATAGCGGCGGCGGCGGCGGCGTCAACGCCCCAGGTGGGTTGATTCACCACCAACACGATAGGGTTTTGCATGATTTCGCGGCCGACCACGAATTTTTGCAGATTGCCGCCGGACAGCGATTTTGCCGAGTTTTTGACTCCCGGTGTGCGCACGTCAAAATTTTCAACAACCGCCATCGCAAACCCGCGCGTGGCGCCCCATTTCAAAAAGCCATTGCGGGACAGTTTTTGTCGAATGTCCCCTGTCAGGAAAGCGTTTTCCGTCAGGCTCATGTCAGGCGCTGCCGCGTGGCCCAGACGCTCCTCCGGCGCGGTTAAAAGGCCCATCTGGCGGCGGTCATTTGGACCAAGATCACCAAGATCAACGTCGCTGACACGGATAGTCTGGCGCGATGTCCGGGTTTCACCGCTTAGGGCGAGGATCAACTCGTCCTGCCCGTTACCGGCCACGCCGCCGATCCCCATGATCTCGCCCGCGCGGACGGTCAGATTGATGTCCTTTAGTGTGGTACCAAACGGGTTTTTGGATACCACCGACAAATCCTTAACCTCCAGGATCGGCGCGCCGAGATGCAGGTTTTTCTTGGCCGGCGTTTGCAGGCTGGACCCGACCATCATTTCCGCCAGCGTGCGTGCGGTTTTTTCCGCAGGCGTGCAGTTGCCGACAACTTTGCCCATGCGCAGTATTGTGGCATGGTCACACAGGCGGCGGATTTCTTCCAGTTTATGCGAGATATACAGGATCGACGTGCCCTCGCCGGACAGTTTTTCCAGCGTTTCAAAAAGCACTTCCACCTCTTGCGGGGTCAGCACCGAGGTTGGTTCGTCCATGATCAACAGTTTTGGGTTTTGCAAAAGGCAGCGAATGATTTCAACGCGCTGACGCTCGCCAACACTCAGATCACCGATGATACGTTTTGGATCAAGCGGCAGTTTATAGGCATTGGAAACGTCCCGGATTTGCTGGGACAACTCTTTGCGGTGCGGAGCGTTTTCCATGCCAAGCGCAATGTTTTCAGCCACGCTAAGTGCGTCAAACAAAGAAAAATGCTGAAACACCATCGCCACGCCGGCGGCGCGGGCCTCGCGCGGTTCGTGCGGTGTGAATACTTCGCCACTGAGGGTCATGGAACCGGAATCCGGTCGCACCAGACCGTAGATCATTTTCACCAGCGTGGATTTGCCCGCACCGTTTTCGCCAAGCAAGGCATGAACTTCACCCTCTCGGACCTCAAAATCAACGCTGTCATTGGCGACAACACCCGGGTAGGCCTTGGTCAGGCCATTGACGCTAAGAAGTGTGGTCATGGGCCACGTCCTTTTCGGTCTGCGGTAAGGATTCTTGATTGTTTGCGATCAGCAATAGCTTAGCCGCAACCCCAACCGCAATGGCCTGCGGTGTTTTGCCAAGCTCTGGCAGGCCGATCGGACAGGCGATGCGCACGATAGCCTGTTCCGGATGGCCCAGCTGCGCCAGCCGTTTGCGAAACCGCGCCCATTTTGTTTTGCTGCCGATCAGCCCGGCAAACTGAAAATTGTGGTTCAGCAGGCGGTGGCAAATTTCCAAATCAAGCGCATGGGAATATGTCAGCACCAGATGGTGCGCGTCATTTGGTGCATAACCGACCATCGCCGCCGGATTTTCTGCCGTCAACTGCGTGACTGTGGCGGGGATGTCCCGGGGAAAGCGGCTGGTGTGCGTGTCAAGCCATGTGATGTCAAAGGGCAGGGGGTCAAACACCTGGACCAGCGCACGTCCCACATGACCCGCACCAAAAATCCACAAAGGCGTGTGGCTTGGGTCTGCGGGTTCGGCAAACCAGCCTTCGCTTAGGGTCGACGTGGCGGGGGGATTGCCCGCACGTGCGCCAGCCAGAACACGTTTGATGTGCAAAGGTTGCCGCTGGGCATCGGGCGTCACTGGACGGGCATAAACGTTATATTTATCAAGCTGTTGTTG
>Ga0209992_10001797_pt1 | contig 21310 bp, 4 predicted proteins | sample 2SBtaG_2_FD_182564 | JGI IMG/M metagenome (GOLD analysis project Ga0209992, IMG submission 182564) | Deep subsurface microbial communities from Kolumbo volcano to uncover new lineages of life (NeLLi) - 2SBTROV12_ACTIVE470 metaG (SPAdes)... | ecosystem: Environmental > Aquatic > Marine > Volcanic... | reverse complement strand
GTTTTTTAATAGCCGATGTAGTGATATAAGCATCATCGCAGTGTTTTTGTAACCACTTATATGTTTTATAGTGATGAGGGCCAAATGGTTGGAATCTCCCACCATAAATACCAACAATTTTTTTTATATTAGTACCTTCTGATAGTAGTATGCTTTCAACTAAATATTTTGTAAGTTTATCCACTTAAACCTCCATAGCTCGTCTATACCACCCGAATAAAAACTTTTCTTGTTCTGGTTTCTTATTGACTAAATTGTAATAGTGCTGTAATCTGTAACATCTAACTCGGTTGTCGCACGGTGTATATTTGTTTATGGCTTTTAATGTATTAGGTCCAAAACCACCGTCAACTTTTAAATCAGCTCCTTTAGCATTACAAGCTCGTTGTAGAACTCTAACTGCTGTTCCTCTACCTTGATTGATACACATATCAAAATAGATATGTTTAAGGTTATTGGGTAATTGTGGGACTTTGTTTTTTACCCAATAATCATCATAATAGATTTTTTTAGCATCTTCTTTTGTTAAATTTTTAATATCAACATCTGGATAGAATCGTTTTGTGATACCATATTTAGTTTCTCCACCTAAATCAGTTGGGTCATTAACATAACCACCTTCGTGTTCTAACACAGTTTCTATTATTTCATCAAAGCTTGTTTTCATTTTTTCTCCAAGTATTGTCTTATATAAATATAATAATTATTTTTTTTATTACCCACAATGATAAGTACATGCTATCAATACAGATTTATATCCAAGGTCAGAATCTACACTAGCGGAAGCAAAATTATATGGTTGTGTTGCTTTCGCTACAGTATAATTATGTAATAAATCATCATCTTGTTTTTCACCATGACCTATTCTTGTAGATGAACAAATATAATCACCAGTTTCAATGTTTCCATTTGTGTCTGTTACTAATATTCTACCTTCACCTACAGCGTTATATTGGTGAGTATCATCATATTGTAAAAAAGTTTTACTAGCTTTATAAACACCAACTACTGCCTTATCTTTAGATGTAGTTGTAGGTGTAGTAAACACCCACGCATTAGATACTCCTGAATCAGTATGAAACACTTCACCAGTTGATTTCAACACCATTCCAGGAACTAAACTACCTGTATCATTATTTAATATTTTTGTAGGGTGAGCACCTGTGAAAGTACTATACTGGTCATAGGTCCACCAATCAGCTGCACCGGACTGTCTATTGTATATATAGGTTTCTCTTGAACTATCGGAAGAGTTATCTGCATACGGAGCAGTTATTCTAATATGATAAGAAGTTGAGGAATTCATAACTTCTATCCAACAACCAGCTAACTCTATATCCTCATCATTTGGACCATCTGATATATCGTTGTTGCTAGCATAGCTCCAACTACATTTTGCGGTTGACCATTGTTCTGGGGGGCCATTGGTGCCACTACCACCACCTGTTCCATTACTTGTAATCATTCCTATTGAACACAAATGAGCAATAAATTCTGTAGTGGTACAATGTTGATGGTCACCTGCAACTGGTGCTATAGTAATAGTACCAAAGTTTCTAATAGCATGGTTTGTATTTCCTGTAGATAGTTCCTCAGTTGCATTTAGAATTCCAGTTACTGTTGCACCAGTACTTGTTGTTTCAAGCTTCTGAACTCCATTATAATGGAGTTCTACTTCTGCTTTTGGTCTGACAAGAACACTCCACTTATTGTTTGTATCATCATAAATTCCACCATATGAACTGCCCATAAAACTCCACTTGGTTCCACCATTTCCTATCGCTTGGATTCCAGCATAATCAGGAGAGCTTGATATATCTGTTATCTTCATCAACCCTACTCTATCAGTAGCTTTCTCTAATTGAACTTCACCTCCAATTTTAATTACACCACTTGTTGTCAATCCAGCTGAAGTTATTGTTCCAGTCGTAGTATCATTTGCATTATTCTTTAAAAATACATCATCCACATTTAAAGTATCACCAGCTAATGTTATATTTGTCCCTGCTACTAAATTTGTTCCGGATGAAATGTCTATTACATCTGAATTATCTAATAAAGTAGTACCCCAAACTCTTGAGTCTATTTCTTGTTTATATACCTCACCAGTTATTAGTACTAATACTGTATTATCAAATCCAATATTTGAAATATCAGTAACTCCGTTTAGTGTTATTCCAGAATAATTACCATCACCATCTATTGTAAGTCTATCAGTATGAATAGTATGCATATCAGTAATTGTACAAATTCCAGCAGCTTTACTAGCGATATTGGTTGATACATCTATTTGGCTGAAATCTATAGCTGGATTTACACCAGTAGTAGAAATTGTAGTAGCAATGATGGCTGATGTATTAATATTTCCATCTATATTAACACTACCAGTTACAGATACATCACCGTGGAACATTCCAGCGTAATTCGTGCCAGCTCCAGATGCAGATGCAAACAGACCAGCATGTATTACATCACCTGTGTTCCCGCCCGTACTTAGAGCATATACACCAGCTCCAATATGTATATTTCCTTGAGGACCTGGTGTACTTACGGTCATTGTATAACCATCAAGTTGCATTTCACCTTTTATACCATAAAAAGCGTGACCTGTAGTTGGATTTTCTGAAACATCTTTATTATGTACTAATACATCTTCTGCAAAATAAGTATGTGTATTATCAACTTCAAAATTATAAACTGTTACAACTTCATCAACATATTCAATAGAATTAATAGTAACATTATTACTATCTTTATCAAATAATAAATCACCGACTTTTAAATCTTTAACTTTAACCCATTCATCATTAACATAAAATGGATGTTCTTCTGTAACTTTTATATTAGAATTTATTACATAATAACCATCATTTTCTCTACTGAAATTACTCAATACTTTTGATGTAACAAACTCTTTAGAATTAGTATCATAAGAAAGTACATTATCTGATTCAATAATATCTTGAACTTCTTTATATCCAGTATCATTTATTGAAATATGAGTACCTCCAAGGAAGCAGGTCTGTGGGTGATAATCTCTTACTATATCTACTATAGCGTTAGTTGACTCAATAAAAGCTGTAGGTTGTCCTAAATATGAAGTTTTCTTAAATGATAACATTTCGTTAGCTGTGATTCCTGCCGAGTCAGTACCTGCAATTGTAATTTTAGGATACGATGGGTTAGATTCTAATACTATACCATTTTTACTTATTGTTGTACCACTTATATCCCAACCAGCTATATCACCAGTTGTTGCTGTAATCTTACCACTTAAATCTACATTTGATGCTGTTATGTTTCCATTCTTTAAGTGGAAATTAGATGCACTAATTTCAATATCACCACCCGAACCACTTATATATTGTTCATTAGTGTTACCAAATACAAATGTAGAACCACTAAATTCTAATGATGACCCCGATATTTGAACTCCTTGTTGGTTTATATTGACTGCTGTTAAATATGAACTTGTACCCGAAGTTAAACTATTAACAGACAATGAGAAACTATTCGATGCTTGTGTCAATGTAGAACTTGTAGTTTCTAAATTACCAATTTGAGTAGAAAAACTTGAATCAGTTAATACCAACGACGCAATGGAAGATGTAGCATTAGATATGTCAAGTGCGAAGCTATTCGATGCTTGTGTTAATGTAGAACTTGTAGTTTCTAAATTACCAATTTGAGTAGAAAAACTGTTAGCACTTACAGTAAGTGATGCTATTGATGCAGATGCTTCACCATTTGTTAACTGCAGTGAACCAGTTATTTGTAAATTACCACTTGAATCCCAACTCATTGATTGATTAGCTACATAACCTTCACCACTACCACTTAATAGAATACCGCCATTGTTTAGGCTTATATATCCACCGTTAGTGTTTGACATTGTTACATTTGAATTATAAATTGTATTTGTATCAAGTGTCCAACCACCAATGCTTCCTTCACTTGAATTAATTCCACCTTCAAGATAAGCACTCCCACTAGCATAAAAACCAAAACCACTCAATGTCCCTGAACTACCAAAATTTGTATTAGCAGAAGTTATACCCGCGAGGTTACCAGTTCTAACTTTTGTGTCATTATCTACAATAACATCCATAAATGGTGAATTTGTAGATGATGCGTCTAAAAGTAAACTACCACCACTAACTCTAACAGCTGTACCTCCGACTACTAAATCAGATAAACTACCAGTTACTTCATCTACATTATAAGTATAAGAAGCATTCCCCATTGAATCATTACCAGTTGGGGTGGGTGCACCATTAATTCTAAAATATACAGAATTTATATCACCAGAAGTAGGGTCAGCATCCTTGAACCAAAGTAAATCATTATTTGCAAATGTTGCTGAAGCTGAATTAAAAGTAATTTTTGAATCACCAATACTCGCAGAAGCTATAACACCACTATCACTAATATAGAGATAGCCATTTACAGCTTTTACAACATCTTTTTGGAATATATGTGTCTGTAATGTATTTCTAACAGTTATGTTATCTATTTCTAAATTAGAACCATTAGATGTATGATTAATACTCCAACCAGCTCCTCCAATATATCCCGATGTAAAACTATTATATATAGATTGACCTGTAGTAGTTTGACTTAAATTACCTGTCAAAGTTAAAAGACTTCCATTAAATTCTAAGTTTGATTGGGCAGTTAATGTTGCATCACCATTTGAAGTCAATATTCTATTAGCTGATTCATTTGCAATAATATCAGATATATCGAGAGCAATTGAATTGGCTGTCACATCTATACCAGTTCCAGCTATAACATTCATTACTCCATTTGCAGCTGTCATTCCATCTCCGGCTAATCCTGTAGCTACATCATCATTCAACATACTATCTTGGACTGAATTTGCTACTATTGTTGCAGTTAATGTTGTACTAGCAAGATTGGATAAAGTTGCATTTCCACTTAAATCTCCACCCAATGTAATAACTGGACTCTTATTAATTACTACTGCAGTTGCTATGTCACCACTATCTATATTAACAAGAGTCATAACTTCATCGGAAAAGTTAATAGCTCCAGCAGCTTCAAACGCTCCTATCTTTGTAGCAGTTAATGTATTACTACTAAAAGTTAAATCGCTGTCATCAGTTAATAAACCATTAGTGCTGGCGAATGTGATACGACCCGAAGTTAAATCAGAAGCTTCAAGTGCTTTAGAAGTAATTTTATAATCTCCAACATCAACATTGTTAGCTATAGTCAAAGCTGTAATATTATTAACTTCACCAGTAAGTGACCCTGTCATACCATTAGTGACTTCAATTGAACCTGTAAATATATGAATATCGGAATCATCATTACCAAATTGAGTCGATTCACTTGTTATTAAAATAGAACTTGTTATTTCAAAATATTCACCGACAAAACCAGAAGCACTAATATCATTTTCAACATGAAGACCTAAGTTATGAGTATTACCATCGGCTCCAGTATAAGTTCCAATAGAACCATTTATATAAGCTCCATTAGTAACTCGCATAACACCTTCTACATCGAGTTTATAATCTGGAGTTGATGTTCCGATTCCGACATTTCCAGCATTAGTGAAATATGCATCTCCATCAGTTCTTACATAAAATCGGGCTTCATTCCCAACTGAACTTGTGTGGTATAGGGTTAAATTTGCATAAGCTGGAGTAGTTGAACTATCTATTCCACGCACTTTAAATATGTCGTGATATGATGCTGAAGCTCCGGCCATTCTAAATCTATAATTTGCCGACCACCTATTGATTTGAAAATTCATATTATCACCGGTATTATGTTCTTCACCACCAGCTCCATCTTGACCTTCAATAAACATTATAGTATTATCAGTAGTTTCATTACTTGACAGATATAGTTTTGAAGAACTTCCCGGACCGGTTGGTTTAATCCAAGCGTTACCACCACTAACTGTTAATAATTCAGTTGGATTGGTTGTTCCGATTCCGATTTTTCCATCGTGTTTAATTGTCAAATGTTCGCCTTCTCCAGTATCACCGTCCCGTGTAAAAAATCGTAATTCCTGGTCGTAATTTGTAACTTCGTCTGTTCTATAACTTCTCATTCCAGTGGTAGCTGTTCCTGCAGATGTTGTATGTCTAAATCCAATTTCTACTGGTGAACTTGTAGCAGTGGAATTTCGGTTTACTAATATTCCATCTCCCTCAGCTGATACAATTTCTAAACTCTGAGTAGGGTCTGATTCTCCAATACCAACATTTGTGCCTTTCATAACTAAAACATCATTGTTATTATTCTCTCTAAATGAGAGGAATGGTACACCATTACTATCAGACCTAACCTTTAACCCCATCCTACCATCCCACTGGTTACTATTATACGTTTGGATTTTAATAACATACTTATCTTGGTTAGATGCATAAGCTATTGGTTCTACCAATATTGAACCAGTTGCAATATGAAGTTTTTCAGATGGATTGGTTGTTCCGACACCGACATCTCCAGCTTGAGTAATACGCATTTTTTCTGATGGAGTAGAGTTTGTCCAAAATTGTAAATCATTTGCACTTGCCTTTAAGTAACTTCCAGCAGCATCAGCATAAACTTCTAATCCATAAGTTCCTGCATCTCTTTCTAAGAATAGTCCAGTATCAGATTTAATATGTAATTTATGATTATCCGGACTACCTGTTCCGATACCGACATTGCCAGTGGATTCTATAACAAGTAGTCTATTGTTTGAAGTATCCCTGATTTCATAATTATCAGCAGTATCACTTAGACCAGTATGGAATAGACGACTCCCATTTCGGTGATAATCTACAAATGACCCAAATCCTGTAGGTGCATCAATATCTAAATATGCATGTCCTCCATTTGAGTGTATTCCTGCACGCACTGTTGCTGAGGCATCATATATTTCTAATTTATAACCTGGGCTCGTTGTTCCGATACCGACATTACCTTGATAATCAATTCTCATTTTCTCAGAAGAAGAAGCATCGCCTGTACCAAACACCAACTCACCTCTTCTTCTACCTCCCGAATTAGACACTGCCCCAACATAGGCTTCAACTTCACCAGAAACCACTATATCGTTAGCAAAATTTATGAATCCAATATCATCACCACTATTTGTAGCCACACCCGTAACAGTTAATGTTGTCCCAGCTCCAGTCCCAGCAACCTCTAATGCACTATCAGGTGCCGTCGTTCCGATGCCGACTTTACCATCATTTGTAATTCTCATTCTTTCATTCGATAAGGCATCTCCAGCCGTGACATTTCCATAATATGAATGAAATTTTATTCCCTCATCGGTTCCACCATAATCAAATACAATACCACGGTAACCAAAATAATTATGAGAAACTGCAACATCAAAATTCCCATCTGACCCAGCTGCTTTAAGATTATGACCAATTATTGATTCTGAACTTCCACCAGTTTGTCCAAGATGTAAATTAGCAATACCACCACCAACCAACACATTAGCGACATTAGCGGTTAGAGCTACTTGTAATTGTGCAGATGGATTTGTCGTTCCGATACCCAACTTATTATTAATGTAACCGGCTCCAAATGAACCAGTAGAAGTTGATGAACCACTTATGTTTGTAAACTCTCCTTCTTGAGCCACAGCATTTAGTGTTGAAAATGGTAAATCGTGTGTATGGTCACCTTTTGCATATTTAACTTCTGAAACTGTCCCAGGTGAAGCTGTTGTTCCTATATCACTTGGAGTCTCAGTAAATGGTTCTAAATTAGTTGTTACCATTTGACCAAATGCCGTAACATCACCATACACTTGTAAATCATCTACCACGATTGTTTCTACTTCTACCGCTCCACCTTTAATATCAATACCATCCTTGTCAGCTCTAATATATTTATTTGGTGAGTTCCATACCAATAAACCGTCCTGAGTTAATTCTGAATGTGGAGTATGTACTTTTAGAGTCAAACTGTCATATTTAACATTAACTGATGGACTTCCTCCACCTGTATTGGTAGTTGATGTATATGAAGCTGTTGAATTGACAGAACCCGTTATTATCATTTTTAACGCTACGGCATCTGTATCTAACCCAGCTACAAAACTTTTAGTTGCATATGCATCAGCGGGTAAATTGGGAGAATAAAATTGTTTTGGGTAATTACTATTTATGCGTTGCCAAGTAGGAGCCGTTCTACTATCAGTAGCATAATACAAATCAACGAATTGTGATGTGAATGCACTATTACCCACCGACCCTCTGGTTAAAAACGATACTTCTACTGTGTTACCTTGTGTAAATGTTACTCCGATACTTGAAGTAACAGATTGTGACATTTCAAATTGAAAACTATTTACCCGTGTCATTTGTCCTGACATTTATCTACTCCTGTCTTATACATATATATAATGAATATTATTTTTAATGAATTTATGAACTTTGTCCTCCACCAGCTCCCTGTTCAGCTGAAACAAAAATTTCAAAACAATTAGCGCCTGTTCCTGGTGCTGAACTCGTGACATTCATAGTCACCGACCCCGAATTCCATAATTCAGCTGTAATTCCATCATTAGTACTTATTATACTAAAATGTGATACAGTTGTAGAACCGTCTGAATCATCCTCAAACCCACCATTGAGAAGTAAGTTAGATGCTACACCAGTAACACTACTCAAACTACCACTACCAACTCGGACTCGTTCATTATTATCAGAATCGAATACTAGCAGTGATGATGACAATGCATTAATTTCAGTAGTATCACTCTGTAATACTCCGTTGGTTATTGACCATCCACCAATGTTCCCTTCACTTGAAGATATTGTTCCAGTCAAATCTACATTGGATGCTGTTATGTTTCCAGTATGGTCGACTTGGAATTTACTTGAACTTATAGCATAAGTTTGAGATGAATCTGCTATTTCAAAACCAGTGGTTAAAAGTTTATTTGTGTCGATTGTCCATCCACCAATGTTTCCTTCACTTGAAGATATTGTCCCACTTACGGTTAATGTAGACCCATCAAATGATAGTGCTGCATTTACAGAACCACTTCCACCCAAATGTAAATGACCAGTGTTCAAATCAATAAGAGAACCAACTGTACTATTATTCCAATTGTTTGATTTAATTGTACCAGTCTGTATATTATCACCTGAAATTTTTGTTCCAGTCGAATCAATCTCTGTAACTTTTATATAATCGATATATACTGAACCTGACTCATAAGCGTAATTGGTTATAACCAGTGGAGTGAAATATTTAACATCATCTCCACCAGAACCTGAAGCTACGACACCGGGGTCTAAAATATTTGAGTGCTGGAAACCCGGACCTCCAGTTATTCTTCCCTGTCTACCTTTAAAATAACCTTTATGAATTTCCCAATCAGTACCTACATTTCTATTCGCCATAGCAAAATAATGTTGAGAACTAAAAGAATCGATAGCTGGACTATGAGTACTAACTTTTGTCACTCCATCAGCTTGATATGCAGTTATACCACAATACACCGTACCATCACCTTCTGAGTGCTTAACTCTAATTTCTAACTCGTATAACGAATGTGAATTGAATGGTATTAGTTTATTACTACTTAACCAAACCATATCATCATCAGAGTTATCACCACATTTTAATGCTTTATTACCTTGAATCTCTCCCACCGAACTTTGCAAACTGGGTGTAGCGTAGTTACTTGCATGATAATAGTACCACCCGTTTCCAGAACCGTCTGTTTTAGGATTATTACCACCATCAATCGATTGAGCGGTTGAATAACTTGACCAATCTTCAAAAAATAGTGTATTATATTCAGTTTGACCAGCTATAGTAACATCGGCTCCGATTGTTACAGAACCTGTTATATCTAAATTACCACTTGTATCCCAATTTATTGCTCCACTTGCTAAATGACCTTCACCAGAACCACTTAATGTTATTTCATCACCAGAACCAAGAGTTATTTTTTCAGCTGAAGAATCAAGTGTAATATTACCTTTCGAGAATGTAGATGCATCAAAATCCCAACCAGCTATAGAATTTCTCTGTTCACCTAAATCAAAAATAGTTGTACCTGTAGAATCTTTACCTTGTATGCCATAAGTGTCCGTAGATATTTGACCGACTCGAATGTTTACAGTATTAGAAGCACTTCCCGTTCTTGTTGTAATTATTTTGTTATCGGCATCAATTGATATACCACCATTACTATCTACAGCTGATAAGTTACCTGCGTTAATATCCCAACTAGCTATTTTACCAGCACTTGCAGTCATTTCACCAGTTTCAGAAACGAAGAAATGAGATGCAGATATTTGACCACCATCTATTTCCATAACTGGAATAGTAGAACCACTGAGTATAATCTTACCCTCACCAATTGAAATTCTTTTATTTGTAGAAGATATATCCAAATCTACTGCATCTAATTCAAATGTTGATGTATTAATTCCAACTCCACTACCAGATAGATTTATTTGGGAAGCTGTTATTTGTAAAACTCCACTCTCAAACTTTATCTGGTCATTAGATGGATTACCAACTCTAAAATCACCACTACCACTCAGAAAGATACCACTACTTAAACCTATTGTCATATCAGTAGCGTTATCACCCAATCTAATTGACCTATTTGAAGAATCAACAACAAAACTTTGGTCACTTGACGATAGTGCTGTTGCTGTTATACCAAATCCACCTATCTCACCAAATGTAGCTTTTATACCACCAGTTAAATATACATTTTGTGAATATAATCCATAACCCGATAATGTACCAAATGTAGTATCATTTATACCTGCTAATTTACCAAGTCTAACCTTAATATTATTATCTGAGTTAAAATCACTATGAGCAGTTACACCATCAATTACATCGATATATGGAGCATTGTCATCATCTGCAGTCATATAAACTGCACCTTGTCTGGTATTATCTGAGGTATTACCTATTCTGACATAATCAAATCCACCACTTGGAGGTGTAGTCTCGTGTGACCCTGTTATAGCAACTAACGACCCGCTATTAGAAACAGAAACAACAATTAAATCAGATTTAAATGAAGTGTTACCTTGGTAGCGTTGAGCTCTAATTAAATCACCTTCAACAAAACCATGTCCATATATATTTGAACCAGTGTCAAAAAATAATGAGTATGATGGTGAAGCTTCCATTGAAGCTGATATTGTTTTTCCAGTCGAACTTACCCACAATGAACCATTTGTAGCTCTAACTTGCTGTACCATTAATTCATAAACATTCATTGTTCCACGAACTGTCAATTCATCAAGACTTAATCCCCAACCATCACCTGATTCATTATCTATTCTCCACCCATAACCACCAAAACCACTAGCGAATGATGAAGTTCCTACTGAATCTTTGAATGCTGCATTTCCAACAACATCGAGTTTATATGCTGGTGATGGTGTTCCTATACCGACATTGCCACTATTTTCGATACGCATTTTTTCATCACCACTAACCCCTATCCTTATAGGGTTAGAATTACCTGAATATAGAAGAACATCACCACTCCTCGCTGATATGCTGAATTGGGAACCTGCTGTATCTTTAATAAATATCTCCGCAGTGTCATCATTTTCTATATGTAATCCTTTACCCCCATAATATAAAGTTGGGTCGGTTGTTCCGATTCCAACATTACCACTTCCACTGACATAAAATTTACCAAGTAATCCAACTCGTGTATCTACTCCACCTGTTATGTCAAATAAATTATCTGCACTATCGTCAGTAATTTTCATTACTACATTTGTACCATCATCACTATTAAAGATTATACCTTCACCAGGGTCTGATATACTTATAGAATCCGCATCAACTATTCGTTGGTTATTCATATTAAGTGGACTACTACCATATGGTAGGTTTGCCATATTTAAACTACCACTAATATACATAGAACCAGTAAATATATGAGTATCATCACCAGTATCACCAAACCGTGTCGAACCACTTGAAAATGATTGTGTTAAATGTGTAACAGAAGAAGAAACGATATATCGTTGAGCTATAATATCACCTGTAGCTCGTATATCACCTTCTACATCGAGTTTATAATCTGGAGTTGATGTTCCGATTCCAACACTACCTGAATTATTAATTGTTTGAGCTAAAATGGTATTAACATAAATTCTAAAATCTTCATTTGTACTTGTACCTCCGGCTGAACCAACCTTTATCCAAAAAGCTCGTTCGGTTGTTTCCAATACACCTCTGGAGTTGTTGCCGTCTTGAATAAGTGAAGTAATATTACCAGTTTGACCAGTGTGTTTTATAAACAACCCCCTCGTAGTAGCATTCGCCTGACCATCTATTTCAATATCTCCTTTATTCACATCTAATAAAGCACTTGGGTCTGCTGTTCCGATACCAACATTACCATCTTTTAATACCAGAGTATTGTTTGTAGGACTACCCGTACCATATATTTTAAATGGAGTTTTAGAACTAAGTGCATCGTAAATCTCAAATGTATTAGTAGTACCTTTTCCCATCACCGAATAATCAGATACATTTGTCTTCATTCTATATATAGCATTACCTGTTGTAGTAGTAACCCCTACCCTTGTCGCAGAAGTCGTTCCAAGTACCTCTAACTTTTCATCTGGACTTGTAGTTCCGATTCCGACATTAGCACCATTAGTTCCATTTAATATTAAATTCCCATCGTGTTGTAATTCTAATTCAGCTCCAGCTGTTCCAATATAAGTTATTAGAAAGTCACTATTGTCATTATTATCATCAAAATACATTCTAACATCATCATGCGCATTTTCAAACAATAAACCACTGTCATTACCTCCACTTCCATTTAAATGCAGCAATGTTTGTGGATTTGTTGTTCCGATACCAATCATCTTATCTGTGATGTCGGCGTGAAAAAATGGGGTGATACTTGCATTATTTACCGATGATGAATAAAATTGAATCTTAGAATTGTCACCAACCATCCAAGTTTTTAAATTTGATTTAAAAACTAATCCTTCATCTAATGAAAATTCCGTCAGAGAACCCGTCTTGTATAACTGAGAATTTCCATATCCCGAAGCTTCACCCACACCTCTTAAAGTGTTAAATACTATACCTGCGTATTGACTTGAAACATCACTCGATTCAATCCATAGCGCAGTCGAATTTGAACTTGATAGATGTAATATGCCTGATGGGTCGTTTGTTCCAATTCCGACATTTCCATCTGATTTCAAAAATAATGTATCTATTGTTGGAGGTGCACCTGTAGATGCACCATATCCAAGTGTCATACCACTAGCGGCTTCAGTATAATATGTCATATAGGCATTATTACCATCAAATCCAAATGAATTAAAATAACCACTTGGTGATTTTTCAAGAGTTAATGTTTTATCAGTATTAAGAACATGCAGTTTTGATATAGGACTTGTTTCTCCGAGTCCGACATCACCAGTACTATCAATAGTAACTGCGGCTTTTGTCTCTAACCCAGAACCTGTTGCTATTATAAATTTATCTAAACCATTATCATAACCCAATGAGTACTGAGCTGTTCCACTATCATACCATCTAATAAATGAATCACCTGTCGATGCCTTTAAATTAATAATTGAACCATTAGAGTCTTCCAATGTAATATCTGTTGCGAATAAATCACCACTTGCACTTATATCTTCTACTTCTACTCGTCCGAATGAACCAGTAGAAGTTGATGAACCACTTATGTTTGTAAACTCTCCTTCTTGAGCCACAGCATTTAGTGTTGAAAATGGTAAATCGTGTGTATGGTCACCTCGCGAATAAGCTATACTTGAACCCGCAGTTCCTCCAGTAGAAACAACCGTCAGTGGTGTATCATCGAATGGTGGATTAGCCGATGCTACAAAATCACCAAATACAGCAACATCACCATAAACTTCAAGTGCATCTGTTTTTATTGTATTAGCTTCAATTATACCACCTTTAATATCAATACCATCTTTGTCAGCTCTAATATATCTGTTAGGTGATGTCCACACCATAATACCATCATCAGTTAATTCAGTAATTGATTTATGAGAAGCTATCTGCAAGTCATCATAATCAATCGTTATTGCCGGTGTAGAAGTTATATTAGTTGTTGAGCTTTCATTCGAGGCTGTAAATACTGAACCAGTTATTATGGCCTTAACTGCCTGGACATCACTTGTAGGTGAAGTTGTAAAAACCTTAGTAGAAAAAGAACTCCCTATACCAAATGATTGTGGATAATTTTGAAATTGTGTCCAACTGAGTGATTCACTATCAGCACTATAATATAAGTCTACTTGTTGTGTAGTTTTATCAATTATACCACTAGCTTTAGCTTTAAATGAAAATTCAATCGAATCAACGGCGTAAAAGCTACCAGTAACAGATTGTGATACTTCATAATTGAATTGATTTATTGTTGACATTTGTAATAACTCCTATTTAAAACTGTTGCTTACTAAATTATTTATACAGTTAATTACCTGCATTTGAGGTTCCACTGCTCACAGCTATTCTAAAACTATTGCTATTAGATGTTCCGGTTCCAGTTGAGACAGTAACAGAAATATCCCTACCACTTATTATACCAGATGGGTAAGAAAATCTATCACCACTTGTATGAGTTGAAGAAGAAAACCACCCTTCAATACCACTTTCAAAGCCAGAATTGGAAAAGAGATTTTCACCATCTCCTGTTACTTGACTTAAGCTTCCACTACCTACCTTTACAACCTGCCTATCTAACACATCTTTAAGGAATAAAGATTGTGAAGGAGCATTTAATGAAAGTTTATCATTGTATATGCTATCAAAATCGAAATCCCAACCTGCTATAGATTGTGTAGCTTCATCAACTTGTATTAATGGTTTACTTGTTCCTCCAGTTATATTATGTCTAACTACCGATAATCCAGTATTTCCTGTAAAACTTCCGTTTGCCCAAGTTTGTCCTAAAGAAGCTATCATAATTCCATAATCAGCTGATTCGGATGTAAGTGCTGTAACTAATACTGAACTTGAAACTGACCATAATTCTAATGAACCACCATCAAGTTTCCCATCAGATAAATCCCAACCCCCAATATTACCTGCAGTGGATGTAAGAGTTCCACTTAAATCTACATTCGATGCTGTCATATTTCCATTCTTTAGGTGGAAACTTGAAGCTGATATTTCTATATCAGTACTACTACTTATAAAACTTGTACCCAAATCACCTAACATAAATGATGGTGTTAATATTTCTACATTTGAACCACTTGCCGTTAAATTCTCTGTTATAATATTTATATCACTACCACTTAAATTTACATTTGAGGATGTTATTTGCAATGAACTGTCAGTTGAATTGAATTTTATAGCTGAAGTGTTATCACCTATATTTACTTTGATGTTACCATTCTCCGATGCTAAATAGAACCCCGCGTCAGAGTCAGTAAAACTACTTTTAGCAGTAGTATATATTCTAGCATTATTGGAATCTACACTCAATCTGAGCTTGTCACTCAAACTAATATACGGTTCACCTGTGGCACCATGTAGTGTGATTGCATCTAATGTTATTTTACTGGTAGCTGAATCAATTGATAGTCCAGTAGCATTTAAATTAAACTCACTTGAACTCATAACCAGTCCAGTAGATGAACCACTAATATATGAATCATCACTACCGAAGAAAAAGTTAGGTGTTAGGATATTTACATCACTACCACTAATATCTACTTTGGAAGCAGTTATTTGTAAATTACCACTCGAATCCCAACTCATTGATTGATTAGCTACATAACCTTCCCCACTACCACTCAGTAAAATACCACTACCAAGTGTTATCTGCTCATCGACCGAATCAAGTGTCACATTACCATTTGATAATGACGATGTGTCTATAACCCAACCAGCTATTTTACCAGCACTTGCAGTTATTTCACCAGTTTCAGAAACGAAGAAATGAGATGCCGAAATTTGACCACCATCTATTTTGATTACTGGGACGGTAGAACCACTGAGTATTAACTTACCTTCACCTAAATCAATTGAACGACTGAATGCTGATATATCTAAACCAGATGAGTTTAATTCAAAGTTCTCTGTTTCTATTTCAACACCACTACCTTTTAAGTTTATATAAGACGCTGTCAGTTCTAAACCACTCGTGGTTGTAAATTTAAGTTGACCTATAGTTGAATCTGTGGGACTTCCTACTCTAAAATCACCACTTCCACTCATAAATATACCAGTTCCATTTGCAAATGTCATGGTATCAGCATTAGTTCCTAATTTCATTGATACATCACTTGAGCTCAAAATGAAAGTATTATCAGATGATGATAGTGCAGTACTACTTATCCCAAAACCACCTATCTCACCGAACGAAGCTCGTATTCCACCTTCAAGATACACATTGTCAGAATATAACCCATAATTATTCGGTGTAGCTCCTAAATCTCCCCAAACAGTAGAACTTATACCATCAAGTTTTCCGAGCCTAGCTTTTATGTTATTGTCTGCATTGAAATCTGCGTGAGCACTTACACCATCAATAATGTCAATATAGGGTGCCTCATCATCATCCGAAGTTAAATATACGGCTCCTTGTCTTGATTGACTTGTAGTGTTACCAATCCTAACATAATCAAATCCACCACTCGGAGGTGTATTCCCTGTCGAAGATGTTACCGTTGTCAATGAACCACTATTTCCTACAGAAGTTACAATCAAATCAGAACGAGTTACTACATCTTCCGAAGCTCCACCCTGAAATCTCTGAGCTCTAATTAAATCACCTTCAACAAAACCGTGCCCATATACATTTGAACCGGTGTCAAATTGTAATGAAAAGGTAGCTGGAGAATCTTCTACTACTGTATCAACTTTTCCAGTTGAACTAATCCATACTGAACCGTTGGTTGCTCTTAATTGTTGGATTAATAATTCATAAATTTTCATTTGTCCACGAACTGTTAAGTTATCAACAGATAATCCCCAACCTTCACTACCACTAGCTCCCGCTTCGCCTGTGTTACCTATTCTCCACCCATAACCACCAAAACCACTAGCGAATGATGAAGTTCCTACTGAATCTTTGAATGCTGCATTTCCGATAACATCGAGTTTATAATCTGGAGTTGTTGTTCCGATACCGATTTCATCAATAATAAGTTTACCACTCCCGTGTATACTACCAGATACATCTAATTCGTATTGTGGTAATGCCTTACCGACACCTAATCTACTGTCAATTTTATCGCTGTTACTGTTTACCCCTATTAACACATTTGAAGTCCCATCGGTTGTATTTGGTATAAACCTTAAATCAGACCCTTCAAGTGATATACTAAAAGACTTGTCTGTATCAGTTCTTTTTAATGTTAATAGTGAAGAGCCATTTGGGTCTTCTATGAGTACATTAGAATCGGTCGAACTTGTTATATGAAGTGTTGCGGATGGATTTGTCGTTCCGATACCAACATACCCAACACCACTTTCATTAATGTCAGTCTTAACAGTCACTATCGCGCATTCTATGGCTGCTGCGTTCTCAGTGGTTGATGATTCAGACCCGCTATGGTATCCTATTTGAAACTTTTGTCCAGTCGCACCATACGAAACTCCACTATACCACTGTTTAATAGCATTTGTATCTCTCCAATAAACACCACCACCTCTATTACTAACCGATGTATCTATTACTACTCTACCATGTGTATGTGAGTCACCACTCGATTCTAAATACAGAGTAGCTAGCGATGATGATATTCTAACACTCCCATTTATATCTAACTGGTGTGCTGGGTTGGGCATACCAACACCTAAATTTCCGTTTGTAATGTATGCAGCACCACCGTGATTAAATAATAACCGAGTATTTCCACTGGCTTCACCAATTTGAAATTGACCAGTAGTAGTGTGATTTAATAGAAAATCCTTATTGGTTGCAGATGAATTTTCAAATCTTAAAGTAGAAGCATCACTACCATCCCACACAGTGGAACCCTTTATGTGAAGTTTATCGGATGGTGCTGTTCCAATACCGACTTTTGACCCACTCAATGTTACCCAATCAGTATCAGCAGCATCTCTAAACTTCATAACATTGTTATCAACTTCAATATCCATAGTTCCAATTTCAATCTGACCAATAGAACCATTTGACGAATCATAAAATCTTGCTAGTGTTGATTCTGCCCCTTTCACTTCTAATGTATGTGTCGGAGTTGTGGTGGTTCCAATACCGACTTTTCCATTTATTGTAACTATGTCATCCGAAACATCACCAAAAATCAATGAATTAATAGATGAAATTGATGTCGAACCACTTTTTAATAAATAAAAATCAACATTATTTGAAGAACCATTTACAGCATTGTTATCTCTACCATAAGTTATTCTCTTATCATAAAAATGGTTTACAACAAACCTCCCACCATCCATGTAGAGTGGGAATGCGTCAGATGAAGACCCTTGCCAATCATTAAACCAAAATGCACAGTGGTCAGATGTTGTATTATTACTCATTTCAAATACCATACTCATTACATCAGATGATGATTGGTGTGCATAAATATAAGCATCATCACCATTAAAATCCCATTGAATCTTGCTAGTATTAACACTACCTGGTACGAATGTTGTATCATTATAAAATACAATATCGTTACCAGTAGACAAATGTAAATCACCACTCGCGCTTATGTTACCTGCTACAGTTAATTTTTGTGATGGTGTTTTTGTTCCAATACCGACATTTCCACTCTCAGAAACAAATAGTGTTGGTGATGTTGTTCCATGAAAATATACATCAGCTATATTAGTACCACTATCATCACCTAACCTAAGTACTTCATTATCTCCTGGAGTGAAAATAATATCTTCATTATCTGTAGTTCCAAAGAAGAATCCACTATCATTCATTCTAATATATCCATCTTGTCCATAATCATTATTCGCAGAAAAGAAAATACCTGCAGAACCTTTACCAGGATTTGAATCAGAACCAGTTTGATAAATCTTTAATTGATAATCATTACTTCCAGATTCGTATAAATGTAATAGATTACCTGGACTCGTTGTTCCGATTCCGACATTTCCAGAATGATTAATATTAACTATTTCAGTATTATTTGTATAAAATACTATATCATTACTATTTTGAGCCCTCAACGCCATATCAGAACCTTGTAGAGTGATTAATCCCATTAATGTGCTACCATTTAAAAGTCCTATATTGTCGTATGTATCACCTTGAACTGTTAATGTTTGAGCCGGACTTGTTGTTCCGATACCAACTCTATCATTGTCAATAGTAAATGGAGTAGATGTTGTAGAAGTACCAGCATTATCTAATCTATTGATTTTAAATTTATTACCAGTACTTGACATACCATAAGTTTCATATGCAGTACTAGCTGAAGCTCTTAAAATTATATTAGCCGAGTCGGCACCTGATATAAATAAATGGGTATCAGTTTCTCCAAAAATCTTAACGCTTCCACTGACATCTAATATTTTATTTGGACTTACTGTTCCTATACCAACCTTATCACCAGTTACATACATAGTGTCCTGTACTTGTACACTATCGGCTGCGCTCATTGTAATAGAACTTCCATAAAACTCGTGGTATGAACCACTGGCGTGTATTGAGCCCGTAAAATAATGATGGTCTTGACTTGATGTATCACCGAATTGGTTTGAACCTGTCAATACAATAGTGGATGATGTTATTGTAGTAGTCACCAAATCAATAACTTCAAGTGTTCCACTTATGAACGCATCACCTTTAATATTTAGAGTTGACCCAGATATTATAGAAGATGATATTTGAGTAAAATGTCCTTCTTGGGCTACATCATCTAATACTGAAAACTCCAAACTATGTATGTGGTCGGCTCTCGCGAATTTACCCGATTCGCCGGCTGAAATTGAAGTTGAAACTTCTGTTACAATTGAGGTTGTGGTATCATCTGCTGGGATTGACGACGCTTGTAAATCACCAAATACAGATATATTACCAAATATTTCTAATTCATTAGCAGTAACTTTATCAACATTTATATCACCACCTAAAATATCAAGTCCAGTACTATTTGCTCTTATATATCTACTCGGAGATGTATATACTAAAAGTCCACCGTCTGTTAATTCTACTTTAGGTGTTTCGAGATTAAATTTAAAATCATCATAATCTATATTAAATGATGGTCTCACCCCCTGAGCACTATCAGTACCGACACCTTGTCCAATTCCTACCGAACCACTAATGACCGCTTTAATCCCTGGTGTTTCTTCTGGTGGACTAAACACAAACGATTTTTTACTATAAGCCGTTCCCATTACAAATTTCTTAGGTAAGCTTAATGAATCTGAATTTGGTAATTCTTCCCAACCAGTAGAAGCACTATAATAAAAATTGACTGTCTGGTCACTATAAAATTTTGCGCGTGTACTACTGACCATACCTTGGAAACTAAATTCTATCGTATCTGTAGGTTTAACTACACTACTTGTTATGCTTTGGCTTATTTCGTATGTAAATTTATTATTGGCCATTAGGCACCTCCAGAAGTTTGTTCAGCTGGTATAAATATTCTAATATGTTGACCAGTTACATCTACTGAATTTGAACTCGTTACTTCCATTGAACACGACTCGGTTCCAATAAAATCAGATGTTGGCCATTGGTCAGTTCCGGCATTATCACCATCACTAGCAGATGTAAAATACCACCCACTACCAGTATCGTCAAATGTAGGGTTAGTCATTAAATTAGTTCCCGAACCAGTTACTTCTGATAATGAACCACTACCTACTTTAATCATAATGTTGTCATTAATATCTGTCACGGTCATGCTTGCCAATGTAGAATCTAATGCTACATTATTTTTTTCAATTTTTGAACTCGTTACATTCCAACCGGCTATTGATGCTGATGAAAACATTGCGAAACCAGATGATGAAATATAAGCCACTGCGTCTATCGCGTCGGTACCAGCTGGGACATATATTTCATTAGCACTTAAATTAGCATTGATTGTAGTTCCGGCTCCAATTACTAATGTTTCATTTGTGGGGTCAAGATGAAATAGAGATGATGAAATCTCAATATTCCTATCAGCTCCACTTATAAACTGTTGGTCTTCTTTCCCTACAAAAAATGTATCAGTTCGTATAGCTAGCTCATTAGTATCTGTTCTAAATTTGAACGAACCGCTATCTCCCCCAGCGTGTAGTTCTAACCCAACACCACTATAATTATCACCACTATCACTTAGGACTGAACCACTCCACATCATCCACCCAGGAGCAGATGTTTTGTTTGAAG
>Ga0209992_10001796_pt1 | contig 21310 bp, 24 predicted proteins | sample 2SBtaG_2_FD_182564 | JGI IMG/M metagenome (GOLD analysis project Ga0209992, IMG submission 182564) | Deep subsurface microbial communities from Kolumbo volcano to uncover new lineages of life (NeLLi) - 2SBTROV12_ACTIVE470 metaG (SPAdes)... | ecosystem: Environmental > Aquatic > Marine >... | reverse complement strand
TTTTGTTGAAAAAACCAAATCAATCCTCTCCTGATAACATATTTAAGACCATTTTAGGTCATGCTCATAATGGCTAAAGCATATTATGTAAAATTTGAAACACCAGAAGAACTTGTGAGTCCGATCCTTGAAGCACTAAGAGTTTCTGCCACATCTGGTAAAGTTGTCAGAGGTACAAATGAGGCAACAAAAGCCATTGAACGTGGAATTAGCAAATTAATCATTATTGCAGAAGATGTTGAACCTCCAGAGGTTGTAGCCCATCTTCCACTAATCTGTGAAGAACAAAAAGCAGCTTATGCATTTGTTCCAAGTAAACAAGAACTAGGAAAAGCTCTTGGAATTGATGTTACATCAGCTGCCGCTGCTATATTAGATTCAGGAGATGCATCACACATTGTTGATGAAGTAGTTGCATCACTAGCTAAACTAAAAGGTGGCTCGACTGAACAATGAGTCAAACAGAATCTGATCAATTAAGTCCTGCAGATATTATTCAAATTGTTGGTAGAACTGGTATTGCAGGAGAAGTTATTCAAGTTAGAGTTAAAGTTCGTGAAGGTAAAGACAAAGGTCGTGTTCTCACTAGAAATGTAAAAGGTTCACCTAGAGTTGGAGAAGTTTTAATCTTACGTGAAACTGAACGTGAGGCAAAGAAATTACATTAGTGATTAATTATGAGTCTATTAGTAAAACCATGTAGCTTTTGTGACCGACCTGTAGCAAAAGGTACTGGAACAATGAATGTAAAGAATGATGGAACTGTAAGATGGTTCTGCTCTGCAAAATGCAAAAAAAATGCAATTGATCTAAAAAGAGATCCTAGAAAATTCAAATGGACAAAGAAATTCGTTAAAGGTGGAATTAAAGTCAAGAAGTAAATTGTCTGAACAAACATTATTTATTATAAAACCTGACGGTGTACAAAGAAAATTAGTTGGAGAAATAATCTCCAGGTTTGAGAAAAAAGGATTTACAATTTTAAAACTAAAAATGTTTACATTTACTAAAGAATTAGCAACTGAATTTTATTCAGTTCATAAAGATAAACCCTTTTTTGATGAACTACTAGAATATATCACATCAGGTCCAGTTGTCGTCACTGTTGTAGATGGTAACAATGCTGTTGCTACAACAAGACAGATGGTTGGTGCAACAAAATCCTTTGAAGCTGAACCTGGTTCAATCAGAGGTGATTTTGGTTTAGGTTTCACTGAAAATATTATTCATGCATCTGATTCAACAGAAAGCTTTGATAAAGAAGTAAGTGTGGTATTCAAGTGATTCACATTGCGTATCAGACAACCCATTGTGGCTGTATTAGGTCACGTTGATTCAGGAAAAACATCCCTTTTAGATAAAATTCGTGGAACTGGTGTACAAGGTAGAGAAGCTGGTGGCATAACTCAACATATTGGAGCGAGCTTCTTACCTGATGAAACTATTCAAAAATTATGTGGTTCACTTTATGAAAAATTAGGAAAAGCAGAAACTAAAATTCCTGGAATTTTGGTAATTGATACGCCTGGACATGAAGTATTCACAAATCTTCGAGCTAGAGGTGGTTCTGCTGCAGATATTGCAATTTTAGTTGTTGATATTAATCGGGGATTTCAACCTCAAACGAATGAAAGTCTAAAAATTCTTGAAAGCCGAAAAGTACCTTTTGTGGTTGCATTAAACAAAGTGGATATGATATCTGGTTGGCAAGCAACAGATGATGCATACATATCTCAAGCAATAAAGAAACAATCTCCATCTATTCAGACAAACATTGATGAACAAATCTATAACGTTGTTGGAGCATTATCTATACTGGGATATCAATCTGAAGCATTTTACAGAGTACAGGATTTCAAAAAAGAGATATCTATTGTCCCTGTAAGTGCTAGATCTGGTGTTGGTATTCCTGAATTACTTGCGGTATTGGTTGGATTAACACAACAATTTCTAGGTAAAAAACTAGAACAAGAGGAGAAACAAACACGTGGAATAATTTTAGAAGTAAATGATGAGGTAGGATTAGGTCCTACTGCAAATATGATCCTAATTGATGGTCATCTTAAGAAGGATGATAATATTGTTGTTGCAAAGAGAGATTCTGTAATAATTACAAAACCAAAAGCTCTCTTACTGCCAAAACCTCTAGATGAAATGCGTGATCCACGAGATAAATTCAAACCAATAGATGAAGTACAAGCAGCCGCAGGAATAAAAATCGCATCACCTGATTTAGAAGGAGTTCTTCCAGGAACCACTGTTTATGCATCCTCAAACCCAGAAGATACAGAAGAATTCAAAAAAATACTTGAATCTGAAATGGAATCTGTTTTTATTGATACTGAAACAACAGGTGTAATTCTAAAATGTGATACTATTGGTTCACTTGAAGCAATTACTGAAATGCTTAGACGACAACAAGTTCCTATATCCAAAGCTGACATCGGACCTGTTACTCGTAGAGATGTAATGCAAGCAAAAGCTATCAAAGATAAAGATCGTCATCTCGGTGTTATCTTGGCATTTAATGTAAAAGTATTTGACGATGCAAAAATTGAATGTGATGAAAGTCACATAAGGGTATTTGAAGATAAAGTCATTTACAGTTTAATTGATACTTACTCTCAATGGGTAGATGATGACAAATCTGATCTTGAAAATTCAATTTTTAAAGAATTTACTCCAATATGTAAATTCACATTTCTAAAAGGCTATACATTTCGTAACAACAATCCAGCAGTATTTGGTATACGTGTAGATGTTGGTACACTTAGACAAAAAACTTCATTTATAAATAAAATTGGTAAAAAAATTGGAAATATTCATTCTCTTGAAGCTGATGGTAAAACTGTTAAAGAAGTCAAGATGGATGAAGAAGTTGCGTGTTCTGTACAAAATGTTACAATTGGAAGACAAATAAATGAAGAAGATATATTTTATACTCTACCTACTCCATCCGAAGCAAAACAACTTTTGAAAAAATATGCTCACAAACTTACTTCTGAAGAATTACAAACACTCAATGAAATTGTTCGTATACAAAGAGAAACTAATCCAGTTTATGGTTATTGATTATCTATAAATTTTTTACAAATCATATGTATGCCTGGTTCTCCAACTGCTCCGACCATTGTATTTACAACTTCAGCATTTTTGAACATGATGAATGTTGGAATTGACTGAACTCCATATCTCATTGCAATATCTTGTGCATCATCTACATTCACTCTTGCAAATCTGATCTGCTTGTATTTTTTTGCCATTCTGGTAAATATTGGATGCATTGATTTACAGGGTCCACACCATTCTGCCCAAAAATCTACTAAAAGTAAATTATTATTTTTAATCTCTTGATTAAAATTTTGAGATGTTAATTCGATAACTGGAATCTCATTTAGAGTATTGTTAAGATCTTGTTGTTGTAATAAATCCTCTAATTGTTTTTTCTTTATCTTCTCAAATTCTGCATCTTCCATAATATTCTCTTTAAATTACAATATTTATTGTATTACAAATCAAGTAAATATTTCATTATGACTTTATCATTTTGTTTAATATCCATTTCGTGAAATGTAGGCGATTTTATTTCAACCTTGAAATCATGTTTTATCAAATCTATTGCTTCTCCAAAAATTTCTGCATCAATTTGGTAATTCCCATTTTTTGTAATCTCTAATAGAATTCTTTTTCCGACAAACCCATCTGTAATAGTAAGAATTATCATTTCTTCAAGCCAATTATACAACAAGTATTTCAAATCTTTTCCTTTCACTATTAACTTTCTACTATTATTTTCATCAACCTTGGAAATATCTAGAATTGTCTCTATAACTGAAATTCCTGCTATTTCAAATGCTTCTTTCAAATTATCTGCAGTAACCTCAATTATTGCATCAGTTGCATGCTCTAATGTTTTGTAACTCATTTCATATCCATGATATTCTATTATTAATTAGTTACAACTCCAACAGCAAAGTCTAAATTCGTTGTTTCAATTTTTTTTGTAAATGGATCTACCCAGAGGAATGAAAGATTTTGAAAATTCTGAAATTCAAAAAATTGAATACATCCGAGAAAAATTCCTTTCAACCTCTGAGATATTTGGATTTGAATTAATGGAGCCTTCTTCAATTGAATTAATGTCTGTTATTGAAGCAAAGAGTGGATCTGCAATTCGTGATGATGTTTATTTTTTTAATGATAAAGGTGACAGAGAAGTTTCATTAAGATTTGACTTTACAGTTGGTCTAACACGATATGTAACTGGACAAAAATCAATGAAGCTTCCAGCAAAAATTTCTGCATTTGGTGGTGTATGGAGATATGACGAACCACAAAAAGGAAGATACAGATTCTTTCATCAATGGGATATTGAAATATTTGGAAAACAAAATACTGAAACCGATGCAGAAATTATAGAATTCACATCAAAATTTTTCTCAAATCTTGGTTTTGAGAATATAATTTTAAGTATTTCTCATCGAAAAATTGTCCAATCATACATTTCATCTGTCTTTGAATCTGATAAGCCTGAACTTATTTCTGATATTCTTCGTGCAATTGATAAAATTCAGAAAAAATCAAAACAAGAAATTGTTTCCGAATATGAGAAAAAAGGATATGCTAAAGAAAAATTAGAAAAAATTATAGAATTCTCTAAACTAAAAGGTAGTCCTGAAGAAATATCTAAAATTTTTGATGTAACTCAATTTGAGAATTGGTCTGAATTAATAATATTATTTGAATCTCTAAAAAATCGTAATGTAAATAATATTCAAATTGATTTTGGAATTGTTAGAGGTCTTGATTATTATTCTGGAGTAGTCTTTGAAGCATTCGATAAAACTTTTGATATAGGTGCTTTAGTTGGTGGTGGAAGATATGATAATTTGCCATCTGTCTTTGGTAGAGATGATCTTGGTGCAACTGGCGTTGCGGGTGGTGTTGAACGTATTATATTGGCATTAGAAAACCAAAAATCATCATTCACAGAGCAAAAAAATCGTGTTTCTATTTTATATGTTAATGAAGAAATGAAATCAATTGCTATCAAAATTGCATCTTTGTTGAGAGAAAATTCTATACCCACTGATATTGATCTTTCTGGTAGAGCACTCAAAAAACAAATGGAACAATCCACTAATTCAAAATTTGTTATTATTGTAGGTCCTGATGAATATACAAAAAATATGGTTGTCGTAAGAAATATGTCTGATAGAAATGAAAATCAAGTTTTAATACCTGAATTATTAAAACACATCAAAAATCTTTTAATGTAAAAATGCTCTAGTGAGCATCATTATCTCTGGTCCATTTGTTAATGAACCAACCACTACTGAATTCTTATTTGCTAATATTCCGGATGATACAAATGGTATCCCTCCATTAATTGTTGCAGCTTCAATATTTCCTCCTAGTAAATTATTAATGGTTTTCATATCCTCTTCGTCAGTTTCTGGATGAACTACTGTTCCTTTTTCTGATGTAGCCATTACTGCACCTATCTGTTGAAATCCTGCAATTTTGAATTGCATCACTTCTATATCCAACGCGTCTTGTATTTTCTGCAAATCTTCTTTTGGTATTAGAGGTGAAACAATTCCACCCTTATCATTAACACTCATCATGTTTCCAAGTGCATTATTTTTTACATCTAGAATCTCTACATTGAGATCTGTATTATCCTTAATGTGATTAAATTCCCCTTCTGAACATGTACTTGGTAGCAGTATGCCGTGATTATTTACTACCATCAAAATTCCTAATACTCTTGCATTTGCAACTGATATCTCTAATGGTCTTACTTCTAAATATTCAGATAATTTTTCTGATTTTCCATCTGAAAACCCTCTTGGTAAAAATACAAATTCATCATTCACTGTACTATAGATCCCTATATTTGGACCACTGTAAATGTCGTATTTGATAATGTCCATGTTGTGAATTATTCCGAAAAGATATGAACGTAGGTATTTTCAAATAAAAACGGTGTTATATCTTCAAAATATCTGCCGATCATTGTTTAGTCAGTACTAATTTTGTCTAGATTTAAATAATATTCAAATGAGGTTGGATTATGCCAATTAATGAAGACTTTTGTCATGGCGACAAAAAACCAATCGGTAAAATTATCGATGGTCCATCTGGTAACTTCCATTGGGTTTGGCCTTCACAAGTAGGTGAAGGACAAAATGAATGGGATGCTTCCAAGAACGAACAGGTTTTAGCCGATTATGAAAAACACGGCGAAAAAATGGAAAAACTTGGAATTACCGGTACTATGGTGGCAAATGATTGGGATGTTTGTGTTGCAGACGGTGCTTGTATCGAAGCATGTCCAGTACAAATTTTCCAATGGTACAGAACTGACAAGGACATATCCGGCATAGATGCAGTTAATGATACAACTGAATGGAAAGGTGAAGGCACAACTGAAAAAGAAGAACGCCTAGATTTCACCGACAAAGCAGACGCTATCAGAGAACATGACTGCATTTATTGTATGGCATGTGTATCAGTTTGTCCTCCACAAGCAGTTCTCGTTGATCAAGCCAATATGGAACCTCACGAGAAAGCAGCTGGAACTTTTGTCAAAATGGAATCAGGTTCATCAAACCCACACGCACACGATTAGAAATAATCGTAGCATTCTTTCTTTTTCATTTTATACTGAACAAATTTTAACCAGTATTTTACATCACTTCTTGCCGAGGTCGCCTAGCCTGGTAGGGCGCGGGCCTTGAAAGCCTGTGTTCGCAAGAACGCGGGGGTTCAAATCCCTCTCTCGGCGTTTAATTTTAATTAAATTTTGAAATTTATATCACATCAAATTTCTAATTATTCATGGGTGATGGAATTGGAGGACCAGTTGTTAGATGTATTTCTGGAAATGCATTTGAATTAGATGTGACTCATTATAGAAAAGACAATCAGGAACAATACAGCAGAATTGAAAAAATTCTAATTTCAAAAATTGATAATCCTGACAATCCTGAGTATAAAGAAACAACTCAAGAAGATCTTGAACGTGCATTAAAGGGTAAGTTTGTATCTTGTAATGTTCAGTATAGAGATGAAAATACCGATGCGTTAGTTTGTAATGTATTTGTCCAAAAACCACCAGAGGGTTTTTAAAAATTATTTAGAAAATTTTCCTAATTCTGCAAGCATTGCTGATAATTGAATCTCCGGGTTTGAACCGACTAAAATTCTATAGTCATATTTTGCTATAATTTGTGATAATTCTTCTAAATTATCAAATTTGGCAGAAAATAATGCTTGATTGATATATTTGAGAAAGTCTGATTCTGACATTCCATAAACCTTGACTAATTCAATCATTTTATTTCTTGAATCTTGAATATTTCCAGAAACAGCTAATTTCAAAACCTCTTCTACATCATTTGTTTTTGTTAATCCTGCAGCAGCCTTCACACTGTCTTGTGTAATATCTCCCATACTTGCAGCAGTTTGGAGTAAATTGATTGCATGTCGTAGATCTCCTTCTGCATACTCAGCAATCTCTTTTAGACCTTTTTCGTCAGCTTTACCATTCTCTTTTTTAAGAATAACTTTTAGTTGTGTAGTAATTTCTTTCTCATCAATTTGTGAGAACTTGAAAACTGCACATCTACTCTGAATTGGATTGATAATCTTTGAGATATTATTTGCAATCAAAATAAATCTACAAAATTTTGCTGTATCTTCTATAATTCTTCTAAGTGCTGTCTGAGCATCAGAAGTCATCTCATCAGCCTCATCTAAAATTATTATCTTAAATGGAATTTCTGTATCCAACCCTGCAAATCTTGAGAACTTTTTTACTCGTTCTCTTACCATGCCAATTCCTCTTTCATCGGATGCGTTAAGCTCTAGTGTGTAGTCTTTCCATCTATCTCCCAAAATTTCCTGAGAAATACATATTGCCATAGTAGTTTTTCCAACACCTGCAGATCCTGAAAATAGTAAATGTGGCATTTCTTGTTGATTTTTGAGTAGTGCCTGAAGACTACCCTTGATATCTTTTTGATTCACCACTTCTGAAATTTTCTTTGGTCTATACTTCTCAACCCACATAATATCTGAAATTGTCATGTTGCAAACTGTATTTTGTTATTAATAAATGCCTAGAAGGATCAATTGATCAAAGCTAATTGTTGAGAAATTTGATCGATCGCTGTCCATAAATCCCTGAAAGGTGTTTGATCAATATTGGAAATAGAGGATGTAGTCAAAGTTCATTCGATAGGATATGGTTTGGAAGACGTTAAAGTCGAATTCAAACATGACCTCAAAATGGATGTATCTGGAGTACAGATAGAAGGAAAGGAAAATGAAATGATGAATATTCCTAGATGGGTTGCTAATATTTTAGAATCTGAAAAGCATGTAATTGTTCATGAACAAGATATGGTTAAGGAATTAAAACAAGCAAAGGTAAAAGAAGATGTACAAGATGAAGATTCACTTGCAACATTAGACAAGCATTTCTACATTAAACTTGACGCATACATGAAAAAACTTGAAAGTACTGACTTTGATAAAGTAGAAAGTATGTTAAATCAATTGGTAAGAATCAGACAGGGCAAGATAGTTAGATTAGCCGACTCTTCAAAACTCACTTCTGACCTTTTGTCAAAACTTAGTGTAGAAGAAGAAGTATATTATAATCAAATACACGATGCTAGTCTTGCATTTAAAAAACAAATCTTGGGTGAAAAGAAATGACACTTGAAACACAAACTGAATCTGCACTATCTGGATATGTTAAAGAATTTTTACTAGAGTTTAAAGATGAAAAAGGAAATTTTCGATATGTTGATGACATTGACAATATGATGCCATCAAAATCTAAATTCATTAATGTTGATTACAATGATCTAGTCTTACATCCTGACATCGAATCTGTATTTAATGAAAGTCCTGATTCAATTCTAGAAGCATTTTCAAGAGCAATCAAAGAAATTTTACAAGAACGTTTTCCAAAATATGCAAAAAAGATTGAACATGAAATAAGAGCACGAATTGCAAATTATCCTGTTCAACGGAGTCTACGTCAAATTAACGCAGAAGTTATTGGAAAAATAACTAGTGTTTCTGGAATGGTATTAAGAGCATCAGAAGTAAAACCTCTTGCAAAAGAATTGGTCTTTGTTTGTCCGGAAGGTCATAGAACTGATGTAATTCTTGGACACGGTTTATCCTTAACATCTCCTGTACAGTGTTCTAATCCTAAATGTAATCATAGAGAACTTGGTGTTGAGCCTGAATCTAGTCGTTTCATTGATGTACAATTTGTACGTCTACAAGAATTACCCGAAGATCTCCCTCCTGGACAGTTACCTCACTATCTTGATGTAACTGTTAAACAAGATTTAGTGGATAATGCAAGACCTGGTGATAGGGTAGTTCTTACTGGAATAGTAAGAATTGAACAAGAAAAAATGAGTGGTGTTTCAAAAGCAAGTAGTCCTTTGTACCGATTAAGATTGGATGGAAATAATGTAGAATTTTTAGGAAGTAAAAAAGATAAATCATCTAGAAAAATACAGCGAGAGGAAATCTCTCAAGAAGATGAAAAAATGATCAAATCATTATCAAAAAGTCCTGATTTGTATCAACAATTGATTGACTCGTATGCTCCACACATTACTGGGCATGAAGTTGTTAAAGAATCAATATTACTTTTGATGGCAGGCTCTACCCAAAGGGAATTACAAGATGGAAGTAAGATTAGGGGTGATATCAACATATTCTTAGTTGGTGATCCTGGTACTGCAAAAAGTGAGATGTTAAAATTCTGTGTTAGAGTTGCTCCTCGTGGTTTGTATACTTCTGGAAGAGGTTCTACCGCTGCTGGTTTAACTGCTGCAGTTGTTAGAGATACAAATGGAATTTTCATGTTAGAAGCAGGTGCAACAGTACTAGGTGATCAAGGTTTAGTATGTATTGACGAATTTGATAAGATGAAGGCTGAAGATAGAAGTGCACTACACGAGGTTATGGAACAGCAAACTGCTAGTATTTCTAAAGGAGGAATTGTTGCAACATTAAATGCACGAACATCTATTCTTGCAGCAGCTAATCCAATGTATGGGAAATATGATCCTTTCAAAAATATTACAGAAAATGTAAATCTTCCAGTACCACTTTTGACTCGTTTTGATTTAATTCATGTCATTCGTGATAAACCTTCAAAAGAAAGAGATACAAAAATAGCTCAACACATTATTAATCTTCATACTCCTAAAGGAATTGATCAAAAATCATTAATTGATTCTGAAACACTAACAAAATATCTTAGTTATGTGAAACGAATTGATCCTAAACTAACCAAAGAGGCTGAGCAAAAAATACTTGATTATTATATGAAAATGAGAACAGTTGAGGCCGAAGAAATGATCACTGTCACTCCTAGACAACTAGAGGGGTTGATCAGAATGGCAACGGCAAGAGCACGTTTATTGTTAAAAACTCAAGTTGAAGAAGATGATGCAGAACGTGCTATTTACCTTTTACAAAATATGTTTGAAAATGCAGGAATTGATGTCAATACTGGTAAAGTGGATCTTGGTGTACTACAAGGAAGACCACGAAGTGAAGTATCAAAAATGCAATTATTCATGGATGTAATGCAATCACTTGAAGGTGAACATAAAACTCCAGTTGATGAAAAGCAGTTAGTAGAAGAATTAGTAAAAACTGGAAAATACAATGATGAAGAAGCTAAAAACTTTATCAGAAAGATGGCAAGAGACTCATCTATTTATGAGTCAAAACCTGGTCATTATAACAGAGTATGAAAATAAGTAAACTTGATCTAGAACCTAAAGTAATTGATTTTCTTAAGTCTGAAGGATACGACGAACTTTTTGAACCACAAGAACAATCTGTAAAGGCAGGACTATTTGATGATAAAAAAAATTTTTTAATTACAATACCTACTGCAAGTGGAAAGACGCTCATTGCAATGCTTGCAATTCTTTCCCATCTTTCAAAACATAAAACCAAAGTTATCTATCTAACTCCATTACGTGCATTAACTAGTGAAAAATTTGAAGAATTTAAAAAATTAGAGAAACTAAATCTAGGTAGAAAACTCAAAGTAGCATTATCTACTGGAGATTCAAAAGAAAAAAAAGAGAAATTAGAAGATGCAGATGTAATATTTCTCACAAACGAAAGTATGGATGCAAATATGGCATTTCAGCAAGATTGGATTTATGATATAGGATTGGTGGTTTCTGATGAAATCCATCTAATTGGCGATGACACAAGAGGTCCAACACTAGAAATTGTTCTAACCCGACTTAGATCTGGATTTATTGGAAAAAATCCACCTAGAATCATTGGACTCAGTGCAACTATATCAAACAGTGATGAACTTGCCACGTGGTTAGATTGCGAACTAGTCGAGAGTACATTTAGACGTGTTCCATTATCTGAAGCCGTTTACAGTCGACATATCATAACAAATCAAGACCGTGAAGAAACTGAAGGTAATCTCACAAATGATCGTCAAGAATCTAGGCACCAAAAAGATTGGATTGGTTTAGGATTGGATACTGTTGAGAATGGAGATCAATGCTTGATATTTGCAATGACAAGAAAAAATGCCGTAGCATGGGCAAAAGAGGCTGGACGTGATGTTGTAAAAATGCTTAATGAAAATCAACGAAAAGAACTAGAAAAAATTTCAAAGAAAATACTCCCAAAAGATAGTTATGATAATACAAAATTAACTACTGAATTAGCACAAATGGTGAAAAATGGTACAGCGTTTCATCATGCAGGACTTGATCAAAGATGTCGTACAATAATCGAAACTGAATATAAAAATAGACACATAAAATTTTTGACTGCAACTCCTACCTTAGCTGCTGGTGTAAATTTACCTGCACGTAGAGTTGTAATTCCAAGTGTTATGAGGTATACAAATAATGGTTTGGAAAAAATTAGTATTCTAGAATACAAACAGATGTGTGGAAGAGCTGGACGACCACAATATGATGATATGGGTGAATCAATAATTATTTCAAAAGGATATCCTGATGAAATATTAGAGCATTATGTTGATGGTGAACCTGAACCATTAGAATCAAAAACTTTAGATGAAGATAGTTCTTTACGAATAAATTTACTTGGATTTATTTATACTGCATCTAAATTTAATCCAACATCCTATGAAAAAATAATAAAATTCTTTTCACAAACTTTTGCTGCGTATCAACTTTCAGATGATTCTGTATTAGAAAAAAAGATAACAAAACAACTTGAAAAATTAAAAGAGTATGGGATGATTACTGATGAAAATGGTTTTGAACCTACAAAATTCGGTATTAGGGTTTTTTATTTAAGAATTGATCCTAAAACTGCCTTTGATATGACAGGTTACATTGAAGATTATGTAAGAGGAACAAAACATACATTCGGAATATTACACATGATTACAAATCTTCCTGAATTTTATTCACAATATCCAATACCTGATAAATATCAAGAAGATATGGATGATCTTATTAATAAAAATGAAAAATTATACACACAACAAAAATTTTCAAGCGAAGATTGTTTCAAAAGTCTGTTAATTCTTTACAAGTGGATTGATGCTATGACTTATCAAGATATGTCAGAACATTTTGATGCTGAGCCTGGTGATATATTCTATATAAAAGAAAATGCAAAAGATTTGACTTATACCTTTACAGAGATTGTTAAATTTTGGAGAGATCACGCCAAAGAAAATGATCAAAAAAAGATTGTATCTGAATATCAGAATCTCATTGACGAATCAGATTTGCTTAAACTGCAAATAATTCATGGTGTTCCAGAGAAATATCTTGAATTAGTAAAAATAAAACAAATTGGACGTGTTCGTGCTCAAATTTTGTATAAAAATGGCTACAAAAATAAAACCGCACTGAAAAAAGCACCTCTTGAGAAGTTAGCAGCAATAGATAAAATTGGTGCAATTCTTGCAAAAAGTATCAAATCTCAAGTAGAAAAGGTCAGGTAATTGGAACAACTAATAATCCCAGCAATAATCGCAATCGCCGTTGCATTTTTTTCAGTATACGGATTAACTCCTTATGTAATTCGTGCTTTAGAGAAACGTAACATCACCGTTGTTGATGTAAATAAAAAAGAAAAAACAATGGTTGCACGACCTGGCGGTCTATCGATTATTGTTGGAATGGAATTATCATTAATTATTTTATATATATTTTTTCCAATCTCTGAAATTCTTGCTGTTATCCTGACAACATTCTTTGCATTTATTGTTGGAATTATAGATGATAAAAAAACTATGGGTGGTTGGTTCAAACCAATAGCTCTTGCTTTTTGTTCTGCTCCAATATTATTACTTGGTGCGTATGATTCAAATCTTGCTTTCCCATTATTTGGAACAGTCCAAATTCCATTACTATACATGGCATTAGTTGTATTTATGATACCAATTATGGGTAACACAATTAATTCAATTGATGTTTTAAATGGGGTTGCAAGTGGATTCATTACAATTGCAAGTTTCGCATTATCTGCTTGTCTTTTCATAATTCAAAATTATGAAGTAGGAATAATTTGTCTTTGTTTAGCATTTTCATCTTTAGCATTTTACAAATATCATAAATTTCCAAGCAAAATATTTCCTGGAGATTCTGGTGCAGTAACATTTGGTGTTGTATATGGTGGAATTGCAATAATTGGCGGTGTTGAGGTAATTGCTGCTATTGCAATTCTTCCAGCAATTATTAATTCATTTTTATTTTTATCTAGTGTAAAGAAAATTGTAGAACATAGAGAAATTAAAAACCCTGTGACTCATACTGATGATTGGAAATTACAATCGACTTCTGAAAACCACGCTCCAATCACTTTAGTTAGATTGCTTATTGCAAAAAAACCTCTAACCGAAAAACAAATTGGATATGAAATTTTTAAACTAGGAATATTTTCTGGAATTCTTGCTATAATTACGGCATTCATGATGGGAGTAAATATCTAATGTCTCTCCCACTATTCTCATTTATTTTTGCAATGTGGGGTTTAATTATAATTGGGGGTGGCTTGATGGTTGTTTTCATTGGACCTCTTTCATTCTCTGGGTATGGTGACCTAGATCCGCTCATTAATTCTGGTGCAAAAGTGCTAATTGCCATGATTCTGATATTCATTTGGGTTTTGGCATTGTTGAAAATTAAAAACTGGATATTTAGAAAAATTGTAAATCAATAGGATTATCTTTGATTCATGAGATAATCCACGACTAATCTTACTCCAAACCCTGTAGCGCCATGTGAATTGTATGATTTATTTTTTGTAGATGGTTGAATCCAGGCAGTTCCAGCAATATCAAAATGTGCCCACGGTACATTTCCTACTGAATTTGCTAAAAATGCTGCAGCTGTTATTGTTCCTGCTGCTCGTCCCATTCCGATATTTCTGATATCTGCAACTTTTGATTTTACCATATCCATATAATCATCATTTATTGGTAATTCCCAAACTTCTTCTGAAGTTTTTGTTGATGCAGTTTTAATTTTTGATACAAGTTTTGCATTGTTACTTACTATTCCAGCAACATTAGTTCCTAATGCAACAATACACGCTCCAGTTAATGTTGCAAAATCCATTACCGAAGATGGTTGATAGTGTTTTATTCCATATGCAAGTCCATCTGCTAAAATTAATCTACCTTCAGCATCTGTATTTAAAATTTCTGCAGTTTTTCCATTAAATAATTTTATAATATCTCCAGGTCTAAATGCCTCTCCACTTGGCATATTTTCGACAGATGGAATTATTGCAACTACATTAATTGCAAGTTTTAACTCTGAGATTGCTTTCATCACTCCTAATACTGTACATCCTCCACATTTGTCAAACTTCATTTCATCCATCTTCTCTCCAGGTTTTAACGAAATTCCGCCTGTGTCAAATGTTACTGCTTTACCAACAAGTAAGATTGGTTTTTGTTCCTTCTTACCCTTTCTGTATTCTAAAATTATGAATTTAGGTTCATTTTTACTTCCTTGTCCTACTGCAAAAACTCCTCCTAACCTTTTAGATTTTATCTCATTTTTTGAAAACACTGTACATTTCATTTTATTTTGATCTGCTATCTTCTTTGCTATTTCACCTAATTTCATTGGAGGACATTCATTTGGTGGAAGATTTGCAACATCTCTTGTAAATTTAACTGCATCAGAAATTATAATTGAATTTTTGATTATTTTTTGTGCATTTTTATCAGATGTTAATAGTGTTAAATCTGGTTCTTTTTTGTTAGATCTTTCTTTTTTAAATAAATCAAACTCATACAGTGAAAGATTTGCACCTTCTACTATTGCTGACATAACTTGATCATTTTTAATTGAAATCTTCTCTGGAATTATAATTGAAAATTCTTTTATTTCTAATTCATGAATCTTTTTTGTAATAATACCTGTAACATCTCTAATTACATCTGAGGTTAGTTTATTCTTTTTACCTAATCCTGCAATCAAAACTCTCTCTGATGGAATTTCATTGTGTGAATGAATTATTGAAATTTTACCTTTCTTACCCTTAATCTCTTTAACTGATTGTGAAATTATCTGGTCTATTTTTTTATTTAATTTTCCCAATCCTATTGCTATATTTGTATCCTCAAAACAAAATGCACACAAAATTGTGGTTCTTTTTTTTACTGGGGAATTTGCTTCTGTTCTAATTCGCATATATTTTTCTGAAAAATACTTTTTTTATAGATTGCTTATCTTGATCTTTCTACTGTGAGTAATTAGACTGGCAGAACGGAAAAATACTGCGAGTGAATCCTTACATCCTATATCGCATGATTCTTGAATGCTCATTTCGTTGAATTTTTTGTCGTGAATCCTCAGAATTGCTGATAATAATGGAATAATTGCAGCCCTTCCTCCATATGCTGTTTTTTTGTCAATAAACCAAAACATTTCCAATGCATCATCTTCTAGAATTTTTTCTCTAATCGTTCCCCCAAATTCTGTATAATGACCGATCATACGTAATTTTCCTTTAGCTAAAAAATTCATCAATTTGGCAAATTTAATACAAACATAACATTTGTCATCATAAATCATGAGTGGCAGTGAATCATGAAAATCCATACATTCAGTACGATCTTTGAAGATTAAAATTTTTGGAAATAGCTATTTATGTAATTCTAGGTATTTTTTCTTGAGGACGATCATGTGTAAAATTAAAAGTATCGGATTGGTCAATAAACTGTAATGGGCCTGAATTACTATCAAATTAAAAAAAATGTTCTTCAAGCAAGAAAATTAGTTATTCGTGGAACCTCAATTGCAGGTTCAGGTCATCCTGGAGGTTCATTTTCCATGGCAGAAATCATGGGCTGTATCTTTTATAATCACTTGAAATATGATCCAAAAAACCCTGAATGGGAAGGTCGTGATAAACTAATCTTATCAAAAGGTCATGCCTCTCCAGGTTTATTTTCAAACATGGCAGTAGCTGGATATTTTGAAGAATCACAATTAGATACTTTACGACAATTTGGAAGTAAATTACAAGGTCATCCTGATCTAAAATGTCCTGGTGTTGAATTTTGTGGTGGTTCTTTAGGTATTGGATTATCTTATTCTATTGGAAATGCATTAGCTGCAAAACTTGATGGAAAAGATACGCACATCTTCACTGTAATGGGTGATGGTGAAAGTGATGAAGGTCAAGTATGGGAAGCTGCAATGACTGCTGCAAAATATAATGTTGATAATTTGACATTAATCCTTGATAGAAATTTTATACAACAAGATTCTTACACTGAAAAAATCATGCCACTTGATGAAACCCTTGAAGGAGATGAGCTATCTGAAATGTGGAAAGATGCTAGTAGATGGAAAACTGGTGACAAATGGCGTTCTTTTGGATGGAATGTGATTGAAGTTGATGGTCATAGAATCGAACAGGTTTCTGATGCACTAACTAGAGCAAAATCTGTAAAGGGAATACCATCAATTATCATTGCTAGGACAATTAAAGGAAAAGCAGTTGAACATATGGAAGATAATCCACAATGGCATGGGAAAGCACCTAATCCTGAACTTGTTCCAATAATTAACCAAGAATTAGATTCACAATTTATGATTACACCTTCTATAATAGCAGGCGATATGACAAATTTAGAAAATGAAGTTAAACGTTGTGATGATGGACGTGCTGATTATATTCATCTAGATGTCATGGATGGTCAATTTGTTCCAAATACTACTTTTGATCATACAAAAATTAAGGAACTAAGATCTCTAACTGTAATTCCATTTGACACACATTTGATGATTAACGAACCTGTAAAACAAATTCAAAATTATATTGACGCAGGAAGTGATATTGTAACTGTACATGCAGAAGTTTGTGATGAGTCAAGTTTTGGAGAAATTCATGATTTATTGAAATCTAACAAAACAAGTATTGGACTGGCAATAAATCCTGATACTTCTTTACCTGACTGGAGTAAAAAATTCATCTCTTCACTAGATCAAATCATAGTCATGTCCGTTGTACCTGGCAAGTCAGGTCAAAAATACATTGAGAATACGCATGAAAAAACAAAAAATCTTATGGCAAATTTGAAAGAAAATGGTTTTACAGGCTACATTGAAGCAGATGGTGGTGTAACTTTAGATAATATTGGCCAATGCTTTGCAGATGGTGCACGTGCATTTGTTGGAGGAAGTGCAATAATCGGTCAAACTGATGTTCGATTAGTAATACGGGAATTCAGAAAACAGGTATTGAGAACTAGACGTAAATTATTGATTCAAAAAGCCAATGAACTTGGTGGCACTGAACTGGTGAATAAATGGATTGACTTGCATGTACTAGGTAAGAAAAAAGACGAACTCACACAAATAGCAACGGAGCTTGGATATCAATGAGTACTGAGTTTGGTGACATGCGAACCGCATATGGAAAAGCTCTCATTGAGTTAGGTGAACAAAACAAAAATGTTGTTGTTTTAGGTGCAGACACCACTGATTCACTGAAAACATCTGGTTTTGGAAAACAATTTCCTGAAAGATTCTTTAATGTAGGTATAGCTGAAGCAAATCTAGTATCTGTTGCTGCAGGATTAGCTTATTCTGGAAAAATATCTTTTGCAAGTACATATGCAATCTTTTTGCCAGGACGATGTGTTGATCAAATACGAAATTCAATTGCATATCCATCAAGAGGAGAAAAAAAAGGTCTAAATGTTAAACTTGTAACATCTCATGGTGGATTATCTGTTGGTGCTGATGGTGGTTCTCATCAAACCATTGAAGACATAGCAATAATGCGTGTCATACCAAACATGAAAGTTCTAATTCCTGCTGATGCAGTTGCTGTTTCAAAACTAACAAAAAGTATTGCACAAACTTATGGTCCATTTTACATGAGAATGGCAAGATCCAAGGTTTCTACTATATACTCTGATTCTCAAGAATTTGAGATTGGAAAAGGTATTACATTACGAGATGGAAATGACTGCACTATAGCTGCAACTGGCATAACAGTAAAAATGGCACTTGATGCTGCTGAAAAACTCCAACAAGATGGTATTTCATGTAGGGTGATTGATTGTTTTACAATAAAACCAATTGATAAGGATCTCTTAGAAAAGGCTGCAAGAGAGACTGGTGGAATTGTTACTTGTGAGGAACACAATATTCTGGGTGGATTTGGCTCTGCTGTTTCTGAAGTGGTGTCTGAATCATATCCAGTTCCTATACGTAGAATTGGAGCACAAGATATGTTTGGTGAATCTGCTCGTGATAGCGAAATACATCAATTATTTGAAAAACATGGTATCACATCAATTAATATAGAAAAAAATGTCAAAGATATCCGGAGTAAACAATGAAAATTTTCCTTGACACTGCAAATATTGAAGATATTCGGAAATATAATGACATGGGCTTACTAGATGGAATTACCACAAACCCCTCATTACTTGCAAAAGAAGGTGGTGATCCACATGCAGCAATGGAAGAAATTACTAGAATTATCAAAGGTGATGTCAGTTTAGAAGTTGTAAGCACTGATTATAATGGAATGATGGAAGAAGGAAAAAAACTTCGAGAATATGGTGATCATGTTGTTGTCAAATGTCCAATGACTGGTGATGGTCTAAAAGCTTGTAAGAGTTTTTCAGAACAAGGAATACCTGTAAATGTTACACTTGTATTTTCAGCCAATCAGGCACTTCTTGCTGCTAAGGCAGGTGCAAAATATGTTAGTCCTTTCATTGGAAGATTAGATGATATTGGTCACACTGGCATGGATCTAATTAGAGAAATCAAACAAGTCTTTTCAAATTATGATTTTAAAACACAAATTCTTGTTGCTAGTGTAAGACATCCACAACATGTTGTAGATGCAGCAAAAATTGGTGCTGATGTTGTAACTTTGCCTGCTGGAGTATTAGCAAAAATGCTTGGTCACTCTTTAACCGATAAAGGTCTTAAAGCATTTCTATCTGACTGGGAGAAATTACAGTCTGAGCTATCAAATAAAGCATAATATTTTGGATAACACTTGACTGGTCTTTTTAATAATCCTCGACGTCATCTTAGAACGCTTATCAAACAAGCAAGAAAAGTAAAAGATCCCATTGAAAGAGGAAAAAAATACGATGAAGCATTAGAATATGGTCATGGAATTGAAAAAAAACTTGATCATGATCCTGATATTGCATTTATTATCGGAACTATCTATTACATCAAAGGTGATTCTCAAAAAACATTAGAATACATGAATAATGTTTTAGAAATTGGTATGTTTGATCTTGATGCTTTAGCAATTAAAGCAAGTGTATATCTTAATTTGAAAAATAGAGAAAAAGTGATTGAGTGTTGCAACAAGATTAAAGAAGTAGATCCAAAAAATAAATCTCTAATTGAGATTGAGGAAGAACTAAAGAAAATTTAAAAATAATAAATAGAATTGGAAAATCTATGCGTCGTAGATCATTAATTCTTTTTCTTCTAATGTAGAATGTAGATTATGTACTGATCTGTACACATCTGCCTCTTTTTTGGCACCTGTGCATACAAGCTTGCCTGATGCAAACAGAAGAATTACTGTTTTTGGGTCAAGCATTCTATGAATCAAACCTGGAAATTGTTCAGGTTCATACATACTTCGTGGCAATTTTCTGGCTGCTTGTTCCAAATGAATCTTTCCTCCTAAATTTATTGCAGCAACAATATTTTGTACAGTAATGACTGCATCTTTCTTAATCTTTATGCCTCCTTTGCGTAATTGTTTTACAACCGTCTGAACAGCTTTTACTGCCATTTCTTCAGATTTTGCACCGGTACATACCATTTTACCTGTTCTAAAGATCAGTGTAGCAGTTCTTGGACTTTCCAAGCGAAAAACCAAACCTGGAAATTGGTCTGGATGATATTCTGTTGCAGGAAATTTTTTCGTAATATCATTTAGATCTATTTTTTGATCAACTGATGCAGAAGCTACTACGTTTTCTACACTTACTATTGGTTTTGTCTGTGGCATTTTTACTCTTTAAATACTCCCTTTATATATACATGGGTTTGATTTCAGTCTATTATTACAATTAATGATGATTTATCCACATGTACTGATGTTCCTCTTCAAAAAGTTCTATTTTGATATCGTTATTTTTTATCTCATCCGGTTGAAACTCAAAGAAATTTAGTTTTCCCGAATACGGAATAGGCACTCGTAATTTTTTTGGATTTTCTAAAATGAATCCATACTTGTTATTTGTTTTGCTTGATATTGAATGATGTTTTTTTTTATCAGTGTAAAGTTCTTTATCTGAATCATATTTTTTTACATCAACCAGATTCACTTTTCCAATTATTGCACCGACTGTAATTGATGATGGTGATATTTTCATTCGTCTGCAATCTTCTTCAAGAATATTTTTTCCAGCATGAATCAAAAACTCACCTCGAAATTTAGTATTCCATTTTCTCAATTCGATTGTCTTTTTTCCTTGAACAATTAACTCAGCAAATGGTTGACAAACCGAAAGACATTTCATAAATTTTATTTATTCACAGTATCTTAATAAACATCAAAATTGTGATGCTTGCTCAATTATCTCTGACATATCTTTAGTTTGACTTTCGGGAAGGCCAGTAATTCCTCCAGTTAGACTATCTGTTTGAATACCCTTTTCTGCTAAAACATTTGCAGCCATTAATGATGTTCTTCCTGCCATACATACCATTAATGATTTTCCATTAGATTCTTGTAGTGCATTATCAATTTCCTCAGGAATCTGTTGTCCTGATAG
>Ga0209992_10001793_pt1 | contig 21354 bp, 19 predicted proteins | sample 2SBtaG_2_FD_182564 | JGI IMG/M metagenome (GOLD analysis project Ga0209992, IMG submission 182564) | Deep subsurface microbial communities from Kolumbo volcano to uncover new lineages of life (NeLLi) - 2SBTROV12_ACTIVE470 metaG (SPAdes)... | ecosystem: Environmental > Aquatic > Marine >... | reverse complement strand
TGCATAACGGCTCATTATAGCGCTCCTTGTTCTGCTAGTACTTGGTGAACGTGTGCTAAGTCTTTATCACCGCGACCACTTAAGTTCACAACTAAAATTGTCTCTTCAGTTTGCTCTTCAGCATATTTTAATGCGTATGCAAGGGCATGACTTGATTCAAGCGCAGGAATAATGCCTTCATGTTTAGCCAGTGCTTGGAAACCATCAAGTGCTTCTTTATCAGAAATACCTACATATTGTGCGCGTCCCGTTTCATGTAAAAATGCATGCTGAGGGCCAACGGCTGGGTAATCAAGGCCAGCAGAAACAGAGTAAGACTCTTCAATTTGACCATCATGGTTTTGCATAATATACGTATAGGCACCATGCAAAATACCTTTAGTCCCCTTACAAAGTGCAGCACCATGCTCTTCAGTATCAAGTCCTTTACCCGCAGGCTCAACACCAATTAGCTTCACACTCTCATCACCAATAAAATCACTGAACATACCAATAGCGTTTGAACCACCACCAACACAGGCAATGACAGCATCAGGTAAACGGCCTTCAGTGTCTAACACTTGCTGTTTAGCTTCTTCACCAATCATTTTCTGGAATTCACGTACGATAGTCGGAAATGGATGCGGGCCAGCAGCGGTACCTAAAAGGTAGTGGGCTGTTTTATAGTTTGCAGACCAGTCACGCATGGCTTCATTTACAGCATCCTTTAACGTGCCAGAACCTGCAGTTACAGGGATCACTTCGGCACCCATTAAACGCATTCTGAATACATTTGGCTGTTGACGCTCAACGTCTTTTGCACCCATGTAAACACGGCATTTCAATCCAAGTAGGGCACAGGCGAGTGCTGTTGCCACACCATGTTGACCTGCACCTGTTTCGGCTATTACTTCTTTTTTACCCATGCGCTTAGTAAGCAATGCTTGGCCAAGTACTTGGTTGGTTTTATGTGCACCACCGTGGAGTAAATCTTCACGCTTTAAATACAGTTTTACTTTTGGGTTTGTAACTAAATTACGCGTAAGCGTTAACGGCGTCGGACGGCCCGCGTACTCGTTTAATAGCTTTGTAAATTCAGCCTGAAATTCAGGATCATTTTGTGATTTATTAAATTCACCTTCAAGCTGCTTTAGTGCAGGGACGAGTAGTTCGGGTACAAACATACCACCGAAATCGCCAAAATATGCTGCGTTATTCATTTCCACCTCAATAACCTCTAATGTTTTTAAAAGCATCTGCAATTTTTTGCGAACACTTTTTACCAGGGCTAAGTTCAACCCCTGAATTCAAATCTAGTCCTTGTGCGCCTGTATAAGCTGCATCAAGTACATTTTCTGCGTTTAAACCGCCAGCTAACATAAAGCTGTTTGCGCCCTTTTCAGCCAGTAATGACCAATCAAAAACTTCACCTGTGCCACCAAATCCTGCAGAGGTTTTAGTATCGTACAAATGTTTATCTACTCCTGAGATTGGTTCAGGTAGTACATCTGTTACACCTTGTGCTTTCCATATTTGGCAAGTTACAGGTAATTTTGCGCGCAGCGCTTCAATATAGGGTTTATCTTCATTGCCGTGTAACTGCACGGCGGCAAGCTTCAGTGTTTGCGCAATTTCACTGACTTGTTCTAGGTCTTCGTTAACGAATACACCAACATACTTTAAAGGTGCACTATCAATGACGGCTTTCGCGCAGTCAATGTCAACGTAGCGGGGCGATTTAGAGGCGAAGATAAGGCCGCCGTAAATAGCCCCTGCGTTAAAAGCCGCTTGGGCGTCCTGAGAACGCGTTAAACCACAAACTTTATTTTCACCCAGAATAAGACGACGGCAAGCAACTTCTAAGCATTGCTCAGCCATAATAGAGCTGCCCACTAAGAAACCATTACAAAGTGGTGCTAGACGCTTCACATCTTGATGGGTGTAAATACCTGATTCAGAGATCACAACTTTGCCATCAGGAATTAGCTTTCTGAGCTTCTCTGTTGTCGCTAAATCTGTGCTCAAATCACGTAAGTTGCGGTTATTAATACCGATAATTTCAGCATTCAGATCAAGTGCGCGGTGCACCTCTTCTTCATTGCTGACTTCGGTTAAGATTGACATATTCAGTGACTTTGTCACCTTGGCAAGGTGTACATATTGCGCATCATCAAGTACTGATAGCATAAGCAAAATGGCGTTACCACCATGTAAGCGCGCCAGATAAACCTGATACTCGTCGATAAAGAAGTCTTTACAAATAAGCGGTTGCTCAACTTTCTTGCTGACATACGTAAGGTAATCAAAACTACCCTGAAAATATTTTTCATCGGTTAACACACTGATGCATGTGGCATATTTGCCATATACGTCAGTGATTTCATCAAGATTAAAGTTATCTCTAATCAAGCCCTTTGATGGCGATGCCTTCTTACACTCTAAAATAAACTGTGTGCCTGATGCTGCCAGTGCCGCTTGAAAATCTCTGTCACTTGGCACAAGGTCGTTAATAAAAGAGTCCAGTGGTTTTTGTTGTTTTCTTAGAGCGACTTCTTGCTGTTTATCTGCAACGATTTTTTCTAATACGTTAGCCATTGCTTACCTCAACGATCTCTTTTAGTTTGTCTGCTGCTTTACCTGACTTTAAAACTGTTAATACTTGCTGTGTGGCGGCTTTAAAATCAGCAGCCAAATTATGCATGACCAATAATGCAGCGACGTTTACTGCAATGGCGGCATTGTGTGCATCAGGTGCTGAGCCATTTAAAATCTCAATACTTGCTTTGGCATTGTATTTTGGCGTATCCCCAGCGATTTGGTCTAATGAATAATGTTCAACGCCAAAATCCTCAACGGTTAAGGTGTATTCTTTAATGTCACCATCAACCAACTCAGCTACATGGGTTGTGCCATGTAGGGCAATTTCATCTGTGCCTTCACCATGTACTATCATTGCTCGCTCAGTACCGAGAGTCTTTAAAGTCTCAGCCATCGGGCGGCATAAACTTTTATCATACACACCCAGTAACTGCACTTGTGGGGCAGCAGGGTTAGTCAATGGGCCTAAAATATTAAAAATTGTACGAGTTTTTAACGTGGTACGAACTGGCATCGCATGTTTTACACCCAAGTGATAAAGCGGCGCGAATAAGAAAGTGAAGCCGGTTTCTTTTAAACATACACTGGCTTGCTCAGGCGTCATTTCAATATTAATGCCCAGAGTTCTGAGTAAATCCGCAGAGCCTGATTTACTCGATACACTGCGATTGCCGTGTTTCACTAAATTTATACCACATGCCGCAGCCACAATTGCCGCTGTGGTGCTGACATTGATGGTATTTGAACCATCGCCACCTGTGCCACAGCTATCAGCACAAACAAGATTATGTGCGTTGAAAGCAGTAGCATGATCACGCATGGCTTTTGCTGCGCCAGCAATCTCTTGTGCCGTTTCTTTTTTAATTTTTAATGCTATCAGTGCAGCGGTGAGTTCAATTTCAGATACTTCACCTTGCATAACTAGATCGAAGAAGCTATTTGATTGCTCAAATGTTAAGTCTTGTTGTTCAAGTAATAGATTTAAACTGTCCATGTTGGCTCCTATTGTGTTAAGTAGTCGATACTTTGTTTTAATAACTGAGCACCGTCTGGGGTAAGAATAGACTCAGGGTGAAATTGATAGCCGATCACCTTATCTTCAGAGTGATAAATAGCCATCGGAATAGTGTCGTATTTGGCAATCACTTTTAAGCACTCAGGAACATGAGTCGCCATTAAAGAGTGGTAACGCGCAACCGGGAAGCGTTTGCCAATACCTGCAAATACAGGGTGGTCGTCAGCTTCAATAATCGAAGACTTACCATGAACTGTTTCACCTGCATGACCAACAGTTCCGCCATAGCTTTGTGTTAAAGCTTGTTGGCCTAAACAAATTCCCAGCATAGGGAATTGGCCTTTAGCGACTTCAATTAGCTCTAACAAACAGCCTGCTTGAGCTGGGTTACCTGGGCCTGGCGATAACACTAAAATTAACGGTACAGTTTCTTGCTGCATTTTGGCGAAGATTTTTTCAGCGGAGATATTGTTACGGTAAACCACTAAATCTAGGCCTAGTAGCGTCAGTTCATCAACAAGGTTGTAGCTGAATGAATCAAAGTTATCTAAAAAATATACTTTTGTGTTGTTAGGCATTAGCAGGCTCCTTGATACGTAGATTGCACGGCTTTTATAACGGCTTGAGCTTTAGCACGCGTTTCATCTGCTTCTGATTGTGGATCAGAGTCATACACAACGCCTGCACCAGCTTGCACGTAAGCGGTACCGTTTTTTACGAATGCAGAGCGTATAACGATACATGAGTCCATTGCGCCATCGCCTGTTAAGTAGCCAACTGCACCACCATAGCTGCCCCTGCGATGTCTCTCTATCTGGCGAACTAGCTCTGCGGCTTTTACTTTAGGTGCGCCTACTAGTGTGCCCATGTTCATACAGGCTTGATAGGCATGTAATGCGTCTAAATCTGGTTTCAATTGACCTACAACGCGAGATACTAAATGCATGACCTGAGAGTAGCGGTCTACTTTTAGCAGTTCTTTTGCGTGGCGTGTGCCTGCAACACTAATTCGCGCTACGTCATTACGTGCTAAATCAACCAGCATTAGGTGCTCTGCACGCTCTTTTTGATCGTTTCGAAGTTCAAGTTCAATACGGCTGTCTAAATCTGGGTTTATGTTGCCATCTGCAAACTTACCGCGAGGGCGCGTGCCTGCAATAGGGTAAACTTCAACTTGATTGCTGTTGACGCAATATTTCAATGCCGATTCAGGTGAGGCACCAAACAAAACAAAAGACTCATCTCGCATATAAAACATATACGGACTTGGATTTTGCTTTTTAAGTTGCTGGTAAGCTGCTAGTGGCTGAGCACAAGGTAAAGAGAATGTACGAGAAGGCACAACTTGGAAAATATCACCATTGATAATGTTTTGCCTTAAAGTTTTGACTTGCTGAAAGTAAGTTTCATCGTCAATGTTTACTGTTACTTCAGACTGGCCTTCATTTGGCGCTGCTAAATACGGCGTTAAATTATCACAACGCGTATTCAGCTCTTCTAGCTGTTTACCAACTTCAAAACAGTTGGCATGAACTTCTGGTCCGTTAAAAACATTACCAATTAACTCAGTTGTTTGGGCTTGGTGATCGATTAATACCAGGGTTTCTGCTAAGTAAAACACATAGTCAGGACAGTCATTATCACCGTCTGGGACGTCAGGGAGTGTTTCAAAGTTCGCCACCATGTCGTAAGCAAATACACCGCCCAAAAATAGTGCAAAAGGGGTATCTGAGTTACGTTTGATTTTATTTATACAAGTACGTAAGGCACTGAATGCATTATCTGCTTTAAGCTTACTGTATTCATCGAGCTCAGCTTCAAACGGTGCGTATTCAAGTGTTAATACATCGCCTTCTACAACCGCAGTACAGTTTTCAACTTGTTCGGCCAAGTAACTTAGCACTTGCTGTCCATTGTTAGACAGTGCTTTGGCAATCACGGTTTTGCCTCTGCACTCAATACGAAGTGCTGCATCGACTAAAATAATGCTTTTAACATTATCTTTAGAGTCAATTTCTGCTGACTCTAGTAATAGTGAATTTGTTTTATCAAGTGCCGCATATAAAGACAGTGGGCTGCTGATGTAATCGCGCCGTTGTCTTATACTCGTCACTTCCCCTGGTGTTGTCGTAATATGACTAAAAATCAAAACCTCATTCCCCATAATAAAAAACCCCCGCCAGTGTTAACTTGCGGGGGTTGTGTAACAGATACAACAATGCCGTCCCGCTAGTTCAGGCGCCACCACCAAGAGTGTGTGTTGATATTGTTGTTAATCATGTTTGTATTCCAAAAAATTTAGATATAAAAAAACCCGCATTTGTGTGCGGGTTTTGAAATCGTATAGATACGACAAAGCGCCCGCAATGTTACGAGTGCCACCACCAGATTTTGTTTTTAGTTAATGTTTTCATATCAGGTATATGTCGAATCAATTTATGTACACAGTAAACCTTATCGGAACGAGCGAGTCAAGCTAAAAAGTTGCAAAAACATTAAAAATATAAAGTATACAAAATTTAATAAGGCGTATTAGTGATATAATCCGACCCGTTGACACGAACATGAATAATAATGAAGAGAAATAAACTTGATAAAATATGATTTACACAGTCATAGCACCTTTTCTGATGGTCGTTTAAGCGTGGGCGCATTACTTGAGCGAGCAACAGAAAAGGGCGTTGATGTTTTAGCCCTCACCGATCACGATACCGTTGCGGGTGTTGAACCTGCAAAGCAATTTATAGCTGACCGAGATTTAAATTTAGAGCTAGTGGCAGGGGTTGAAATTTCGACAAAATGGGAGAGTTTTGAAATCCATATTGTCGGCTTATCTATAGATATTGAAAATACTCATCTTCTTAATTTACTGACTGAGCAACAAAGCAAACGTGAAGCACGAGCACAAGAGATTGGTCGACGCCTAGTTAAAAAAGGCTATGAAGACATTTATGAGCAGGCTAAAACATTGGCAAAAGATGCTGAAATCACTCGAGCACACTTTGCACAAGCGTTAGTCGAACGCGGTGTAGCTAAAAACATTCAAGGTGTGTTTAAAAAGTTTTTAGCCAGAGGCAAAACGGGTTATGTACCAAGCAATTGGTGTGATATGACAACTGCCATTAAAGCAATTCAGGCGGCTGGTGGCGTTTCTGTGTTGGCGCATCCTGGTCGATATCAAATGTCTAATAAGTGGCTACGTAAATTACTTAATGAATTTAAACTTGCAGGTGGACAGGCAATGGAAGTCGCTTTACCGCAACAAGCACCAAGCGAAAGACAGTTTTTAGGGCAATTAAGCCAAGAGTTTGATCTACTCGCGAGTCAAGGTTCAGATTTTCATTATCCTATGCCTTGGTCAGATCTCGGAAAAAACCTATACTTACCAAAAGATTGCCAAGCTGTTTGGCAGTTTTGGCAAGACGCACAGGAGTGTAACTAATGAGCCAATTTTTTCATATTCACCCAGAAAACCCGCAGGCACGCTTAATTAAACAAGCGGTCGAAATTATTCAAAAGGGTGGGGTGATAGTCTACCCGACCGACTCAGGTTATGCACTCGGCTGCAGTATTGGTAACAAACAAGCGAAAGAGCGAATTGAGCGTATTCGCGGTATTGAAAAACACCACAACTTTACACTTGTCTGTCGAGATTTATCAGAACTGGCAACGTATGCCCGTGTAGATAATCAAATTTTTCGCTTAATAAAAAACAATACGCCAGGGCCTTATACCTTTATTTTTAAAGGCACAAAAGAAGTACCTAAGCGTTTATTAAACGAGAAGAAAAAGACCATTGGTATGCGTGTAACCGATAACCCAATTGCCGCAGCGTTACTTGAAGAGCTCAATGAGCCACTTATGTCATGTTCCTTGATTTTACCTGGTGAGCAATTTACCGAGTCAGATCCAGATGACATTCGCATGAGCCTAGAAAAGCAGGTAGATCTAATTATTCATGGTGGTTATCTAATTGAACAAGCAACTACCGTGATTGATTTCTCTGACGATGACATCATGATCCTCCGCGAAGGGTGCGGTGACGTTACGCCGTTTCAATAGCCATCAAAATAGTCATTAAATGAGTAACTCTGCGCCATTGGCCTTTCTTCATGGTGAAGCCGTTTTAGAAAAGCCAGAAGACTTATATATACCGCCTGATGCCCTTAAAGTGATATTAGAAAGCTTTGAGGGACCGCTCGATCTACTTTTATATCTTATTAAACGCCATAAACTCGATATTTTGCAACTGCCAATCCATAGTATTACTAAACAATATGTAAGCTATGTTGAGCTGATGAAAGACTTACAGCTCGAATTGGCAGGGGAATACTTAGTGATGGCAGCGTTATTGGCACAAATTAAGTCGCGCATGTTGTTACCGACCCATGAAGAGCTTGAAGAAGAAGCCGATCCGCGTGCTGAATTAGTCAAGCGTTTGCAAGAATATGAACAGTTCAAAATTGCGGCAGAAACATTAAAAGAGCAGCCTCATGTAGGAAAAAATTTCTTTATAGCAAATGCTAAGTTTATCGATAATGCACTTGATGAAGAAAAATTACCTGATTTAAGTTTAAAAGAGTTAGTACTTGCATTTGGTCAAGTGATGGCAAGGGTAAAAACACTCGCTCACCATCAAATATCAAGTGAAGTTTTGTCTACCCGTGAACGTATGTCGCGAATCCTTCGCCACCTTTCAGAAAATAATGGTCCGTGTGCCTTTGTCACTCTGTTTGATTTTGCTGAAGGGCGCCAAGGCGTGGTGGTGACATTTATAGCAATGCTTGAACTTATCAAAGAACAGTTAGTCACTTTTACTCAAATTACTCCACAATCAGAGATTTATTTATCTTTAAAACTACAAGAGTAACCGAACCTCTGTCATAATATTGCCTTGTGTTTGCAATTGTAGATTAATATGGCTTTTAAGCGTCTTAGTGATGAACAACTCGTTGAGCTAGTCGAAGCAGCGATTTTTGTTTCTGAGAAGCCATTAAGTAAACGTCGTCTTCAAGAAACCGTTCTACAAGATTTCAATATTTCTGCTAAAAGATTAGTCCAAGCAATAGAATCACTGGCTGAGCACTATTCAACAAGAGGTATCCAGTTGGTTGAAGTGGCCTCTGGTTATCGCTTTCAAGCAGGGCCTTCTTTGGCTGAGCCATTAAGTAAATTATGGCCTGAAAAAGCGGTGAAATACTCTCGAGCGACCATAGAAACTCTAGCCTTGATAGCCTATCGCCAACCCATTACCCGAGGTGAGATAGAGCAGGTAAGAGGGGTTGCTGTGAGCAGTAATATAATGAAAAGTTTATTAGAGCGTGAATGGATAACGATTGTTGGGCAAAAAGATGTGCCTGGTAAACCTGCGCTATATGCAACCACAAAACAATTTTTAGATTATTTTTCTTTATCTGGTTTAGAACAGCTGCCTAATTTACCTGAGCAACAAGAAGTAAAACTAGAACAGATATTGAGTGATCCTTCTGTGAGAGAACCATCCTAATGAGTGAAAAGTTACAAAAAGTATTGGCCCGTGCTGGTGTGGGTTCACGCCGTGAAATGGAAAAATACATTGACTCTAATCGTGTCAGCGTCAACGGTAAAGTGGCACGTTTAGGCGACCGTGTTGAAGAAAATGCGGTTATCCGCGTGGACGGTCATGTTGTGAAAATTGAGCAGCAAGAAGAACGTGTTTGTCGTGTTTTAATGTATCACAAGCCTGAGGGCGAACTATGTACGCGTAAAGATCCTGAAGGTCGCCGAACGGTTTTCGATAGACTACCTCGTTTAGAAGGCGACCGTTGGATTGCAATTGGTCGTTTAGATATAAATACCTCAGGTTTATTGTTATTTACCAACGACGGTGAGTTAGCGAATCGTTTAATGCACCCTAAATATGAAGTGGAGCGTGAGTATTCTGCACGTGTATTTGGTGAGGTAACCAATCAGACATTGAGTACCTTAACTAAAGGGGTTGAATTGGAGGATGGCCCAGCTAAGTTCTTAAAAATTAAGCCTATGGGCGGTGAGGGCATTAACAAGTGGTTCAACGTTACGCTAACTGAAGGCCGTAATCGTGAAGTACGTCGTTTATGGCAATCTCAAGATGTAGAAGTTTCTCGTCTAATTCGTATCCGTTACGGTAAATTAGAGCTTAACAAACGTCTACCTCAAGGTGGCTGGGAAGAGCTCAAGTTAGAAGACGTAAATTACTTACGTAAATCTGTGAAAATGCGTCCTGAAACGCAGACTAAGCTTTCTGTAATGCCAGAAAAGCGTAAAGACAAGCGTGCTAAAATTAATCAGATCAGAAAGGCAGTAAAAAAGCACAACCAACGTGCGCAAAAGCCAAAGAGAAAGTAATTATATAAAAGTAACTACATAAATTAATAAATACTAAAAAGGCACTCAATTGGGTGCCTTTTTTAATAGTGTCGTAACTGTAAACTATTGTGCGTTAATAGATTCACCGTTAACTTCTTTAGAATCGTCTGCCATTAGATATAAGTACGTCGGCATAAGTTCTTCAGCAGTTTTAAGCTTTTCTTTGTCTTCACCTGGGAAAGCTGAAGCGCGCATACTGGTACGTGTGGCACCCGGATTAATACAGTTGATACGAATGTTAGTCTTGCCCACTTCTTTAGACCAAGTTTGCATCATACCTTCGGTTGCAAATTTTGAGATAGCGTAAGGCCCCCAGAATTCGCGACCCTCTCGGCCTACACCTGATGAGGTGAAAACCACAGATGCACATGCTGATTTACGTAGTAGCGGGAACATATATTTTGTGATCATTGCTTGTGCAGTGACGTTTACTTTCATGATATTTTCAAACGTAGATACACAGAAATGTTCTAGTGGACCAAGCGAACCTAAAATAGAAGCATTGTTGAGGAGGCCATCTAATTTGCCAAATTGCTGCTCGATGGTTGCTGCAAGATCGCGGTAATTTTGTTTTGTCGCACCGCGCATGTCCATAGGCACAATAGCAGGTTGTGGATAGCCTGCATTTACGATTTCATCGTATACACATTCAAGCTTTTTAGTTGTTTTACCAAGTAAGATTACAGTTGCACCGTGTTTTGCATATGTTAATGCCGCAACACGGCCAATTCCATCGCCAGCACCTGTGATTAAAATGGTTTTATTTTCTAGTGCATTGTCTGCTGCTTGATAATTATGCATTGTAGATCTCTATTTGAACGTTTTGCACATTTTATCACAGCATTAGGGTAAGTTATCTAAATTATTGTAAATTTGGGTGGCGAAACTTTACATATTGAGTTAAGTTTAACTGGTCTAATGTCTCATTAAAAACAGAATTACATTATATTAACGCGTTAATTGCATAAGAATAATAAAATTTGTCGGAGCCCATTCAATGAAAAAAATGCTTCTCTCACTCGCGATTTCTACGGCTTTGGTCGGCTGTGGTGGCGGTGAAACACTACAAGATGTAAAACAAGACTCTACTCCAGTACTTCCTTCAGCTTCAGTAAAATTTGACCCTGCTGGCGGTGTAATTTCAATACCTAACGATATTCTGCTAAGCGGAACTAAAGACGGTACCATCAACCTTCCTGGTGAACTCGACGCAACAGGCCAACCTGCTTTGTCTGCACCAGAGTATGCAAATCCGAGTAACACACTTGGCGCTTTAGACGGTTGGTCAACTAACATGCCATATGTTATTGACCTTGAAGTGCCTAATGAGGTAAGCATAAATGGTGATTCAGTTGCTACGCCTGATGCTGTTCGTATTTTTGAAGTGGTGATGGGCGCGAGTATCACAGATCCAGATTGTGCAAGTGATAAGGTACCTGCGGGTATAGCTTGTAAGTACGTGGGTGAGTTGACGTTTGGCGTTGATTACATCGCTAAGCTAACTGATTCTGGCCAAGGTATTATGGTAGTGCCTCTTAAGCCACTTAAGCCTGGTTCTTCTTACATTACAGCATTAACTAACAATATAGTCATGGCTGATGGCCGCCCTCTTGAGCCATCTTCTTCTTATAGCTTGTTAAGTTCAGAGTCTGCACTTGTTACAGATTCTCAATTAAGTCTACAGGCTGTTATCCGCCAGTACGAAAATGTTATTGCTAACCAGGTTGATAAAGACAGTATTATTTACACCGCAGCGATGACTATTCAGTCAGCAGGTGCGGTAATGAACAACATCAAGTTAGGTTTAGCGCAAACTTTACAAACGCAAACTAACCCAGTAGTGACTGTACCTCAGCAACCGATGATTACAGTATCAGACGCGCTAGCGTCAGTTATCCCAGATGCTGAAGCCCGTGCACCTTTCCAGGCAGTGCAATACATGCAAGGTAGCATTATGTTGCCTATGTACTCTAAGAAGCCTGAAGGCACAGAGATTGAAGATCTAGCTGGTACATATTGGAAAGCTCGTTGTGATAGTGCCGCAACACTTGCTGGTGCAATTGCCGCTGGTGTTGATTTATCTGGTTTAACGCCTGGCGCAAACGATGCGTATTGTAATGTTGCTTCTGGCGGTTCACTTCGTGACTTTGGCTTAGATCAAAGCCGTTTCTTAACTAAGTTTAATAGCATTCCTACAATAGAGTGGATTGCAAATGTACCTGTGCAAATTACTAAGCCACGTGCAGAACTTTTAGGTATTGAAATGCCTGCAACTGGCTGGCCAGTAGTGATTTTACAACACGGCATTACTGCAAATAAAGAAAGCCTGTTAGGTTTAACATTGGCATTGAGTAACGCAGGTTTTGCTACGGTTGCAATTGATCACCCGATGCATGGTGCTCGTGGTCTAGATATTGATTTAGACGGCAAAGATGATTTCAATGCTACAAGCGGTCAGGGCTCAGTACTTTCTTACATGAATTTGACCTCTCTACTGGTTGCTCGCGATAACCTAAGACAGTCTTCAGCTGACCTTTTAGCACTTAGACTTGGCTTAAATTTCATTGATCCAACACTTGGCATTAACCCTACAGATGTAAGCTTTTTCGGTCACTCTCTAGGTTCAATTGTTGCACCTAACTTTATCGCTCATACAAATAAGCCTATCGGTGATGAAACAGTTGATAACTTATTTAAAGTAAATACCGTTGGTCTAGCAAGTGGTGGTGCAGTTATTGCCAACTTCTTAACTGAATCAGGTTCATTTGGTTCGTTTGTTAAAGGTTCTGTTTTATCTGCCGCGGGTAATTTATCAGCTAAAGCTTTCTTAGAGTTCGTAGCTAGTGAAGCAACTGCAGCTTGCCCTGCAGAGACCAAGATACCTTGTTCTTATGCACTATACGAAAAGCAGCTTGTAGAAGCTGGTAATACGGCGGCACTTGCTGGAATTGAATCTGTGATTAGCCAATTCGTGACTGTTGCCCAAACATCGTTAGACAGTGCAGATCCAGTAAACTACGCAGCAGCGGTTCAAGCACTAGGAACACCAACCTACCTAAGTGTAGTTACTGGTGGCGTTGATGGTAATCAACCTGATGCAGTTATTCCGCCAACAACAGCATTACCACTTTCTGGTACTATGCCTATGGCGCAATTATTCGGTATGTCACCAGTGACTGAAACTCAACAAGGTGAGCCACAAAACTACGTAGTTAAGTTTTCTCAAGGTCATCATTCATCTATTGCAACGACTTCGTTTAATGAAGCAGTAGGTGGTACTGCGCAAGGTCATGCAATGACCACAGTTGAAATGCAAACTCAGCTAGCAGCTTTCTTGAAGAGCAAAGGTATGATGCTGCCAATTTCTAACCCGGCAGTGATTGCTAATTAATCTCAAGTACGAGAAGATGAAAAAGTCGCGATAAGCGGCTTTTTTTATTTTAGAGCATTACTTTTTAACTATAAGAACAACGAGGAGAATAGATTGACGTTCTTATTTGAATACGGTTTATTTTTAGCTAAAGCTGTCACTGTCGTTTTATCGATTGGAATCATCATCATTTTGGCTGTGGGCGCGAGTCAAAAGCCCAAGGCAAGCGCAGGTGAAGTCGAGCTTCAAGACTTATCTAAAAAGTTAAAGCGAAATAAACAAGACTTTATCGAGCAGACTCTAGATAAAAAAGCACTTAAGACTTTCAAGAAAGTGCAGAAGAAAGAGCAAGAAGATAAACTTGAGGCAAAGGCATTTGTGATTAATTTCGATGGTAGTTCAGATGCCCATGAAGTGAATAATTTACGTGAAGAAATAACAGCTGTGCTGCAAATTGCTGATAAAGAAAAGGATTCGGTGATTGTAAATATCAACAGTGGGGGCGGTGTGGTTCATGGCTACGGGTTAGGTGCTTCGCAGTTAAAGCGCCTTACTGGCGCAGAGCTCCCTTTAACTGTGTGTGTTGATAAAATTGCAGCAAGCGGTGGCTACATGATGGCCTGTGTGGCGAATAAAGTTGTTGCTGCCCCGTTTTCAATTATTGGCTCTATTGGCGTTATTGCACAAATCCCTAATTTTAATAAGCTTTTAAAAAAGAATGATATTGATTTTGAAATGATCACCTCTGGCGAGTTCAAACGCACGTTAACGATATTTGGTGAAAATACAGATAAAGGCCGCGATAAGTTTCAACAAGAAGTTGATTCAACACATGGTCTATTTAAAGAGTTTGTGCAAACTCATAGACAAGACATAGAACTCGAAAAAGTGGCAACAGGAGAGTATTGGTTTGCAACTGATGCGCTAAACTTGGGTTTAGTCGATGAGTTAAGCACCAGTGACGATTATATTTTATCTTTATTAGAGAGCCATCAAATATACTCGGTTAGATATACGAGCAAAAAATCTCTGCCAGAAAAACTAGGCTTTGGTGTGAGTCAAGCGTTTTCTAGCGCTGCTAATAGCCTCTGGACTAAGTTACAAGACACTAAGTGGTAAATTTATTCGTTAAAAGCTTAAAAAACGTCAATGTGTTTAATTTTTTTGATATGCCTTTGGAGAAATACCAAAGGCATTTTTGAATATGTGACTAAACTGACCAGTATGGTTAAAGCCTAAATCACATCTTATTTGGTTAACATTTTTAAGCAGCGCTTTTGCCTTTGCTGAGCGCTTTGTGAGCAACTATTGTTGATGTGTCATCTTTGAACAAAAGTTGAAATAGCTAAAAGTTCTTACTCTTCGATTGATTTAATATAGTTTAAAGCACCAACAACAGAAGCTACTTGGCCTTGTATACAAATTTCATCGTTAGCAGATGGGCTATCAGGGTAAACTTCGGTTGTTGTCACGTATTCAGCTTCTGTCATACCCATACAAAGACCAAGTTTAGTTCCGTCATAGTTGATCACACCGAACTGCTCAGTTTGCACACCAATTAACTTACCATATTCATCAGCAGGTGCGATGTGGGTGATTTTTTCTACTTCTTTGATAATCGCAGTTTGAAACGAGTGCTGGGGTTTTTGAGTATGCCCAACTAAGTAGAAGCCATCTGGAATATTCCAGTTATCATGGCATACGCCATCACGAGCCGCGAGTGCTGGTCGAAACTCAGAATTATCGGTATCAGTGGTTTCATGTAAATCAACATGACACAATAAATTATCAAACTTAGCAACATAAGCCATTGCTTGTTTTGACTCAGCTGATGGGCTGTCAGCATAAAATGAGCGGTTAGGATCAATCGCGTCAGGGTTCCAACGGTTGATTGTTTCATAACCCCAAGGGCTAATACACGGAAGCACAACTATATTGAAATCAGCTTGGTAATGTTTGCCCTTAGATTTGATGAATTCAATAGCACCATGAACACCGCTGGTTTCATAACCATGCACACCACCTGTAACTAAAACAGTAGGCTTATTGTCAGAAAAGTGACGAGATTTTACTGCATATAATTTATAATCATGTTCGCGGTAGCTGAGTGCGCCATATTGCTCTACATCAAATTTATCGGCTAGCGCAAGTATTTTAGTTTCTACTTCTTGTTGGTAACTACGCTTCATTAACTGTTCTGCAAGCCACTGTTTTTTTTCTGCTTCTTGCCATTTTGTTCCTGGCGTGCCAATTGGGTATGCGGTTGTCATAATCATCCTCGGTGTAACTTTGTTGTCATCCTAGTGATAAAGGCGATGTCAGTAAAGTAATTAAATATAATTGGTCTGAACCGGAACACTTTTACAACAGCTTATTTTGCAATAAGCCAAGTTGCGCTAGTCGAATTTTTTGCTGTGTTGTTAATTTGCAGCTGAATAGAAAAATATTTTTCTGCTCAAGTTTTACATGTGTGACTTTACAGTAAATAATGGTACGAACTTTAATTTGTTGAATTTGTTCAACAGGGACATATTTCTGAGCTCCCAAAAAGTTATAGTAGCAAAGTCCATTAATGCACCATGAAGACCTGCTTCGGCCCATTAAAGTTTGAATTAATGTCACAACCACAAATAAACTGAGAGAGAATATAAACATTATCTCCAATGCTTCTAACCAAGCCGTAAAGCTAAAAAACATGCTTATTGATACAAGTAATGCAATAACGCTTGTGGCAAGAATATAAAAACCAAAATTGATTGAAGATTTAATTTCGTACATATTAACTCCGACGTACCTACTTTTTTGTAGCATGCAAGTTAATTAAAGAAAGTGCATAAAATATGGAGTTAATACTTAAAGCTTAAATTAACGTACTGTTGCTTTTATTTCTTGCCAATCTTCAACTATTGGGTTTAAAAATCCGCATTCCTTATATGCACGTTCAATGTCCCCCGATTGTCTAAGCTGCTTTAAACCTTTCTGTATTGCTTTAAAAGTTTTTTTACCGAGAGGATGCTTTTTTGAAATAACGAAATGCCTGCTGTCTTGAAGTGCGACTTTAAAGTTATCAATCGCACGAATTTTGTAATTTTTACCTGTGTACTCAAAAGGCATAGTTGGTTTAAAAGGGGCCAGCATTGCATCGACCCAGCCACTGCTCACCATTTTAGCCATAACTAGCCAGTCGGCTTCAATGACCAAACTTTTTGGTTTGAGCGCAGTGAGTGTTTTTACATCTGTGTGCCAGGCTTCACTCGTAACAAAGCTAAGCTCCGTAATGCCATTTGCAAGTTTTGGCTTCAGCGTGGCTATTTTGCTGGGTGCGACATATATACCTGCATAGAACTCATTTTTACGGATCACGGGGTCAGATATGAATACATCCTTTTCGTATTGAGATGCTTCATTTAACCAAATGGAGTCAAAACTGATCAGGAGTAGTCCGTGCTGGATAAGACGGATATTTCTCGCATCATAATCTCCTAGCACAAAATCATACTCCAGATTGAGACCTCCGAGCTTTATTGCCTTTTGCACCAGGATAAATTCAACCACATCTCTAAGACAGCTTGGGTGCTTGAAATTATCGATAGACTCGATACTTTCTTCACCAAGCACTTGTTGCGCATATTTATAAATGTCGGATTCAATCGAAATCGGAATTTTCGCATTACTACTTAAAGTGATAAAACAGCATAAAAACAAACATGCCCATTTCATAAACGTGATTCGTTGGTCTGTATTTGAGTTAAGTATCGTATAAGTTGAGATAAATTAAAGTGACAAGAGCAAACTAGTTCACTATCTTGTTAAATTGGTGTTATTTAAAACATTGAAAATCGTGTTCATCGATCGCTATAAAAAGGGGACCTTATGAAATTTGAACAGTTACTAAATCATCTTGATTCAGGAGTTTGCGTTGATCAGCTACAAACTGAGTCTGTGGTAGATTTAGCAGTATTACTTATGTCAATTGATGGCGAGGTATGCGAAAAAGAATTATCTGTTTTAAATCATTGGATAGAAAAGCTGCGTTGGAATAGTGAGATAGAATCAGGCCTCTATATCTCTAATATGATCACCCATTGCAAAGAAGTGATCGCAAAAGGTGATACAGAGCATTTTATTCACCATAGAATGAAACACATTGTAGATACTCCGATTAAGGAGTTAGCACTAAAATTGACGACTCAATTAGCCCAAGCAGATGGCATAGTTACTGAGTCAGAATCTAATGCGCTAAAAGTCATTGAAGCAGAACTTTAATTTCTTAGTGGTTTTGAGAAAACAACTTTTTACGCACGATTTTTCTATACTCACTCGGTGTTTGATTCAGACGCTGTTTAAACACCCGAGTGAGTAGGCCTTGAGAATTAAAGCCCACCGATACAGCAACATCTTGAATTGACAAATTGCTAGAACCTAATAGTTCTTTGGCATTTTCTAAGCGTATAGTTTGCAAGTAATACGCGGCTGTTTGATCCGTTGCCATTTTAAATCGTCGATTAAATGTCCGGTAGCTCAAATCAAATTGGCTCGCCACATCTGAGAGCGCGATTTCAGTGTGATAATTGTTTTTCAACCAAAATTGAATTGATGCGATCAACTCATCTGGATGTGTATCTGCATCGCCTTCAAGGAAGCGCTGCTCTTCGTAGGGTTTTCTAATTTCATGAGAAAAGTTTTGTTGCACGTGTTGTGCTGCGGCAACCCCATAAAATTGCGAAATCAAATGCACAATCACATCTGCCAGCGCATTCAAACTAGCTACGGTATATATACGCTCAGACTGGGTGATAAAGAAATCAGGTTTCAAATCGACTGACTTGTAATTGAGCTTAAACTGTTTTGCATAATGCCAGTGTGTAGTCGCCGGGTGGTGTTCAAGTAAACCAGACTCAGCTAAAAAGCAGACGCCAGTGCCAACACCAATTATGGTCGAGCCATGTTGCCAAGCTTCATTTAAAGAGGTAACCAATGATTGGTTCTTTTTAAGAACAGGCCTAGGATTTCGCCAAATACTCGGCACAATAATGTAATCTTGCTCTGATAAATACCCAAATACCTCGTCAGGCTGTATTTGTAAACCAAGCTCATTACTGATTGGCGAGGTATTATTCGCAAGCCAAGTTAGGCGTAACGGCCTAAAGTCATTTCCTAAGTGCCTTTTCGCATATGCTTCACCCGCTCTGAGCATTTCTGCAGGCAGCGAAACACTGGTGAAAAGCATACTTTGATAAATACTAAAGCCAATTTTTATTGGTTCTTCTGGTCTGACCATGCTGTTTTGGCGAAAAATAAATGTTATTTGGCTATTTTTGCAAAATGTCATCTAAAGTTCAAACTAGAATCTAACACATCTAAGTTGTGTGAAATTTTAAGAACGATTATTTATGACTGCATTACCAATTATTGTCGGTATGGGTGGTATTAATGCTGCTGGCCGAACATCTTTTCATCAAGGCTATCGCCGTATTGTTATAGATAAGCTAGATCAACAAGCACGCCAAGAAACTTTTTTAGGCCTTGCAACACTAATGAATTTAGTACGTTTTGAAGGCGGTCGATTGGTAACACAAGCTGGTGATGAAATTTCAGCTGAGCAAATCGAAGCGCAATTTGGCGAGCAGGTTAAATCAGGCACGTTGATCCGCAAAATAGAAAAAGAACATTTTGATTGTGATGCAACACATTGGCAGCAAAAACTGACCATTAACGCGAATGATGAAGCTGGACTCAAGTTCACTTGCCGTAAGCGTGATTTACCAAACCCAGTGCCATCATCATGGCAAGTTGAAGAGTTAGACCCAAAAACAGTCAATGTAGTTGTGCCTGATTCTCTAGAAGTAAAACATGATAGTTATCGTGATAACCCAATCAAAGCAGCGGGTCAATTACCAAACGGCTTTGACCCAGCAACGCTATACAATAGTCGTTATCAACCCCGTGGTTTACAGGCTACTATTTTTGCTGCAACTGATGCAATTCGTTCAACGGGCCTCGATTGGAATACTGTAATGAACAGTGTTGAACCAGATAAAATTGGTACTTATTCGGCATCAGTTGCAGGCCAAATGCAGCAAGAAGGCTTTGGTGGCTTGATCCGCTCTCGTCAACAAGGTGAGCGTGTCAGTACAAAACAATTGGCATTGGGTCTAAATACCATGTCGACAGACTTTATTAACGCGTATGTGACAGGTAGCGTTGGCACGACGTTCACAACCTCAGGTGCATGTGCAACCTTCTTGTATAACTTACGTGCTGCTGTGAATGATATTCAAGCTGGTCGTACACGTGTTGCGATTGTAGCAAGCGTGGAATGCGCGCTAACGCCAGAAGTGATTGAAGGTTTTGGCAACATGAGCGCATTGGCAAATGAAGAGGGTCTTCGTAAGCTGGATAATACTGAAAACGTTGATTATCGTCGCACTAGTCGTCCATTTGGTGAAAATTGCGGTTTTACAATCGGTGAAGGCGCGCAGGTTGCAATTATAATGGATGATGCTCTGGCGCTTGAACTTGGCGCAGAAGTGATGGGCTCAGTTGTTGACGTATTTGTTAATGCCGATGGTATCAAAAAATCAATCACGGCACCTGGTCCTGGTAATTATATTACAATGGCGAAGTCTGTTGCGTTGGCAGAACAAATTGCAGGAACAGATACGATAAAACAGCGAAGCTTTATCTTAGCGCACGGCTCAAGTACACCGCAAAATCGCGTGACTGAATCGCTGATTTATCACAAAGTGGCTGAAGCGTTTTCAATCAATGGTTGGAAAGTGGTTGCACCAAAAGCATATGTAGGACATACCATTGCGCCTGCAAGTGGCGACCAATTGGCGCTCGCGCTGGGGGTGTTTAGTCACAACATCATGCCTGGTATTACAACAATTGATAAAGTCGCTGATGATGTACACGCTGAACATTTAGATATTCGCAACGAGCATTATGAATGTGCACCGATGGATGTGGCATTTATTAACTCAAAAGGCTTCGGAGGTAACAACGCAACAGCAACGGTGTTTTCGCCAAACTTTACCAATAAGCTTCTAGCGAAACGTTATTCTGAAGCACAATTAAATAGCTACCAAGCTAAGTTGGAGCAAACTAAGTTAGCGCAAGCTGATTACCAACAGGCAGCAGACAACGGCCAGTATGAGCTTATTTATCGCTTTGGCAACGGTATGATCGATGAAAACGAGTTGTTACTAAGTCATGATAGCTTAAGTTTACCTGGCTTCGATAAACCAGTATTACTGAGCACAAACAACCAATATGGTGACCTAAGCGAATAGGCTCTGGTGGAAAAGAATGTTAAGCAAACTTAGGCGCTCTGGGATGAGCGCCTTTTTTATTTGCAAACAATAAAAAAGGCCAAATATACGGCCTTAGTAATGAGTTTATCTGATTTGGCTCTAAACTCTATCTACACTAATAAACCTTACAAATAAGTCCTTTAAGGTAGAAGCCTTCAGGATAGTTACCCGCGATAGGATGGTCGGCTGCTTGGTTTAAACGCTCCATAATCAACAACTCTTTACCTGCATCAAGGGCAGCGTCTGCGACAACCTTTTGGAACAGGTTTTGCTCCATGAGGCCAGAGCAAGAAAAAGTAAGCAGTGCGCCGCCCGGCTTCAATATTTGCATTGCAATCATATTGATATCTTTATAACCACGGCAAGCGCCCGTTAATTGTGCTTTGCTTTCAGCAAACTTTGGAGGGTCCATCACGATAGTATCGAATTGGCGACCTTCTTCACGGTACTGACGAAGTAACTTAAATACATCTTGTTTAACGAATTCAGCACGTGATAAATCAAGGTCATTATGCTCCACATTTCGTTTTGCAGTATCAAGGGCTGGTTGTGATACATCTACGTTAATGACGTTTTTACAGCCACCACGCAGAGCATATAAACCAAAAGTGCCTGTGTAACAGAAGCAGTTTAAAACGTCTTTGTCTCTAGAGAAACGTTCAAGTGCTGCACGGCTGTCACGCTGGTCG
>Ga0209992_10001790_pt1 | contig 21403 bp, 15 predicted proteins | sample 2SBtaG_2_FD_182564 | JGI IMG/M metagenome (GOLD analysis project Ga0209992, IMG submission 182564) | Deep subsurface microbial communities from Kolumbo volcano to uncover new lineages of life (NeLLi) - 2SBTROV12_ACTIVE470 metaG (SPAdes)... | ecosystem: Environmental > Aquatic > Marine >... | reverse complement strand
TGTACCAGTCCGGGTCCGCGGCGTTGTAGGCCGTGCCCCCGATGAGCCAGTCCCCGGCGGGCAGCTCGAAGGGCTCGATGCCCACGTAGCGGAAGCCGTCGACCAGCGGTGTGGCACCGGCCTCGGCTGCGGCGAGGGTGGCTGTGAGCTGCAGCGTGCCCGTGGCCGCGTCGTAGATGCCCAGGTTGTGGGTGTGGCCCAGCCCCGAGCCGGACAGGTCGTACCAGCCCAGGTCGGTGACGCGGAGTGCCTCGGCCGTCTCGAAACGCCAGCCCACCACGAAGTCGCCCTTGTAGTCGTTGCTGGCGGCGCCCGTCAGCGCGACCGCGGGCTGCACGGGCTTGGACAAGGGCTCACCCAGGAGCGCCTGGGCGAAGCGCCGCCCCAGGGTGCGCATGCCCGGGCCGTTGTAGTGGACCTGGTCCTCCCAGAGCTGCAGGTCGGCTGTCTCGAAGGCGTGCACGTGCGCGTCGGCGTCGGCGACAGCCTGCTGGGCCTGGCGCACGAGCTCGCGGCCCGCCGCACCACAGGGCACGCAGTCGATCAGACCCAGGGCAAAGGGCAGCTCTGGGGCGGCGCTGTCTTGGCGGACCCGCTCGACCAGGTGGGTCAGGTTGTCCTGGTAGGCGCTGGCGTCGTCCAGCACGAGCGCGTCGGACTCGCCCTGCATCCAGATCATCCCGCGGATGCGCACGACCTCGCCCTGGGCTTCCAGCGACGCCAGGGCGGCCTGGACGGTGGAGAGCCAGACGGCGTAGCCCTGGCCCATGTTGGCATCGTCGGCGGTCTGGCCCGGATGCCAGTAGCGGGCGAGGTCCGTGCCCCCGACCGAGTGCTTGATCAACGCGACCGGCAGCGCGTGGGCGTCGCCCACTTCGCGCCCGAACAGCACCTCGGGGCCGAAGTAGGCGCTGCCGTACTCGCTCACGGGCACCAGGCCGGTCCAGGTGGGGTCCCACGACGACCAGATCCACACGTCGTCCTGGGCGGTGCGCAGCGACGGGGGCAGCGACGAGATCTCGCCGATGCCGGACATGTTGGACTGGCCCCCGAGCAGGTAGACCTCGACCGTGGTGGGGTCGGCGGGCGCGGTGTCTCCGGTCCCGGTGTGCCCGGTCTCGGTGGTCGCGGCGCTGTCGTCGGTGCCCGTCTCCGGCTCGGTGTCCTGGGTGTCCGTCGCTGTCGTCGGCACGGTCGAGACCGCCGAGTCGGTCGGGGTGTCGCCGGTCTCCGACCCGGGACAGGCCAAGAGCAGCCAGAGGGGGAACGCAGTCATGGACCCGGTCTACCCCGGGTCCACGGACGCCGGCGCCACTTTTTCTGGGGGTCGCTGTGATCTTCGGCGCGGCGAGCACAAGGACAGGTGCAGGCCACTGTCGGCCGCTCACCCACGGGAGCTCCCATGATCGCCCTCCTCTCCTTGTCCGGCCCCTTCGGCATCCTCTCCGTCACCGTCGCTTCCGTGGGCTTGGCCCTGACCCTGGCCGAGCTGGCCACGGGGGGCCGCCGCAGCTTCCGGCGGGGCATCGCCCTGTGCGCAGCCATCGCGCTGCTCCTGGGCATCGCCGGTACCGGGGCCGGACTCTACGTCGCCAGTGACGCCATCTCCCACGCGCCGGACACCTTCAGCGCCGAGATGCTCACCACCATGTGGCGGGCCGGGTTCGGCATCGCCATGACCACCACAGCCATCGGGTGTGCGGGCGCGATCGCCGATCTGCTGGGCCTGGGCCTGCTGTTCGGCCTGGAGGGTCGCCAGGTCCGCTCGGCGAGCTGAGCGTGGCATCCTCACCGCGTCCCCAGGAGTCCCCGTGGAGCTGGCCCCCGGCACCTGCATCGACCGGTACACGGTCGAGGCCCGGCTGGGGGCCGGCGGCATGGGCACCGTGTACCGGGTTCGGCACCGGGACCTGGGGTCGCTCCACGCCCTCAAGATCCTCCACCACGCCAGCCCCGCCCTGCGGGACCGACTGGTCCAGGAGGGCCGGCTCCAAGGCTCGCTGCAACACCCGGGCGTGCTGCGAGTGACCGACCTCGTCCAGGTCGAAGGGCTGCCCGCCCTGGTCCTGGAGTACGTCGAAGGGGAGACTCTCGCAGACCGGATCCGCGGCGGCGGCGTGCCGCCCCAGGACCGGGACGGGCTGATCCAGAGGCTGCTCGACGGGGTGGCCGCAGCCCACCGACACGGGCTCATCCACAGGGACCTGAAGCCGGAGAATGTGCTGCTGGCCCAGGTGGATGGTCAGCTGCAGCCCAAGGTGGCCGACTTTGGCCTGGCCCGGGCGCTGGACAGCGATGGCCCTCGGCTCACGGTCTCCCACACACCCATGGGCACCCCCGCCTACATGGCCCCGGAGCAGTTCCAGGACGCGAGCCGTGTGGACGGCCGCGCCGACGTGTTCTCCCTGGGCGCGATCCTGTACGAGGTCGTCACGGGACAGATGGCCTTCGAGGGCAGCCTGCCGGAGATCCTGGGCAAGGCCGGCTGGGGAGACTTCACCCCAGTGCTCACGCTGGCGCCTCGGACCCCTCAGGCGTGGGTCGACGCCATCGAAGGGGCGCTGCGGCCCGAGCCCCACCAGCGCATCCCCACCGTCGAAGCGCTGCTCGCGGCGTGGACGGGACAGGGACGTGCCGCGGCCCCGGCGCCTGAGCACCCGCCCCTCCAAGCGCTGCTCGAGGCGCCGGACGACCCCGAGCACAGCGCCCACCTCGCCGGCTGCGCACCTTGCAGGGTCGAGCTCAGGCTCTACCGCCAGGCCTTCGAGGGCCAGACCCTGCACCCGACCGACCGGCGCTGGCCCGGGCGACTGGCTGGGGCGGCCCTGGGGCTGCTGGGCACCGTGGTGGTGCTGGCGGGCGTGCTGGGCGGGCTGGGCAACCTGCTCCACCTGGGCTTCTGGCTGTGGATCTTCCTGGTGCTGGGCGCGGGCGGCGGCACCCTGCTCGCCGACGGTCGGCGCAGCCTCACCGCGGGCGGCGATCCCGGCCTGGTGCGCTGGATCGCCGCGCCCGTGCTGCTCTTGATCGTCGGGCAGCTGGCCTGCGGCGCGGGCGCTCGCGTGGCGCTCGGTGCCATCGCCCTGGCCCCGCTGGACATCGCCCCTGTGCTCATCGCGGCGGGCAGCATGGTGACCCTGTCGGCGTGGTCTGCGGCCCAGCTGGTCAGCGTGCCCTTCCTGCTCGGGGCCGTGATCCTGGTGGTGCTGGTCCGGCGCAGCGTCGCCCGACTGGGCGCCTGGGCGCCGTGGCCGGCCGGCCTGGCCATCGGGGGCGGGGGCGCCATGTGGCTGGCGGAGTCGCTGGTCGCCACCGACCGCACCGCCACGCTGCTGGTCTACGGCACAGTCGCGGTGGCCGGCCTGGTGTGCAGCCTGTTGCCCGACGAGCGCCCAGAGGACGGCCCGGCCCGGTTGATCGCAGCGGTCGCGGCGGCTCTGGCCGGGGCGTCGGCCGCGCTGGGGGTCCAGGTCCAAGACCTGCGAGGGCTGCACATGGGCGCGACCGAGATCCGGTGGGATCATCCCGCTGAAGCGGTCCAGACCGCGGCCGACTTCGCCCTGGCCTGGTCCGCGGCCTTCAACCCTTGGACCGTGGCCTGGGTGCTGCTGTCGGTGTGCGTCGGGGTGCTGGTGGTGGCGCAGACAAACCACGACCACCTGGCGCCCCCAGCCCGCCGCAGACAGCTGGCGCGGCTCTCAGCCGTGCTCGGGTTCGGGGTCGCCCCGGCCGTGGCCTGGAATGCCCAGGTCGTGCAGCAGCTGACGGACCAGATCGTGCCGGCGTGGCGGGCCGCGGCGATCGCCCAGTGGCTGCCCGCCGTCCACCTGGCGCCGCAGGGACCGGGACTCCGCCTCGACGACGGGGCCAGTGAGCCACTGCAGCCGGGGGACCGCCTGGTGGCGGTCGGCGACCGGACCGTCACGGACCTGGCCAGCATCGTGGCCCTGGTCGACGCCTGCCGGTGCCCAGGCGGCTGCGACGCGCTGCCGAAGTGCCTTTCCGGCGCGACGAAGGTCTCGCTCACCGTCGCGCGCGAGGGCCGCTTGATGTCGGTCATGGTCCCCTGGTCCGAGCCCGCAGAGCTCAGTCGCTGAGGACCCGCTCGATCCGGTCCAGCGCCTCGGTGAGCACGCCCTCAGAGGTGCAGAACGTGAGCCGGACGTGGCCTTCGGCTCCGGGGCCGAACCACCGAGCCAGCCCCGGCACGACCGCGACCCGGGCCTGTTCCAGGAGCAGGCGGACCACGTCGGCCTCACTCCCGCGCCCGAGTCCTTCGATGTTCACGAACAGCACATAGGTGCCTTCGGGCGCCCGCACGCGCAGACCCGGTATGGCCGCCAGCCGGGAGACCGCCAGGTCACGCATGCGCACCAGGTGGGCGAGGAAGCGCTCGGCCCAAGGCCAGGCGTGCGCATAGGCGGCCTGGGCGGCGACCTGGGACAGGGTGCTGACCCCGTACGCCGTCGTGGGGGCCTGGCTGGTGGTCAGCAGCCGCTGCTGGAGGTCGCGGTTCGGCGCCGCGAGGTAGCCCACCCGCAGGCCCGCCAGGCCAAAGGTCTTGCTGAAGCCGTAGACCCCCAGGGTCCGAGCCGCGATCTCGGGACCCAGGGCCGCGATGGACAGGTGCTCGTGGGGAGCGTGCACGATGTCGCACCAGACCTCGTCGCTCATGATCCACAGATCGTGCTCCAAGGCGAGGGCCGCGACGGCTTCGAGCTCATCCCGGCGCATGACCCGCCCCAGCGGGTTGTGGGGATTGCACAGGGCCAGCATCCGGGTCCGGGGGGAGATGCGCGCACGCAGGGCGTCCAGATCGAAGGCCCCGGTGGCCGCATCGACTGGGCACCGCACCGGCGTGGCGCCGGCGGACTCGACCGAAGCGGCGAAGAGGAAGTCCACGGGGTCGAAGATCAGGGCCTCGTCGCCAGGCCCCAGCAGCGCCTTGGCGGCCACGAACATCGCCGACGCCGCGCTGTCCGTGGGCAGGATGTGGCCTGGCTCGCACCCGCGCCAGCCTCGGCGTTCCCGCTGGACCCGCGCGGCGGCCTCGCGGAAGCTCGGCAGGCCCTCGGGGGGCCCATAGGAGAACACCCCTCCCGCGGTGTACGCGGTGATCGCGTCCCGGATGCACGCGGCGATCGGGAAGTCCGGGTCCGCCGCGGTCAGGGGAATCACGTCGGGATCCGTGGTGGCCCAGCGCAGGTTGAACGCCCGCTGGCGCAACAGGTCGAACCGCACGGCGTCGTCGCTGAAGAGGGGGTCGCTCACTGGACCATCGGGAGCATCTCGGCGTCCTCGGCTGCCAGGAAGGCCGCAACCAGGTGTTCGCCCCCTGCGTTGATCTCGGCGATGCGCGGTGCCCGCTCGGCGGCAAATGCGGCCAGGGTCTCGGGCGCCGGACCGCCCAGGGCCAGGTGGCGACCCAACACCACCGCGTCCTCGAGGGCCGAATTGGCGCCCTGGCTGGTCAGGGTGGGAAAGGGGTGGCAGGCGTCGCCGATGAGCGCGACTCGCCCCGTCGCCAGCGGCGCCGAGGGGCCCGGAGCCGGGGTCATCCACAGATGGGTGTGCACATAGTCGGTGCGTTCGATGAGCTCGGGGATGGGATGGCCCCAGCCATCCAGCAGCGCCGCCAGGTAGGCCTGCTTGTCCTGGAAGGACCGGGGCAGCGCTGGCGCGTGCTCCAGGGAGAACTGGACGAACCACACCACCTGACCATAGGCCGCCGGCACCAGGCCGACAGCCAAGGGCACGCCGGGCTTCACGTGCTTCACGAAGGTCCGGTCGAACAGCGCCGAGAGATCTGGCGCGTCGCACACCGAGACCAGCTCTGCCACGGCGCAGGGCTGGCGCTGCCAGTCGGGCGCGATGCGACTTCGCATGGCGGAATTGGCGCCGTCGGCCCCCACCAAGACCCGGCTCTTCCGCCAGGTGCCGCCGGCCTTGAAGGCGACGTGGTCGACCTCCTGGCGCAGCTCGGTGAGCCCGTGGCTCCAAGCGACCGTGCCTTCGGCCACACCGGACTCCAGCAGGGTCAGCAGGTCGTGACGCGCGATGCCGCGGTGCTCCTGGAGGGGGAACTGGGCCATCGCACGCCCCTCGCAGCTGCGGATCACCGCCAGATCGATCGGGTTGCTGACCGCCCGGGCGTCGTCGCCCAGGCCGAGCTCGTCCAGAGCTTCGAGACCGTTGGGCAAGAGCAGCAGCCCCAGGCCCGTGGGCCCGTATCTGTCGCGCTTCTCGTAGATCGTGGCCGACAGCCCCGCCCGCGACAAAGAACGGCCCAGCGCGAGTCCCCCGATGCCGCCCCCGACGATCTCTACGCTTGAGATCTCACCCAAGGATTCCGTTCCTCCCAGCTGGAGGCTAATCTAGAACCGTGGGATGGCGCGGGACCAAGGGGGAAGGCGCTGCGATCGCACCGACGGAAGAGTCGGGACGATCCGACACCCCCGTGCGTCCGGGCCCCGCCAACCTGCAGGCCCGGGTCACGACCCTCCAGGAGCAGCTGGTGTTCGCCGAGCGGCGCATCGCCAGCCTGGAACAGCGGCTATCGGACCGCGAGGAGCTCTATCGCCTGGGCCACGCAACGGAGCACGTGGGCGACTCGGTGGAGTTCACCACGACCGATGGGGACCTGATCTACGTCAACCCGGCCTACGTCCAGCTGACCGGGTACTCCCGCGAGGATGTCCTGGGTCGGACCCCCTCCGAAGTCATGCGTTCTGGTGCACACACCCCCGAATTCTACGAGGAGATCTGGAACACGACGGCGTCGGGCAAGGTGTGGAAGGGCCTGATGACCAGCCGCCGCAAGGACGGCACGCTGTTCACCGCGGACTGTACGCTGTCCCCGATCAAGGGCGACGAGGGGGAGCTGGTCGCCTTCATGTGCCTCAGGCGCGACGTCACGGCCGAGCTCGAAGAGCGTGCTGAGCTGCGGCAGTCCTTGCACCGCTACGCGCTGGCCGCGGCCGGCGCGAACGACGGCATGTGGGGCTGGGACCTGGCCACCGACGAGCTCCTGCTCAGCGCGCGCTGGCGGGGCATGCTCGGCTATCCCCCTCAGGAGCTCCGGACCGTCCCGGCGGACTGGTTCGACCGCATCCACCCCAGCGAGCGGGTGTCGCTGAAGGTGCGGATCCAGGCCCACATCGACGGCGAGACAGACACCCTCGAGGCGGAGTACCGGATCCGCCACGCCGACGGCGGCTGGCGCTGGATGCTGTGCCGCGGGCTCGTGGAGCGCTCGCAATCCGGGGAGCCCCTGCTGCTCGCCGGTTCCCAGGCCGACATCACCCGTCAGAAGAGCGCCGAGCTCCGCCTGCGCCACGAAGCTCTGCACGACGCCCTGACCGGCCTGCCCAATCGGGTGCTGTTCGAGGACCGCCTGCAGCAGGCCCTGGCCCGAGTACGGCGGAACCCGGGGCGCCAGGTCTGCGTGCTCTTCGTGGACCTGGACCGGTTCAAGAACATCAACGACAGCTTTGGACACGCCGCCGGCGACCGACTCCTCCAGGAGATCGGTCGCCGCCTGCGCCGGGCAGTCCGCACCACGGACACCGTCGCACGTATCGGCGGGGACGAGTTCACGGTGCTGCTGGACGGCGTGCGCGACATGGAAGAGGTCCGGCTGATCGCCGGCCGGATCCAGGAGTCCGTGCGCATCCCGGTCCTGGTGGCCGGTCAGGAGCTCGTGGTGAGCTCCAGCCTGGGCGTGGCTATGTCCGATGGCACCGCCAGCGACACGACGACCCTGCTCCGGGATGCCGACACCGCCATGTACCGGGCCAAGGCCGAGGGCCGGGACTGCATGGTCCGGTTCGAGTCTTCGATGCGCGAGGCCGTGGTCGGGCTGGTCGAGGCCGAGACCCAGCTCCGGCGAGGCATTCGCAACGGCGAGCTGCTTCTGCACTACCAGCCCATCGTGCACATCCCTTCCCGCAAGATCATCGGCTTCGAAGCCCTGGTCCGTTGGGAGCGGCCAGGCCACGGCGTGGTCTTGCCCGGGGAGTTCCTCCACATCGCCCGCGAGGCCGGCCTGATGGACGACCTGGAGCGCTGGGTGCTCGAGGCCGCTTGTGTCCAGATCGGACGATGGCGCGAGAACGGTGCCCTGCCCGACGGTGCGCACGTGGCGGTCAACGTGTCCCCAGAGCGGGTCACGCTGGGAGACCTCGCCGACGCCGTGGCCGACGTCCTGGACCGCACCGGGGTTCCACCGAGTGCCCTCCGACTCGAGATCACCGAGTCCTCCTTGCTGGGCGACGAGCTGGCCACTGCCATGGTGTTGGAGCAGCTCAGGAACCTGGGGGTCCAGATCTGCCTGGACGACTTCGGCACCGGCTACAGCTCCCTGAGCTACGTGCACCGCTACCCAGTCGACGTGATCAAGATCGACCGCTCCTTCACCAACGGCCTGCCGGGCGATCCGGGCAGCGAGGCGATCATCCGGGCCATCCTGGGCATGGCCGAAGGCTTGGACATCGAGGTGGTCGCCGAAGGCGTCGAGACAAGGGCCCAGCTCGGGCGCCTCGAGCAGCTCGGCTGCGTCTCGGCTCAGGGCTACTTCCTGGGCTACCCGGGGTTGCCCGAAAAGGTCGCCGGCAAGCCGTGAACGCCCTCGAGGCCCGCATCGCGGCCTTTGGCGAGGTCGTGTCCGGGGCCCAGGACACCATGGCGCTCCTGACCGTGTTCGAGCTGGGGGTCTTCACGGCTCTGTGGCGAAGCCCTCAGACCGCCCACGAGCTGGGCGACGCTCTGGGGGTGAACGGCCACCGCCTGCGGGCCTTCCTGGATCGGGTGGCGGCCCTGGGCTTCCTGGCCAAGCAGACCGATCGCTACAGCCTGGTCCCCGGGGACGAGGACCTGTTCGATCCAGAGCACGACCGGGCCCGTGCCTTGGGCTTCGCCAGTGTCGAGAAGACCCTCGGCCGTTGCGCCCGCGCCGTCGAGGTCCTGCGCTCGGACACGTCAATGGCCGTCGCAGGCACTGGTGCCCAGGCCAGCGTCGAGGAACGCACCCGCTTTCTCCAGTACCTGCACACCCGGAGCGAGGCGATCGCGGCCGAGCTGGCGGAATTGCTCTGTCAGACGCCGGCCCGGCGGATTGTGGACCTGGGCTGCGGCCTGGGGACCTATGCCGCGGCCGTGCTGTCCCTCGCGCCGGACGCCACAGCCCTGCTGGTCGACCGGGACACCGCCGAGCCGGCGGTCCGGGCCTTCCTGGCGGACCGGGGCCTGTCCACGCGTGCCCGATTCCAGGCGGGTGACTTCCTGACCCACGACTGGGGGCATGGCTTCGACCTGGCACTCGCCAGCAACCTGGTCCACAACCTGGGCCACAAGGCCACCGTGGCCTTGCTCGCCCGGACCCTCGAGCGCCTGGCTCCAGGGGGCCGGGTCGTGGTCAAGGACCTGGTGGTGGACGACGACCGACTGGCGCCGACCGGCGCCACCCGCTTTGCGCTCATGATGGCGCTGTTCACCGATCGGGGTGGGGTGTTCCCCGCGAGCGAGGTCGCCGGCTGGATGCGCGAGCTGGGCTACGTGGAGGTCGGCGAAGTCTCGCTCCAGACCGCACCCGACGCCTGGGTGCTGGTCGGCCACAAGGCCTGAAGAGCGCTACAGCGCCCGCCGCCAGAGACCCCGCGACCGGATCGCGGCCCAGGCGGTCTGGCCATCGGGGCTGATGGCGACCCCGGACAGGTACTGATCCCGCGAGGTCTGGAACTCGGGCCGGTCCTCGTCCCAGCTCGCCCAGGAGACGCCGGCATCGTCACTGCGCACCAGGCCGCTCTGCTGGTCCAGGGCCAGCACGACTTCGCCCTGGCAAGCGACCGCCAGGGTCTGTGCGGTGCCCTGCCACCCCGGAGTCCACGACGCGCCGGCGTCGTCGCTGTAGAGCACGCCATCGGTGGTGGCCGCGTGGATGCGGCCCGCGCACTCGGCGAACCCGGCCACGTCCTCGATCCCGTCCAGGGAGATGGCGGTCCAGGACCGACCGCCATCGGTGCTCCGGAACATGCCGACCCCGGGCGGGCCGTTGTGGGCGATGTCCCCGCCCCGGAACGAGCCCATCAAGACCACGTCGGGCACGGCGAGGCTGTAGTGCAGCGCATGCACCGACCAGTCGCCGTCGGGCAGGCCGGCGCTCGAGTCCTGCCAGCGGTAGCCATCGTCGTCGGTGCGGTAGACCCGCGGACGCCCATCGGCAAAGCTGCCGGAACCCACCGAGCCGATGAGCACGGTGCCCCGATTCCAGGGGTCGATGTCCAGGCCGTGGAAGTGGACCGCCAGCGAGTCCGGCACCGCGATCTCCCAGCTGCCGCCCAGGTCCCGGGTCCGGTGGACCCGATCGTCGCTCGTGACCCAGAGCGCGTTGGCGTCGTGGGGGTCCTCCTTGGCGACCATCACGTAGTGCATGTAGGTCGGGGCGTGATCCAGGGTGTCGCCGCCGTCGGTGGTGGTGAAGCCCCCGGACTCGCACTGGGTGCCGACGAAGAGGAAGTCCTGGCACTGGCTGTGGGCCAGCACCACCGCCAGGTCGTCGTCGACCAGGCCCTCGCCGCTGTCGGCCCAGGTGGCCCCACCATCCGTCGACCGCAGGATGCCCTGCTCGTGGCCCAGCAGCACCGTGCCATCGGCCAGGGTCTGGGCCGAGAGCGCCGCCCCCGTGCCGAGCTCCGGCACGGACCACGGCACCAAGGCCTCGTCCTCGAGCCGCCACACGCTGCCCCCGGTGAACGCGAGCACCGTGTCCTGGGATGGGGTCGCCGCGACGATGAGCTCGGTCTCGGTCTGGATCCGCTCGAAGGCCTGCCCGGCGTCCCGGCTCACGTAGAAGCCGTCGCTGTCCGCATAGAAGGCCAGCTCTCCTCGAATGCCCAGGCTCGCGACCTGGACCTGGCGGTAGCCGGTCTTGTCCTCCCAGGTCTGTCCCCCGTCCACGGACCGCCAGACGCCGGTCCCGTGCCGGGCAGCCAGCAGCACGCCGTCGTCGCTTGCAACGAGCCGCCAGTAGCTGTCGTCCAGGACGTAGTAGTCCTGGTGCCGGGGGCCGCCGATGACCCCGACAGCGGCAAAGGTCTCTCCCCCGTCGACGCTCTCGTGGACCTGGCCTGACGCCTCGACCGCCAGGAGTGCACCGTCGGACCAGACCATGCCCTTGATGTACTGCTGGACGTCGTACCGGTCCCCCAGACCCGTGGCCTCCCAGGTGTCCCCGGCGTCACGGGAGCGGTACAGCTCGCCCACGGACACAAAGAACAGGTCCGGGTCTTGTTGGCCGGCCAGGGGCTGGGACAACACGTGGGTGACGACCGGATCCAGCCCCTGCCAGCTGTGGCCGCCGTCGACCGAGCGGAAGGGACCGTTGATGCTGCTCACCACATAGATCCGATCGGCGTCGGCCGGGGTGATGGCGAACCCTGAGATGTCGCCGGCTGGGGCCATCGGGAGTGACTCCCAGCTGTCCGACACGGTCGGTGTGCCGGCCGGCGTGGGACAGTCTGCAGCCACCGGCTGGGCGGTGGCGGCCGAGTCAGTGGGGGGGTCCGTCGCCGCGGAGTCCGCAGTCGTCGTGGTGTCGGTGCAGCCGAGGGCCAACAGGATGAGCACGATCACCGGCGCATGATGTCACGGGACCGACGGGGTCATCCCCGGCGTCGCCACCCAGCCCCGAGGGCCAGCCAGGGCAGCCAGATCAGCGCCTGGGTGCCGCTGGCGTCGTCGGAGCAACAGCCCCCCACCTGCTCGGCCTGGGGCTCGCGCTCGTAGCCGAGCTCCTTGAAGCCCTCGCGGACCTGCCAGCCGGGGTTGTCGGCGCCAGACCACTCGTAGGCGCCCACGTCGGGGGCGTCGCCCTCGCGCGGGGCGCCGTTGAAGTCCGTGTCCGGGATCCAGGTGTCCCCCGACGGGTCCGCCGCGTCGACCAGTGCCGAGCCCTGGGCGGGGTACAGGTTCCAGCCCTCGACGTCCAGGTAGTCGTAGAAGCCGCCCCCGGCCGCGACCCCGGAGTCGGGCAGCCCCAGGCTGTCGATGTAGCCACAGGCCACGTTGCCGGTGATCAGGTTGGTCGTGCCCAGCGCCCCGGTGTCTGCCTCGTGGTCGCCGTAGAACAGGCCCAGCCCGACCGGGTTGCACAGCGCATTGTTGGCGAAGACCAGGCCCTCATAGGCCCACCACTCGCGGATCTCGACGGCCCACTCGGTGGTGTCGAGGATGGTGTTGAAGCTGATGACCTGGTCATCGAGCACGCCCGTGTTGTCCGAACTGTGCAGGCCGTCGCCGTCGACGTCGAAGATCAGGTTGTTGTGGATGCGTGCCGCGCCGCGGGCCTCGATGCCCTGGTTCATCACGTTCCAGATGGCGTTGCCGCTGACCGTGTTGGCCGTGCCCCCGTAGGTCTCGCCGATCCGGATCCCCTGGGCGTCGATGTCGTGGAGGACCGTGTGCTCGATCGTCACCCCCTGGCTGCCGTCGCTCAGGTAGATGCCCCCGTCGTTGCCGCGGATGCCGTGGATCCAGCAGTTCGAGATGAGCGAGTCCGCCAGCCAGCAGGACCCGTCGCTGCACCCGGCCCAGAGGGCCCGTCCGTTCTCGTTGTCGTGCAGGTGCGCCCGCTCGATGGTCAGTGCGGAGTTGTCGCCGGTGATGTTGAGCAGGTTGTAGGTGGTGGTGTCGACCTCGACGTCGATCAACGAGACCCCCACCGTGCCGCTGAGGGTGATGCCGTGGTGGCCGTCGCCCTCGTCGGCCAGGGCCGAGGGCCCGGAGCCCCGAAAGTGAAGTCCCTCGACACGCAGCCAGGAGGCACCGGACACGTTGAGGATCTGGCTCGGGTAGTCGCCGTCGTCGCCGGGGGCGAGCTCGATGATGGGCTCGGCACCCGCGGCCGCCTTGATCACCACGGGGTCGCTCTCGGTCCCCGCAAAGGTCCAGTAGAGCTCCGACTCCAGGACGTACACGCCATCGCCGAACACCACCCGATCCCCGGGCCCGAGCGACTCGGTCAGGGTGCGGATGTCGTCGCCCGGGGCGACCTCCAGGTCCACGGCCAGTGCCGCTCCGATCGCGAGTGCTGCCCCAATCATTCCCCTGCCCCTTGGCCCCCGGTGTGGCCTCTGTCGTTGGTCGACCCGTCCAGGTCGTGCCAGATCTGGTAGCTCGGAAGGCCGCTGCCGTCCGGGGGCCCGCTGTCCACGAGCGGGCTGCCGCTGGTGGGGGTCAGATCGTCGTTGGTCGGATCGCCATCGTGGGAGACGTCGACCAGCAGCGGGTCCTCGACCTGGTTCTCGCCGGCGTCCTCGGCGGGGGACACGTCCAGATCGTTGCCGGACGTGGTCAGGTACAGCGTGTTGTAGGCCACCGACGCACCGGATCCCGGGGCCACCCACAGCCCCGAGTCCCCGTCGGACCAGATCAGCACGTTGGACCAGACCAACAACCCGCTGGCGTTGGTCGCGTCCACGAACACCCCGGCCCCGTCGGCACCAGAGGTGTTGGACGCCAGGGTGTTGTTGGCGAAGACGAACGACGCCGTGGTCCCGCCGATCGCGACGGCGCCCCCGTCGGCTGCCGCGACGTTGTCCTGGAAGACCAGGTTCCGCAGCCGGCTGTCCCGATCGTTGACGTCGGTCAGCGCCATGGCGCCACCTTGGAGCTGGGCGCTGTTCAGGACAAAGGCGCTGCGCGACAGGTCCAGGGATCCGCCGAGCACAGCCAGGGCGCCGCCTTGATCGTCGGCGTCGTTGCCGTCGAAGACCACGTCGGTGGCGGTGTAGGCCGTGGACTCCACGACCACCGCGCCACCGCGCACACCCACGTTGCTGTCGTAAAGCGAGCCCTGGTCCAAGAAGGCGCCAGACAGCACACTGACGGCGCCCCCGTCGTCGTGGGAGAAGTTGTCCCGGAAGATCGTGTCGACCGCGGTCAGGGTGCCCGAGCTGACGGCCACGACACCGCCGTCGCCGCTGCAGCTGTTGCCCCGCGCGATCACGTCGACCAGCCCGATGTCCGCCGCGACGGCCCGCACGGCACCGCCGTCGCCAGAAGCGCTGGTCTCGGTCAGGACCAGGTTCTCCAGCACCAGCTCGGCGCCGTTGGTCACGTCGAAGATGCGCTCGTCCTTGACCGCGGGCTTGAGCACCACCCGCTCGGCGTCCTCGCCGCCACCCACGATGCGCAGGTAGCCGTCGTCATAGGACGTCGACAGCGCATAGTCGCCGTCGACCAGCACCACCGTGCGACAGATCTCGTCCCGGTTGTCGATGGCGGTCTGCACGTCGTCATAGGGCCTGTCCAGGGTGCCGTCGCCGCCTGCGTCCGCGTTGAGGTCCACGACCACCGGGTGGGCATCCCGGTCGTCGTCGTCGCAGTCGCCGCCGCCCAGGCAAGGACTGTGGCCGTCCCCGTCCAGGTCGATGTCGTCGACGCTGCCGTTGCAGTCGTTGTCGGCCTCGTCGCAGACCTCGAGCAGGGTCGGGTTGGCCTGGTCGTTGTCGTCGTCGCAGTCGCCATCGCACAGCGAGAAGCCGTCGTCGTCGGCGTCGTCCCGGTCGGGGATGGCGCCGTCGCAGTCGTTGTCCTTGTCGTCGCAGATCTCCTCGGCGCCTGGGTAGACGTTGGCGTCGGCGTCGTCGCAGTCGTCCTCGCAGACCAGCCAGCCGTCGTAGTCCTCGTCCAGCTCCGAGTCGTCCATGGTGCCGTCGCAGTCGGTGTCGAGGCCGTCGCAGACCTCGGTGGCGCCCGGCCAGGCGGCGGCGTTGTCGTCGTCGCAGTCCCCGGTGGCGTTGGAGTAGCCGTCGCCGTCTGCGTCGCGGGTGGACGGACCGCCGGTGCCCGTCAGGTCGACGTACAGGTTGGGCTCGTCGTCGAAGGTGGTCCGGATCTGGATCCGGCCCGTCGCGTCGCCTTCTTCGATGGGGGTGAAGGTGACCGTGGCGATGAAGGCCTCGCCCGGATCCAGGTCGGTGTCCTCGGAGCGCTCCAGCCGCCAGGTGGCGCTGGAGCCCTCGACCAGCGTGGTGGACAGGATCTCGAAGCCGGTGCTGCCGGCGTTGGTGATCGCGACCTCCTGGGCGCTCTCCTCGGACACGGGAATCTCTCCGTACGCCAGGAGTGAGGCCGACTGTGAGAGAGCCGGGCCGACCGTCTCCTCGCCGGTGCAGCCAAGACTCGAGAGGATCGACAGGGCGGCCGCAAAGGCGCACGACAGGGGGATCGACCGGGTTTTTGTCATGGATTCCTGACAAGGGAGCGCGGGGACCGGATGGTACCTTGAGTCCGGGAGGGGTGCCGTCAGGCCCTCTGGTTCTGGGGAAAGTGTTGAGAGGCTCCGGTCGCGCATGGGCCCCAGGACGGGGTTCGCTCGGGCTGTGCATGGGTGTCTTCGCCGCCTGCGGCGGGGACACCGACACGGCGGTCCTGCCCCCTGACTCGGGGAGCCCGGCGTCGGACACCGACACGGGGCCCGGCTGGTTCCCCAGCGACTCCGGGACCGCCGACACCCTGGGCAACGAAGACCCCCTCCACACCCTGGACCTGTTCCAGGAGGGCGACTGGTCGATGAGCCCGGTCGGTGACGGGCCCTACTCGGCGATGACCGGCAACCTCACCGTGACCGAGCTGCTCGACGGCGACGGCACCACGCCGTGGTGCAGCGCGGCCTTCGCCCTGACAGGCGCGGCCATCGAGGCGGCGTGCGATGGCTGCACGGTGAGCATGGAGGTCTCCTACTTCCTGGTCTCCGACGGCCTGGTCGACCCGGACGGCGAGCCCGTGGTCGACGAGATGGGCGAACGGCTCGCCACCCTCGACCACTGCGAGACGCCGGACCTCCCCGTCGACGGCGGCACACTGCGCTTCAGCCTTCACGACGACGACGACCAGCTCTACCTGGACTACGGCGGGAGCGGCGTGTGGCTGCCCTGGTACGACATCCAGCGAGTCCGTCAGGACCTGGACTTCGCCTGGTCCGCCCAGGTGGGCTTCGTGCCCGAGGACGACCGGTGATCGGACTGGCCCTGGCCCTGGCCTGCACCGGCGAGCCGGTGACCGGCTCGACCGCGGGCCTGAGCAGCGGCTCGGCCGAGCTGGCCCGCCCGGATCTCACGGGCGTGGACCTGGACGCCGCGGTGGACCGGGCCCTGTCGCTGGCCCTGTCGGCCACCGCCGGCCCGATCTGGTCCGGGAACCGCAGCACCCTCGAAGTCGGCCGCACGGACTGTCCCGACGTCTACGTGGGCGTCCCCGAAGGCGAGATGGACCTGGACGAGGACCTGAAGGGGGTGCACTGGTCCGATCGCTGCCAGACCGCGGGTGGCCTCTACTTCACGGGCTGGACCTGGTGGCTCGGCACGCTGACCGGATCCGGGTCCGCCGACAGCGCCGAGGGCCGCACGGTCGACGGCACCCGCGAGCTCCAGGGAGAGTCCGCGGTGGGCGACGACAGCGAGCTCCGCTTCCGCTTCAACGGCACGGCCGAAGACGCCCTGCACCGGGTGACGGCCACGGACTACGAGCGCTGGACCTACACCAGCCTGGTCGACGGCCGTGTCGACGGCCGGGACAGCGAGGTCGACGGGTCGGCCCCCGGGGGCTGGCGGGCGGACCTGTACCTGGCGGCGTCGGGGGGCAACAGCGACAGCTTGACCCTGCGGGGCAACGTGTACCTGCTGACCGAGCGCATCGCGGACCGCTTCGACAGCATGGCCATGGACCTGACCCTGCAGGGCCAGACGGGGGCAAGCAGCGACGACTGCACCCTGGAGCCCCAGGGCTGGTTCTCCCTGCGGGACGAGAACGCCTGGTGGTACGACGTGGTCTTCCTGCCCGTCACCGAAGGCGCCGGGGACTCCGGCCTCGATCCGGACCTGTCGGCTTGCGACGGCTGCGGTACCGTCTACGTGCGCGGGCTGGCAGACGAGTCCCTGGGCCAGGTCTGCCCGGACTTCCAGGCCATCTGGGACCGCGGCGTGGTGGCCCAGCCCGACGACACCGACTTCCTGTTCACCCTGCGCGACCTCGTCACGGAGGCCCCATGACCTCGACCCTGTTGGCCCTTGGACTGCTCCAGGGCTGCGCCACGGACGCGGACCCAGCGGGTGAGATCCTGCTGCTGGAGCCCCGCGAGCAGCTGATCCGCCTCTCGGTCGACCTGCGGGGCGTGCACCCCACCACGGCAGAGCTCGACGCCATCGCGGCAGCTCCCGAGCTCTACGACGCCTTCGTGGACCGCTACCTGGACGACCCGCGCTTCACCGAGCGGGTGGTCGAGGTGGTCGATCAACGGCTGCTGCTGTCGACCGGCGACACCTACGAGCTCGAGGACGTGACCGGCCAGGACCTGGCCGGCGAGGCCCTGTCCCTGGTGGCCCGGGTGGTGGACCAGGACCTGCCCTGGAGCGAGCTCGTCACCGCGGACTACACGATGGCGAACCCCGCCCTGGCGAGCGCCTTCGACCTGGACTACCCCCTGGGGGCGAACAGCTGGCAGCCGGCCACCTACACCGACGCCCGGGCCCACGCCGGCCTGCTGTCCATGAGCAGCGTCTGGCTGCGCTACCCGTCGGCCGGGGAGAACGCGAACCGGCACCGCGCCAACGCGATCTCCAAGATGCTCCTGTGCGACGACTACCTGTCCCGGCCGGTGGTGCTCAACCGGGCCGCGGTGGACCAGCTGGTCATCGACCCCGAGGAGGCCATCGCCACCAGCAGCGCCTGCCAGTCCTGCCACTCGACCCTGGACCCGCTGGCCGCCCACTTCTTCGGCTTCTTCGGCGACGAGGACGACATGGCCGCGGTGCACTACCACCCGGAGCACGAGGAGATCTGGAAGGACTACGCCGATCGCTCCCCCGCCTGGTACGGCACGCCGACCGCCAACCTGGTGGAGCTGGGCGCCGCCATCGCCGCCGACCCGCGCTTCGTGGACTGCGGCACCCAGACCCTCTTCGAGGGCTTCACCCAGCGCACCTTGGCCGACGCGGACTGGACCGAGTTCCAGGACTACCGCAGCGTCTTCGTCGACCACGACCTGGCGGTGCGCCCGCTGGTCCGGGCGCTGGTCACGTCGGACACCTACAAGGCCCGAGGCAGCACGGACCCGGAGCTCGCCGATCGGCTGGCCACGGTCCGGATCGCCAGCCCGAGCCAGCTGGCATCGATCATCGAGGGCATCACTGGCTACCGCTGGACCTTTGACGAGGTCGACGGCATGACCCGCCACGACCTGGGGCTGCCCGGGCTGGCCGGCGGGATCGACGGTCGCTTCCTGACCGAGCGGGCCTACGAGCCCGGGGTCGGGGCGGTGTTCGTGCTCGAGCGCCTGGCCTGGTCCGCCGCGTGGACCGTGGCCCGCCACGACCTGGATCCCGACCGCGAGGGGGACGCCGTGTTGCTGGCCTATGTGACGGCAAGCGACCGCCCCGACGCGGCGCCCGATGCCTTCTCGGGCCAGCTGCGGCACCTACTCCAGGAAGCGACCGGCCTGCCGGTCGACGCCGAAGACCCCCGCCTGCCCGCCCTGGAGACCCTCTGGCGCCAAGTCCACAGCGTCGACGCCGACCCGATCGGTGCCTGGGCCGCTGTGCTCTCCGCCATCCTGCGCGACCCGCGCGTCCTGACCTACTGAGGAGCCCCGGATGAAAAGACGACACCTCCTCCAGTCCAGCGCAGCCCTCGCGGCCCTGGCCGGCTTCGGCTGGTCCCCTCGCATGGCCCGGGCGGCGGCTGGCGAGCGCAAGTTCCTCTTCCTGTTCGCCAGCGGCGCCTGGGACAGCACCTTCCTGGATCCCAAGCACGACTCCTCGTACGTGGACATGAACGCGAACACCGCGTCGATCCGCACCAATGGCCTGACCTACACCGGCGGGGCCGACCTGCCGAGCGCCACCCGCTTCTTCGACAGCTGGGGCTCCCGGACAGCGATCGTGCGGGGCATCGACGCCCACAGCGTGGGCCACGACTCGGGGCGCAAGCTCACCCTGACCGGCACCTCGGCCAGCAGCTATCCGGACTGGGGCACGCTGCTCGCCGACGCCGGCAGCGGCGACTATCCCCTGCCGCACCTGGTCTTCTCCGGACCCGTGTTCCCGGGCACCCGCGGCGGTGCGGTGGTCCGGGCTGGCGGCGGCACGCTGCTCGACCTCATCGACGGCTCCCTGTCGGGCCGGGCCGATGCGCCAGCACCCGCGCTGGACCAGGTGAGCGACGCGATGGTCGACGACTACGTCTACCAACAGGTGGCGAGCTTCGCGGCCCAGCGCGGCGCACTGCCCGGAGTGGGGCGCGTGCGCTCCGAGGCTCTGCTGGACAACACCGAGCGGGCGATGGAGATCGAGGGCCGCCGCTTCGAGGCCGGCCTGGACGACCTGGGGAGCAGCCTGGCCGACCAGGCGATCAAGGCCACCGAGCTGATGCGACTGGGGCTCAGTCGCACGGCCATGATCGGCATTCCCGGGGGCTGGGACACCCACGGGGACAACACGCCGCAGACCCCTCAGTGGGACGACCTGTACGACGCCTTGGACCAGCTCATGCTGCACCTGGCCATCACCCCTGGGCTGGCGACCCGGTGGCTCATCGACGAAGTCGTGGTGGTCTGCCTGTCCGAGTTCGGCCGCACCCCCGGCTTCAACGGCTCCGGGGGCAAGGACCACTGGCCCTACAACTCGGCGCTGGTCGTCGGCTCCGGCGTGCGCGGCAACCAGGTCGTCGGCGCCACCGACGACGCGCTGATCGGCGTGCCCATCGACTTCGGCACCGGCCAGCCCTCGTCCAGCGGGGACCTGTTGGGCAGCGAGCACCTGGGCACTGCGCTGCTCGAGCTCGGCGGACTGGACCCGGCGCGGCACCTGCCCGGCGTCCAGGTGCTGGACGCGCTGCTGGCGTGATCTGGGTGTGGCTACTGGGCTGCGGCGCCGGGGGCGAGACCGAGGACACGGCCTGCGGTCGTGAGCCGCCGCTGGACTACGCCAACTTCGGCCACGCCCACATGGACACCCACTGCACTGGCTGCCACAGCGCCTTACTCCCCGAAGGCGACCGCCTGGGGGCGCCGCTCGGGGTGGACCTGGACACCTACGACGGCGTGCTGGACTGGGCCGAGCGCCTGGCGGTGCGCGCGGTGGCGCCGGATCCGTCCATGCCCCCCGGCGGTGGTCCCGGCGACGAGGAACTGGACCGCTTCCAGGAGTGGCTGGACTGCACGCTCTTGCCGGCGGCCCGGGACACGGGGGTGGCGCGGTGATCGCCCTGTGGCTGCTGGCCTGCTCGGAGTACACCGTGCGCGAGGATCTCCCGGTGGAACCCGCCGACCCGCCGGGAGACGACGACGACGGGGTCGGCCAGGCGCCGGACTGGACCGACTGCGAGGCCGGGTACGAAGGGGCCTACTTCAACCTGCCGGGGGACCACGCCGACCTGGATCCCGAGGGGGCGCCGGACCCCGCCGCAGATTGGGCGGATCGGGACTGGTGGAGCGACGACTACGCCGCGTTCGAGCGGGTGGACACGACCTTGGACCACGGACCATCTTGGTGGCCCGTCGACGAAGGGCTGGCCGGGGATCCGGACTACTTCGCCGTGCACTGGGTGACCTGGATGCGCGTGCTCGACGACGACGACCCGGTGAGCGTGATCGTGGGCGCGTCGGACGACCTGTGGCTCGATGTCGACGGAGAGACCCTCTACAGCGCCCCCGGGGTGCACGACTACGCCCCCACCACCGTCGAGCTGGCCCTCGAGGTCGGGCAGGTGCCTCTGGAGATCCGCTACGCCCACCGCGGGGGACCGGGAGGCTTCTCCCTGCGTCTGGCTGGGGACAACGTCACCGCTTGTCGGCCAGACCACGAGTGACCCTGCTCCTGCTCGCGGGGCTCACAGGGGATGCCCAGGCTGGGCGGCTGTCGCTGGCCTCGGACGTCCTTCCGTGGGCGCTCCAGGGCTTCTCCTTCGCCGCCTATGTGGAGCCATCGCCGACGCTGCGTTGGCGCTTCGGGGCGGAGCTCTGGCGCATGAGTGTGCCCTCGGGCCTGGTGGACACGTGGCCCGCCAACGCGGGCGAGGGCTGGGGCCGCCAGTTCCACCACGGTGTGGCGGTGGTGGCGAGCTGGTACCCCCGGGGTGGCGGCGAGGGCCCCAGCGTGGGGGGCGCCGTGGACTACCTGCACAGCTACCTCTGGCGAGCGGGGCACGGCGACGTGGGTAGCCTGCACTCCCTGGAGCTCCTGGTCCGAGGGGCGTGGACGTGGTTCCCCTGGCCCGACCGCGGCCTGTACCTGGAGCCCATCGCGATGTTCGGCCCCTTGGTCCCACTGACGCCGCCGCCCACGATCGGCGGGGAGACCTGGTCCGAGCCCTGGGTCCAGGCGGTCGCCACGGTCCAGGCCGGGTGGCG
>Ga0209992_10001786_pt1 | contig 21411 bp, 15 predicted proteins | sample 2SBtaG_2_FD_182564 | JGI IMG/M metagenome (GOLD analysis project Ga0209992, IMG submission 182564) | Deep subsurface microbial communities from Kolumbo volcano to uncover new lineages of life (NeLLi) - 2SBTROV12_ACTIVE470 metaG (SPAdes)... | ecosystem: Environmental > Aquatic > Marine >... | reverse complement strand
TGTTAAGAGAAAGGTATAAACGGCGTTCAGCCGGGGTTATATAAGGTTTAGCGGTTCATTTACACCTAATAATATTCTGAAATATTGGCTTCATATTTTGATTTGATAATGGTGATAAGTAACTGACGCCTCGGAGTGTCTGCCCGTAGGGCAGGTGATGAGGTATGGCAGAATCGTGGCCGCCAGAAGATATCTCATTGACGCCTGGAAAAAGAATCTTATTTTTGACTAAAAATCTTGATCTTATTCGTCAACAATTATATGATGGTCTAAATCTATCAATGTCAGATTTCACTGTTGATGACTTATTGGATGATATCAATACAGATGTTATGACTCCTGCTTGGGTCTGTTTTGACCATGATCCTGCTGAAATTGCCAAAAACGCTTATGCTGGATTAATTCACGAAGGAAAGCGTGTTTTTGAAGAAAACGCTCTGATAAATGGTAATTTTGAAGTGATTGTTTCTGGTCACCGAAAAGGAACTGGAAGTAGTAGAGAAACTGCTGCTCAAGCAGAAAAATGGGCGGGTATCAGAATCGTCATAGCCGCATCTTTTGCACCAATTCATGAAAGAAACAACATCAATCTTGGTCAATTAATGGGTGATCACAAAATGCTTGAAAGACTGCAAAACGGAGCAACTCTTTCTCTTTCTGAATTTATTGATAAATACGATCCGATTACAAAACTCATCGTTGAAAATGGAGGGATATTCCCCTTTGCAAAACAATTGAAATCAGGTAATATTGAACTGCCAACACCTGATTGTGAACAAAGACCAATGACAATGTGTGAGAAAATTATTGCCAAAAAACTACTCGCCAAAAATGGCAAGCATACTTGTGTAGAACCACATAATGCAGTACTAGCTGCTGTGAATGGTGGATACTCCCATGAGTTTACAACTGCACAAGTACACGAATTCTTGAAACTTGAATATGGAGAAAACTACACCTTACCGGACCCAAATAAATTCGCTGTTTTTGAAGACCACTTGCTCTATGCAACTGGTGTACCACGGTTTGGTCCATTCGCAGAAAAAATACAGACACTACGGGATATGCAAAATCTATTCCAACAACACACTGGAGTTAGAGATTATTCAGCAAAAGATGGTGTCAGCCCGGGAATTTGTCACCAAGTTGCTAGGGAGGAATTTATTGATGTAGGGGACTTCATTCAAGCAACTGATAGCCACACTTGCATGGGTGGTGCTTCCAACGCACTGACTTATGGTGTGGGCTCAACAGAATATGCAAATCTCGCTTACAATCAATTTGCATTCGTGAATGTACCCGAATCTATCCGCTTTGAATTAGAGGGTGAACTCAATCCGGGTTGTACTGCAAAAGATGTGATTCTACACATTTTATTGGAATACGCAAGCACCTCAGAAACTCTAGACCGTTCAATGGAGTTTGGGGGGCCGGGACTAGCTAGCCTATCTATGGATGAACGAGCAACTCTCTGCAATATGGCCACGGAGTGTAGTGCTAAAACAGGGATATGTGAGCCTGATGATGTTACTGTTGAATGGTTGATGAAACGTCGAGATAATCTCAGTGAAGATGATATTCGTGCTGCGTTTGTACTCCCTGATGAAGGCGCACATTATGATGGAGGGGTGTACACAATCAATCTCTCCGAAATTGTACCAATGGTTGCCCACCCGGGTAACCCTGACGAAGGAATCCCATCAGATCCAACAAACGGTGTGAATATTTCTGATATTGGTGATGTTGCAATTGATATTGCGTATGCTGGTTCATGCACTGCTGGTAAAGCAGATGATTTCCAATACTATGCCGAAGTTGTTGAGGCTGCCCTAGAAGCAGGATTGGATATTCCTGATGGGGTTGAATGCTACATTCAGTTTGGTTCGAAAGCTGTCAAAGAATATTCAGAGAGAATGGGTTGGAATGATATGTTCATTCAAGCGGGTGTGAAATTGATTGACCCAGGGTGTGGGGCTTGTATTGGTGCTGGTCCCGGTGTTTCAGATAATTCAGAACAAGTTACTGTCTCTGCTATCAACCGTAATTTCCAAGGTAGGTCAGGACCGGGTAAACTCTACCTCGCTAGTCCATTAACTGTAATGGCTAGTGCTTTTGTGGGAAAAATTGTTGCTTGGGAACCAAGTCTCTTTACTAGAGTTTGAGTGCCATGGGCAAATCCTTTTGCTAACTTATATTGGCTTTGAAAATATACTGATTTTGCCAAGTTCACCCCACACTGCTTATGACCTGTCGGACAAGTCGAGGGTTTTGCCGCTAACTAGCCCCTCGTCATACGGCCGAGGGAGGACTGGAGGGAGGGTGAAGAGACATGGCGTCTACACGTAGCAAAATGCAACAAGCAAGTATCAGCGAATTTTTTGAGAAGAATAAACACTTTCTTGGCTTTGATACGCTGAATCGTTCTATCATTACTGCTGCCAAAGAATCTGTTGACAATTCTCTTGATGCTTGTGAAGAAGCACGATTACTTCCAGATATTCACATTGAAATTAAAAAAATCAAAGGGAAAGCGGATGAACTCATACTGATTAGTCAAGATAATGGCCCTGGAATTCATCCTGATTCCATCACTAAAGTGTTTGGAAGTTTGCTTTTTGGTTCACGATTTCACACCATCCGTCAAACCAGAGGACAGCAAGGAATCGGTATCACTGGTGTGGTGATGTACAGCCAACTGACTACTGGGAAAAAAACCCATGTTATCTCTAAAGTCAAGGAAGAAGCAACTGCAGTTCACGTTGACATTGGACTTGACACGAAGAAAAATAAAGCGATTTCAAGTAACAGAAAAAGAGACCACTGGTTCGATTCAGAAGGGGAAGTAATTGAACATGGGGTCAAAGTTCAAGCCCACATGAAAGCAAAGTACCAACGTGGAAGGCAAAGTGTTCACCAATACCTCAGAATGACTTCAATAGTCAATCCCCATGCATCACTTTCTCTGAAAGTTTACGATGAAGAAGGAGTTATCATTGATGAAGGGAATTGGCCTAGGGTTACTGAAATTCTCCCCCGGCCTGTAGAGGAAATTCGACCCCACCCCCACGGCCAAGAAATAGGGTCATTACAACGTTTTCTCAGAGATTCTGAGGACAGGAAAATGACTTCATTTTTACGCCACAATTTCTCAGGGGTTTCAATGCGGGCTGCTAGAGATATTCTAGCAAAATCTGCTATTGATGAGGCAAGAAAACCAGGCACTATCACCGCGCCAGAAGCACAAGCAATTCTTCAGGCATTCAAGGAGGTCAAATTACTAGCGCCGCCTACCGATTGTCTATCCCCAATTGAAGACTTACTAATCAAGAAGGGATTGTCTAAAGCCATTGATTCCAAATTCGTTTCAACAGTCACGCGAGCCCCGTCTGTAGCCGGGGGAAATCCGTTTCAGGTTGAAGTCGGATTGATTTTTGGCACCGACCTTCCATCAGACGGCCCAGTCGAGGTTCTCAGAATTGCCAACCGTGTTCCACTAATGTATCAACAAGGTGGATGCCTCCTGACAAAATCAATCGAAAGTGTTGACTGGAAAAAATATGGTCTTGACCATCCCGGAGGAAGGGGTGTCCCTAAGGGGCCAGCAGCGATTCTAGTTCACCTTGCTAGCACAAATGTCCAATTCACTAGTGAAGCAAAGGAAGCACTATCTGATAATGAAGAGGTGTTTAACGAAATACGCCTAGCCTTGCAAGAAGTTGGAAGAGGTTTGAGAAACCACAAAAGAAAAAGTAAGCAGAGAGAAAAGGCTCGTGAAAAATTCGAATTAGTTAACGTGATTCTACCAGAGATAAGTGCAAAATCAAGTGCTATTCTTGGACGGGAGGAGCCTGACTTAGCACCTGTCATCACTAACATAATGAATGCTGTATTTTCCGAAGAAGTGTCAGAATGGGATAGTGCTGAAAAGGTCATTAAATGTTCTATAAATTTGTTCAATTACACTAATCGCCCTCGCCAATACACAATCTTAGCAACTTGGCCCGAACGGGAAGGAGTTGAGATAATTGATGAAAATATTGAAGGAAGACGTGAAGCTAAAGGATTGAGAAAGTGGAAACTTGAGATATTACAGCCCAGTGAAAACTTAGAAATTTCTTTCTCAATTGATGGTCTATCAAAAGGGGATTGGAATCAATTTGATGTGTTCTTCCGCGGCTCTGGTGAAATTATCGGGGCAATGAAGTTGGATGAGAATATACTTCAAGAAATCAGACGAGAAGAAATAGCCGCAATGGAAGACTCATTAGTAACTGAAGATGAGATGGAATCAAATGTTGTGGAGTCACAAGAAATTGGAACCAATGAGGTTGGTGATGAATCAACAAGCGCAGACCACAACGACTCAATTTCTTCCACAGATAATGACACTACCCAATCTCCCCCCTCTAATGTTGATGCAGATTTGACAAATGGAGAGAGGCCAGAACCTACCTCAAATAATACTGTACAAGTCAAACTTTTTGAGAAAGATGAATGGGGTGATGAATGATGAATGCTAGTAGAGGAAAAACGAATGAAAGTGTGGTTGCTTCATTGCATGAGGTTGCAGAAGAAATGCATAACAAAATGATGAAAGGGACCGCTCCAACAATGTCATTACCTGTAAGAACAAAGAAAAACATTGAGTTTAACAAAAGGTTGGGGGTTTTCAAGTATGGGAAAAAGCGTTCAATACGGGATGCAACCTCACTTCGTTCTGCTAACCAATTACTTCGGGCTTTGCATATTATCGAATTTATTGAGGAGATGATTGACAATGGTAAATCTTCAACTCTGAGAGAGATGTACTATATTTCCGAAGCATGGGGACATGGAAAGTTTGGTAGTCAAAACGAAAGCAATAATCTTGCTGAAGACCTTGAAATTGTCACAAAATGCATGCGTGAAGATTTCAAACTAAGACCAGAAGAAGATGGGGCGAGAATGATTGGAGACATCACCATCAACGAACGAAATCGGAAAGGCGACTGGATGACAATTAATGCTCGTGACGATGTCGGCGATTCTGGATATGGTGTACCTTACAATGTTGAATCTGAAAAAATAAGATTAATTGCAAATGATGTAGATTTCATTATGGCAATCGAAACAGGTGGTATGTTTGACAGATTAGTTGAAAATGGATTTGACGAAGAACATCGAGCCGGTTTGCTTCATCTTAAAGGGCAACCTGCACGTTCCACTCGCCGAATTTTGAAAAGGATGAATGAAGAATGGAATCTACCAATCGTTGTATTCCTTGACGGCGACCCCTGGTCATTTAGAATATTCGCTAGTATTGCATATGGCGCAATTAAGACCGCTCATATCTCTGAATTTTTGGCGACACCATCAGCAACATATCTAGGAATTACTGCTGATGATATCATGGCTTACGATCTCCCTGCTGATGATTTATCTAGCAAGGATGTTGAAGCGTTGAAAGCGGAATTAAGTGACCCACGGTTTGCCGATGGATGGTGGCAGGACCAAATCAATATGATGTTAGAACTCGGTAAAAAGGCTGAACAGCAGTCTTTAGCAAAGTATGGTCTTGACTTCGTGACAGACACGTATCTACCTGAAAAATTGGCAGGATTAGGTCTAATCTAATCGTCTGTTCCTAGGACCGCCCACCACGGCAATTGCGACTTATTCCCAGCGATGATCACTGTTCTATCTGCGTCTGCAATTTCATACATCATCCTCTCTCTTACCTCTGTGATGATGGCTTCTGCCCGAGGAACCTCGAGGCGAAGGGTCTCACTCCATGCATCCAAATCTACGGGGCGACGAGGTCTTTCTAACAAAGTGTGCACCAGATTACGTTCTTCGTATTGGAGAAAATTCTCATCCACTGTTGAAGATACTCTACTCATTACTTGTTGGTGTAGAGCAATTAAGGCGTCTCTTTGTGCATCAAGCGCCTCAAGAGTTTCATTCAGTTGCCCGACTAAATCCATCCCCTCAGCTACTGATACCTTTCTTCGACCCCCTATTTTTTCTGCGACTGGTATTGCTGAATCGGGCAATCTAGAGGACAATCTCACCGGGCCACCCGCGGGCAAGGTTCTGTGATCTGAGCGAAATAAGTCTGGACCCAAATCTAAACGTAAAGAAAATGATTGTTTGACTGAAAAAATCTTCTTTGGAGGACCACCCTTATCGCTTCTTACTTGTTCAGATTGAACGAATCCAGCCTCCTCCAAAACTTTCAGGTGTTTCATCACTGCTTGCTGACTAATTTCAAGATGTTTTGACAATTGAAGTGGATAATGTGGCTCCCTAACTAACATCTCAAGAATTAGCCGGCGGGCTTTATTTTCGAGAATAGTTAGAGCAGTGTCAAAGTCAACCACACTATTCAACCCAAGGTTGTGTAATAGGCCGCCTTGTAAAAACCCACCTGCATTTAGTGATTATATATCACCAAATTCTACAATTCTAGATTCTTGCATAGAAATATCAGCAGCAAAAGCAATTTTATGGCTATTCAATGAATCACTCAATGATGTAGTTGCAAGAGATGGTTTCTCACCTCTAACCAGACTCAGAAAGTCCCTCACTAGGCGTAAATCCCCCCCGCCATGCATGTCATCAATAACCCCGGTATCAACGACCTCTTCTGTGTACTCTTCTCCTTCAATTGCTGCCGGTCTGTATATTGTGAATTTACCACTAATCATATCACCAAATATCTCACCTTTAGTTCCTACAATCTGAATCCTACGAGTTGCTCTAGAACTGTTACTGACTAAGTCATGGGTTGCAAGGCTGCCATTATCAAACTCAATGATGACTGATTGACGGTCTGCAACATCATTTTCACTACGCCAAACACAGCGTCCATAATCTGTTGAAGAAATATGTTCTGCTGAAGATATATCATCTACTTTTTCACCTTGCTCATACTTTTTTTCACCTGCTAAGGCGTAAAATGGCCACCAATCATTGTCGATATAATGGCGCTTTGCTGAATACTGGCAATCACGTTCAATATCACATTCAAAACAATTCTCACCAGCACCCTCAGGGGCGTTGTTAGAGGTGAAGAAGTAGCGCCCGCCCATTGATGAAATCTTAGAGGGTTTGATTCCACTATTAAACCAACAAATTAGGTCTAAGTCATGACAGCATTTTGCTAACATAATTGGGTTGACTGCACGATTTTTCCATTTACCCCTCACGAATGCTACAACCATATGATGATAAGATACATTTTCTGTTGAATGAATATGAATTATTTCACCTATTTCACCTTCAACAATCCTCTTTTGAATCTCATTGTAGAATGGAGCATACCTCAAGACATGACAAATAGCAACTTTCACACCAGCCTTTGAAACAGCATCATCAAGCAAATTTAGTTCACTAGAATTTGGTGCAATTGGCTTTTCCAATAACACATGGTACCCTGCTTCTACAAGAGGGATTGTTGTTTCAACATGGACTTCATCCATCGTTCCATTGATTGCAATATCTGCAAATCTGGGAATTGCTGCTAATTCTTCGCTTGAAGAGTAACATCTGTCAACCGGGATATTGTATTTTTCAGCAAAAATTGCCAACCTATCACTGTCGGGGTCGGCTAAGCCAACAACTTCCATTTCTTCTGGGTGCAAAAGAGCATAGGATGCATAGCAAGCAGTTCTATGGCCCAACCCAACAAGCACGGCTCTTACCCTAGACATACCCCCCATGGTTTTGTGAGGAGAGGTTCACACACTTGAGACTCGCGAGGATTAGATTGTCAAAAAAACGGGTAGTTGCTTGACTCAAGCACACAAGCATCAAAGGTGATAGGCAGGAGGGGATAGTGATGATGAAGAAATGGTTCATGCGCCAGTATTGGCGGTTGCAACAATCCCAGACTCTCATTTCTATGGTGTTCTGGTGTACCACTCTCACACTCCTTATTTGGCCTTATGTTAGTTGGAGGTTTAATGCAAATGAGGAAACTTTGGGCGTAGCGATGACCTATTGGGGTCTTGGCTCAATCGCATTGGGTGTCCTAATTTCGGTGCTATCTATTGGATACATCTATGACCAATTCTTGGCTTTGTGGAAAGAGCAGCGAACTGTTGACACCGAGCGCAATCCATTTGGAACGTATGCCCTCATTCCAGCAAATGTTGTAATTATTGGTATGATGAACCGTATTCATAGAGACAATGCAAATGGGGATGAAAAAGTCCTTGCTACTTGTGATTGGGTAGATGAATGGCTGAAGTGGTGTAGTTCACAGGAAATTTGGGCTCGCTCTCAGAAGTTTTGGGATGATACGTTCCCTAACCATGTTCCAGATTTCTTCTTCTTACCAGACGGGGCAGTGGAAGCGGCTAGATCTGTTGGAAAGAATCTTGATGATTGAGAAATCAACCCTCGTCCCAATCCTTCCAATTTGGTGATTTCTTTTGGTCATCACCTAATGAGGTGTCTGTAGATTTAGTGTCTACTTCGCTGATTGGTTGGTTTGATAATTGGGGTTCTTCAACACTTTTCTTGAGAGTCTTTTCCCCATTTGGTGAAGTGGTATCCGGGCGGTCTGAAAAAGGCGGCGGAACTGATTCAGAAGCCAAGCCGCTCGGCATTTGAATATCTACTGTGATCTTACCATCTGGCCCTGCTTTCTCTTGTAGTCTAGCAAGTGCGTAAATTTGTTCAGTTGTAAGAACTGCCCCGCTATTGGTAAGTCCCTCCATCTGCAAGTTCAATTTTCTACCATCTGATGTTTGTAGAGTTACATTTGATGAGTTGGTTCCATTTTTCTTTCTCATTAAGAATAAGATAAGAGAGAGGGGAAGTAAACAAACTGAAATTACCAATGAAAAACAAGAAAAGAGAATTGTTGGTTGGGTGAATGCTTCTTCACTTACCTTATTTTGGTCTACCAAATATATTGTTTGATTAGAATGTGAAATAAATTCTAGAGTTGTTGCTTCGGATGGTTGTACATAACCCATTGGCAAATATATGATTTTACCTTCATCATATTCCATTTCCCCAACACCTGAAAACAAGGATGGTTCTCGAAGTTCGATTTCCTCTCCATCTTCAAGAATAGTCACGGAACCATCTATTTTACTAGATTCAGTGGTGTTTTGAAATAATGAGTATACTCGTAACCCTGATAGATTTACCTCTACTGTTTCTCCAGGTTCAATTACTGCGTCGTTGAACTTATCTGGAACAAGGCCATCGTTAATCGATGGGAATGTGCTCCAAAGACCAGCTGCACCGAGTAATAAAGTGATGACACCACCAATTAAAAGACGCTTAGGCCAAGGGGAATTCATCTGGCTCATGTCTCCACCCATGTATCTTCACAGACGCTTCGCGTTTGAAAGGGACACGGTGCGATTCAATGCAATTACACCTACGTGTTAACGCTCTTCCCCACCTCATAGAAGTGGGGAAGAGGTTGGTATTTGTTTAATCAAAACATTTCGTCTGTAGATAACAGGCTACTCTGCTCTGCAACCTTTGCAAGAGCTTCCTTACGGCGACCATGCATTACTAATCCAGCCACTGCAAGCAATGACAATGTTAGCAGAATGATAATTCCTGGAACACCCCAAGCACCAAGCGTTTCTGCTGCTTGGTCAATCCAACCATTGCTTGACTTCAATCCATCTTCTATCTCCCAGATATTGTCGCGTTCACTTGATTCAACAATCATGTTATCAGGGTCAATCACTAAGACAATATCGTGACTACCAGCCTTTACTGGATAAAGAAGTACAATCTCAGCAGGGTCTGTACTGTCTGTAGCGTCTGGAGGCATAAGTGCACCAATGACTTGTCTGTAAGCAACATTCTCCTCATCGCAACCGTTTTTGCGAACATCATCCTTCGATTGGTCTTGACAGACAATTACATGGATATCAGTTGCGTGAACATTTCCATCGTTGATGATTTTAACTCTAATTGGTATCATATCCCCAACGTCGCCTGAATCCTTTTCCGATGTAACAGAATCAAAGGCTAGATTTGGTGCTCGCAAGCGAATAGTCACAATCAATTCGTTAGTATCCAATAATTCGCCTTCCCATGATTCACTGTCATCTGTATCACCATCTTGCATCATGTTTCCAAAGAATGAACGGACCTTCAGTCCAAGTTGTTGATTTCCTAATGCGGCTTCGGTACTAATGTTAACAAGAGCAACGATTGGGATTGTGGAATACGATGCCATCTCTGGTAGTATCCAAGTTCCATCTGCATGGCGGACACACTCATTAGCCGGTGCTTCCTCACCTACACCAAGTTCTCGGCAAGGGATTTCAAACTGACCATCCATTATCGCCCATGAAACTTGCCACTTATCCAAGTGACCCATACCAGGACGTTCATCCCAGGTACCTGAAGATAGGTCGATTGTATGGTTGTGTAAAGTTGCTCTATCTGGAACATTTCCGTTGTTAGTAACATTGAGATTGAATCTCACTGTTCGTCCGGGTGCTGTAGTCTTAACATCTGATTCAACAAATGGATCTAACAATAATTGCATATCATGGAATTCATTAACAGTGATTGCCAATGTTATCGAGTCTCGTAATCGTGTTGGCCTTCCTGCTGCATCAGGGTATGATTCTTCGCTGAAAACATCTAGAACAATTTCATAATTACCTGCTGTCACCATTAAAGGCACATTTACAGTTACTGTGATATTCTCAGAATCACCACGTTGTAACTCTGAAAGTATACCTCTTGGCACATCGACATCCCACAGAACCTCTACTCCTGCTGTAAGGTCTGTGACTCGAGCGACACGGATATCATAGCGGTCAGCTCCATTTCCATTGTTTGTGGTAATGATAGGTACCTCAAGTTCATCTGAAGGGTCAACTGTATACTCGTATGGTGGTGCTAAATCAACGACTGAAGATTCTAAATCATAAACATGAATTACATTCGTTGACAAAATTACCGAGTCAGAAACTCGGCTTGCACCTTCCAAGTGCGCCTTGACAGTCAAGGCAGGACCAAGTCCTGCATTTGCGTTATCTGGCGCACATACAACTGCTGTTACAGTGTATGGATAATCAATAGTCCCCCAGTGTCTTGCTTCATTCAATCCCATTGAATTACCGCCCGGTGCATTCGCGAAGTCTAAGGTAAGTGTCCAGTGGTCTTCTCTCCAAACATGCTCTGGTATTTCGGATGGTCTTGCAGCCGGTGCACCTGGTGTTGAGAAAATGATGTACCCTGGTTGGAAATGCTTGATGACATCAATGTCATAACTCGCACAATCGCCTGGTAGCACATATTCTGTAGTATCATATATTTCAAAGACAATATTACCTGTTGAACGGATACTGACATTGACATACAATTCCAAAACATCCATTGAACCCGAAGCCACAGACTTACGGGGTTCTCCCATTGACCAACCCTTTAGGAACAGTGCAAAGGTTCCTGGCTCTTGCGTCGTGGGTACGCTAATCTCTAGATTCTTAGTAACTGACTGGCCTGGGTCAAGTGAGACCTGTAGGGGGAAACGGATTTGCCAACCAAATGGAAGTAACCACTCTTGTTGTCCTTCAATCGTGTTTGGATCATAGAAGGCAAAACTGTCAAACACATTTCCTGTGTTTGTTATCGTAATTGAGAAAATCGCCGTTTGGCCTTGCTCGACGTCAGACCGTTCGTGTGAAGTGTCGAGTTGTATTCCGTGAACCACATCCATCATTGTAAGAGTCAATCTATCCGAACGGATTGCCGGGTCTTTGTGCGATACCGCGGATAGGGTAACATACGAATTTTCGTCATGGTGCGCTTGATACACCGAAGGCGCTCTAACCCGTAGATATATTCTCTCAGATTCCCCTCCTTTCAGATATATTTCTGTGTCAGGGAATATGGCGGTGTGATTGCTAGCAAAGAACATCGTCATTGTCCAGTTACCTGCGTTACATTGTTGTGAAATTCCATGTGCTTCAGCAATTTCTTGAGGAACAATACACATCATGCTGAGATTCAATGAATATGTGTCAGCGACCAAATCGATAGGTCCAGGTGTTGTATTATTGATTGTCATATTGAAGATTGTCTCCTCACCTGGCTCAATAATGTGCAACCAATCTGCTTCTCCATCTTCTAGGAAGACATCGACTTGACCAGTCAATATATGTGTGTAACAAATTGTGTACATATTGTTGTTTGATGTGCCGTCACACTTTGTAGTGTCAGACCACGCCATGTGAGCTCCGCTACCAAGGTCATTTGCAAACGCTGGTGGCTGCCCAAGTTCAGGTGCACGACCGGTGTTTGGGCCTAACTTATCGGAGGCCCACTTTGTTACTGGAGTTGGTTCCCATTCATCAAGAACGAATGTTGCGAGAGAATTTAGAGGAATTCCATCTGGGTATGCATCGTTGGTGTGATTCAAACGCGTGTACATTATCTCTTCGCCAGCAGTAACATTGGAATTCTCTAGCCATGCGATGTGAATGTTATCTTGTGCATCAGCAAGAATTGCGGGCATGTAAGATGATGGGCCCCAAGGTCGTGCCGGTGGGATGTTGTTCTTTCCTTCAAATTCAGAGATTGGATAATCGTAAATTTGTTTAATACCATACGATGGTAGTCCACCTGGAACACCGTTCCAATCACTTGAACCACGTAGCCTTAGACGTGTGTACCAAACTTCGTAATTGTCATCCTTGTCAAACCCATAACCACGAGCATCCATCCAAGCGATGTGAGTGTTTCCACTTGAATCAATAGCAATTGATGGATGTAGACTGAATGCGTCATCGATTGTGATTCTTGTATCATTTACTACTACAAGGCTACCCACCCCATTGGAATCAACTGAAGGACCGATTCTCTCAAAGTAGGAGTTACCCGAAACCGAGTGACCAGCGTCACCATACCCCCATGAGTTAGGTGGGTTATTGATGAGTGAATGAGGGTCGAGTACAGTTAGGTAGATTTCACGAGAATTGTTTGTTGCAAGATAAATCATTGCCTCTACTAGAAGACTCATTGAATTTTGACCACCAGATGGGAACGCATGTGCTTGACCACCTGCATTGGTATTTCGAATGGTTGAACCTGGGCAAATTCTTGGCCCGGTTGATGTTTGACCATTCGGACATTTTGCCATATCAATACTCGCTGAAGCAACCCCTTGGTTGTTCCCTGAATACATAGGTACAGGAGTTACACCTGCAAGCACACAAGCATCGTGTGCTTCGTTAATACTCTGTGAATCTTGTTGATCAATTGGGTGGCCTCCATATGGCCCCTCATCTGAAATCGGCATTACAATCTTAGTTGCATTTGGATTCCACTTGTGGTCACGCTGAGTTGGTGGATTGCCTGGAACATTTCCAGCAGCATCCTTCCATGACAAACATGCCCATGTTGAACCTGGACCCCAAAATTCAGAGTAATATCCACCGTCAGAAGGAAGGTTAGTTGCTGCGCCACCATAAACAACTTCTGTTAATTTTCTAATCCCACCTGAATGGTCAGATGGATTCAGACCTAGTGCAGTTGGGCGGACATTACCACCTGAACCACCAGTTGCGTAAGCGGTTGAACAAGCGCCAGAACTAGCTGCACTCGGGGTGTTACCACTTAGAAGATACAATGTTTCGTAAACAGATATGTTCGCATCCATCAACATTGGTTTGATGCCTTGGAAGTAACCACCACTTGACCATTGACCACCATAAAACACAGTACACATGTCTCCCCATTCTTGGTACATTGAACCTGAAGTGTCAATTGGTGCTGCGAATTCCACCTTTCCACCACGTGTATCATCCCATACAATCTGTACGAAGTCGTTGGCGTCAACTGCTATGTCAGGGTGTCCCTTGTGGCCGATAATAGGTGTAAGTAGAGTATCATCAATTGCTGTTATTGCTTCTCTTGTGGAGAGGTCAATATCCAACATTGTGTAATATATCTGTGGTTGTTGGTAAAATTTGTCAAGTTGTTCGTATGAATCTTGCCAAACGATGTGGACTGAGCCAAGCGAGTCGAGTGCTATGGCTGGCCATCCTCTGTCTTGATTCCTTTGACTGACTATGAAATCGTCAACCATTGCTAGTGTTGCATCATCACCAGGTGAACCATCTTGTGGATGGAAAGACGGGTCTAGTAGAGTGTACATGATTGAATGTTGACCAGCAGTATTGGCCCAAGTAACGTGTACCATCCCAACATCATCTACAGCAATATCTGGGTTCCATGCACGGTGAGCACCGGTGTTGGAAATCTGAGTCGCAGAAATCACAGTTTGTGCTCTCGCATCCAACATTGTGTAATACAGATGTTGTGTGTTCCTACTCCATACAATGTGGATATTTCCATCCCCGTCTGAATCAACAGCCGCCATTCTATCATTCACTTGGCCACCATCAACCACTTGCACTGCATCTGTGATGACGACTTGGGCTGCTTCTGCATCTCCTATTGTTGGAGAATAGCCTGCCAAAAGACTGCTAATTACCATCAGCAAAACCATCATCATACTTTTATTTGTGTCATTCATTTTAATCGACTCCTTCAGTATCACTACTGCCTTAGTTCAAATGTCATTGATTTGGTACTTAACCGCGACGCTTTGCGGTCAAAAATTGAATTCTATTTTCTAGTATTAAATCTACAAGTGAAAGACAAAATTCAACCAACCAAAATTCAGCATTCATTGCCATTCAGATGGGTCAAATCCAGAGCCAAATGAACCACCTTCATCAGTAGAGACTACGTTGTCTCGTTGTGGTGGTAATCGTTGCACACCTTGCTGTTGTTGCCAATCATCAACTGGCCCGGGTTTTCCAACACCGGGGCCAAATGAATATTTTATTTCGTGGATTAATGCCAATTTTGTCAACCACAGATGACGAAGGGTTTGCATCAATTCATTTTGACTGAGACCATCTGTCCAAATCGGCTTACTTAGATTGAATGCTTGAAGGGGTCCGGGTGGACTTTCTGTCGAATTACGAACATGAAGAACCCAGTCAACCCCACTTCTTGTCAGATGGAGGCGACTTTCATGCAACCAACCTTCCCAACCAGAATCGTCTTCTCCGCCCCGATTAGTCATTGCATCCTGTTGACCTGCATCTACCTGAGTCACTGTTGAAACAACTACTAAATTACGCTGTTTTGGTGATGCTATGTTGAACACATGTCCGTGTGGTGTTGGTGGGTAACGAACCATCAAGTGGAAATCAGCCCGTTGGTCTGGCCGCTCTCTAACCTCTAGACCTTCACTAATTAGCCAATCTCGTATATTGGCCTCGTATTCTTCACTCATGAGCACCGTGAGGATGGCGCACTATTTTAGCACACCGAGCATTTCTGATAGTTCATCAAATTCGCCTCGAAGAGAATTCCAAGTTTCAGTACGGGACAATGAATAGGTCCGAATATTTCTCCTAATGGTGCAAGAAATTCTAAGGAAACACCTGCACAAAAATGTACTCACATCCGTAATAAACCAAAGAACTAGGAATAGAATTGGTACAGTAATATAACTAGGATATTCTAAGAAATATCCCGCCTTCAATATCAACAAAGCTGTACCAAAATGAATTAGAGGACGAAGAATAACTGTACCGAGCATCATCGCCATCATATGGAAAGTTGTTCTTTTATCTACAGCCTCACTATTGAACTTCGCAATGCCGTAACCAATAGTGGCCTGAATACCATTACCAAGAATTGTGAATGGTAACGCAATTACAATCAAAGGAGTAAGAACTAATGCCAACACAATATTTTTCAAATTTAGTTTTGCAGAGTCGGGGTGATATGCACGGGCATCCAATTCCATCTCATGGAGTGTATTAGCAGCATTACGTGCCTTCTTTGTCAATTTTGAAGTAGATGCTAAATCCTCTTCGCCACACTTTTCTGGACCTTGCCAGACTTTGTTGGATGAACCCCGCATCTTGTCACGAACGGCTCTTCCATGTACTACTTCTTCTTGCCATGTGATTAAGCGCTTCCCAGCTAAATCAGCAGTGATATGGCCAAGTAATAACCACGCTCTCCAAGTTTCAAGATCTGGCGCGTCTGGTGTTAAGCAACCCAACCTATCTCGCATCTCGTTTCGAACATTGATCGTTGTTTCTTTGTCTGGTTCAACCCACTCCCCGGCGAGTAATTTTTTACCATGATTTTTATCTGGAAGTTCTGGAAGTTGGATGGGTTCACCAAATTCAACGAATGCATCCGAAAACCACGCATGCGGGTCACGGAAAGTAAGACCTACTGGTAAAATAACTGGGACATCATTGCCAATTTCTCTAGCAAGTGCTGCTGCATTCAGGGCTGAGCGAACTGGACCTGTTCGTAAACGATGAATGTGCCAGTCACTATGGGAATGACCTTCTGGTAACAATATTGACGCTTGGCCATGGGCAAGTTTTGATGCTACTGTCAACATGCTTGAAGAATTAACTCGTCTCGCTGTTTCATCATCAACAAACCCTCTCAATCTCTCGGCTTGGCGAAGTAAGGGTTGGACACCAAGTCTTCTTCCCCACCATCCAATAATTGGGCCTGTTAAAATATCTTGTCGGCCAGCGAAAACATATGGTTTGTTTATTTTTAGGACAATCAAAAGTGGGTCTATCAAACCAGCAGTATGCCAAGCAACCGTAAGTACACCTGGACCATCCGTGGGGTCTTCACCGTGATAATGATACCAAGTTTTACTCATCACATGATCGTGGCCATAATCCATCATCTTGCGAATCATTGACCAGAAACTCGGAGATGTAAGGTTCGCATCAGAAAAATCCGGTTTATGGAATTTCAAAATGCGCTCAAGATTAACGTTGCTTGAACGCTTGGTAAGAGGCGGTAATTCGTCACCACGGTGGTCAACCTCCTCTTCCATAATCCTTCGGATATGGCATCAAACCATCAATTAGTCGGACAACTAATTTGACGATATTGCATCTGCAAGTTTTGCCAAAGCAGAATAATCTGGCTCGACTGAACCAATTGCAGGAGCGTTTGGAAACATGGCTAATACACTTCTTCCACCATCCCCATGTGTTCTAGGAATTACATGAATGTGAACATGGGGAATTTCCTGTCCGGCTTCTGGCCCATCGTGAACAACAATTGTGCAATCAGTGGTGCCAAAGTGATTACCCAACAATTCTGATACTGTTGCTACACCCTCCATCAAAGAATTTTGGCTCTCCCTACTCAAATCTCTAATCCTTTGTTTTTGCTCAACAGGTACTACAAGAGTGTGACCTTCTGCTCGTGGATTAATGTCAAGGAATGCAACCCAGGATTCGTGTTTAGCAATAAATGAGGCGGGAATTTCTCCGTCAATTATCTTTGAAAAAAGGCTGGGCTCCACTATTCACAACTCCCTGGTGGTGTCCACACGAATTCGATACCTTTGTGACTCGGCCCTTCCCAAGTGATACGATGACTCCCCCCTATCAATTCAATTGTACCATCTCCATCAATATCACCTGAATCAAAAGTCATAATATATCTCAAAATTTGGGTGGCTTCATGTCGAGTGAATTGTTCATTTCCATCGTTCTCTAGAATCACGATATCAACTCGATGCCAATCAGGGAAGAAGTCTGGAATCTGTAATGTTCCAACAACTATGTCAAGATCACCATCATAATCTATGTCAACCGCATGGCCGGTAAAAGCCCCCCACACATTGGTTAATTGATGGCGAGTGAATTGCCCTGAACCATCATTCTCAAGCCAATTTACTCCATGATATGTATGTGGATCTATCTCACCTGGTAAATCCATATCTAGAGTGTCTCCATTAGAATAAATGATGTCTGAATCTCCATCTTGGTCGAGGTCAACTACCTCTAAACCAGACATGCCGTAGAACGTTTCGTCTTCGTTAACTAGCGAATGTTTAGTGAAGTTTCCTGCCCCATTATTTCGGTAAATATTGATTTCTTCTGATACTTGGGAAAGAGAGACTGCGATATCTAAATCCCCATCCCCTTCAAGGTCAAATGGAAAGGCATGAATTACACCTGAACGCAAATCAATATTATGTCTAATCCAAGTATTGTTTTCACTTTGCTCTAACCAAAATAAACTACCCTCAAAATTTCCGAATTCACAAACTATCAAATCTAAATCACCGTCTTGGTCAAAATCACCAGATTCAGCACAGACTGTGCGGCCAATTTCTTCTATCAATATAATTGGTTCAAACTCTCCATCTGCAAGCCCTTTCAGCATCACAACTTTGCCAACTAATTCATCTGCAGGTGGGAGGATTCCTATGTCTGCAACAATAATATCCTTTAATCCATCATCATCTAAGTCAACAACGTGAGTCCTTACTGGAGCAATGAAGCCTTGGTCAAATAATTGTTCAACACATCCATTTTCATCACAGATTGTTCTAGTGAATGTGCCATCTAAGGGGTGGGTTGCAAAAATTTCATCCACCCCGTTACCATCTAAATCTGCTAATCTAATGTTTGCTGTTGTAACTCCCTCTGGGTCAGGCAGGTACTCAACCGTAGAAAGCCCCTCTTCGCATGGTTCTTCTGTTGGAGGTGAAACACAACCCGAAAAACAAACACTGAAAATTATCAGTGCGATAAGAATTGGATAGAGTCGCATAGTTGTGCCAAGTTGGCAGAGATGGTCAACGTTCCGGCCTATTTGAGGAGAGAAATTACTCATCACTACGCTGATGACTACCGCAAGATTCTGTTCGTGCGGTTGCTGACTCTACAGCATTTAGGGCGACTTTAACCATACCTTGGAGACGGAATACTTCAACTAATTCGGTGTTCATTACTGGGCTTTCGTCCGACAATGTGATTTGAGTTTCTACAAGTTCAGAAAGCCGTTGTGCTGCACTGCTCAATGAGGCGCCATCCCGACTAACTCCCATTGAATCTGACATGATTGAATTCAATTGGTTTGCAACTTGGCCTCTTGTCATTCCGCTCTCTGTTGTGGCTAATAATTTACCAAAGCGGGATGCTGCCGCTGACAAAGCGGAATCAATTGCATCAGAATCGGAAAATTGTGATTCGGCAGCATGGTCTGCCGCTGAAGCGCCTGCGTTGCATCCACCATCAAGGGAATCCAACAACCTGTTACCAACAGCCATATCAGCACCATGTAATCCACTGCAAGAACAATCTCCTGCAGCAAATAATCCAGTGTGAGAAGATACTGTTCCAGAATTTTCACAAGGCACACCGCCAATAGTGGTTGAAACCTGAGGTGAAATTGGAATCACTGTCTCGCTCATTTGACCACCTAGACGAGAAGATACTCTTTCAGATGTGTCTCCATACCAAACCGGGGTACCCCGAGTTAATACACGGGCGTCCAACACACACTGTTCTCCTGAATTTATCAGGGATTGTGAGGCTTCGGAAATACCTCCTTCGGATGAGAATTCAATATCGCTACCTGACGCAGAACGAACTGCTGCTCCATCATCAAGGATTGCAAATGGGAGTTGTAGACCATGCATTTCCATGCTAAGAGGATTCCATCCTACAAACTCAAGATTACTTAGAGAAACCCCTGCATCAGAGGCTAACCAAAGACCAGTTCCACCGCTACCTCCATTCCATGCTGATTCAAAACCGTCGGTTGCGAGGATTACTGATTTTGCCTTTAGTGCTACCATTTCACCCCGCTGCACATCCAAACTGATTAATCCGGTAACTGCATTTGATTCAGTTACTAGGGACAGAGATTGCATATCTCCTCTTCTAGAAATCCCTCGCTTCATGCACTGCTCTTCGAGAAGTAAGTACAATTCTCGCCCTGTGGTATCACCAGTTGTGGCAACTCTTGGTTGGCTGTGGCCTGGCCCTGAACTTAGTAGCGGTAATCCATTTTTCCCGCGGCGAAGAGTTAGCCCCCAACGCTCTAATTGGGCTAGATGGTCAAAGGCAGATGCTGTCCTGTGGCGGACTGTTGATTCATCACACTGACCTAATCCGACAGCAATTGTATCTTTTGCGTGCCCGTCAAAATTAGTTTCATCAAGTGATACTGCGAAGCCTTCAACAGATGTTGTTGCACCGCCTGAACCTATTGCACCTTCTTCTAAAATTGTGACTGATGCTCCCGCATCATTGGCCGCAATCGCGGCCCGTAATCCGGCTACCGTGCCGCCTACAACGACTACATCCCAGGCTTCCATCAAGGTCTCCCACTAGCAGCCGCATCATAAAGCCCGCGCCAAACGTCTCTACGAGACGTATTGAGATTAAGTATCAATTTTGTACGAGCGCGGCAGGATTTGAACCCGCGATCTGCGGCTTAGGAAGCCGCCGCCTTATCCAGCTGGGCCACGCGCCCAGCCAGTCGACCAGCCCGCCTTAGATGACGGTTGTGGCAATTAAGCCATCACCATACCATGCCGTAAGCCTGCTTCAGATACTTGATGTAGGAACCTTTCAAACTGAATCCTAGGGTATGAACTACGACCAAGGCGGGCATCACATTCTGCAAGATAGTTGAGAAGTTCTCCTTGTAATTCTGGTGGTAACATTAGACGCCCAGAAGTAATTACCCTGTGTAATTGTGATACAACATCATCCTTGTCCAAAGATAACTCCCCCATTAGGCGGTCAAGTTCTGCCATAGCACCAGATAATACCTTCTTTTTACGCCCGTATTCTGTCATCCAACGCCACTCAATAATGCGGCCACGCAAAGCCATTTCCACCATTAATCTCCCACCTTGAAGAGTTGATGCTGCTACCAACTTGTGAACCGATGCACGGTCGTTAATTTGACCAGTACGAGTCAGTAATTCTAGTGTGAACAACGCCTTTCTGAGATTACCTCCACTAACATGAATTATGTCACCAAGAATCCCTGGCGCGGGCTCTACCCTTTCCTTTGCTGATGTTTCTTTTAGAATTGATTCGATACGTTGGGGTTCAACTGATGCAATTCGAACATGTTTACTACGACTTCTAAGAGCATCCATAATCCTACTCGGTGCTCTAGCGGTGAAAATAAATCGAGATGTTGTAGATTCTGATTCCATCATTCTGCGCAGATATGGTTGTCGTTTCGGCCCGAGGTGGTCAGCATCTTCTATTATGATTAAACGACTAACTGGAGTAACCCCTTTTTCAGGCGGCGCTAATTCCATTCCTGCAGGTGGTGGGTCATCAATTTCTGATGTTTCCCACATTGACCTATCAAACGCCTCCAAACTTGTTCTACCTGCTAATGTGTCACTTGATTTTCTACCAGATGGCCGGAGAAAATCCTCAAATTTTTGCATTGCTCCTGTTGTTCCGACTAAATCTCTTGCTTGCAACACATGAGCCGTGGATTTCCAACCCGGCCCCAAAACTTGTCGCGCTACTAATCTCCAAGCCGCGGTTTTGCCAACCCCTGCTGGACCTGTGATCAACATATGTGGGGGGCTTCCTGAAA